>Ga0335076_10000525_pt1 | contig 35874 bp, 24 predicted proteins | sample Lox_Sample_25_FD_206717 | JGI IMG/M metagenome (GOLD analysis project Ga0335076, IMG submission 206717) | Soil microbial communities from Loxahatchee National Wildlife Refuge, Florida, United States - Lox_Sample_2.5 | ecosystem: Environmental > Terrestrial > Soil > Wetlands | place: USA...
CGCGCAAAGCAGTTTTGCCTGTTCCGAAAACATCCCAGGCGAACCCGAGGCGCGGAGATAAACCCCAAAGATTATGGTCCAGAACTTTGTGATTGGGGCTTAAACCGACGATGCCCTGCGCAATCCCGCTGTTGAAGTCGCCAGTGTTTCCCACTGTGAAATTTGTCAATTGCGGACTGTAAATGGAAAACATATTCGACATCTGGTCGTAGCGAAGTCCGCCATTCAAGCTCAGTGTCGGAACGACCTTCCAATCATCCTGCACATAGAAGGACGAAAAGAGTTCCCGGTAGCGCCGGTCGTAAGGCGCTTCTTGGTGTGTTAGGAGGTCGACAGGAGTTCCCGTTGCCGTCACTGCCTTGTCTTGGATGAAGTCAAGCAAACTGTTGAAATTGTACGTTGGGCGATCGAACGCTCCGCCTTGCGAATCATTTTCGCGTATATTGAACTGCTCAAAACCAAACTTAAGCGTATGCGTTTTGACAATCGCAGTCATGACATCGCGCCACCCAACCGTTTGCTGGGTGAAATTTCCAGGCCCCCAGTTTCCGAACCCCTGCATTCCAATGACGTTGATATTTGGGACGGCAAACTGCGGATTTGCCAAATTCTCGCCATACTGACGGATGAGATCCGCACCTGCCTCGTTCAGCAGATGCGAAGAAAAGGTGTGCGTCCAATTGATGTTGGCGAAGGTGGTGTTGCCGTTGGAGGGCACGCTGAACGAAGGCCGGGGAGATGGGTACGTTGTGTTGTCGTCAGTTCGAATCATGTTCACGTAAATCCGATTTCTCCCGTTCAAGTAATGGTCGATTCGGAAACTCTCTTGGTGTCCATCCTTGGGTGAGACGCTCGTGTAATTAACGTTGCCAAGGGCATCCAAATTGCCAGGGATACCTGCCGGAGGCGGAAAGAAACTTCCTGTTATCTGACTGACCGTCAGCCCGCCGGGACTGCTTGCTGATGCGTAAGAGGCAGGCGGTTGCAGCGTAAAAACCTGGTATGCGACCGTGTTCGGAAGGTTAGTCTTCACCCAATTATAGAGATCCTGCGTCTCAACCGTGACCGAGCCGGACTGGGTTACTTTTGAACGGAGCACATCGAAAGAGCCAAACCAAAACAACTTGTTCTTGATAATCGCCCCGCCTATCGCGCCGCTGACGTCGTTACGGTTGTATGACGGAAGGGTCGACTGAAAATGCGTGAGCGCGGTCAGTGCATCGTCCGTAAAGAAGTAATCGATGCTGCCGTGATATTCGTTGGAGCCTGACTTGGTGAAGACATTTGTAATCGCGCCGGCGTTTCTTCCTTTTTGAGCGTCGAAATCGTTGGTTGCAACCTCCATGGATTGAACAATGGCTGGACTGGGAGTGATGGAGGTGCTGCCGCCGCGGGATGGGGTATTCGTCTGCACGCCATCAATGGTGAATCCATTCTGCTCTTGTCGCAGCCCCGCGGCGTTGATGTTGATGGCGTACTCGGTTGTAAATATGTCTCCTGAGGTGATTCCGTTGCCCGTCAGCCCGGGCCCAAGAGGTAATAAGTGGAAGATATTCTGGCCGGGAAGCGGTGTCTGTTCCAGGGTGACGCCTTGAATGACGGAATTTGTTTGCGGGGTGGCGAGATTTACCTGCTGTTCCGCCGAAATCGTAAGTTGGTAGGTCGCTTGCGCGATGGTCAGCACAGGGGTGAGCGTTCGGAGTTGGCCAACCGTGACAACGAGGTCCTTCTGTTCCCAGGTTTGAAAACCAGCCGCTTCAATCCGCACCGTGTATGTGGATGCCGCTATGCTCTCAAACCGGAAGTACCCCTCCGCGCTGGTTGTCGTTGTTCTTGTTACGCCAAGCCGTGAATCCGTCGCCGTTATCTTAGCTCCGCCGACTGAAGCGCCGGATTGATCCCGGACCGTCCCTTCAATTCCACTTAGGAACTGACCGAATGCTGGAAGGCTTCCCCAAATTAGAACGAGCACCAAGAAGAAAATGAGGGTCGGTGCACACGTTCTGCTCATAAAGCTTCCGGACCTGTTCAGAATCTGAGCCCAACTTGCTTGCCGTTGAGGGTACTCCAATTTGGCTCAGCTTAGAAGCGCAGCAGCCACACCGTGAATTGGTGGAGCGACTACTACGGCGATATCCGGCTGGAACACACCGTGTCCCGAGGGGAGTGACATTTTCATTTCCCGTTAGGGTGAGAGAACCACGTTGAGCTACAACACTATGACCGAATTTTGATCTGCCAGCGGACCGTCAGTATTGCCAAAAAACGTGTCGTCCTATGAAGGCAACAGCGGCTCTTGAGCAAAGATTTTGACGCCTTGCAAAGCCTGTTCCATTGCTGGGAGGCTGCTTTATCTGTGCTCCCATCTTCCGCCAACTGCTGAATCCGTGTTCTCGTGCAATTACGTACTGAGCGCCCGCGAGGTTCGGCCGGCACGCACCCGCTAAGGGGTCTATGGAGTAGAAGCGTCTAAGCGCGCTGCTCTCCCGTGTAAGTAGGCCGTGAAGCAAATGTCTTGCTTCTCTTTTCATGTGCTCGAGATTTGGGTTCGAGGGCAAAGCATGCTGCATGACCTTGCTCCTTTATTCCCGAGGACACCCCGTATCCGCGAAAGCTAACGCCGTATTTTCGTTTTCGGCAGTGACCGGCGCCACTTCTACCGGGTCCCTATAGACTTTTCCACAGAAAAAAAAAGGGGGAGATGGAAGGAGGTGAAGAACGTTTTGCCGATTGGCACACCCGACGATCGCCAGTCCTCCGGCCAACAGTGCCTCTATTGCGGGTCGACGCCATCCGCCGGAATCTGATCTGCCAGCGGGGGGTCATTGCTGCCGAAAAAAGGGTCGCCTTTTGAGGCCATAGCGACCGGCTGAGCACTGCATCCTCAAGATTATTAGCCGTTTACAGTTTTCCCGTCTTTGGTTCCTGTCGTGCTGTTCCTCCCCACATGAGCAAGGCGTGGAACTCGTGAAAGCGCTTCGACTGCGGGCTGCAATGTTCGGCCATTCACGATGTGCAAAGAGAACGGCGAAGATCTGCTCTGGTCTTATTGCGGCAGTGTTCCTTCTCCAGTTTTACTACGTCCGGGAACTGCTCTTCATGGAAGTGGTCGTGGCGCTTGGGTTCGTGGTTGTGGCGCTTGTCGGCGCCGTATGCGCGCTCGGCTACATAGCGGCTTTATGGTTACGGAAGCTTGGTTCTGGACTCAAGGCTCTTGGTGCTCTCGTCAGCGTGAGGCACCGGCAGCCCTTTACCAAAACGACAGTCACAGGCCTTTTTCAAGCCGAAGAGGAGGTTTCCTAAAATGCAAGAACAATCCAGCGAATTCCAAACGCGAGCGGCCGAACGTCTGTTCGCGGCGGTCGTGAATCAAGCGATTATGGATATGTTAGAGCACGGCGAAGAGGCGGAAGATGCCGAGCGTTGGCTCTTGAGCAAAGATTTTGACGCCTTGCAAAACCTGTTTCATTAAGCGATGCCCATTCGTGTGTTAGAGATTCGTAGATTTGTGATCGCAGTAACGGGGCTGCAATTCACTCATGACAATTAACCACATTCCGACGATTACCTATCCGGTCATTCTGATGGTGGTGTTCGCCAGGCAGCTTTGCCTACCGCTTCCCGCCACACTACTTTTGATGACCGCCGGCGCTCTTGCGAAGAGCGGAAGCTTGGATGTTCGCAGCATTATTTTGGTAGGCGTGGTCGGCTGCCTATTGGCGGATTATGTGTGGTACGTGGCAGGTAAGCGGTGGGGTTACCGCCTCGTGCGAATCCTTTGCGCCTTCAGCATGGACGGGCAGCAGTATGCCGTAAAAGCTCGCAAGCTATTCGGACGATCGGGGCTGCCTATTCTGATGGTCGCAAAATTCGTTCCGGGTCTAGATGGCCTGATGCCGCCGTTGGCAGGAATGTTAAACGCCACAATCATTGGGTTTCTTCTGTTTGACGCTGTGGGGGCTTTCTTGTGGTCTGGTGCATATTGTTTCGTCGGGTACCTGTTTGCACACAGCCTCGATATCGCGGTGGCCATGCTTGGTCGCCTGACGGGAATCTTGGCCGTGGTACTCGCGGGCGTTCTCTGCTTCCTCGTTTGGAGGGCGTGGGAATTGCTGCAAGCGATGAGACAGCTTCGGCTTCGAACGATTAGCCCCGCGCTCTGGCGTCAGAAGCTGCAGGCCGGTAAGAAGATAGCGGTGCTGGACCTTTTGGACGTCGAAGGACAGGAAAACGCAGCGACGATTCCTGGGATTCCAGGGGCGGCGCGCATCTCTCCGAAGCGCTTGCGCAGTTCAGCTAAGATCCACGTTCCACCGGAGGTGCAGGTCGTCTTGTACTGTTCGGTTCCACAAGGGAATCTCGAACGTATCGGTTCTGCAAGGGGGTCTCAAAGGGTGGCGGGAACTCGGTCTGCCCGTGACCACGAAACTCAGCAGCCCCGCCGAGGTTGCCGCCCGTTTTGGGGTTGAGCTTCCAGATAAAATTGACGAGCCACGTTCTCGTGCTCGCGCAAGTTGTTGCGTTGTTACTCCCGCGGGTACGCCGGCACAGGGTTGACACTCGGTGAGCGCCGCGAGAACCGCGCCTTAGATCGCCGGCTTGCCATCCGCACCGCAGAATTCCAATCTCGGAGCCGACGAAATTCACTCTTAATGCTGCCTTTTGCTGCCTCCTGCTTTTCGCAAGTCCACTGTCGTGAGTAAGGAAGATGGTAGGAAACTCTCCCTAAAGCGAGAACCTGTAAGTGCGTCGGTGCCAATCCGTCCGTAGATTTTGGGTTCGGAATTCCGACGCTCCGAAGGAACAATCCGGGAACAATAAAAATTCCCTCGTATGATTTTGCAGGACTTAATGCTCCTCTGCGTTCCTGCTAAGTGCTTGAAATTCCAGATCAAGGTGGACTGCCACAGCAGCAGCCAGAATTCAGCGAATTACGGATTGTGTTTCGGGCGTTTCGCGCGAGCTAGCGGTGCCACCCTCGAAGCTCGTTTTGCTCTTTAACGCCGCCTTTTGCCGCCGCGACCAATCGCTAAGTTATTAGAGGGAAACAAGGTTTCTGGAGCGGGCGATGGGAATCGAAGCCATGTCCTAAGCTTGGGAAGTCTTTTGAGTCCCGCCGCTTTGGCGTGCCCGGCGATGAGCGGACTGCGCGGACCATCCTGCGGATGCCAATTCCGCAGGGCAATGGCGGTGCAATCGCGTTCGCCGGCGCGCCGCTCGACCTCGGCCAGGGCATCCTCGATCCTTTCCTGATGCAGTTGCTGCGGCGTTTTCGCGAGTTGTTGCTCGGCCATGACTTTCGCTGTCGTGTGCGCGGACTCGAGCAAAGTTTTTGCCGACGCCGCGATGAATGCATCGGATAGGGAGAAGTCCTGAGAGCGCGCGGTAATGCGAGTCGGCCAGTCTAGGTAGCAGGCAGCGAGGCGATGCGGAGGATCAACAGAATCATCGCGGGAACGGGCTATGTACTGGCGGCGCTGGTTTGTGCGGCACCTGAAATTGCGCAGACCCAGCAGGAGAGCAGTGCTGTGTTGAATCACCTGAACACGGCCATCCATTGGTACAAGGATCTCACCACCAGGGCCCCAGCGGGGATTGAACCAAGCGACTCCATCTATCTAAGCAATGCAAAGACACTCGGCGCCCAGGTGGTGAGGTTGGCATTTCAGTCGGCAAGGGCGCAAGCCAGTTTGAATGAAGAAACTAACGCGACGAATAAGGGTGGCGCGGGGCAGAATGCGAACGCCGCCAGTGGGGCAACGCAACGGTACACGCAGATTGAGAACCAAGTGCAGCAAAGGATAGCGGATGACGAGAGTAAATTGAACATCTTGAAGAGCGGCAGCAAACATGTGAGCCGGGACAAATCGTTGGCCGAGCAGCAGTCGGTGGAAGGCAAGCTGGAGCTGGATAAAGCGACGCTGGCCGCGGTCCAGCAAATGAGAAACTTCGCCGAGAATACATCCACCGGGGCAACGGGATTAGAAAAAAGCATCGACGAACTAGCGCGCTCGGTCGTCGAAGTGTTGGAGCCTGGTTCGCTGACGACCACGGAAAATACGTCCAACAAGAACAATGCGACGAATAAACCGACGAAGACGTCAACACCTGCAGCGAAAAGCGAAACCCCGGCGCGCTCCGGACTGCTTGGGGAGTTGGTGACGCTATATAACGAAATGCAGAGCATCCGGTCGACAATTGCTGGATGAAACCGATGGTGTGGAAAAGGCCGCAGATAATGTGCGGGGTCCATTACGAACGCAACTGAAGAACACATTCGATCAAGGAAACCAGCTCGCAGCCCAATCAAACACAAGCAAAGCTCAATATGATGAGATCACGCAAGGGTTTAAAGAGTTATCGGCGGCGCTGGTACCACTGAGTGAAGAACTCCTCGTGCTGGATCAGAGCCGGGCAAACCTTCAGCAATGGCGAAGCGCACAAACTACGGAATCGCGAATCACATTGGAATCAATTCTTACGAGAGTCGCGCTGATCCTGATAGCGATCGGAATCGTTTTGGGACTTGCGGAGGGGTGGCGGAAGTTAACGTTCCGCCACATACGAGACGCGAGAAGACGACGACAATTCATGTTGCTCCGCCGGGTAGTCATCGGTTTTCTGGTTTTTCTGGTTGTGGTTTTGGGATTTGCCAGCGAATTTAGTTCGCTCGCGACGTTCGCGGGATTCGTAACTGCAGGAATCGCGGTGGGGCTGCAGACAATTCTGCTATCGGTCGCAGCATACTTTTTTGTAATCGGAAGATATGGAATCAGCGTGGGCGATCGAATCAGCGTGGCCGGGGTAACCGGCGACGTAGTGGATGTAGGTCTAGTGCGGTTCTATGTCATGGAATATGCGGCGAGCGGAGCAGAGTTTTATCCCACGGGACGAATCGCCGTGTTTTCGAATGCAGTTCTTTTCCAGGCGACCACGCCACTGTTTAAACAGTTGCCGGGTACACGCTACACTTGGCATGAAGCAGTATTACCATTGGCACCCAAAGCGGATTTTGAGGCGGCACAGAAGGCCTTGGACGGAGCGATCAGCCCGGTGTTCAAGGAATACAGTATGGAGAAAGCGTGGCAGCAGCGAAATTGGGACTCGATCGATCTAGTCATTCATCCGCCGGCGCCGGAGTAGCGCATTCAATTTGCGGAGGGCGGACCAGAGTTGGTAACGCGGTATCCGGTGGACCTGACGACGGCGAAAGAATTGGATGCAAAAATAACGCGAGCGCTGATTGATGCGGTAAGCGAGAACGGCCCACTGGCAGCATCGGTAACGGGATCGCCGAAGATCCGTCCAGCGGTGAAGGGCTGAGTTGCGGCGCTCCAACTGTGCAAATTGCTGTGAATTGTGAGGAAATCGCGAGTTTTTACAGAAACCCGCACCTTCGCCTACAGAGAAACCCGCATGGAAACGATTGGGAAAGGGTTTCATAATTTCGAGCTATGCCTGCCGCCCTTGAAGAGATTTTTTAAAACTTGGATATGGCTGAGGACGAAACAGTGGACCAGATAGGCTCTGTCGCGGTGGACCCCTCTGAGCTGAAACCGTCAGAGAAATGGACGCAACTGAACGTACGTGAGGGTCTGCCGCACCCACGAGGTGCGTGGTGGGACGGGCAAGGTGTGAACTTTGCGGTGTTCTCCGCGCATGCGACAAAAGTAGAGTTGTGCCTGTTTGATTCCGCAGGAAGACAAGAGCAGCAGCGCATTGAGCTGCCCGAGTTTACGGATGAAGTCTGGCACGGCTACGTGCGTGGACTGAGACCTGGTGCAGTTTATGGATTCCGTGTGTATGGACCTTATGTTCCGGAGCAAGGGCACCGGTTCAACCCGAACAAACTGCTTTTGGATCCGTACGCGCGGGGACACGTGGGTGCGCTGGAATGGAACGACGCGTGTTATGGCTACATGATCGGGGCAGAAAATGGGGATTTATCCTACGATGAGCGAGACAGCGCTCCATTCGTGCCCAAGTCGGTAGTAGTGGACCCGGAGTTTCGATGGAGACCGAGTACCACGCGGCGCCACGCGACACCGTCGAGCCAGAGTGTAGTTTACGAACTTCACGTGAAAGGATTCACCCAGAAGCATCCAGCGGTGCCGCGGAAGAAGCGCGGGAAATATGCGGGGCTGGGGCAAAAGCAAATCGTAGAGTACGTGAAGTCCCTGGGAGTCACGGCGGTGGAGCTGCTGCCGATCTGCACATTTGTGAGCGATCGGGGTCTGCAGGATCGGGGTCTGACGAATTATTGGGGCTATAACACGATCGGGTTCTTTGCGCCAGACCCGCGCTACGCGGCAGACCCCGCGAACACATTGAACGAGTTCAAGCAGATGATTGCGCGATTCCATGACGCGGGAATCGAAGTGATTCTAGACGTGGTCTATAACCACACAGCAGAAGGGAATGAGCTGGGGCCGACGCTTTCGTTCAAAGGGCTGGACAACGCGAGCTATTACCGCCTAAATCCAGAGAACCCGCGTTACTACATCAACGACACGGGAACCGGGAATACGATCAATTTGTCTCACCCGCGTGTGATTCAGATGGTGGCGGACAGCCTGCGCTACTGGCACCAGGAAACACAAGTGGACGGGTTTCGCTTCGATTTAGGAACCATTCTGGCGCGGGAACCGGACGGGTTTGACCGCGAAAGTGGATTTCTGAAGGTGTGCAGCCAGGACCCGACGCTGCAGCCGGTGAAGAAAATTGCTGAACCATGGGACTGTGGGCCTGGAGGCTACCAGGTGGGCGGATTTCCTCCGGGATGGGCGGAGTGGAATGACAAGTTTCGGAACACGGTTCGGGAGTTCTGGAAAGGGGACTCGACGTTAGGGGAGTTTGTCGCGCGGGTGTGTGCTTCAGCGGACTTGTTCAACCGACAAGGACGGAAACCGTGGAGTTCGGTGAATTTTGTGACGGCGCACGATGGGTTCACGCTGAACGACCTGGTGAGCTACAACGAGAAGCACAATGAGGCAAACGGGGAGAATGGGCAGGATGGCTCGTCGAGCAATCACTCCTGGAACTGCGGGGTGGAAGGGCCGACCGATGATCCAGCGGTGAATCGGCTGCGAGCAAAACAGATTCGAAATTTCTTTGCGACGCTACTGCTTTCGCAGGGACTGCCAATGTTCGTGGCTGGAGATGAATTCCATCGTACGCAGCAGGGGAATAACAATGCGTATTGCCAAGACAATGAAATCAGTTGGGTAGATTGGTCCTTGGCGCAAAAGCACAAGGATACGATTGAGTTTGTGCGCTTGTTGAATTCATTGCGTTGGCGTTATCCAGTACTGCGAAAGAATCGTTTTCTGACTGGGGCGTATAACGAGGAGCTGGGAGTGAAGGACGTCACGTGGATCCACCCGAGCGGCCAGGAGATGAACGAGGAAACCTGGCGAGACGCAGGTTTGCGAACGATCGGGATGTTGATCGACGGCCGGGCGCAATCGACAGGAGTGCGAGAACGGGGAAGCGATGCAACGTTATTGACCATCTTCAATGGCCATCACGAAACAGTGAAGTTAGTCATGCCACCCGCAGTGGACGGGGAAGAGTGGCAGTCGTTGTTGAATACCGATGATTTGTCGCAGTCCGAACAGTTCCTTGCGCCGGGCGAAGAACGAGAGATTGCCGAACGCTCGGTGCAGTTGTTTCTGATGCATTGAGCCAATTGTCATGAAAAGACGGTGCCATGATCCCGCGGGCGACCTATCGTGTGCAGTTTGGAAAGGATTTTAGATTCAGGGACGCCGCTGGCATCGCGGCGTATTTGGCCGAGCTGGGGATCAGTCACGTGTATGCGTCGCCGTACCTGCAAGCGAGGCCGGGTAGCTCGCACGGCTATGACATTACCAACCACAACGAACTAAACAGCGAACTGGGTGACAGCACGGCCTTCGGCGAGATGCTGTCCGCATTTCGCGCAAACGGCCTCGAACACATTTTGGACTATGTTCCAAATCACATGGGAGTGGGCGGGTCGGACAATCCATTCTGGCTAGATGTGCTGGAGTGGGGCAGAGAGTCTCGCTACGCGAACTGGTTCGATATTGATTGGGACTCGCATTCGGAGTATCTGAAAGGGAAGTTGCTGGTGCCCTTCCTGGGGAAGCAATATGGGGCGGAACTGCAATCCGGAGAGTTCGAGCTAAGATTCGACGAGAATGAAGGTGGATTCAGTGTGTGGCTTTATGGCACACACAAACTGCCAGTCACGCCGCCAACCTATTCTGCGATCCTTGACGAAGGTGGGGAGCAATTCCAGAGGCTGGCGGAGGAGTTTGCGAGGTTGCGAGACGTAGCGGACGAGCAGCAATCACGCGCGAGGGAGCTGAAAGCAAGGGTGAAAGACCGTGTGTTGGGCAAACCCGAAGCGGCTGCCGCGATGCAAAGTGCGGTGCGAGGATTCAAGGGAATTGCGGGCGATCTGGACTCCTGGAACAAACTGGATTCGCTGATGCGCCTGCAACATTGGAGGCCCACGCATTTTCGAGTAGCAGCGGACGATATCAATTACCGGCGCTTCTTCAATATCAGCGAACTGGCAGGTATTCGAATGGAACTGCCGGAAGTATTCGAATACACGCACCGGCTGGTGGTGCGAATGCTAAGGGAAGGGCAGTTGCAGGGATTACGCATCGATCATATCGACGGCCTGTTCGATCCAAAAGCGTATCTAGAACAGCTGCGAGCGAACGTGAGCGAGCCAATCTATGTGGTGGTCGAGAAGATTTTGGGAGCGCATGAGTGGCTGCAGGAGGATTGGCCGGTGGAGGGTACCACAGGCTATGAGTTTTGCGCGCAAGTGACAGCCCTTCTGGTGAACCCAGCGGCTGAGCCGATCTTGACAGATTTCTACCAGGAATTTGCGGGGGAGTTCGATCCGTTCCCGGAAATCGTGCGCGAATCGAAGATCAAGATTATGGAGAACGAGCTGGCGAGTGAGCTGGAATCTCTCTCTCGCGACGCCGTCCGAGTGGCCAGGCAGAATTCCCTGACGACGGATTTTACGCGCAACATCTTGCGACGGGCGTTGAAACAGATCATCGCATGCTACCCGGTATACCGAACGTATGTAGACGGCCGAGAGGATCATGAATCGGATGACCGCTATATCCATTGGGCGATTGCACGAGCGACGAAATACGAGCCGGAAGTGGACAAGAGCGTATTCGAGTTTCTCGAAGAAGTCTTGACCGGACGATTGGGTCGAGAAGGAGTGAGCGACTTTCAAAGGCGTTCTGCCATTCGCTGCGCCATGAAGGCGCAACAATTGAGCGGTCCGGTAATGGCGAAAGGCCTAGAGGATACGGCTCTTTATCGCTACAACCGTTTTGTGGCACTGAATGAAGTGGGGAGCGCGCCGGACCAATTTGGGCTGTCCATCGGCGGATTTCACAAAGAGAATGCGCGCCGTGCTGAAAAATGGCCGCACACATTGCTAGCCACTTCCACGCACGACGTGAAACACGGAGAAGACGCGCGAGCGCGACTGGCGACGTTATCACTGGTTGCGGAGGAATGGGTGGGGAAAGTGCCGGTGTGGAGCCGGCTTCTGAGGGCCAGACGCGGAGACCTAGAGGGAACGGGGCCCCCGACACACAACGATGAATACTTGTTGTTTCAGACCTTGATCGCAACCTGGCCGACGGAACTTACGCTGCCAAATCCACTGGATCGTTCGCTGCTGGAGAAATATTCGAAGCGCTTGGAGGAAGCGATGACCAAGTCTCTTCGCGAGGCGCGTGTGCACTCGAATTGGATTTCTCCCGATACTGGTTACGAGAACACCGTGATGCAATGTGTCCGCGACGCGCTAAATCCCGAAATTTCGGGAGGTTTCCTGGAACATTTTCTGCCATTCCAGCAACAGATCGCGGAGATGGGAGTGCGAAATTCGTTGGCGCAGGTCCTGTTAAAGTTGACTTCGCCGGGAGTGCCGGATTTCTATCAGGGCAGCGATTTGTGGGATTTGAATTTGCCTGACCCGGATAATCGAAGACCGGTTGATTTTGCCGCGCGGCGGGAACTGCTGAGCAAGATACAGTCCGCGATGACGACGGAGAAAAACCGCGCGCACGTATTGTGCAGATTGCTGAAGAACTGGCACGACGGCGGAATTAAACTCGCGGTCATTCAGAGTTTGTTGGAATTCCGGCGCGGAAATAGCCGGTTGTTTGAGAAAGGAAGTTACGAGCCCATTATTTCGGCGGAGGACGCTTACCTGCGGGTTTGCGCGTTCAAACGGAAATTCGAGGGAACGAGTTGCGTCGCGGTCGCCTGTCTAGACGCTCGTTTGTCGCCCGGAAGTTTCGGGCAAGCCGTGCTCAGCGTGGGAGAGTCTGCGAGGAGTTGGAAGGACATGATCAGCGGAAACATTCTGGAGGCGCAGAATGGTGAGGTGGAGTTGAGGGAGATGTTTGAGCCGCTGCCGATCGTGCTACTGACAGAAGCGGGGTAGAAACGGTTTGTACAGGCTCCGCTGTATTGTCCGCTTACCCTGAATCGCTTACAACGAAAGAGAAGTGCGGTTTCTTCAGAATATCCAAGAAAGAGCGGGGACAATGGCAAGTCAAACGGGAGCAACAAAATCAAGAGAAACTTCGACACCGGTCGAAGTACAGAAGCTTCAAAGCGTGGGCGGCCGCGCGAATGATGCGGTAGCTCGCAGGGCGTATTCGTTGTATCTGGCAAGCGGTGGGGCAGATGGCCGAGACGTGGAGCACTGGCTTCAGGCAGAAGCGGAAGTACTCAAACGAGTCCCGGAAATCCGGGAATCATCTTCGTGGTATACCGTGAATGTGCCGGTTCAGGGATTTACTCCCGAGCAGATTGAAGTGGGTGTGGATGAAAATAGGGCGATTGTCTGCGCAGACAAGGGGCCGTCGAGCAACAGATCGGATAGCGATGGCATGAGCGAGTCCATTTTTGTATTGGCCGACTGGCCGAGCACGGTTGACGCGTCGACGGCGAGCGCCTACGTTAAGAATGAGATATTAATCTTAACGGTTAAACGAGCAGACGGCGCGAAAGCATCAGCGTAACTCCAGGAATTTTGTAGTGAGACCAGCGGTAGAGGATATTTGATTCCAGTTCGACTCGATGGCCTCTTCATTTCCATGGTGGTATCCCGTGGGTGGGCAACTCCATGAAGGAGGGGCCGTGTTCCGTGTGTGGGCGAACACGCATGAGAATGTAGCCGTCCGTGTAAAGGACCAAACGCATCAACTGAAGAAGCAGGAAAGCGGGTTTTTCTGCGCATTTGTTCCGGAGGTGCGCGAAGGTGATCTCTATTCGTATTTTCTGGACGGGGAAGGGCCTTTTCCGGATTTGGCTTCTCGGTTTCAGCCGGAAGGCCCTCATGGACCATCGGAACTGGTAGACCCGCGGCGTTTTTCATGGACGGACCAGAATTGGCAAGGATTGAAGCTACCGCATCAGGTCATCTATGAGCTGCATATCGGAACATTTACTCGCGAAGGAAATTGGCACGCGGCAGCCGAGCAGCTCGGTGAGTTAGCTAAGCTGGGAGTTACCGCTATCGAGGTGATGCCGGTTGCCGAGTACTCCGGAACATTCGGCTGGGGATACGACGGGGTAGACCTATTCGCGCCGACGAGGAATTACGGGGACCCAGACGATTTTCGCGCGTTCGTGAATAGAGCCCATGGACTTGGCATGGGGGTACTGCTCGATGTGGTTTACAACCACATCGGTCCCGATGGGAATTACTTTGCGAAGTTCACAAAGGACTATTTCACGGCCGACCATACGACCGAGTGGGGCGAAGCGATCAACTTTTGCGGCGAGAATAGTGGTCCGGTGCGGCAGTTCTTTGTCGCGAATGCCGCCTACTGGATCAAGGAATTCCACCTGGACGGGCTAAGACTGGATGCCACGCAGTCTATTTTCGACAAATCACCGCGACATATCCTGGCGGACATCACGAGTGGCGCGAGGCGAGCCGCGGAGCCGCGAAGCGTGATCGTGGTGGCGGAGAATGAACCGCAACATACAAAGGTGATTCGAACCGAGGCTGAAGGGGGCTACGGCCTGGATGGATTGTGGAACGACGATTTCCACCATTCGATGATGGTAGCGACGACCGGAAACCGGGAAGCGTACTTCATGGATTATCTGGGAACGCCGCAGGAACTCGTGTCCTGCTTGAAATATGGTTACCTGTTCCAAGGGCAGCGGTACGCGTGGCAAAAGAAGCGGCGCGGACAGAGCGCGTTGGATACGAAGCCAGAGGCGATGGTGAACTACATCCAGAACCACGATCAGGTGGCGAATTCGGGCAGGGGCTTGCGACTGCAGCAGCTTACGTCCCAAGGGCGATACAAGGCGGCGACGGCGGTGTGGCTGTTGGGGCCGGGAACTCCGCTGCTGTTTCAGGGGCAGGAGTTCGCTTCGTCGGCTCCATTTTTGTTTTTTGCGGACCACGAACCGAAGCTCGCAGCATTGGTACGCAAAGGGCGAGGCGAGTTTTTGCAGCAGTGGCGATCACTGGCAACTGGTCAACTGGCATTCGACGAACCGTGCTCGCGGAAGACATTTGAAGAATGTAAGTTGGATTTTTCGGAGCGCGGGAAACACGCGGAACTGTACGCGTTGCATCGCGATTTGTTGAAACTTAGGAAGGATGATCCGTTATTTTCAAGGCAGACGCGGCAGTTCGACGGAGCGGTTTTGGGTCCTGAGGCATTCGTGGTGCGGTTTTTCTCGGAGACTTTTCGGGATGACCGGTTGCTGCTGGTGAACATGGGCACGCAATTATTTCTGACCCCTGCAGCGGAGCCTTTGTTGGGACCGCCTGAGAATGCCCAGTGGGAAACGTTGTGGTCGAGCGAGGATCCGAAATATGGCGGAAGCGGGACTGCAGCGCTGGATTCAGAGCTGGGCTGGATTATTCCTGCACAAGCAGCGGTCGTGATGAAACCCGTGGAGAAGAGGGAGGTCGTGCGGGGCGATGGATGACGTGCTGCGGCGAATCGGTTATCGAAAAGGGGAAAGCGAAGGTCGCGAAGCGCTTCTGGACAGAGAGTGGCTGGTGACGAACGGGTTGGGGGGATATGCATCCGGGAGTCTAGCGGGGGTCATCACCCGAGGATTTCATGGGTACCTTGTGGCAGCATTGGCGACGCCGCTGGGACGCATCATGATGTTGAACGATTTGATTGAACGGGTGGAGATTCCGAACGGTTTGTCGGTGCAATTGAGCGGGGAGGAACGCGTCAATGCGCCATTGAAGACACACGGAGCGGAATACCTGGATGAATTTCGTCTGGAGGATGGCATACCGGTGTGGGTGTTCCGGTTTGGCGAGGTGATCTTGGAGAAGCGTGTAATTATGGTGCACCGCCAGAACACGGTGCATGTCAATTACCGAATGAGCGGTGGCGCAAAAATCAACCTTACACTGCGCCCCTCCGTAAATTTCCGGCCGCATGAAGCCCCGGTGAGTACGCCACTGGGAGGAAATTATGCGTTCACGGTGATTGAAGATACGTTTGAGATTTCGTCGCAGACGAATATTCCGCCGCTGAGGCTACTGCTGTACGGGTCCAACGTATCGTTGACGATGGACCGCACGCGATTTCACGAAGTGATTTACCGGATTGAAGAGAGCCGTGGTTACGCGGCACGTGGCGATTTGTGGAGCCCCGGCTATTTTTCGGTTCTCCTGACCCCCGAAGATGAAGTGACATTGATCGCGTCCGCGGAGTCGTGGGAGGCAATCCGCGCGGTTACTCCGAAATACGCCAAGGACGCAGAGACATTACGGCGAAAACGGTTGTTGGCGAGGGCCAGCGCAGTACCGAAAGGAAGCACCGCGACGGAACTGGTGCTGGCCGCGGATCAGTTCATCATCGTTCCCGAAGGACGCGGGGAGGATAGCTTGCGCGCGCGTGCCGCGGGCGACGACGTGCGATCCATCATTGCCGGCTATCCGTGGTTCACGGACTGGGGCCGGGACACGATGATCGCATTGGAAGGATTGACGCTGACGACGGGGCGTCACACCGAAGCAGGATATATTTTGCGGACGTTCGCGCATTACGTGCGGCACGGGTTAATTCCCAATATGTTTCCGGAAGGCCGGGCGGAAGGGTTGTATCACACGGCAGATGCAACGCTGTGGTTTTTTCACGCGATCGCTCGATATGTGGAGGCTTGCCAGGATCAATTGTTTCTGTCGCAGATCTTACCCGAGCTGAAAAAGATTATCAGGTACCACCTGGAGGGAACCGATTTCGGGATCGGTGTGGATCCAAAGGATGGACTGTTGCGGCAAGGCGCTGCCGGATATCAGCTAACGTGGATGGATGCGAAGGTAGACGATTGGGTGGTCACGCCGCGGAGGGGCAAAGCGGTGGAGATCAATGCGCTCTGGTACAACGCGCTTTGCTATTTGTCGGAATGGCTGCGGCGCGAAGGGGAGTTAACAAAAGCGGAGGAAATGAGAGAGCATGCGGAGCAATGCCGGGACTCTTTTCAGAAGAGATTTTGGTATGAGCAGGGCGGATATTTGTACGACGTGGTGGACGGGGAACATGGCGACGATCCCGCGTTGCGGCCGAATCAAATGTTTGCGATCTCACTGGATCACCCAATATTGGATCGTGACAAGTGGGCGCCGGTGATGCAGTGTGTGCAACGAGAATTATTGACTCCCGTTGGGCTACGCTCACTGTCTCCGCACGACAAGGATTACAAGGCGAAGTATTTTGGCAATCTGCGAGACCGTGACGCGGCGTATCACCAGGGCACAGTATGGCCGTGGCTTATCGGGCCGTTTATTGATTCCTGGCTGAAGCTGCATGACGATGAGCTCGATCGGGCAGAAGGTTTTCTGAGCGGCTTCGATGAGCGGCTATCAAGCAACGCGATCGGATCGATCGGGGAAATTTTCGATGCGGAGGCTCCTTACACGCATCGCGGCTGCGTGGCACAGGCCTGGAGCGTGGCTGAGGTGTTGCGTTCGCACGTCAAGATTGCGATATTGAAAAAGAATCGGGAAGTCAGCAAAGTAGCTTAAGTGCGGTGAGCCCCCAGTGAACATTGGCCGCGTTAGCGGAATTCTGCTGCACATTACATCTCTGCCGGGCAGATTCGGCATCGGCGATCTTGGGCCGGAAGCCACGGGATTCGTGGATTTTCTGGCGAGCGCAGGGCAGAAGCTCTGGTGCCTGCTGCCACTTAGCCCGACGGGCCCCGAAAACTCGCCCTACCAGTGCCGATCCGCGTTCGCGGGCAACCCGCTGCTGATCAGCCCACAAAGGCTGGAGGAACACGGCTATCTTTCGAGGCGCGACCTGCGCTCGGCCCCGCAATTTCCCTCCTCTTACGTGGATTATCCCGCAGTGCGCAAGTTCAAGGAGAATCTGCTGAGGCGGGCATTTCACAGTTTTTCGAAGACCAGGGATTATCTGCAGTTCGAGCAAAGTCATTCCTGGTGGCTGGAGAGTCACGCGCAGTTCATGGCGTTGCGAGAGGTCAATGGCGGGGTTTCGTGGACAGAATTTGAGAGCAGCAAGACGGCGCGGCCTGAGGCGCTGCTCTATCACAAGTTTGTGCAGTACGAGTTTTCGCGGCAATGGCAAGAGCTGAGGAAATATTGCGCACGGCGAAATGTCGCGATCATGGGGGACATGCCGTTCTACCTCGAGCACAACAGCGCGGATGTGTGGAGCAACCAGTCTCTGTTTGACCTGCAGAAGAATGGTGAATCGAAATCAGTGGGAGGCGTTCCACCTGACTATTTCAGCAAAGACGGACAGTTGTGGGGCACACCGACCTATCGGTGGGACCGAATGGAGCAAACCGAGTTCCAATGGTGGATTAACCGATTTCGCGCGACGCTGGAAATGGTGGACCTACTGCGGTTAGACCATTTTCGGGGGTTTGAAGCGTATTGGAAAGTTGATGCGAAAGAAAAAACCGCGAAAAAAGGACGCTGGGTGAAAGGCCCTGGGGCGCGATTGTTCAAACGGCTGGAGAAGGAATTGGGCGAATTGCCCATCGTGGCAGAAAACCTGGGGACGATAACGCCGGATGTGGAAGAGCTTCGCCAGCGATTTGGATTTCCCGGAATGGCGGTGCTGCAATTTGGCTTCGACGAATTTGGCACACACCGGCCGAATAATTACGTGAGGGAACAAGCGAGCTTTACGGGAACCCATGACAACGATACGACGGTGGGGTGGTGGCGCTCACTGCAGCGTTCCGCACACGAGCACAGGAATGGCGATGGCCGCGAAATCCTGCATCGTGCAAAGAGCTATTTACAGACAAATGGAGAACAGATCCATTGGGCGTTCATTCAGGCGATTATGACTTCGGTCGCGAACATCGCGGTGCTGCCGTTGCAGGATATTTTGGGACTAGGGTCCGAGGCGAGAATGAACCTGCCGGGTCGCGCGAAGGGAAATTGGCGTTGGCGTTATGAGGAAAAACAGATTCAGAAATCAACGATCGAGCGATTGCGGGATCTGACGCTGGTGTCAGGCCGGTCAAAAAACAGCTAGTCACCACAACTAATCGGACCAGAGCGCCGGTAAGGCCGGCGAAATTGGCTACCAGAAGCGCAATAAGGCGCGTCCCCCTCAAAAAATACATAGGGTTCCGGATAGTGGAGTTGAAGGCCTGGCCATTAGCCTGCGTACGAGGCTAGAACTGGAATGGAGAGACATCATGAACGCACCTAAGTATAAGAACGCATTGCACAACCTGACCGTAGTCGGATTTATGTTGGTTTTGACCGTGGCGTTAACCGCCGCCCGCAAAGCGGCGCCACAATCGGCCACAAATAATCAAAGCAGTACGTCGGCGTCCTCGAACATGACCTCCGATCACCATTTTGCGATGGAGGCTGCGGAAGGTGGACTAGCGGAAGTAAAACTGGGCCATTTGGCCGAGGACAGGGGCAGCAGCCCGGCAGTCAAGGAGTTTGGTAAGAGAATGGTGACAGATCATTCCAAAGCGAACGATGAACTAAAGAGCGTGGCGATGCACGACAACATCAACCTGCCCAGCAACCCATCGAGTGCCGACCAGGCCGAATACGACAGATTGTCGAAATTGTCCGGCAAGCAGTTCGACGACGAATATGCAAAGATGATGGTGCGGGATCATGAGAAGGATGTTGCCGCATTTCAGAAGGAGTCGACCAGCGGAAGCAACGAGCACTTAAAGAATTTTGCGTCACAAACGTTGCCGACATTAGAGTCACACCTGCAACAGGCGCAAGAAATGCTGAAGACTGTGAGTGCGGGCAACAGATAATCGCCGTTCGACGGGCGATATTAGGTTCGGGCCGTGCGGTCCTCGGCTAATTCGAAAAACAGAAAACAGCCTCGATATAAAGCCGATTCAAGGGAAAGGCTTATACAGAAACGCGTCGGTTAATCGCCAAAGCTTTTCAAAACCAGCAACAGTAGAATAGGTCCACATCGAACGCTCAGGCTAATCGTGTTCGATACGGGTGCCCATGCGGGTTCGCAAGAATTGGGTGTTTCTGTCGCTGGTTATTTCGGGTGTGCTGCTACGAGCGGGATTCGTGGTTCTGGCAAATCCGCAAGACCCCACGTTTCACAGTGGCGGAAGCGATGCTCCGGCTTACATTACACTTGCAGGGAACCTCCTCAATCATCAGGGATTCAGGTACTCGGGAATGCCGAGCGCGTTTCGTCCTCCGGGATACCCGCTGATACTTGCGGGATTCATGCAAGTGTTCGGGCAGCACTACATCAGCGCAATGCGATTTCTACAGTTCATACTTGGACTGCTAACGGTCATGATTTGCGCCAGAGTCTCGGCTCGTTGGTTCAGCGGTGAGGCGGGACGAGCGACGTTAGCGATTGGTTTACTGCTGCCCACGCTGATTTTCCCGACGGCGCAAATCCTGACCGAGTGTATTGCTGCATTCTTGACCGCTTTGTTCCTGCTGTTTCTGGTGGAACAGCAGGAAGTGGGTGGATTTCGCTCTGCTGCGGCATTGGGCATAACCGGCGGGTTGGAAGCATTGATCCGGTTCAACGCGGCCGCGCTGCCGTTCTTTGGCTTGTGGGCAGTCTGGCGAAGCAAGCAAAAAGGAGGGCAGGTGGTGCGTGCCGGAATTATCGTGGTCGTTACCGCTGCGGTGGTGTCACCCTGGTTCATCCGAAATGAGATGGTTTTTCATGGCGCTGTATTGTATTCGACGCATACCGGAGCGAACGCGGTGCAAGGGGTAGTCAGCACGCAGGGGCGCACGCAACCAGGTGACACGGGAAAGTTGCGGGAAGCCATGGGCTGGACACTGAGTGAACTCGAAACGAATGATCCATCTCGACGGAGTCTTCCGTCGGAACTTGAGCTGAACAGACGAGCGTTGAGAATTGTGCCGCGTTTGTGGAAGGAAAAAGGGTGGGCAGCAATCCCCCTGGTGGGTCGAAAGATTCTCGATTTTTGGCTGAGCGCGGACCAGGTTCTGGATACCAGAATGTTTACAACCAGGGACCGACTGATTCGGGTGGCGGGGGTGGCGAGCTATCTGGTGGCGCTGGCGCTGGCAATGGCTGGGATAAACTGGCTGCGGAGCAGGCGGCCACAGATTGCAGAGATATTTCTTCTCTATATGGTGCTGTTCACGGTGTTGCACCTGCCCCTGGTAATGAACACTCGGTTGCGGATTCCGTTGATGGAACCGCTGGTAATCATCTTGGCTGGTGTCGGGTGGGCTGGCTTGTTTATGCGGGACGAGGAAACGAATGAGGAGCGGGAGATACCGCGTAGGGTTATGGTATGAGGCCACGAGGTGAACGTGTTTCGATCACTAGAAAAGGAATTTTTGCGCTTAGTGGGGAAACTGGTGCCTGACCGGTAAACCCAAAAGTACTATCGAGGGTAGAACCCGAAGCCAAGTGAGATGCGATAGCGCGGCCCGAGCGGCGTCGAGGGACGGTCGGTGGTGTCCGCAGGTAGCTGCAAAAACCCTTTTATTTATAGCGATTCAGAGGTTAAGACGGGACGTGCAGGGCTTTGTAGCGGCGCTGCTTAGACGAAAACGTTAGTAACTGTCCTGGTGGAACCAACGGCCGGGGGTTACCCGACTGCACGCAACCCGTCCCATCGTCCAGTTGTTCCCTCACAGATGAAGGAGTTAACTCAGAGTAGGACTGAGTATCGGCGGAGTAGGTGTATCTGGGCTGGGCAGGCGAATTTGGCGTTCGAAAGAGTTGTCAAGACGGCCAGAAGCAGCCTCGTAGCCACGCTTGCAATGTTCAGTCTAAGAAAGTACGCCGAGGAACGAGACGTTGCCCATGAGAAACAGAGCACAAAGGCAAGACGGGTTCACCCTGCTGGAATCGATGATGGTGGTCGGCGTCATGATGGTGTTGATGGGGCTGGCCATCTTCAAGAGCTTCGGCAGTATGGAGTCGTATCAGGCAAATTCCGCTTCGGACGTGGTAGTAAGCCAGATGCGTGTGGCAAGGCAACTGGCCATAACACAGCGGCGCGTGGTGCAGGTGTGGATTGATAATGCGCCAGAATCGATTGATAACCGCTACCACGTAAAGTACCAGGTTCAAAGTGCGGGAGCGCAAACCAAAGAAGTGGCGGGGCCGATTGTGAGTGTTCCTCTGCCGGGGCCGACGCAATTCATTTTGGAAAAGGGCGTGCCGGATACGCCGATGAACTTTGGAAATACTTCTGCGGTGTACATCGGAAACCCTCCGGTCACGGGAGGGCCGCCGGTGATGCAGTTCAATTCGGAAGGAACATTTACGGACAACAATTTATCGCTTCTGTATGGAACGATGTTCATCGGGATTCCGAATCAACCAGGAACAGCGCGCGCGGTGACCATCATGGGTGGCACGGGACGAGTGCGCGCCTACAACTGGAACGGCACGACATGGCAAGAGTAGGGAGCCGCTCATGAACAACAAGAAGGCCGAAAGACAAAAGGGTTTTACGTTACTGGAAACGATGATCGCCATGGCGATCCTAAGTTTCGGCATTCTGTCCCTGGCCTCGTTTTTCACGCAGGGACTAAAGAATTCGAACGCGGTGCAGATGCAGTACATCGCGAACCAAAAAGCCCAGGAGGCGTTGGAAACGATCTTCACGGCGCGGGATACGCAGATGCTGTCGTATGCGCAGCTGGCGAACGTGAGCGGCGGCGGCGTGTTCCTGGATGGGCCGCAGCCCTTGTTAGCGCCAGGTCCCGACGGACTGGTAGGAACAGCAGATGACGATGCGAAAAGCCCAGACGGGATTGTGACCGGACCTGGTCCCGACAACATTCTGGGTACCGCAGACGATACGCAAATCAATTTGAATCCATGGATGACGCGGACCATCGCGATTGCACCTGTCAACGGTTACACCACACTGAAGCAGATCACCGTGACGGTCAACTACGTCTATCAAGGACAGACGGGGCAGGTACAAGTAGTGAGTTACATTTCGTCATATTCGTGAGGCACTTCATGCGACTGCGTACAAAAAGGAAATTGGGTGGTTTCACGCTGATCGAATTGATGATCGCGATGGCGGTCACGATGATTTTGCTGTACGCGGCAGTGGTGGCGTTCCGCGATGCCTCGCTGACGAATCAGACGGTAACCCAAGCCGCGGATATGTCTGACAATCTGCGCACCGGGCTGAATATGATTCAGACGGATTTGGAGCAAGCCGGGGCGGGACTTCCAACCGGAGGGATTCCGATTCCGTACACGTCCAACAATTCCGCGACTGCTCCATGCGGGACCACATCCGCGCCGAACCGGCCCGTTCTTAACGGCAAAACGACGTTCCCGGTTTGCAACTCGACCTTTCCGGGAGTTGAGCCTGGGCAGGCGCTAGGTCCACTCATTACAGCACCAGATGCGGCTGCCGGAAACGTTTCGAATCCGAACAGCTTCACGGATGAAATCACTGTCTTTTACGCTGATAATCTCGGGCTGGACTCGCGGCCGCTCAATGCTACGAAGACCACGACCCCTCCAAACCCCGGCTGTCCGTTAGGTTCCCTGACGGTTTCGGGCAAAACAGTCACCGCAACGTTTGACGGCACCACGCTGGATTCGAACGGCAACATCAATTGCGTAAATTTTGCGAAAAACGGGATCACCATCAATCCCGGTGACTTGATCATGTTCAGCAACTCGCTGGGAGAGGCGATTCTAGCGGTGACCAGCGTGAACGGGCAGATCTTAACCTTCGCGTCGGGCGATCCTTTCAACCTGAACGGGCGCTCGGATACGGGCGGAACGATCAATCAGATTGAGCCGACCGGCTGCGGCGGGGCAAACACCTGCTTTCCGAATACGACCGCCACGCGAATCTGGATGGTTTCCTATTATCTGGACAATGTGGCCAGCCCCCCGTATGTGCGATTAATCCGTCAGGTGGGATTCGGTGCTGCGACGCCAGTCGGCGAGACGCTAGAAAATCTGCAGTTCACGTACAACTTTGTGGATGGTGTGGCTAATCCGTCGAATCAGCCGGGAGTTCCCGCAGGGAATACGGAATCGCAGATCATGTCCGTCAACGTGTACCTGGGAGCGCGATCGAGCTATATGACGCACCAAGGAGTGAACATGCATTTCGCGAGAAACAACCTGATGACCCAGGTCAGTCTACGTAGTATGGCGTACCACAATCGGTATCAATGATATCAATGAGTATCGGAACAAAGAGGAGCAGGCGATGAACTTGAATTTACACAAAAAATCCAAGCGTCGTGAGCAGGAGGCCGGAATCGCCCTGCTTACCACCATCCTATTGCTCTTTTTGATGTCCAGCCTGCTGGTGGGCTTTGCGGTTCTATTGCTGTCCAACCAGCAATTGGCAGGCGCCAACAACGACCAGGTGACAGCGTTCTACGCCGCAGAAGCCGGCATGGAAAAGATGACGGCGGACTTGGGAAATTTGTTCAGCCAGACGTACTCGCCCAGCATCTCGCAGATCAATACGTTGGAGACGCAGGCGCCTCCAATAACGGCGTTTCCTGGAATCACGTACAGCACGGGGGACGGAAATCCCGGATACACGATCGTGCCTGTGGCAACGGATAAATACGGCAATCCCGCCCCGACGATCACGACCATCAAGTCGGGTCCGTATCAAGGTATGACCGCGCTGGCGACGGAATACACGTTAACGGTGAACGCGCGCACGAGCGACGGCCGAGAAGTGAATCTCGTGCGCACCACACAAACGGTGGGCATTCCGATGTTCCAGTTTGGAATTTTCGCTGATACGGACCTGGACTTTTTCCCTGGCCCAGTTTTCAACTTTGGCGGGCGCACGCACACAAATGGGAATTTGTGGCTCGCTGGGCAAAGCACCTTAACGCTGTCTGACAAAGTGGACGCGTACAAGGACGTGTTGCGCACGCGACTGGAAAACGGGTTTGCGACCGCAGGCACCTATACCGGGACGATCAATATCGCGACGCAACCGTGTACGCAACCGTGCACGCCGAACGTTCGCGCGCTGGGCATGGGCGAGGGCAGCCTGACCGGGACGGTTGCACCGTACGATACGCCTGCATATAACTCGATCTGGCAAACGGTTTCGCAAACCGACTACAACTCCAATCTCAGGAATGGCCAGGGCAGCGCGTTTCCGTTGAAGTCGACTGGAGCGAGCCAATTGAATCTTGGCGTGGTGACGATCGGTAAGGGCGCCACGCAATCCATCGACTTGATTCGGCGACCCGCCCCGGGCGAAGCGGCGAACATCACGAACGAGCGATATTTTGCACAGGCCAGCCTGCGTGTGCTGTTGTCCGATGATCCATCGGATATCACGAGCTTGCCGTGCGTGGATGGCACAGCACCGTTTGACCTGAGCTATCTCTCTTCGGACCCAGGCCCGGGAGCTGCGAATTGGCTGGCTTCCACCTATGCGCCGCTGGTAGCGCTGGCGACAAAGATGAATGCGAATGGAGTGGTGCCGCTACCGTTGGCGGCGTCGGGCGCATTTTCGACAGCGGCGTATAACGGCGTAGACGGGTACTGGCTGCCACCTTCCACGGCGAATTACCCAAACCCGAATACGTTTCCGATTGTGAAGGGATTTATCAAGATCGAATTGCAGAACGCGCCGTATCCGACGCAATGCACGGCGAGCAACCAGACCGATGTGACCATTGAAGTGTTGGCACTCGGGTACGTCGGGCGCAATCTCAACCCGGTTCCACAGTCTTTCGACGGCGCCACGGTGGAAGCGCACTGGATTCAACCTGGAGCGACGGCGGCGAATCCGCCGCATCCACTGCCGGCCGGGCAGCCGACTTTCACTTTGCCTTATCAGAATGGTCCAACGATCGGTTCCTTAGGGACGCTGCCGACGGCCAATTATCCGGATCCCAGCAAGGCCTATCCAGGGACATGTCCCGATCCACATCCGAACGCGATCATCCGGTTAGAACGAATTCGCGACAACCCGTCCACAATTCCCTGGACGGACCAGACGGTGAAGAAACCAGCGCCACCAGTACGAGCCACGATGGCTCAGGCGTGCGGATACGATTGGACGGCCAACACGTATGCGAGCACCGCGCATTTGCCTACGGACTTCTGGCCCAACACGCTGTTCGATCCTCGCGAAGGGACACTGCGAGAAGCGGCGATGTCTACGGCAAACTTGCCGACGCTAAACGGCACGATGAACTACATCGAATTAGATGCCAACAATCTTTCGAAATGGTTCAGCGGGAAGGTAGGAGCGATCGCAACGAGCGGTGGCGCCACACTGGATAAAGTGGTCGCACCGAATGACTTCCTGTTCTACATTTCCGACCGCCGAGGCAATTACAACGGAAGCCAGGCACTCCCAGCTTGGCCACCAGTGTCGCCAGGAACCGGAAAGGAAACCGGGGAGTATGGCTGGAACGATCTTGTGAACGCCAGCACCAGTGCGACCAACGGGTGCCCAAACAACATTTTGGACACGGGCGAAGATGTCGACGGGAATACCACGCTGTTCACGTATGGAGGCGAGGCTTCCTACTTGCACGCCGCTGGCCAAGGACTTACGGCTGGAACGGCGCTGAAGAACGGACAATACGGCATATTTACGACTCTCGTAGGTACGGGGGTTACCACCACAACTGACACCTGCACGGCTACACCGGCATATTCGAATACCGATAAGATTTGGCCGATGATGTTGGCGGCAAACACCAACGCGGCGCGGGAAAACCCGCCGCTCTTTTTCCGGCGCGCCATTAAGATTGTGAACGGCAGCGATTTGACGGCTGTAGGAACCTGCCCGAGCACGAACTTGACTTGCGGATTGGCGATTGCATCGGAAAACCCGGTGTACATCCAAGGTGATTACAACGCGAACGTGAAGGGCGCCGGATGGGGGAGCACGGAAGTGCCATCCTCGGTTGCGGGAGACGCGGTTACGCTGCTTTCAGTGCAGTGGAGCGACGTAAACTCGTTCGTAAACCCATACACCACGGCCGGGAAAACAGGGAACACCACGTGGTATCGCACTGCGATTATCGGAGGCAATACCGTTCCCTTTACGCAACCAAACTATGCGGGTGTTCCTCAGGACTTTGGCACCGATGGCGGGGTGCACAACTTCTTGCGTTACATCGAAGCATGGGGAGGAACGCTAGAATACCAGGGCTCGATCGTAGACCTCTTCACTAGCCGACAAGCGAATGGCACGTTTAAGTGCTGCGGCGTGGTGTATAGCCCGCCAACCCGCGGCTACAACTTCGATATCACTTTCCTGACACCAACTTCGCTGCCACCGCGCACGCCTTTATTCCGCGACGTAAACACGACGGGATGGACGCGCGTGTTGGCGCCGCAATCGAACTACAAATAAGAATCAGCTCGTTGGCAACGTCCCGGTCTTTGGCCGGGACGTTTGCTTTTTGGGGCATTAGCTAGACCTGCCAGACCGCGTGGCTGACGGCAGCGGGCGAAGCTTGCCTGGGGTTCCCCGGTTGGAGATACTTTCCTAAGGACCGGCCGTCCTGATTTTGTTAGTTGGACGGAGAAGCTATGAATCCAATCGAAACACTCAGTCTGGTGCTGGGAACCGGTTTTTCTTCCGGCTTGAATTTGTACGCCACAGTGGCAACACTGGGGCTGCTGGAACGCTTTGGCGTGATTCACTTGCCGGACAAACTGCAAATACTAGGTCACCCGATCGTTCTCGGAGTCGCGCTGGCTTTGTATTTGGTGGAGTTTTTGGCGGATAAGGTTCCGTATATCGATTCGGTGTGGCAGGCGGTGCACACGTTTATCCGGCCTCCCGCGGCGGCATTGCTGGCGTTTGGCGTGACAGCTTCGGCCGCGGAGCCATGGCGCTGGGCTGCCGCATTGCTGGCGGGCAGCGTGGCGTTAACTTCCCATGGAACAAAAGCGAGCGCGAGGGCTGCGGCGAACATGTCGCCAGAACCGTTGAGCAATTGGGCGCTGAGCTTTGGCGAGGATCTGTTGGCGGTGTGGCTCACGTGGTTTGCGACGGCGCACCCGAGGGTTGCCGTGATTGTGGTGGCGGTGCTGGTGGTGATCTCGCTTTTTCTTCTGTATCACTTGTTCCGGTTCCTGCGCCGGACGTTTCAGAAGCTTGCGGAGATCTGAAATCGGGTTATTTCACGTAAGTGGCAAGCCAATCGAGAAATGTTTTGTACCAGAGCTGAGCGTTTTGCGGCTTGAGTATCCAGTGACCTTCATCTGGAAAGACGACGAGTTTTGAGGGGACATTCTGGCGCTGCAGGGTGTTGAAAAATTCCAGAGACTGGGTGTACGGGACGCGATAATCGCGCTCCCCGGCGATGACCAGCGTAGGCGTTTTGTACTTGCCGAGGTCAGCAGCGTAGGTCGACGGGGAAAATTTCCTGTAGTTTTCGGGCGCGCTCCAGGGCGTGCCTTGCTCGTCGTGTTCCTCGAACCAGAGTTCTTCCGTCGCGTACATGGAAGCCTTATCGTAAACGCCGGCATGGCTGACGATGGCCTTGAAACGATCAGTATGAGTGGCGAGCCAGTCGGCGAGATATCCACCGTAGGAGCCGCCGGCGGCAGCCAAGCGCGATTTGTCGATGAACGGGTATTTCGCAATGGCAGCGTCGATTCCCTTCATGACATCGACATAGGCCTTGCCGCCCCAATCATTGGTGATTTCGTCGGTGAATTTCTGACCGTAGCCGGTCGAGCCCCGGCGATTAATCATCAGCGTTACGTAACCAGCGCCGGAAAACACCTGGGCGTTCCAGCGATAGCCCCATGCGTTGGACCACATGGTCTGAGGGCCACCGTGCAACAACGCCAGCATGGGATATTTCGGCGTGGCTGAGGAGTGGGGCGGGCGAATGAGCATGGCTTCGACTTTGGCGCCGTCCGCGCCTTCGAACCAAAAATACTCAGGCTCATTCATTTCGAGGTGAGAAAGAATGGAGTCGTTGGCATGGGTGAGTTGCTTCAGACCGGTGCCATCGCCAGCAGAGACAAAGATTTCTGCAGGCAAGGTGAGGCTGGTGCGTGCGGTGAGCAAGGTTCTGCCGTCGGTGCTGAAGGCGAACTCGCTGTTGAATCCATCGAGGATTTTCTTCGGGATAGCGCCAACACGCGCTTCCATGGCGTACACGGGCTGCAGAGTTTCGTTTTCTGCGAGGAAGTAGATGGTCTTGCTATCCGGAGACCAAGCCAATTCCGTAGCGCTGCGATCGAAGCTCTCCGAGAGATTTTCGGACTTGCCAGCGGAACGGTCATACAACAACACGCGCCAACGATCCGATTCGTAGCCGGGCGTGAGTTGCGCGTGATAGGCAATGTAACGGCCATCAGGGGAATATACCGGATTGCCGTCGAAGCCCTTCTGGGTGGTGATCCGTTTTGCTTCGCCACCTGATACGGCCACAAGGAACAGATCGCCGTTGGTGCTGGTGGCCTCGACTTTATCGGTGACCGCGGTAAAGCAAATTTCCTTGCTGTCGGGGGAGAAGTTGAAATCGCCGGGGCCGCTGCGCTCTTCGGGCGGCACATCGTAGTTTGCACCTGGCGTCAAATCACGAGCGGGAGAGCTGGCATCGATGGCCATCACGAAAAGGTGGCTGCGTTTGCCTTCGGACCAGTGATCCCAATGGCGGTAGAGCAAATGATCGTAGATGCGGGCTTTCACCTTGCTTTTTTCTTTTTCTTCGTCGCGCTTGGCGTTGCACGCGTCATCGGAGCAATCCGGATAGACAGCCGAGGTGAACGCGATGGTGTTGCCGTCGGGGGACCAGTGAAATAAGTCCGCGCCTGTCGAGAGTCTGGTGAGCTTGTGCGCTTCACCGCCTTCCATGGAGAGCAGGTAAACCTGGGAAGTGCCATCGCGGCCGGAGAGGAATGCCAAGGTTTTGCCATCGGGGGACCAGGCGGGCGAATTGTCGTGTCCACCTTGCGTGACCTGAGTGGGGTCGCCGCCGTTGATACTAACGACCCAGATATTGCTGACCGAACGATTCGCGTCCAGGTCCGGCGTGGAAACGGTATAGGCTACCGACTTGCCGTCTCTGGAAATCGCGGCGCCACTCAAACGATGGAGTCGGATGAGATCGTCAAACGTGATGGGATGCTTGGCGGTTTGCGCAAGTGCGGAGGAAGCCAGAACGAACGCGGCGAAAAACAGACCGACACGAACCGACAGTTTTGTCATCGAAGTACCCCTTGCTGTGACGGAGAGTTTGGCAAGTGTTATCTGAACAGTAGATAATGCCACGATTGAGGACTGAAACCAAGAAGCGGGGATCCGCTACGGCCGCGATTTTCGAACGAATAACCAGTTTAGTAACGCGATGGAACAGGTTGCACCTACGACGTAGAAATCGGCGCGGCTCATTTGGGTAAGCAGAATCAAAGTGAACGATAGCGCGAGCGTCGCGAAGAGATAGGGTACGGGCAAAAGGAATTGAGTTTTGCCATCATCGCGGCGGCGCAAAACAGGAAGGGCCAACGCCATGGAACCGTAAATTGATAATCGAGAAACCGCCGACAGCACAGCATTCCACTGGAAAGTTCCGAGAGCCGCGAAAATAAATACGATGATGGTGTAAATGAGAATCGAGAAATAAGGAGTACGGAAGCGCGCATGAACCCGGGCGAAAGGGGAGGGGAAGTCGCCCCGCTCGGCCATGGCGAAGGTGATTCGCGGGGCATGCAGTAAATTGGCGCTGAGATAACCATAGGCGGAAACGAGTGCGGCAAGAGCCATTGCCGCAGAACCGCCTGAACCTAGGAAGTGCCGGGCCGCATCGGCAAGCGGGCGAGTGGAAGACGCAGGATTAGGCAGCGTGGCTACCGTGACGAATTGAACGCCGGTGTAGAGCACCGAGACAATGACCAGGGCAAGCAGCAGCGCTATAGGCGTGTCGCGCCTGGGATTCGTGCTTTCGCCACCGACGAACAGAGCGCCTTCGAACCCACCATAGGCATAGACAAGAAGCAGAATGGCGTCGAACCAATTTTTCGCGGTGATGCCGGGCACGGTGGAAGGCAAACGAATTTCCGGGCGCACCAATAAAAGGACAAGGCCGGCAACTACAAAGAACAAGAGAAAGCCGACTTTTGCTACGGTGAAAAGGTTGCTGATGTTTTTGCCAGACTTAACACCAAGGTAGTTGAGGAACGCGAGATGACCGAGGAGCAAAGCGAGGACCGAGAGTTCACCAGTGCGGGTGCCGATGGCAGGAATGAATTGTGCCAAGTATGTGCAGAACAGATTGGCGACGGCCGCGGGAGCGGCAATGCGGGTCAGCCAAGTGAGCCAGGCGATCAGTATGCCTGCGAAGCGGCCCAAGGCATCAGTGGCGTAAAGATAAAGGCCGCCGGTTTCGTCATATCTGGAGGAAATCTCCGCAATGCAAGCAGCGATGATCAGAATGCCGAATCCGGCGCCAAGGCAACCAAGCGGGCTGAGCGCGCCCAGTCGAGCCGCGAGCAAGGAAGGTAAACCGAAGATGCCGCCGCCGATGATGGAGTTGACCATTAATGCCGTGAGGCTCCACCGGCCAATAGTGCGGACTAGCGCCCGGGGCTGGTGGGTCACACGAGAAATCCGCTGAGATGGAGATGGGACAGCGATGGCAAGAGCATCCTTTGGACGCGCGAAAGGGTAACACAACCGGGCGTCCGAATGGTCGAAGTGCCAACTTGGCTGCTGGAACAGGCACGTGTGGCGATGAGGCGATTTGCGGTTCTGCTACAATTTGCCTATGAGTACGACCGCTCACACCACTGCACTTTTCTCGCGAAATCTTCGAAAAGAATACCCGGTTGCGGTTCGCGGCGAAGGATGCTGGATTGTCGACGACAAAGGGAAGCGCTACCTGGACGCGTCTGGGCAAGCTGCGGTGGTGAGCATTGGACATGGTGTGCAGGAAATAGGGCGGGCAATGGCGAAGCAGTGCGCGGAAATTGCGTTTGCGCACACGACACAGTTCCATTCAGAACCGGCCGAGAAGCTGGCGGCCCGAGTGTTGGCCATTGCTCCGCGAAATTTTCGCAACGGCGGGCGCGTGTATTTTACGTCCGGGGGGTCGGAAGCCACAGAGACGGCAATCAAGTTGGCGCGGCAGTATTTTCTGGAAGGCAAGGAGCCGGCGAGGTATCGCGTGGTCGCGCGGAGACAGAGTTACCACGGAAGTACCCTGGGAGCGATGGCGGTGAGCGGAAATGTGGCGCGTCGGTCGCCGTATGCACCGTTGATTCCCGAGTGGGGCCATGTTGCGCCGTGTTTCTGCTATCACTGCCCATTCGACAAGCACTATCCGGAATGCCATGTGGCGTGCGCGGAGGACTTGGAGAGTTATCTGAGTGCGAACGAAGCGTCGAGTGTAGCGGCGTTCGTGTTTGAACCCGTCGTAGGAGCGACATTGGGGGCAGCGGCGGCGGTCGATGGATATACAGGGCGAATTGGGGAGATTTGCCGGAAGCACGGAATTCTGTTGATTGCTGATGAAGTAATGACCGGGATGGGTCGAACGGGTAAGCCATTTGCGAGCGAGCACTGGGATTTAGAGCCGGACATTATTCTGACAGGCAAGGGAATCGCCAGCGGGTACGCGCCGCTGGGGGCGGTACTGGTTTCGCGCCGGATCGTGGAGGCGTTTGAACGAGGCACGAGCGCCTTCATGCATGGGTTCACGTATCAGGCGCATCCGGTAGCGACCGCTGCGGGTAATGCGGTGTTCGATTACCTGGAAGCGCATAAGCTGTTTGAACGTGTGGAACCGGCGGGAGCACTATTGCGCAAAGCTCTAAGTGAGCTGGGAAGTCATCCACACGTTGGAGAAGTGCGTGGACTAGGACTGCTGCAGGGTGTGGAATTTGTACGGGACAAAGTGACGGGGGAGCCATTTCCGAAGGAAGCTAGCGTTGCAGAGAAAATTCGTTTGGCGGCGCTTGAGAAAGGCGTGTTGGTCTATCCGGGGCAGGGATGCGTGGATGGGATCAGGGGCGATCACGTTTTGTTGGCTCCGCCGTTTATCGTTTCCGCGGAAGAATGCGGGCTGATCGCGTATGCGCTGAGGTATGCGGTAGATCGAGTGTTTCCTTCGTGAAGTTCATTCTCTTTACGGCCTAATACGATTTCAACTTGTTCGGGAGAACTGACGATGCGCTCCATTCTGTCTGTCACTGTTTGTGCGGTTCTTTCGTTTGCGTCGCTGAGTGTTGCGCAGGATAAAAGTGCGGCGAAGTCGCGTGCGCGGGACCTGGGGGTGCCGTTTGATGGCACGCCGGGTACATTGAACGCGATCACGGATGTAGCGGGAGTGACTGTTGGCCACGCCACGTTGATCTCCGGGGAAGGCAAGCTGGTTGTCGGACAAGGTCCTGTTCGCACTGGCGTTACTGCTGTATTTCCGCGCGGGAAAGATGACAACGATGCAGGTGTGTTCGCGGGATGGTGGTCCTTGAATGGCAACGGCGAGATGACCGGCACAACGTGGGTGGAGGAATCCGGGATCTTGACGGGGCCGGTAATGATCACGAATACCCACAGTGTTGGAGTGGTGCGAGACGCGGTGATTCAATGGACGGTGGCGCACCGGAAGGTGGGCCCGGATGATGATTGGTGGTCGCTGCCGGTGGTAGCTGAGACTTGGGATGGCTGGTTGAACGATATCAACGGATTTCATGTGAAGCCCGAACACGCATTTCACGCCATCGAGAGTTCGCATGCCGGGCCGGTGGAAGAGGGAGCAGTCGGCGGCGGCACGGGCATGGTGTGCAACGGATTTAAAGGCGGGATCGGCACGTCTTCACGAAAACTCTCCGCGAAGGACGGGGGCTACACCGTGGGGGTACTGGTGCAGTGCAACTACGGCTCGCGGCAAAACTTTCGAGTGGCGGGAATCCCTGTGGGACGCGAGATTGCCGGGGATGATCCGTATGCGTTTGCTCCGGACGATATAACCGAGCGCGGTTCCATTATCGTGATCGTTGCTACAGATGCGCCGCTTCTGCCGCATCAATTGAAGCGCCTGGCGCGTCGCGTGTCGCTGGGCCTGGGACGCGACGGGAGTATTTCCGGCAATGGATCCGGGGATATTTTTATCGCGTTTTCGACGGCCAATGCGGGCGCGGCGGTTCCGGACCATATTGTGGACCTGAAAATGATGCCGAATGATCAGTTGAATCCGGTGTTTGCGGCCACCGTGGAAGCGACGGAAGAGTCCATCATCAATGCGATGGTGGCGGCAACGACCATGACGGGAATTGATAATCATCGCGTCAGCGCCTTGCCGCACGAGCAGTTGCGGGCGATTCTCAAAAAGTACAATCGGCTGAATCCGTGAGTTAGTACTCAGGAATCGGGTCCAGAAGGTGCCAGAAAAAGAGACCGCTCCACCTGGCGAGGTGGAGCGGCAAAGGATTCATAAGTTGTCCGCACAGCCAAGAGTGGCTGTGCCACAGCTCAGAATGTGAGCTTCAGGCCGAATTGAACGAGACGAGGGTTGTTGACGGTAGAGTTGACGGAGCCGAAGCCGGGCGCACTGATGTCGTTTACCGGCAGGCCGAATTGGGCGTGATTGAAGAGGTTGAAGATTTCTGCTCGGAAATTCAGCCCCATATTTTCCCAAGGCAGAGCGAACTGTTTGATGACGGAGAAGTCCGTGTTCACGAAGTCGGGACCGTAGGCGGGGAGTCTTGAAGCGTCGCCCAGATGGCCGACGGCTTTCGTGAAACAGGCCGGGTTGATGTATTGGAGTTTGGTTTGATTGGCGTAGAGGTTGCAGCCTGGAACCTGGTCAGGGCGATTGTAGCTGTTCCCATTTCCGCCGTTGTTGAAGGTGACTCCGGACTGATTAAACGAGTCGATTAAGGGATCCGGAAAACCGGAAGTGATCTTCTCAATTACGGTGAGCTGCCAACCACCAAGAAGGGAATTGGTGGCATTGTTCCAACCGCTACCCCATTTTTTGCCTCTGCCGAAAGGCAAATCGTAAATCACGCTAGCAGTGAAACTGTTGTGCAGATCAATCTGCGAGGGAGCCCAATCGTACTTTTCCCAGTTGGGCAAAGGGAAATAGGGAGCGCTGAACAGGGAGCCTAGTCCATCCGACAAACCGTTGTCATAAGTATGGGAGTAGGTGTAACCGATGAGGGCGTAGAGGCCATACCTGGGCGTTTTGGTCTCAGCCTTGATCTGCAGGGAGTCATATGTGGTCTTACCGTAGTCGCCAAAGACGAGAACCGCATTGCCATTGGCTGGGGAGAATGGAGGAACGTAGGGAGTCCCATCGAGATTGCAACCGATGACTCCCACGCCGCAAGCCAGCTTCCCGGACGTTGTGTTCAGGTTGTTGCCTGCCACTAAAATGTGGTTGCCACGGGCGCCGGCATAGCCGACAGTGAGCACCACGTTACCGGGAATCTGACGTTCCACGTTCACATTGAATTGTTGAACCTTGCCGAGCTTGAAATTCCTTGGCTGGTAAAAGAGAGTCCCGCCGAAGGTTGAGAGGTCGGGGGGCGAGGTAATCGCTTCGAAGCCTTGGGAAAGGCTATAGCCGGTCACGGCAATCCCCTGGCCAGCACAGTACGAAGTGGCAGTCGGGCACCCTTCGCCTGGGCCGGTAAAGCCACCGGCAAAGGACTCGGCGAAGAACGGAGGATTCTGCCACAAGCCTTGAGCGCCCATGCTCCAAGCAGAATCATGGAAGATACCGGCGCCGGCGCGGAGAACCGTCTTGTCACTGCCAAAGAGCTTATAAGCGAGACCGAGCCGCGGTTCGAAAGCGGTCCAGTTCTTTTGCACGCCAGCGGACCAAGAGACCCCGTTCTGACCTGCAACGAGTAACTGGTTGAGGTAGGGATCGTAATTAGCCATGCGACCATCGACCTCGGTAATCGGGTTGGTGACATCCCAAGCCACACCTAGGTTGAGAGTGAGGTCCTTGGTAATTCTCCAATCGTCTTGAACAAACGGCCGGTAAATCTTCCAACGGCGGCCTGAGACCGGACCATTGAAGGTTTGATCGTGGAGAGCCAGGCCACTGAAGCCCATCAGAAAATCGGCAGTGGGGTTGCCGTTGATGCTCACAGCACTATTCGAATAACCCGTGAAATTGCCGAAGTTTCCGGGGATCCAGAATCCGTCCTGGAAAGCCTCGGTGCCGACGTTCATCTGGTTAGCGCGGATGGTGATCCCAACGTGAATGTCATGCTTGCCGCGAATGAAGTCGAGGGAATCGTTTACGGTGAAGATATTGGTTCCCCCCTGGAATGGCGTATAGCCGCGATCACCGAGGGACCAATATCCGCCGAGCATCAAGGTACTGACCAGCCCGCAACTGTAAGCGCCGGGCTCGCAGGTGGTGCTGCCATTAGGACATCCGAGGTTCGC
>Ga0335076_10000526_pt1 | contig 35846 bp, 29 predicted proteins | sample Lox_Sample_25_FD_206717 | JGI IMG/M metagenome (GOLD analysis project Ga0335076, IMG submission 206717) | Soil microbial communities from Loxahatchee National Wildlife Refuge, Florida, United States - Lox_Sample_2.5 | ecosystem: Environmental > Terrestrial > Soil > Wetlands | place: USA...
CACTCCCTCGATCTCAACGTCCTCTGTCGTGATGCGTCCGGCGAGCCGCGAGGGCGAGTCCCAGCGCAGGCTCTCTTCGAATGCCGCGCGCACCAGCGTCGGCTCGGTGCGCACCAGCTGATACTGCCGCGGAAACAGGGCGAAGGCCCGGATGGCATTGCCGAGCGTCATTACCGTGGTATCGGCGGCCGCCGACAGAAGAATGCCGACCAGGAGCTTGGCCTCGTCCGGCCTGATCTCGCCGCGATCGGCGGCGAGGAACATCTGCATCCCGAGGCTTCCCGGCGTCAGATTCTCCCGGCTGCAGCAGCGTTCCACCCATTCGATGACCGGACCGCTGTCCTTCATGGCCTCATGAAACAGCTCGTTCACCGGACCGAGTGTTGCCCAGACCATGTTGCCGAAGGCGTACAGGTTCTCGCGGCCGGCGAGCGGAATGCCGAGCAGGTCCGGCAGTACCTTGTAGACGAAGGGCCGCGTGATCTCCGCCATCGCATCGAGCGGCGTGCCACTCTTTTCCCGGAGGCGCAGCACGAGCGCCTCGGCGTCCGCGCGAAACGCCTCGCCCATGCTCGCCAGAGCCTTCGGCGCGAGCGCCTCGGCGATTACCGCGCGCACGGCCGTATGCTTCGGCGGGTCATCGGTCAGCAGCAGCTCGGGCCGTACCGACTTCGGATCATGCCAGGGGCGCGATCTCGAGGAGAACGTCTTCCAGTCGCGCAACCCCGCCGCGACGTGCTCATAGCGGGTCACGAGGGTGATGTTCTCCCGGGACAGCTTCACCGCGGGCGCAAGCTCGCGCAGGGCGTCATCGACCGCACGTGCGTTGCGCACCGCGGCGGCACTGAAGGGATCAGCGTCGCTGATGCAGATCCCGCCGCCCATGTGTCCTGCGCTCACTATTCGATCCTCAGCTTCCAACCCCGCCCGTGGCGCACGATCCAGCCGGAGGTCGGATCAGGGAAGTGGCTGCCGATCACCAGCACCTTCGAGTTGGCGAAGCGCTCCACGAAGGCCTGCCGGGTGAGCGCCGCCTGCGCCTTGTCCATGTCGAAGTTTGCATGGCGCGACGGCTCGACCAGCTGAATGGGGTGATGCATCAGGTCGCCGGTGATGACTGCCTCCTCGCCGTGCGAGCGGATCAGGACGCTCACGTGCCCGGGCGTATGCCCGGGTGTGGGAAACAGCGACACCTCGTCGGTCAGCTGATAATCCGTGCCGATGTAGTCGACCAACCCGGCGGCCACGATGGGATCGACGGCGTCATGCAGGTGCTCGACGTTGTGGTAGCCGCCGGTTTTCCGCAGGTGAGCCCAGTGGTTGAATTCCTGTTTGCCGAACAGGTAGCGCGCCTGCGGGAAGGTGGGCACCCAGCGGCCGTTCACCAGGCGGGTGTTCCAGCCGACGTGATCGAAATGCAGATGCGTGCACAGCACCGCGCTGATGCTCTCGTGTGGAAATCCCGCCACCGCCAGATCCTCGAGGAACGTCGTCCGCAGGTTGCAGAACACATCGTACTCGCGCTGGCGGTCCGCGCCGATGCAGGTGTCGATCATCACGTTGCGCCCGCGCGAGCGCAGCACGAACGCCTGGAAAGAGACCATCATGAGGCCCGCGGGCGTGGCAAAGTGCGGCTGCAGCCAGGCGTGCTGCCTGACGAACTCGGCGGTCTCGTCCTTGAGCAGCATGGAGATGTTGTCCTCGAAGGCGTTCACCTCGACGATGCGGGCGAGCTCGACATCGCCGATCCGCCAGTGCCTGATGTGCTGCGGGCTCATGGAATCAACCCCTTGGTGTCTTCATGCCAGGCGGATCAGGCCGAATGCGCGAGGCGCGGATCGCTGCTCGGCGGCGGGCCAACACCGCGGATCATGTCCGCGACCTTCTCCGCGATCATCACCACCGCGGCATTGGTGTTGCCCCCCACGACACTCGGAAACACCGAAGCGTCAGCGACCCGCAGCGCTTGCAGCCCGCGTACGCACAGCTTCTCGTCGACCACCGCATTATCGTCGGCGCCCATCCGACAGGAGCCACAGGGATGATGCACCGTCACTGCGGCTTTGCGGATGTAGCCGACCAGTGACGCATCGTCCTGTACCTCCGGGCCCGGCTGCACCTCGATGGCCCGGTAGCGGGCGAACGGGGCGGCGCGCGTCACCTGGCGGCCGATCTTCAGGCCACGCAGCATCGTCGCCAGGTCGTCCGGATCGCTCAGCAGCTGCGGGTCCACGAGCGGTGCCGCCAGAGGATCGCTGCTGGCGAGCCGCACCCGCCCGCGGCTCTTCGGGTAGATACCCACGACGCTGATGGCAAAGCCATGCCCGAGGGGGAAGGGAAAGGTGTTGCGGTTGCGCCGGGCTGCCTGGAACACCACCTGCACATCGGGCCGTGACAGCTCGGGGAGCGTACGGACAAAGCCGGTCGCCTCGAACACGTTGCTGGCGAGCGGCCCGGTGCGAAACAGCGCGTACTCGAGGAGGTTCGCGACGTCGCGCGGCGCGGCGCGCCAGGAGATGCCGTAGGACTCGGAGTTTTTCATCTCCATCAGCACGGCCACCGCCAGATGATCGTGATAGTTCGCACCGACTCCGGGCAGGTGCTGCTTGACGCCGATGCCGGCCGCGTGCAGCTCGTCATGATCGCCGATGCCGGAGAGCATCAGCAGGTGCGGCGAGAGGATCGCGCCGGCGCAGAGAATGACTTCGCGCCGCGCGGTGAGTTGCGCCTTGCCGGCTTTGCCCACCACGCTCACGCCCACGGCACGGTGACTCTCGATGCGGATCTCGAGCGCACGGGTGTTGGGCAGTATCGTCAGGTTGCTGCGATGGCTCGCCGGCCACAGGTACGCAGTGGCCGTCGACACGCGGCGGCCGTTGAGAATCGTTCCCTGTCGCGGCCCATAGCCTTCGGAAGTCGGGCCATTGAAGTCGCTGGTGGGCTTGAACCCCAATGCGTGCATCGCTTCGAGAAAGGCCGGCGTCATGGGATTCGGCCGCTTGATGTGCGTGACGTTCATCGGGCCGCCACGGCCGTGGTAGACGGAGTCCGGATACGCGTCGTTGTTTTCCGATCGCAGAAAATAGGGCAGCACCTCCCGATAGCTCCAGCCGGGATTTCCCGCCGCCGCCCAGTCATCGAAGTCGCTCGGGTGGCCGCGGAAATAGACCATGCCGTTGATCGAGCCAGACCCGCCCACCACGCGCCCGCGCGGAATCGGGATCGAACGGCCCGCAAGCTGCGGTTGCGGCACTGTCGAGAACCGCCAGTTCAGGGTGGGCCGCGCGATGGCCGCCGCGACGGTCGCCGGTATGTGGATGAGGGGATGCCGATCCCGCGGGCCGGCTTCGATCAGCGCCACGCGCGTGTTGCGGTCTTCCGAAAGCCGGCTGGCGAGCACGCAACCCGCGGTGCCCGCGCCGACGACAATGTAGTCGAACGTGTCCCCCTGCCCGTTCATTCGCTTCCCCGAAACTGCGGCCGGCCTGCCATCAGCGGTGTGGGCCGGAACGGTGTCACCGTACCGACGCGGCACCGCCCGTCACCCCCTCGTGGTTGCCACCATCCCGCGCGCTTCCGGGCCGCAGGTCAACCCCTGCACCGACCGACCGGGCACCTTCCCCGGTCCCGAAGCGCCACTTTCGTGCAGGAATAAAGGGCTCTTGTGTTCGGCGGCGCAGTACGGGAGGCTGTCGCGAGGGAGAGGCACCGTGTTACCGATTGCCGAGCTTTCCGAGCAAGCAGTGCTGATCACCGGTGCCGGCCGCGGGCTCGGGCGTGCGATGGCCGTGCGGCTCGCGCAGCACGGCGTGAGCGTCGGCCTGGTCGATATCGATGCCACAGCGTGCGCTGCAGCAGCGGAACAGATCCGCGCCGCCGGTGGCAAAGCCTCTGCCTATGGCGCCGATGCCGCGAACCGTGCGGCGTTGCTCGAGGCGGCCGGCCGCTTCGCCAGCGATCACTCAGGTCTCGATGCCGTCATCAACAACGCGATGCTGCTGCGCTACGAGCCCGTTGCCGCGGTGACGGAAGCCGTCGCCGATCAGATGCTCGGCGTCGGCGTAAAGGGCGCGATCTGGGGCACTCAGGCGTTACTCACCTACCTCAAGCCGCACCGCGCCACGGCCATCATCAACATGACCTCGCCGGTGGCCGAACGCGGCTATCCGAACACTGCGCTCTACAGCGCAGCCAAAGGCGCACTGGTCACGCTGACCAAGACCCTGGCCGCGGAGCTCGGCCCGCGGGGAATTCGTGTCAACGCCCTGGCACCGGGGTCGGTACCGACGCCCGGAGCCATGGGTCTCAATGATCGAGCCGAGTACGAGCGTCGCACGCGAACGATTCCACTGCGCCGACTGGGACACGAAGACGACGTGGCCGCGGCGGCGCTCTTCCTGTTGAGTCCCGCGGCCGCATTCATAAACGGCGAGATCCTGCACGTGGACGGCGGCATAGCGGCCGCCGGCTGACGACTCGTGCCGCCGCACACGCGGTACGCGCGCCATGCGCAGCTACATGCGCGGCTACATGTGCGCCATGCGCGGCTACATGTGCGCCATGCGCGGCTACACGCGTGCCATGCGCAGCTACACGCGTGCCATGCGCAGCTACACGCGCGCCTTCCCGTGCGCCTTCAGCGCATTCGCGGAATGTTCGCAAAATCGATCTGCAGCTCCTCACACACCCGCTGTGCGGTGGCCCTGCCGGCGCCGAACACCCCGCCACCCGGGTGTTGAAACGGGCCGACCAGGTAGAGCGCTGCGGTACCGGGGACGACGAACTGCGCCAGATCGGGCGTCGGGCGGTGCGCTCCCTGCTGGTAGCTCGGCATGGCGATGCCGTGCAGATCCCCGCGCACGAAGCTCGAGGAGGTGCGCTCCATGTCGAGGGGACTGTCGCAGTGCCAGGCGATGACGTTGCCCTCCGTCAGGTTCGGCAGATAGCGGGACATGTGGGCGAGCATGCCCCGGGCGTAGTCTTGCTTGGTGTCGTCCCAGGAACGGCCGTCGGCGCGCTCATAGGGCACATAGTCCCAGGCGTGCAGCGTGGCCTGGCCCTCCGGGACCCGCGAGCCGTCGAACTCCGAAAGGGATCCGAGGCCGATGAGCGGTGAGCTCGCGAGCTGACCGTAGCGCAGATCGTCGAACGAACGACGCAGCATCTCGTAGCGCGGTGGCAGCAGCTCGAGCATTACCGAACGCAGCGGCTCACCGCGCAGCGTGCGCAGCGGCTGCCGCAATGCGGCGTGCACCGTGATGCAGGCGTTGGGCGAGATTTCGGTCGCCGCGGCCTCGGCCGCCACCGCCGCATCGATATTCTCGACGAGCCGTCCGAGATGGTGCGGATGGATGGCCGCGATCACCGCGTCCCGCGCGGCAAACTCACGGCCATCCGTGGTGCGTACGCCCACTGCGCGGCCGGCGCTTGTCGCCACCCGCCCGACATCCACACCGGAGAGCACCGTGCCGCCATGGTCCTCGATGCAATCGATGAGCGCTCGCGTCAGACTCCCGCTGCCGCCGACGGCCACCCCGAAACCGTACGCCTCGAGAAATCCGAGAAACACGTACACACCGAGCGCTGTCCCCTTCTCATCGGGGGCCGCCAGACTCTCGGCGGCGACGCGGGCGAACAGCAGCCGCACACGATCGCTCTCAAAGGTGCGGCTCAACAGCTCGTGCGAGCTCATCTGGCTGATGCGCCAGAACCCTCGTCCCTCACGCGATTGATCGAGCAGCGCCGTTGCCGCACCCATCGGCATGGGCGCCGAATACAGCGTCGCCGCAATCATGGGCAGCCATGCCGCCGCCTGTTCCGAGAGCCGCCGATAGGCGTCCGCATCCCGCCGCGACAGCAGTGCGATCTCCGCGGCGGTGCGCTCGCGGTCGCGGTACAAGGAGAGCGTCTGGCCATCCGCGAACAGGACCGAGACGGGAGGATCCGGGAATAGGTAGCGCAGCCCATAACGCGTTTTGAGCTTGAGCTCGTCGGCCGCGAGCAGCGGGTTGGCCTGAATGAAGATGTGTGCCATCGAGTGCTGATCGTGGCGGAATCCCGGCACCGTGAGCTCACGGGTGACTACGCCACCGCCGAACCACGCATTGCGCTCGAGCACCACAACCTTTCTGCCGGCCACCGCGAGATAAGCCGCAGCAATGAGACCGTTGTGACCGGATCCGACGGTGACAACGTCAAACGTTTCCGACACACATCCCCCTCGTTACCTCGCTCGCCATTCTCGGACGCGATAGTCTAGTCGCGACGCGCAGCGGCATCTTCACCCCCACTGAGGGCTCGTCCGCAGCGCGTCGCATACCGTGGTCCCCCGAGATTCGAAGGAGAGTCCCCATGTCCATCGACGCGTACGAAGAAGGCCTGAAGATCCGCAAGGCTGTTCTGGGCGAAGAGTATGTAAATCGCGCGCTGGCGAGCGTCAACAGCTTCAACGCCCCGCTGCAGCAGTTCGTCACCGAGTACTGCTGGGGAAAGGTCTGGGGACGCCCGGGACTCGATCGCAAGCAGCGCAGCCTGCTGAACCTGGCCATGATCGGCGTGCTCAACCGCTCCCACGAGCTGAAGGCTCACGTTCGCGGCGCACTCACCAATGGCGCGACGCCCGGCGAGATCTGCGAAGTGTTCCTGCAGGTCATGATCTATGCGGGTGTACCTGCCGCCGTGGATAGCTTTCGCATCGCCAACGAGGCATTTGCGGAGAGCGGGCTCACCATTGCCTGAGACGAGATGCTAGGCGCGTCTCACAACGCGTCGCGCCGCGGCGGATTCCCGGCGTTCATTGCAGCAGGCCGTCGAGTTGCGGTAGCGGCACCGCACCTTGTTTGAGGGCGCTGTCGTGAAACTCCTTGAGACTGAAGGCAGCACCATGCCGCGCCCGGTAGTGTTCGCGCACGGCGAGCCAGCCCTTGTAGCCAGCGTAGTAGGTCGGCAACTGGCAGGAGGTGAGCTTGGCGCGTTCGAGCTTTTCGCTCGCCTCTTCCGGTTCCTGATAAGCCTGCTTGATCATCAGATCGAGCGCCTCCTGATCGGACATGTTCATCGTCTGCAGCCGCACGTCCAGAATCGTATTGGCCAGGACGCGCAACAGCTGCTTTTGCAGGGTGAGTCTGTATCCTGGAGTGTCGGCCGCAAAACCCTGCTCTGCCATGAGTTGCTGCGCGTAGAACGCCCAACCTTCGACATACGGCCCATTGCCAAACACGATCCGTAACATCCGCCGCGAGCTCGGCTGCACTTGATTCGCATACTCCCCCTGCACGTAGTGTCCCGGCATCGCCTCATGCACGGTGAGATGGCGCATGCCGGACTCGTTATATTCACGCAGCTTCGACTCGATGCGTGCCCGCGGCCAGGACTTGGGGATCGGCGTTACCCAGTAGAACGCTGGAAGTTGCGGCTCGAGTGCCGGGGCAGGATTGAAGCCTCCGACGCTATAGCTCTCGCGGAGGAATTCGGGTGTTTCGATGACTCGCAGATTCGTGTCAGGCGGCAGCGTGAGCAGATTCTTGGCCCGCACGAAGTTGGTTGCCTCGGTGAGTGCCTGCTGTGCCGAGGCCATGTAGGTTGCCGCACTCGCATGATGGCTCGCAACCTCCGCCAGGGCCTTCTCGACGGTGTTGGGCGCGGCCAGGCGCGCGAGCTCCGCGCGCGTTTTCGCCAGATCCGCTTCCGCTTCGGCGAGCAGCGTCTGGGGCGTCTTTCCGGTCGCGAGCGTGTAGCGGAACTTGTCCGCGTACAGCTCCTTGCCGAGCCGCCAGTCGCTCGGTCTCTTGGTCAGCTCAGCGTCCAGCCACGTGTTGAAATTCTTGAGAGCCGTGATGGCCAGCGCCGCCGCCTCATTATATTGGCTGCGTTTCTCCGGCGGACAATTGGTGCGCAGAGTCGTGTCAATGAGCTGGATATTGCCGTCGTTCTCCTCTTGGGCCACGCGGTTCCACACCTCGGGGGAGTCCTGCAGGTTGGTCTGCGCTTGCCGAATGAGTGCTGGCACCTTGCTCAGGCGGCTGATGATGTGCTCATAGCGTTCAGCGAGCGGTGCATACTGCAGCACGTACGGAGTAAACAGCCCGTTACCGAGCAGCTCCACGTAGACGGTTGGGTTATGGCGGTGGCTTTGGATCTCCTCGAGCTCCAGTCGTGACTCGCTCAAGGCATCGCTGATCATGTCCCTGTCGACCCGCTGTTCCGCATCGAGTGAGCGGACATCGAACTGCGCCAGTCGGGACTGGATATCGTTGAGCAAGGCGCGTGAGGCCTCGATGCCCCCCGGGCTGTAATCGTCGAGCGCGTCATCCAGCGATGCGCCGTGGTAGCGGTGCAGACCGAACCCCGTCGCCGATGTCGGCGCCAGCGCCAACGTGCCGAAGACGAAATCGTCTTCCAGCTGTTCGAACGGCCCCTCGGTCGGCGCCGCACCGGCGGAAGTGATCACAGCGAACGTCAGCAGACAAAAGCCAAGCTTCGAGGTCTTCCTCACGGCTACCTCCGGAAGTCCATGGTGCGCCCGGGGCGCACTTCGCGGCGATACTCGAGACGTCGGTCGCAGCTCCCTACTTGCCGGGCTTCACGAATCTCAGCGTCATTCGATCCGACTCGCCGATGGCCAAATACTTGTCCCGATCCTTGTCACCGAGCGTGAGCGTCGGTGGCAGCGTCCATACTCCTTGCGGATAGTCCTTGGTGTCCTTCGGATTGTTGTTGATCGGCGCTTCGGCATCGAAGCGGAAGCCTGCGGTGGTGGCCAGCTTCTTCACGTACGCCTCATCGACGTAGCCGGACTTGCGGGTCTCCTCGAGGCTGGTTCCGGGCTTAGCGCGATGCTCTACCACGCCCAGCACGCCACCGGGCTTCAGCGCCTTGAAAAATACCTCGAACTGCGCCTGCTGATCGCCTGCGTCGATCCAGTTATGCACGTTGCGAAACGTCAGTACGACATCCGCCGTGCCCGGCGGGCAGATCTCGGTGAGCTGCGGTGGCTGTAATTCGCTGACGATCACCTTGCCATAGTGAGCCGGATCGTCGGCGATGCGCTTGCGCAGGAACGCCGCATCCTCCCGGGCCTCCGTCGAGGCACCTGGAGCCTCGATCGCGGCGAAGTACTTGCCCCGGTCGTGCAGGTACGGCGCCAGGATCTCCATGTACCAGCCACGCCCTGGCCATATCTCGACCACGGTCTGTTCGGGTCGCAGCCCGAAGAATCGCAACGTCTCGAGCGGATGGCGATACACGTCGCGCGTCACGTTTTTCGCCGTGCGGGTCGGGCTCGCGATCGCCGCGGCGAGCGGATCCTCCGCGGCAACCGCGCTCGCGGCTGCAGCCGCGGCCGCAACAAGCACCAGGATCATCGCGCTGTGAACCGCTCGCGTCTTCACGTTCCTGCTCCACTTCCGGGGCCACCCCCAACTTGAGTCGAGCACATTGCTCCTTTGCCGGGGGCAAAGGCAACCGCAGCCGCAGCCCGGCGCCGTCTCGGCAAACATCGCAGCGGCGTTCTACACTCAGCGACCCGTGGGAGTGCCGAGCCATGAACGCCGCAATCAGTGAAAAGTCACTCCCGAGCCACGCCCGTGCGGTCATCATCGGCGGCGGCGTCGCCGGGTGTTCGATCGCCTATCACCTTGCGAAACTCGGTTGGACGGATGTCGTGCTACTCGAGCGTGCGCAGCTCACCTCCGGCACCACCTGGCACGCCGCGGGGCTGCTGACGACGCTCAGAGATACCGAGACGCAGACCCGCCTTGCCGCGTACTCGCAGCAGCTCTTCCGGCGGCTCGAGGCAGAGACCGGGCAGGCTACCGGTCTCATCGAGTGCGGTTCGATTCAGCTGGCGCTGACGGGCGCGAAAGCTGAAGAGATGCGCCGCGGCTATCGCGCCGCGCAGAGCTGGGGCATCGAGTGCGAGGAGATCAGCGCTGCCGAGGTGCAGCGGCTGTGGCCGCTCGCTTACGTCGGCGACCTGCAGGCGGCCTTCCACTTTCCGCGCGATGGACGCATCAACCCCACCGATCTTGCCCGGGCACTCGCCAAGGGTGCGCGCCAGGCTGGCGTCGGCATATTCGAGAGATGTCCGGTGACCGCCATCGAGCAGCAGGATGGCCGAGTGACGGCGGTGCAGAGCACGCTCGGGCGAATCAACACCAGTATCGTCGTGAACTGCGCCGGCATGTGGGCCCGCCAGGTCGGCCGCCTGGCGGGCGTCGATGTGCCGCTGCAGGCTGCCGAGCACTACTACCTGATCTCCGAGCCGCTGGCCGGCGTGCATCCGCAGCTGCCCATCCTGCGCGACCCGGGTCGCAGCACCTACATCCGCGAGGAAGCCGGCAAGCTCATGGTCGGCCTCTTCGAGGATGTGGCCCGACCCTGGAATGTCGCCGGGATTCCGGACGATTTCGCCTTCGGCGAGATACCGCCCGACTGGGAGCGCATGGCGCCGTATCTCGAGAAAGCCTGCGGCCGCGTTCCCATACTCGCGCAGACAGGCGTCAAACTGCTCTTCTGTGGCCCTGAGTCCTTCACCGCAGATCACAACTATCTCATGGGCGAAGCGCCCAACCTCCGGGGCTTCTTCGTCGCCGCCGGCTTCAATTCGCTCGGGATACTCTCCGGCGGCGGCGTGGGGTTCGTCATGGCGCATTGGATCGCGCATGGCAACGCTCCGCTGGACGTCTGGTCGGTGAACATCCGTCGCACCCACGCCTGGCAGAACAACCCCCGCTATCTCGCCGATCGCGTCGTGGAGACGCTCGGGATCGGATATCAGGATCATTGGCCCTTCCGCCAGTGGGCCACCGCACGCGGGGTCAAGCGCAGCGTCCTGCACGATCGGGTCGCGGCGGCGGGCGCCTGCTTCGGCGAGTCTGCCGGGTGGGAGCGCCCCAACTGGTACGCACGGCCCGGACAGCAGCCCGTCTACCAATACGGTTGGGGACGACAGAACTGGTTCGCGAACAACGCCGCGGAGCATCGCGCGGTGCGCGAGCTCGTCGGCCTCTTCGAGCAGTCCTCCTTTGCCAAGATTCTGGTCCAGGGGCGCGACGCCGAGCGCGCGCTGAATCGCATCGCAACCGCCGACTGCCGCGTGCCGGACGGCAGGGTGCTATACGCCCAGTTCCTGAATGAGCGCGGCGGGATCGAGGCGGATGTCAGCCTCACCCGGCTCGCGACCGACCGATTCCTGGTGGTCACCGCCGCCTTCACGACGACGCATGTCATCGCCTGGCTGCGCGATCATATCGGTGCGGACTGCCACTGTGTCGTCACGGATGTCAGCGACGGCTGGTGCATGCTCAACATCCAGGGTCCGCGCTCGCGCCAGCTGCTCTCGGGCATCGCCGGGGGCGACTGGTCGAACGAGGCGTTCCCCTTCGGCAGCGCGCGTCACGTGCAGATCGGCTATCAGGAGGCGCTGGCGATACGCATCACTTATGTCGGCGAACTGGGCTGGGAGCTGTACGTGCCGGTTCCCTTTGCCATCGGCGTGTATGACGCCATCGTGGAAGCGGGTCAGCCACTGGGTCTCAGGCACTGTGGCTACCATGCGCTCAACTCGCTGCGCATCGAGAAGGCTTATCGGGATTGGTCACATGACATCGGTCCCGACGATACACCGCTTGATGCGGGACTTGCATTTACCTGCGCGTGGACGAAGCCGGAAGGGTTCATCGGACGCGAGGCGCTGCTCGCGGCGAAGGCGCAGCCGCGCCGCCGCCGCCTGGTGCAATTCCTGCTGTCCGATTCCGAGCCGATGCTCTATCACAATGAGCCAATACTGCTTGACGGCAAGCGCGTGGGCCTGATCACCTCCGGAATGTTCGCCCACACCCTGGGCGGCGCCGCCGGCCTCGGCTACGTGAGCGACGAGCGGGGCGTGTCCGATGAGCTCATCGCCTCCGGCCGCTTCGAGATCCTGATCGGTGATCGCGCCGTGCCTGCACGCGCATCGCTTCGGCCGCTATACGACCCGAGCGGTGAGCGGCCACGCAGTTAGCCGCGCGCACTTCGAATCAGGCGGCGCCGGCTTCAACGCTCTGCCGGCTGCCTGGCCGTTGTCGGCGCTAACAGACACTTTTGTGCGCTGTTGTTTGATGTTGATAGGCGTATTCTCGCTCGTGTAACTGGGTGACCTCCGCTTTCGGTCGCGGGAGGTACTTATGGTAAATTTGATCCTGCGCGTGCTTGGCGCAGTACTGGTCTTTGCAACGCTGTGGGCGGCCCTTCAGTTTGAGGGCGTTCCAACGGACAGCTGTGCCGGCGAGGTGGCGGATACCGACGCGGGGAAGGCCATTCCATGCTCGAAGCGAGCGGGTTCGCGCTGGCGTCATGTGCCGGCCCCGCGGCCGGTCCTGGCTGCGCTCTCCCGGCTGCGCTCGGAATAAATAAAGAGCCGTTCGCCGACGCGCGGGAACTGCTCGGGTCCGGGGCCCAGTTCGCGCTCTGGCAGAATGCAGCCGCGAGCGGCCGGCGCGCGTCCTGCCGACCGCGCCGTACCCCGCGATTGTCAACGCGGAGGCAGCCGTGAAAATCGACCCACTCGATCTTCTCGTGCATTTCGCGAACGTGCTGCTACTCGTCTCGTATTCGGTGCGCAGCATGCTGTGGCTGCGATGGTTTGCGGTAGCATCGGCCCTCACCGTCATCCCCTATTACGTGGCGCAGGAGAAAATTCTCTGGCCGCCGGTCTTCTGGGGCATGGTGTTCACGGCGATCAACCTCTACCAGATCGCCCGGCTGTACGCGGAACGTCGCGCGGTGGTGCTGTCGGCTGATGAGCAGAAGCTCTACGATCTGGCCTTTCGAACAATGCGTCCGCGTCAGTTTCTGTCACTGGTGCTCATCGGTGAATGGCGGGACGCGCGGACAGGCGATCAGGTGCTGACCGAGCGTGAGCCCGTTGCCGGGGTCTGTGTGGCCATTTCCGGAGAGATTGAGGTGCGTCGCCAGGGAGCGAGCCTGGCGACGCTGAAGCCCGGTCATCTCATCGGCACGGCACTCGCGCTTACCGACGCACCGTCGCCGGTGAGTGCTTCGTTCATTGAGAGCGGGCGTTATATTCGGTGGCCGGTTTCCCAACTGCGCATTTTCAGCGACCGTAATCCGCAGCTGCGCAGCACGCTCCAGGCCATGGTGAATCAGGATCTCGCCCGGAAGTTGGAGGCCGCAGTGACGCTCGCCCCGACGGCCAGCTGATGGCTGGGCCGTTGATAGCTACTGAAGCGTCGTACTGGCGGGATGCGTCGAGTTGCGCTCCCCGCGTTCGAAAGCCGCGAGGCTCTCGATGCAGCGCTCCCACCGAGCCCGTTCCATGTGACTCAGGTTCGGCAGCTGCCGCAGGAAGTACCCGCGCAGTTCAGCGGCGGTGATGTTGTAGATCTGGTTGCGCATGGGGACCACTATGCGGCCCGGCGCCCGGACTCGACAGTGTCTTTGGTCAAGGGAATCTGAGGAAACGCGTGCTTCCCGAATCGCCTGATCGTCCGTAGCGCCGCGTCACGCTCACCGTGCTCGATCATGTGCGCCAACACCTTCAGCACGCCACTGGCACCGCTGTAGAAGGCGACCTGCGCGAGCGCCATGTCGCCATCGCTCTTACCCACGCCCTGCGCTACCGCCCTGCGCTTGTGGAGGGCCCAAAGCTTGCGCAGCGACAGGGAAAGTATCAGCGCCGTGATGGGGGCAGCGACCGATTGACGGAAGATCGACATGGTGGCACCTGCAAAAAATGGTTAGTAGACGTTGCCTACGTTGTGAGTCCTTCGCCAGTTGAGAAATTGACCGTCCGCAGAGTTGCGCAGCGGCTTCTCCAACCTGAGTACTCGATTGAGCAAGCGAACCAGAGCCTTCATCGTTGCTACCTCGCCTTGTAATTTCATCGCTGGTGCGATGGGGCGTAACGTTGCAACAACCGCCGGTTGGTGAAACAGTGCAAAAGGTCACCTCGCCAGGCAGCTGGACCTCCTGATCAGTTCGCGGCGATTCGCGCCCGGGTGCCGGACTACTGCAAATACGGCAATGAACGCGCGTGCCAGGCGAGGAGAGGTCGCCCGCTTCTTGTCGCGCGGGTTACGACTCTGGAGGGAGATGTCGAGGTCGGCCCGCTAAGCGGCGACGCCTGCGGACAGCGCGGCAGCGCTCACAGCCGCTGGGAGCCCGTCCATACCGGTGGGTCCACTATTGCATCCGGCTTGTGTTGCACAACTCCCGGGTGCGCGAAGATCAGGTATTCGGACGCCAGCACCAGGTAGTAAAAAAACAGCCGGGCGAGGATTTTGGTCACCTGAGCAAATCCCTTGGTGGGCAAAGCGAAAGCTGCTGCATGGGACGCATTGTCTCCGCTGCGTCTGACGCTCGCGTAGTGCCGAAGGTCACGCGACAGGGGCCCCGGCGCACTGGTTGATCACCGCCGCTGGCGCCACACCGTGGCCATGATCCCCGTCAGGGATTTTCCCGGGCCATCGATGGCGCGCGCGATTGCGCGACTCTCCACGCCGCATGACCTTCGGCACTACAGCATCCGTACTGCCGCCACGGACAATACGCCCACAATAGTTCTGACCTTCTGGAGATGCCTTAATGAAACCGAAGCACGCGATATTCGCCGGGGGCGCCGAGCGCTATCAGCTGCAGCTGCGGACGGTAACTTCGGAGTCGTGCCGCCAGACTCTCTGGGACCGCTCCGGCGCCGGACGCAAGTTCGCCATCCGTGAAGTCCTCCTCGAGCAGCTTTCCAGACCTCCGGTACGAGCTCGCTGAAAGCTGCGCACATGAAGCCCCAGCCTTCGTCTTTCGATCCCGCGTATCTGCGCTGGCGCGCGGAGCTTGCGTCCTTCGAGTCGACGTACTTCGAGGCACTCTGTGAGTTTGTTCGCGTACATTTCGACAACCTGCTCGACCGCTACTACTGGGAAGGCCACGAGTCGATGGACGACTTCCCGGCTTGGGCATTCGAACGTTACCTGCGGGAGACCGAGCGAGCCATGGCCGGGGAAGACGTGCCGTGACCTGCCACATCTGTCCGAGGGTGCTGCGATGAGCTGGAAGTGGAACACCGACCCGCTCAGCTGGAAGGACAAGTGCTCGCTGTGCCAGCAGCCGCTGCGCGCTCAGGGCGATGGCGGCATCGTGATATGGACCGACCGGAAGCACTACCACGTCTGGTGCTTGTTGGATCGGCTGGCTTCAGGGAGTGCGCTCCCGCAGGTGGCTTTGGCCGACGGTGCGTCCCACTGGGGAAGGGCACCGTGAACCGCTCCTCAAGCGGATACTGGTATTCCATAGGGTTACAGCGATGAAGCGCAGACGATATGTTGGACCGATTCCGCACTTGTCGGGCAAGACAGCCGCCGTATGGCCACGCGCTGGTGTCCCGGGCCAGGTCATGGCGCAGTTCGAAGAGCAGCACCTGAAGGAAGCGCGAGACTGGTGGCAATTCCCCGAGGGTGATTTTCAAGCCGCGGGCCCGGACGTACCCCGGGCCTGAAAGCACCTGATGACGGCAGCGGCTCTGGGCCGGGTGCTCTCATTCGCCTGCGGCGCGTTGGCGTTCGGACCGCGCTTCTAAGCGCAAGTCATCTACGGTCGCACGATCCGGTCAGCAGCTATTCAGCAGCCCCTTCCCGCGCTCGCTGAATCAATCGTGGTTCGTCGAGTTCGAGATCATTGACGAAGGGGCCCACGGGGTGAGTGACCATGCGAGTCTGGGGATGGGACTCCAGCAGCTCCTTCGCTTGCGACACGCTCGACCTGAGCCAGGCAGCGTAGCTGTCCCGCCGCAGGATCGCGGGCATCTGGCCCTTGGTGCTATCGATTTCCGCCAGCAGCGGGTTAGCAGGCACGGTCACGAGCGCACAGCTCTCGACGACGTCGTCATCGTCGTTCACCGAGCGCTCCCACAGCACCGCAACACCGAACACCGGACGGTTGACCAGGCGCACGTAGAAGGGTTGGCGGTGGCCGGCCGCGGTGTGCTGCCAGACATAGAATCCTGCCAGTGGCACGATGCCCCGCCGCCCATGCATCCAGGCGGAACGGAACTCTTCGGCGCTTTGCAATGCATCGCTGCGCGCGCAGGCATGACCGCCGCGCGTCAGGTCACCTTTTGCGGCGGGGGGCACCAGGCCCCAACGCATCATTACGCCTTCCGTTTCGCGTTCGTGCATTCGCACCACCGGAACGCTGTGGGAAACGGCGACGTTGAAGCGCACGGAGAACTGCCACCAGGGACGCATCACGGAGAGCTCGCTCTCCGCCTCCGCACGACCTGGAATGACCAATCGCTCGCTCATCGAAGCTGGGCGTACGACCTAGACGCGATGGCCGTCAGTATCCCCGGGCGACGACGGCGGCGGCATCTCGATACTCGGTTTCGCGGTGCAATAGACATCGAGCAGCCGCAGTCTACGGGGTGAGTGTCGCTCTTGGGGCGTCGAGTCTGACCCTGGACAGTAAGTCACTGATTCACATGGTCGAGGTAAAGGAGCTTCCTATTGAGGCATCTGCCGCAACGGGTCGTTTCGAGACTGCCGGGCGCCGGCTGGCGTGGAATGGCCGGATGCGCGCGTGCCTTACGTCTTATCTCAGTTGAAGGGGACCAGCTTGCAACGCGGGCTCCCGAGGGTCCTGGTGGGTGCCTGTGGCGCCCTTGCCAGGTGACTGTGATGAGTGCAAATTAATCGTGGAACCCTGAGGATATGAACGTGCGCACAAGAGCCGCTTTGGCCGGCGCTCTGCTTGGGGTGCTCGCACTGCAGCCGCTGGCGATGGCGGGTGACCGTGATGGTGTCTCCGAGGCTTTGGAGTCCATCTCGGGCACCTGGCCGGACGCCATGTTCTCGATCGACGTGACAGGCGCGCAGGACGGCGAGGCAGTTCTGAATCAACGCCTGGAGATCGCCTACGAGGCCGCCTTGCCGGGCTATCTCGCCTACCTGAGCATCTCGAGCCACGGCGACCTGACGCTGTATCGCGACCCGGCCAAGGGCGCAAAGAAAAGTGGCACGGCAACCTATGTCATCAAACCGCCGCTCGGCAGCGAACAGCTGATCGTGTTGTTCGCCAGCGCCCCCTGGGACGCCCTGTTTCCACACGGCGCCACCGTGCGCGAGCTCGGCGGCGACCGCGAGGGCGCGGCGGCGTTCGTGCAGCAACTCACGCAGCGCGGCGCCGATAACGTGAAACTCGCCAACCGCCGCTACGAGTTCGCCGTCGCTGCAAATCCGGGAGCCACTGAATACACCACCCGCGGCATCGTGCGTCAGGTGCAGGAGGCGAGGCGCGACCACGCTGCCTCAGGTGGCACGGCCCGGATTCCCAGCCGCATCGAGTTCGAGTTCGATTCCGATCACCTCACCTCGCAAGGCAAGCTCGATCTGGATGTGTTCGGTGAGGCCTTGAAGACCGATCTGCGCGAGGGCGCGGTTGCCCTCGAGGGGCACACCGATGCGATCGGCACCGACGAGTACAACCAGGCCTTGTCCGAGCGTCGCGCCGCGGCGGCCAAGCAGTATCTGGTGGACAGCTTCGGCATTCCACCCGCGCGGCTCACGGCCGTGGGATTGGGCAAGAGCGACCCGATTGCTTCTAACGAGGACGCCAGCGGACGCAGCCGCAATCGCCGCGTCGACTTCATTTTCTCCGCCCCGTCCATGGCCGCGCCCGCCAGCGCGGGTCATTGAGGGGTGCCGTGCGCCGCCGTGAGCTCCGTGCGCTGACGCTGATCGCCACGTGCGCCACCCTGCTTGCACCCCTCGGGGCGACTGCCGCCGATGCGGCAGCGACGCGTCCGCGTGCGGCACTGGTGATAGGTAATGCCGCCTACACAGCGGTCAATCCTCTGCAGAACCCCGCCAACGACGCGCATGACATGTGCGCGGCGCTCGGCGAGTTGGGTTACAAGGCGTCGTGCTTCGTCGACGTGGCTGATCGGCGGGAATTCAAGGCGCGTATCCAGGATTTCGTCGAGTCGCTTGCGGCCAAGTCTGACGTCCTCTTCTATTACGCTGGCCACGCGGTACAGCTGAAGGGCGAGAACTACCTGGTACCCACCGGCGCGCAGCTGCGCACCGAGGCAGACGTGGCCCGCGAGACCATCAGCCTCAACTTCCTCATGACGCAGCTGTCACAGGCCAAGCACAATCTCAACATCGTCGTGCTGGATGCCTGCCGCAACAACCCCTGGCCCGGGAGCGTGCACGGCGCAGCGGCCGGACTTGCGCCGATCACGGCGATCCCCCGTGGCTCAATGGTGCTGTACGCCACCGCCGCCAACGATTTCTCCGACGACGGCGAGGGTCGCAACGGCATCCTGACCAAGAACCTGCTCGCGGTGATCAAAGTGCCAGGCCTGACCGTCGACGAGGTGTTCAAACGGGTGAGCGAGGGCGTGCAGGCGGATTCCCTGGCTGCGGCGGGCCACGCACAGACGCCGGCGCTATATACCAACTTCAGCGGCGAATTCTGCTTTGCCGGCTGCATCGATAAGGTGGCGAGGGCAGAGCTCGAAAAGATGCAGAAAGCCAACCAGGAGCAGCTCGAGAAAGCCGAGCGCGAGAAGGCCGCCCTGCAGGCGCAGCTCGCCGCGACCGAGACGTCGATGAACTGCGACAAGAGCGTGCTCTCCTACGACGGGCAGTGCTTCACCGCGCCGCCCGAGCGCACGCTCGGGGCGGTCACGGAGGCGCTGTTACAGCGCGGCTTCACCATCGACGGCAGCAATGCCGCGCTCGGGACCGTGGACGGGACGCGCAGCACGTCAGATGCCAAGGATGAGAGCACGACCTACGTGGTGCATGCCACCGCCACCGTGCGCGCGGTTCCCGTCACCGGGCATTCGGTGGTCTCGATTGCGGCGACCCAGCAGACGGTATTGCACCAGAAGTCGCATCAGTGGACCCAGCTCGTGCTCATCCCGATCCCCACCTCGACGAACTATAGGAACGTCGTGAAGAACGACGTCAGCATTACCGAGCCGCAGTTCTACCGCGATCTGTTCGCCGCGATCGAGCGCAACCTGCGCAGCACAACGGCGGGAAGCGCTCCGACCACGGAAACTCCTCCCCAGCCGGCGCCGGCCGCAGCGACTGCTGGCAGCGACAGCAACGCCCCCGCCACCGCGGCGGCATTGATCGCGGCAGACACCGGTGCGGCGTCCGCCGCGATGCCGGCGACGGCGCCCAGCGCGGCCGGCGCGCCGGCCGATGGCCTGAAGCAGGCCGAGCACCCGACGCAGCCCGAAAACCCGACGCAGACCGAACGGGCGACGCAGCCCGAGCAACCGACGCAGGCAGCACGCCCGGCGCAGGCGGCAGTGCCGCCCTCCTCCGGCAGCGCAGAGCAGATCAACCTACCGCCCGGGCAGGCCTTGCACGTCGTCGTCCAATCGCTGGTCCAGCGCAGTTACATCATCGAGTCGGTCGACACCGCGGTGGGCCTCGTCAAGGCCAGGCGCAAGGTTCGGGATCCGAAGGACGAGAGCAGCACCACCATCATCGTGGCCTCCGCCTATGTTACCGCGGTGCCCGACGCGAACGGCTCGCGCGTGCAGCTCACGGCCAACGAGCAGAAGCTGCTGCATCGCAAGCAGACCGCGACGGTACGCGACGCGGGCATCACGGATGCCGCCTTTTACCGCGATCTGTTCAGCACCATCCAGGCGGGTGCGGGGGGTGGCGTGCTCACGACGCCGGGCCATGCACAGCACTTCGATGTTCCCTATGAGAAGACCTTCCCTGCCGTCGTCGACGGTCTGGTCCAGGAGGGGTTCACCGTTGAGCAGGTCGACGATAAGGTGGGCTTCGTGACGGCTTCGCGCAGCGTGCCGGACGCAAAAGACCGCAAGATCTCCAATATCGTGACGGCCACTTGCTACGTCAGGCCTGACCAGGGAGGCGCATCGCTGATGTTCGTCGCCGCTAGTCAGGAGTCGCTGAAGTTCAGTGGCACGGGTTCCTCCTCGTACCTGTCAAGGGCACTGTTTGGTAGCTTCGCGGGCCGCGGCAGCCCTGGCATGGATACCGTGTATGGGCCGCTTGTCACGCAGGAGGGGGAGCTCACCGACCCCGTTTTCTACAGCCGGCTGTTCGCGCTCATCGCCAGCAAGGTCGGCGGCGGCAACGCGCCGCTGCTCGAGGCGAGTCAGACGCCGACAAAGAAGCGCTGAGCGCGCGGCACGCGCGCCGCTAGCGGATATTCCACACGGCCGGCTAGCGCAGTTGCGCGAGCCACAGCTGCGCATCCGGCCACGCGGCAAGCGATCGGGCACAGCGAAAGCCACTGTCGGCGTCGGCTCTGCCGGGCGATTCGTAGCGACGCGTCGCCGCACGCTTGTTGGCGGGGTTGGTTTCCAGCCAGGAACCGCCCTTGAGCACTTTGCGGCCTCCGACCTCGGTGTCGACCCACTGCCAGACGTTGGCCGACAGCCCGCGGTAGCGCGCGCCGATTCCCTGAGCAGGTCCGCTGGCAGCGGCTGGCGGCGCGTCGTAGGCGATGTCGGCGGGGGCGCTGTCCTCGCCCCAGCCGAAGGTGCGCCGCTCGGGACCTCGCGTGATGTATTCCCACTCATCCTCTGTCGGCAAGCGCAGGCCACGAGACCTACAGTACTCGGTAGCATCCGCGAAGCTCACGCCGACCACGGCTGCCGTGTCCGCCGCCGATTTCAGGTTGACGGCATTCCGCCAGCTGCCGCCGGCGACTGCTTGCAGATTGCCGTCGACGAGCGCGTACGCCACGCCGCTGCGCTCGGCTTCGGTCCGATAATGAGTCGCGGCGACGAAGTCGCGAAACTCGCGTACCGTGACCGGAGCAGCATCGAGCGCGAACGGTGTCAGTACCGCCTGCCGCAGGCCCTCATCCTCATACCAGCTGGGCTCACAGCTCGAGGAGTATCGGCGGCACAACGTTAGTGCCGCAGCAATCTGCTCGCGAGTGCTTCCGAGAGTGACGTGACGCGGTGCGCCCGCAATGATTGTGCCGATGTCGGCTCGGGAATAGTGACCTTCCGGCTTCACCTGCGGCGCGTTGATCCCGAGAGTCTGCAACATCGCCAGCGCCTGGCCACCCGCCATGAGCGCCGTCGGCGCGGTCGCTGCCGGGAGTGCCTTGTGGGCCCACAGCCAATAGCTGCCGAGTGCCACGAGAAGCGCTGCCGCGCAGGCCGCCGCACCCACAACGACGGTGCGCCCCACGCGCCGCGCCGCCGGCCGGCTGGCCTGCTCAAGCTCCGTCACAAATTGCTCAACGGAGGCGGTACGCTCCGAGCGCTCGAGCGCCAGCCCATGGGCCAATGCGGCGTTTTGCCGCGTACTCAGGCGGCTGATGGGTTGCGGTGCAAGCTGCTCTGCGCGTGCCTTGTCGGCCGGTGTGCGTGCAAAGGGATGTCGGCCGCTCAGCAGCTCATAGGTGACGCAGGCGAGTGCGTAAACGTCATCGCTCGGATCCGCGCCCAGGCCGGCGAGCATCTCGCAGCTCGCGTAGGCGGGCGTGAGGGCCCCGTACTTGGCGGGGTCAAACAAAGTGAAACCTGACACCGTGCCGTCGGCCGCACGCACGGCACGTGCCACGCCGAAGTCCAGCACCTTCACCTTACCGCTGTTGGTAAGAAACACATTGGGAGGCTTGAGGTCCGAGTGCACGAACGGTGGGTTCTGGCGGTGTGCGTAACAGAGCGCGTCGGCCACCGGACGAATAATCCTCCAGACCTCCTCGAACGACATGCCGTCGGGATGTTTGCCGAGGACCTTGTCGAGCGATGTGCCTTCGAGCAGCTCCATGGTGATGAACGCCTGGTCACCACTGCGGTAGAACTCGAACACGCGCACGATGGCGTCGTTCGCCAGCATGCGCACTTTGCGACATTCGCGCTGCAGCGCGATGTCCGCAATGGGATTGGCGCGCATCGCCTCATTCAGCAGCTTGATCGCGACCTGTGGCTCGCCCTGCATCTGCAGATCGTTGGCTGCGAAAACCAGCCCCATGCCGCCGCGGCCTATGATCCTGGTCAGTTTGAACCGGCCGAGCAGTACATCGCCGACGCGTGCCCCGACGGGTGGTGGACGTGTCTCGTCACCTGCTGCCTGCTGCCGCACGCCACCCTCACCGAGCGGCGGCAGCGTCGGCAGCTCGGGTGCTTCCTTGGCGAGGAGCTCGAGCAGCATCGGTCGCAGCCGCGCATCGTCACCCTGCAGACTCTCGACCCAAGAGGCGCGCTCGCCTGGCGGCAAGTGCAGCGCCGCGTCCAGCAGGCGGTTCAGCGCCGCCCAGTCAGGCCCGGTGACCGCCATCGGTTGCGCTCGCTTTTCATGGGCAGACTCGGACACGCGGCCTTTTGTGTGGGTTTATAGGCCCGCAAGACGCCCAAACACCTTAAACCAGTACGACCGCGAATTCCATCCGCTGCCGCGTCGTCATTTCAAGGCGAGGCTGAGCAGCATGCGCGCCTTCTCCCAGTCGCGCCGCACGGTGCGTTCGGCCACCCCGAGCGCGCTGGCGATATCACGCTCACTCAAGCCCGCGAAATACTTCATCTCGACGACCTGCACGATGCGCGGATCGACCGCAGCCAGTTCCCCGAGCGCCTCGTGCACGCGGATCACCTGCGTTTCGTCAATTGCTGCCGCATCCGCAATGCCGGTCGTCAATGTCAGGTGGGCATTGCCGCCACCGCGGCGTGCGGCGGCACGCGCCCGCACGCAATCGATGACTACCGAGCGCATCGCGTGACCGACATAGGCGAAGTAGTGAGAGCGATCCCCTGGTTTCAGGCTGTGTGCCTTCTCGAGCCGCAGATACGCCTCGTTGACCACCGCGACCGTATCGAGCCCCGCATCACGGCCGCCGCGTGTGAGCTGCGCGCGCGCCAGCTTGCGCAGCTCTCCATAGATCAGGCGAAATACCGCATCGCGTGCCTGCCGGTCGCCGTCGGCGGCGCGGCGGATGAGCCCCGTGAGTTCGGCCATGGGCGAAACGTTACACGATTCTGCCCGCCGTCGCGTGCGTGCCGGGATTCACAACAAATCCTTCGGCACTCCTCCCGCGAGGGTGGTGCAGATTGAGCACTGTCAATTTGACAGAAGGTCCGTGGCACGAACCGCTGCTGCCGGATGAAGCTGCCGCCACCGTCGGCAAGTGGGGACCGACGCGAAGGCCTCGGCGCGCTACTCGGGTGAGCGTGGCCGCAGCTGCGCAGGCAATTCCACCCCGTGCAGCACTCGCCAGGCGTAAGCGATGGGATCGACGGGCAGGCCGTTTTCCCGACTCTTTGCCAACGAAACCAACAACGGTAGGACGACTGACAGTACGCTCTGCTCGCTCATGTGGACCTGCTCTGGCCGAATGTTGAACGTATGAGTTTCATGAGAGCATCGACTGCAACAGCCGACCCCTCGAGGTGTGCACTCTGCAAGAGCGGCGCCCGATTCGGGAGTGTCTTTGGTCACCCAGGCCCGAGAGCAAACCAGCCAACCTCATCGTACCGACGACGGATCCGTTGGCGGACATTCACAAGCTCCGAACGCTCGAGAAAGTCATCAAAACACTGCGGGGTGTGTCTGCGAAAAAAAGCGGCCGGCAAACAAGGTTACCGGCCGCTTTGAGTTCGCGAGGATGGTGGGGGAGAGCCCATGCTCGCGGTTATCCGCAGCCCAAAAATTGCCTCGGACAACTTGTACGGAGTGTCCTCCACGGCACGCGTCTTGGGCAGTGACTAACGTCAGGTGCGGGAGGTGGAAGCTGGCACGGAGCTGATTCCATTGGTGCCGATTCTTCGCCCGCGCTTTGTCTTTTTACAGATTGTCGCGCGAAGGTCACGCACCGAACGTTAGACGCGCCGAAGCGTGACGTGGGAACGTGCCAGGCTGTTCGCGCGCGCATAGATTGCAGCCACGCCATTGGAGGGCATGCGGTCCTTATGCGTTTCCTGCCAGTCCTTTCCTTACTCGTCGCCGCACCGGTACTCGGGCAGACGACTACAAATGCCCAGCAGATTGGGTCCAGCTTGGCCGCTTCCACATCGCAAGAGCTCCTGCGCCAGCAGATCGAAGCTCAACGGCTGCAGACTGAGGTGCTAGAGAGACAGATTGAGTTACAACGGCAACAGCTCGTACAGCAGCGCCTGCAGCTTGAAGCAGCCGAGGATCATCAGTTGCGACTCGAGCGGCTGCAGCGCTCCTTTGTCATCGACGCCGCATGTCTTAAATCCAATACACCCGACTACTGCGCCGCCCGCGATCCTGAGTTGCAGGCGGCCAAAGACGATGTTGCGCGCGGTCGCATATCAGAGGATGAATTTGTTCAGGCCGCCCAGGCCGCTGCTCAGCAGATCAGAGCGCAAAGGACGGCTTCGCCCTAGGCGCGACGGTCGATGCCGGCTCTTCGGCGCGCCTCGATTCGGGGCAAAAAACGGTGAGCGCAATTTCGCGGCGAATCTGAGACTCGCTGAGCGGCGAGCTAGTGTCGAGTCTCGTTCTCGGCGACTCGTTCCGCACCTTTCTGAACGATGTCCTCCTGACGCTTGGGGCAGCGCGCTGCGCTCGCATCCAAGTGCGCTGCACACCAGTCGTCCGTCATGATGTACAGACCCGAACTGGCACAAGAGACTAGAAGCGGAACAACGGCAACGATCGCGATAGCTGCTGCTTTCATGTAGTGCAGGATGATCAGGTGGGCTGAATCGGCATATAGGACGCCGCTGGCTCTTTGGGACCGCCAGCGGGTGTTTGGCGGTCATCTTTCGCCGACCATTCGACGCGCCGTTCATGTCTCATTCAGCGCGGCCTCCCCCCGCAAGCCTACCGGTCGACGTGCTTTGGCGGTCTCAGCCGCGCACGGCGGCGCGTCCCGGCACGATGCGCCGTACCTGCTCGAGGAACTCGCGGTCCTTCGGAGTACCGCTCGCCGCGAGAATGGTGGTGGCTTGCTGCAGCCCGCGTCTCGCATCGTCAAGATGGCCGCTGGCCGCAAGTGCCTTCACCTGCCACAGGAGCGCGACTCCGGTCTCGCGCCGCGCGGGGCCGACGCGCAGCCAGTAACCGGCCGCCTCCTGCGCCGCCGCGGTCGCCGCCTGCGCATCCCCGAGCGCGAGCTGCGCGCGAGTAATGTCGATGTCGATGTCCGAAAGATCCGGTGAGCCGTGGATGAGAGATTTGCTGAGCAGTCTGTGCGCCTCGCTGAGGCTGTGCAGCGCATCTGCCGGGCGCCCGGCGTCGAGCTGCGCGGCACCGTACTCGCCGAGTGCCAGCGCGCGCAGGCGGTTGTTGGCACGGTCCGCAAACACGTCCGGCAGTTAGGACCGAGCGTGCTGCCGCCTCGCGTCGTCGGCGCCAAACGGCAGCGTGATCTCGACTCAGCACCAAACTCCGCGCTCATCCCTGGGGACCATGTGGCTACCGGAGAGTCTCCGCCACAGTCCGACTAGCAACATCGCACAAAGCTCCCACCAGCCGCACGCACCCCCGCCACCACTCCCACCGCCACTGGGTATTGGTGGGTGGGCTGCCTTGTCGAATGTCGCCCTCACTGTTTGGCTGCCCCACATCGCCACGGTGTCCGCGCCGCCCGACGTACTTCCGTCCCAACCGGTGAACACAGAACCCGGGGCAGGGGTCGCGGTCAGCGAAATGTTGCTGCCGCTCAAGTAACCCTGTACGCACGTCCCGCCGCAGTTAATGCCCGCCGGGATGCCACCGGTGCCAGTTAGACCTACTGCGGTGCCGGTTACCGTACCACTTCCTGTGCCGTGGCTGGATACCGTGAGCGTGAACACTGGCTCGCCGGGTGTAGCGGTGTTGTTCGCTAGATCCAGGTCCGACTCATTGGCCTTCACCTTCATATTACTGCTCAGCGTCTCCTCCTTGGGCGTGGGATTCAGTGTCACAGCAACCGTCACGGTCGCATCGAGCGCGGACGCCATTGAGCCGATTGCGCAACTTACCGTCCCACTTGATTGACTACAGGTCCCTTGCGTCGCTGTGGCAGAAACAAATGTCACGCCAGCCGGCAGCGTGCCCGTGTAGGTGACTCCTGTTGCATCTTCGGGACCTTCATTCAGGATCTCCGCGCCATATGAAAATGAGCGCCCGTCCGCGGGATACCAAGAGGAGGATGAATCCGACAGCGGTTGTCCAGCCGTCGCTTTGATGATCCCCAGGTCTGCACCGCTCGTCGGGCTAGTATTCAAGAGAATAATCGCAGCACTGTTGTCGCTGTCCAGATAAATCAGATCGCTCAGCTTGTCGCCATTCAGATCCTTCGCGATGAAGGACACTCCCCAAGGCAAGGCCGGGAGTGGAATTGGAACTGAGAATTGGCCATCCATCCGACCAAGGCGCACTCCGCTGAGGAGCGTGCTGGTGGAGACCTGGTATTCGAGATCGAGCCTTCCGTCTCCGTTGAAATCTTCCGCAGACGGCACGCCAATCGCCGAGCCACGCGAGACACCGAGTGTCTTACAAGACTGTGCGTTGTCGATAGGCTGTTCCGCCTTGAAGGACCCATCGCCGTTGCCAAGAAATAGACTGATCTTCGACGCGGCTCCCTTTCCAATTGAGAAGGGTCCGCACTTGATTGAGTTATCGGATTTCGCCAGCACATCCACTTGGCCATCGCCGTTGAAGTCGCCGAGTTTGAGATCGCTAACCACGAGACCCCCACCTATGGGAATCGTCACCCCAGCATGAAAGGTTCCATCTCCCTGGCCCAGCAGGATCTCGATTCCCCCGGCGACTTGAACCGCCAGATCAGGCTTGCCATCGTTGTTAAAGTCTCCCGTGGCCAAGTACCGAACGTTGGAGCCAACAATGGTGCTCAGAACGATCGAGCCTTGCTGGGGCGCTTGAAGCGTCCCGTCGCCGTTTCCAGCCAGAAGGAAGATTCTTGAGGTCCCCGCGTTGGCGTCGTTGACCAGGAGAGCCAAATCGGGCTTGCGGTCCAGATTGAAATCCGCGACCACCAGATCAAGTGTCGCTTGGTCAACTGCTGCGGGAAGTGGGGTTGTTTTCGGCGCTTGGAACGTTCCGTCGCCGTTACCGAGCAGAATGCTCAGCGTTGACCCGATGGGGCCCGAGAGACTCCACACAGCCAAGTCTTGAATTCCGTCGTTGTTGAAATCCGCGACTGCAATTGACGTCGGGCTCGTCATCCCTGCGTCGATGTTCACGGCCGGCTTGTAAGTGCCGTCTCCCTTGCCGAGCAAGATGCTGACATCGCCGCTCCCGAAGTTGGCAACCGCGATATCCGAGTGTCCATCTCCGTTGAAGTCGGCTATGACTGCCGCTGTCGGCGATGCACCGACGGGATAACTCACTGGGCTCGCGAACTCAAGTGCCGTTCCCGTTGTCGGGCACAAAGGAAGAAGCGCTGTGAGAAGTAGCGTAACAAGCGCTTTGCTTGCGTTGCGCGTGCGGTAGATGTTCATGTTCGGCCCCCTGATCGTCTTCGAAACTGATGACGCCGGGGGGCAAAAGTCGCGCGGGGAGTCCGGTGGTTCAATGCGCTGGCGCTCTCCAATTCATTTGCCGGTTATCTCCTAACATTCCGCTGTTTATTCAATGTCTTACACTCGCTGAAGTCTCATTCCCAGCAGCGAATGCGGCATAACCCACACGCCGTGCTACGCTCCCCAAACGAAGACAAGGGGTTGAGGCACGGCCCCAATGACGACCGTCCGCGGGTACTTGCAGACGATTCGGTTCGGCGCGTTTGAGCTCGACCCGAGCTCCGGCGAATTACGCAAACAGGGAGTCAAAGTTCGGTTGCAGGAACAGCCATTCCGGATTTTGCAGATGCTCTTGGAGAATCCGGGTCGGCTCGTTTCCCGCGAGGAACTGCGAAAGGCCCTGTGGTCCGGCAATTCGTACGTCGACTTTGACCAGGGCCTAAACCGCGCGATCAACAAGCTGCGCGAAGCACTCGATGATTCTGCCGAGAATCCACGGTTCATCGAGACCACCGCCAAGCGGGGGTATCGGTTCATTAGCAATCTCAGCCGGCTCTCCCGAGAGATCCGTTCGCTGCTGGTCCTGCCGTTGGAAAATCTGTCGCGTGATCCCGAGCAGGAGTATTTCGCAGACGGCCTGACCGAGGCGTTAATCACTTGTCTTGCCAAGATCAGCGCTCTGCGCGTGGTATCGCGCACGACCGCCATGGTCTACAAGGGCGTTCGCAGGCCGCTTCCGGAGATCGCGCGCGAGTTGAATGTCGAAGGCATAGTGGAAGGAACCGTAATGCGAGCAGAGGGGCGGGCACGCATCTCTGCGCAGCTCGTGCACGCACCGAGCGATACGCACCTTTGGGCCGAGATCTACGATCGCGATCTGCGAGACGTTATGGCGTTACAGATGGAGGTCGCGACCGCAGTTGTCAGGGAGGTTCAGGTCAAGCTGACACCGCACGAACAGTTACAGCTTGCCAATCCGCGTCCCGTCGAACCAGAAGTGTACGAAACCTATCTCAAGGGTCGTTACCACTGGAACAAGCGCACTCTGGCAGGCATGAGCAAAGGCGCAGAGTACTTTCAGCAGGCAATTGACAAAGACTCGCTTTATGCCGCTGCGTATGCAGGATTGGCGGATTCAGCGGCGCGGTTGGGTTGGTGGGGCTATGTCAGTCCACAGGAAGGTTGTGCTCGAGCGATAGCCGTTGCAAGGAAAGGACTCGTCATCGACGATACACTCGCGGAGGCGCATGCGGCGCTATGTTTTGGCCTTCTCCACCACGACTACGCCTTCCGGTCTGCAGAGGAGGAAGGGCGACGCGCCGTCGCGCTCGATCCCAAGAGCGCATTCGCCGCCCAAGCCCTTGGCTGCTGCCTGATTACTACGGCCCGCTTTGAAGAGGGGATTAACGAGGCGATACGAGCGGCGCAGCTCGAACCGTTGTCACCGATACTACAGTGGACTGTAGGTTCATTTTATTATCATGCAAGACAATACGATCGGGCGCTGACCTACTGCCGCAAGTGCCTCGAACTAGTTCCAGATTTCCCCGCGGCCAGAATAGCGATGGCGTGGATACTCATGAAAACCGGCTCTGCGGACGAAGGCATCACTGAACTCGAGGCGGCTGTCCGGGAAACTGGTGACAATTACAACTTTCTCGGCACTCTCGGCTACTGTTACGCACTGCGACGGAGACCGGAGGACGCAAGGAAGATCCTGAGTCGACTGGAGGAAGCTGCAAAGCAGCGATACATACCCACTCTTTGGCCGGCGGTGATCCACGGCTCGCTAGGAGACATGGACGAGGCGTTTCGTCTACTCGAGACGGCGCATGGGGAACATGTGCCCTGGATCGCGTACCTCAAGGTCGTTCCGTTTTGTGACGCTTTACGCACGGATCCACGCTTCGACGCCCTGCTTCAACGGATGAATTTCCCGGCGTGAGGGGGCCAGCGGCGAGCAGGCGGAGCGTTTAGTTAGACCTCAACAAGAACACCGGTGAAGATAATGACTAACCGCGACATTGCAAAACAATACTTCGACGGGTGGAATGCACACGACGCTGATGCGATCGCTAGTGCTTTCGCCGACGACGGTACCTACTGCGACCCCACGACAGGTGAACTTTCAGGCGCAGCGATCGGTGCAAATGCACAGCGCCTATGGAGCGCATTTCCAAACCTGTCGTTTGAACTCGTAAGCTTAACGGACGCCGGCGTGGGTCGGGTTGTGATTGAGTGGATCATGAGGGGCACGAATACGGGTGAATTTCACGGGCAACCGGCTACTGGCCTACCGATCTCGCTCCCGGGCGTTGATGTGATCGAGATCGCGGCGGATGGCATCAGAACCATAAAAGGGTTACTTCGACACGAGAGCCGTTCCGGAACAATTGGGGTTACAAGTGCTCGTACAGCCGTTCAAGGCTGGCCCATTTTCTTTTGGCACCGCAACTGGTGTGCAGTCAGGGACGAAGACGAAACCGGGTGCGTTTGGCATCACTGCGATCTGGAACGCCGACTCACAGACAGAGGAGATTCGTGCGCTGACTCGAACGGCGGCGAGTGAAATGTTGCACATGGAAGGGTTCATCGGCGCTGCGTTTTTAAGGATCGGCGGCCGCGCTGTAACCATATCTGCATGGGAAAGGCCAGATCACACCGAACAGTTAATGAGAGGCGGTAGCCATGCGGAGGCAAGGCGAAGGTTCTGGGCCGAGCTGGGTGCTTCTGGCTACACGAGCGTATGGGTCCCCGATCACATCAATCCGTTGTGGGTCCGATGCGCGGTCTGCTGCAAAATGAATGATTACGAGAAAACTTCGGGAATGTGTAGCTGCGGCCAGCGATTGCCCGAGGCACCTTCGTACTTTTAGATAGTGGAGCTGTCATGCGGCAGCATGGATGAGGCCCTGTTGCCTGGATACGGCTTACTTGATCCGACGAGGGAGAACGATCCACATTTTCCTCTGCGCGCGAAAAACCTAAAGCAGTCTGCTCAGATGCTGCGGGGGCCGATCGGCCCCCGCTGGCGGTTCCGTCTCAGTCGTCGGTCATCTTTCGCGCCTGGATGCTGATATCTGTCCCTGCAGTCAGGAAGATTGCGCGTGCCTCTTTCTCGTGGTCGTCCCATACGAGATTGATGATGCTCGTGCGCGCTAGCGTCGCACCATGGTAGACGTGCACGGTCGCCGATCCCGTGCAGTCGGGATTCACGGCAAAGGTTCCCTGGATGGTTTCCTCAACAAGATTGCCCCCGATGCTCGTGGTCTGCGCGCCAGTTAGCGTTCCGGTTTCCGTAAACATCACGTGACCGACGGCGGTAAATGGTCCGACCGGCGGGCTAACGATCGATCCTGTCGAGGTGTAGCCGTATCGCCCGGCAACTCCCGATGCGGTGCACTCGTGTGCTAGCACCGCTTGACTGAACGCGCAGAGCGTCGAAATCAGAATGATTCCCAGTGTGAAGCTCTTCATGTTAGTTCTCCCGTGTCTGTTGGTCCCTGAGGAACAGGTCATCGGCGCAGCAACGGTCGCGCGGGCGAATGCATGCTTCAATGCGCTGCGGCTCTCCAATTCATTCGCAAAGTCTCTGCTGACATTTCGCTGTTGATTCAAGGCATTACGCTTCCTGGAGTCCTATTCGCTGAAGCGCACAAGGCGCGAACCGCACACTCGGTGATACGCTCAGCAAACAAACACAAGGGGTGAGGCACGGCCCCAATGACGAGCGCTCGGGAGGACTCGCGGACGATTCGGTTCGGCGCGTTTGAGCTGGACCTCGCGGCCGGCGAATTGCGCAACAAGGGAGTCAGGGTTCGGCTGCAGGAACAACCATTCCGGATTTTGCAGATGCTTGTTGAGAGTCCGGGTCGGCTCGTTTCCCGCGAGGATCTCCAAACAGCCATCTGGCCGAGCAATTCGTATGTCGACTTCGATCAGGGTCTGAACCGCGCAATCAATAAGCTGCGGGAAGCACTGGGGGATTCAGCGGACAGGCCACGATTTATCGAGACCCTGGCGAGGCGCGGGTATCGATTTCTCGGTACCGTGGCCGCGGATGCAACGCAGATCCGCTCCCTGTTGGTCTTGCCGCTAGAGAACTTGCCGAATGAACCGGACCAGGAGTACTTCGCGGAAGGGCTGACTGGGGCGTTGACGACTAGGCTCGCGAAGATCAGCGCGCTGCAAGTAATTTCCCGGACTACGGCAACGGCTTACAAACGCTCTCTGAAGCCACTGCCGGAGATTGCTCGCGAGCTCGGCATTGAAGGGGTCGTCGAGGGGTCGGTACTGCGCTCCGAGGGTCGAGTACGCATATCGGTGCAGCTCGTGCGTGCCAGCACCGATACCCATATATGGGCGGAGAGCTACGAGCGCGACATGCGCAACATCCTGGCGCTGCAGGCGGAGGTGGCTCACGCCATCGCTAAAGAAATTCAGGTCAGGTTAACACCCGGCGAGCAGGCGCAACTAGCTCACACCCCTATTGTGGACCCAGACGCCTACGACGCATATCTGCGAGGGCTCTACTACTCGGACAAACGCACGCCGGAGACGATCGTGCAGGCGATTAACTCGTTCGAGGAGGCGCTCGCCCGTGATCCGGGCCTTGCCTTGGCTCGCGCTGGTCTCGCTGACGCATTTGGCGCTTTGGGCTGGTGGGGTTATGTGCCGCCCGGGAAAGGACTCGCGAAGGCCAAAGCGTTGGCGCTGCGCACCCTGCAGACGGCTCCGAATCTCGCCGAAGCGCACTCAGCCTTGGCATGGGCACTCAAATACTACGACTATGATTTCCAGGGGGCGGAGTGGGAGTTCCGGCGCGCGATCGAGCTCGATCCGAACTACTCTGTGCCTCGGTATCGGTTGGCAATGACCCTGGCCCATCTTGGGCGTTTCGAGGAGGCAATCGCAGAGGGCGCACGCGCTGTCAGGCTCGATCCCCTCGCGTATACCGTGCACGGTGCGATGTGTTGGGTGTACATGTTCGCTCGACGGCATGACGAGCACCTTGCGCACGGAAAAAGGGCCGTCGACCTTCATCCTGAAGCCCCGCACATGCGATGGGCTCTAGGCGCTGGTTATCTGGAGGCTGGCGATTTCGAAGCGGCGATTGCCCAGATGCGGTTGGGTGCCCAGCTCACTGACGCTCCCCTCTTTCGCGCGTTGCTGGCGGAGACATGTGCTGTGACTGGTCGGCGGGACGAGGCACAGATGATTCTGCAGCATTTACAGGCGCGCGCGGGTGAGGAGTACCTGACGCCGTACATGTTCGCGCGCATCCATACTGCGCTGGGCGATAGAGATGAAGCTTTTCGATGGCTGAACACCGCATACCAAGAGCGTGCACCGTGGATGGTGCTGTTGAAGCGGGACCCACGCATGGATAGCTTGCGGGCGGATCCTCGTTACGAGAGTTTGCTTCGGCTGATGAACTTTCCGTCCTAAGTCAGTGCGCGGATACCGGATCGGATGAGAGTTATCGAAGTCGCGCAGGCGCAGTGGCCCCCTCGCGAACTCACGCACCCGATCTGACCCTCGTACCCCTGAGCGGAATGACCGCGGGCGTCAGCGACCGCCATCAGACAACCAGCCGAATACCCGAGAAGCCGACATTGCGAAACGCCTAGGAGCAGACGTTCGCTCTTTCGAGCCACGACTGGCCGCGTTCGGCCACAAGTCCTCGGTCGCCCCGAACCCGGTGCTCCAAATCGCGCCACGGAACAGCGCCAGTTATCGGCTTAGTGTTGCACGAGTAGTCGCGCTCGCTTGGATCGATTCCTGCAGAGCATCTATGGTTAGACCAAGCTGGTAAGATTCACGGGGACAGGCAAAGAACAAGAGAAGACACGTGCGCCGACTGTTCTGGGTCGTTTGTCTGCACTGGATAAGCGCTGCGCTCGCTGCCGAACCCCCAGCCGATCCCATCCTGCGCATTGACGCTGGCATGCATACGGCAGCGATCAAGCGCATCGCTGTCGACGCCGAGGGCCGCTGGCTCGTCACTGCCTCTGAAGACAAAACCGCCCGGGTGTGGGACCTCAAGACGGGCCAGCTGCGGAACGTCCTTCGCCCGCCGATAGGCCCTGGCGACGAAGGCAAACTCTACGCTGTCGCCCTGTCGCCGGACGGGACAACGGTGGCCGCGGGCGGTCATACAGGGTTCGGCGAATTTGCTGTCTACATTTTCGACCGTGGCACGGGTCGGATGTTGAAGCGTCTCGGGGGACTGCGACACGGCTTCGCGGACCTCGCCTTCTCTTCCGATGGGCATTACCTCGCGGCCAGCTTGGGCGGCAGCGGCGGCGGCGTCCACGTGTACCGCACCAACAACTGGGATCTCGTTGGTCAGGACACCGATTACGGCGACGACAGTTATGGCGTCGACTTGAGCCGTGATGGACGGCTCGTAACCGCGAGCTTGGACGGTTACATCCGCCTCTACCAAGTGAACAACTCCGGCTTGCGGCTAGCGGCTAAGCATTCAGCGCCGGGTGGGAGGCAACCCTATAGCGTGCGCTTCTCCCCCGATGGCAGTTTGATCGCGGTGGGATTCGATGGCAGCCCGGCGGTCAATGTGCTCGACGGCTCCACTCTGGCCTTCCGCTATGCCCCAGACACCCCGCGCGCCAATAACGTGAGCATGGCGGCAGTCGCTTGGTCGGCCGATAACCGGACGCTCTTCGCTGGAGGAAATTATCAGGCCAAGGGCATGAGTCTCATCCGTCAATGGCCGCTGGCGGGGCGGGGAACCCCACGCGACACGCCTGCTTCAGAAAATACACTGCTGAGCCTCCGCGCGTTGCCCCGCGGTGGCGTGGCTTTCGGAAGTGCTGACCCAGCCTGGGGCCTGCTCGACTCCGGAGGACATCGAATCCGGGTTGTCACCGGCCCAATCGTAGACTTCCGTAATCATCTGGAAGGCCTTCGAGTCGCTCACGATGGCCACACGGTGCGCTTCAGCTATGCGCGTTCGGGCAGTGCCGCCGCCCGTTTCGACCCAGAGCACGGGTTGAGCCTCGGCGAGGACGGCGTCAATCCGTTGACGGCCCCGCGCACGGAAGCTCCCGGCCTCACAGTCACCGACTGGAAGAACAACAACCAGCCCAGGCTCAATGGCACGCCGCTGGCGCTGCGTCAACACGAGGAGTCGCGCAGCTTGGCCATCGCACCGGATGGCGAGCACTTTGCGCTCGGAACGGAGTTTCGTATTTACCTTTTTGACCGTAACGGCCGGGAACGTTGGAAGGTAGGTGTTCCGGAGGTCGCGCGGGCCGTCAACATCAGCGGCGATGGGAAGACCGTCGTGGCGGCTTTGGGCGATGGGACGATTCGGTGGTATGAGATCCAGAATGGGCGCGAGAAGCTCGCATTCTTCCCCCATGCGGACCGGAAGCGGTGGGTGGCCTGGACGCTGTCGGGCTACTACCAAGCCTCCCCTGGAGGTGAGGACCTGATCGGCTGGCACGTCAACCACGGCAAGGACGCCGCGGCCGACTTTTTTCCGGCCTCGCGCTTTCGCAGCAAGTACAACCGCCCTGACGTCATCGCCCGCGCCTTGAGCGCGTCCTCAGAGGCCGAGGCGCTGCGTCTGGCTGACGCCGAGTCCGGACGCAATCCCGACGTCCGGCCGGTCAGCGTGCAGACGCTGCTACCGCCAGTGGTGGAGATTCTTTCGCCACGCAGCGGCGCTTCGGTAACGAACCGCAGCGTAACGGTTCGCTACGTCGCGCGGTCCCCGACGGACGCCCCGGTAACGGGACTGCGTGTGCGCGTCAATGGCCAGGCGGTGACTCTACCCGACGCCCGCGCACTCACCGTGTTGCCAGGCGGCAACGTACGCGAGGTGACGATTCCGATTCGAAACGAAGACAGCGAGATCCAGCTTTTCGCCGAGAATAAGAATGGCGTATCCACGCCGGCGACCCTGCATGTGATTTGGGCGGCTACGGCGCCCGCTGCGACGCCGGGCACGATGTTCAGGCCGAAGCTCTACGTACTTGCAGTGGGCGTGGCGAAGTATGCGAATCCGGCATTCAATCTCGAGCTGCCGGCCAAGGACGCGCGTGACTTTGCCGCTGTGTTGATGAAGCAGAAGGGGCCGCTGTACGCCGATGTTCAGGTGCACCTGCTGACTGACGCCGAGGCCACCAGAGACAATGTCGTCGATGGTCTCGAATGGCTGCAGCACGAAGTCACGGCGCACGACGTTGGCATGATGTTCCTCGCCGGCCACGGCATGAACGACAACAACGGCAGATACTATTTCCTGCCATACAACGCCGATCCGGAGAAACTGCTGCGCACGGGCGTGGCGCAGAGCGACATCCGCGACACACTGAGTACTCTGGCCGGCAAGGTGGTGTTTTTCGTTGACACCTGTCACTCAGGCAATGCCCTGGGCACC
>Ga0335076_10000527_pt1 | contig 35773 bp, 32 predicted proteins | sample Lox_Sample_25_FD_206717 | JGI IMG/M metagenome (GOLD analysis project Ga0335076, IMG submission 206717) | Soil microbial communities from Loxahatchee National Wildlife Refuge, Florida, United States - Lox_Sample_2.5 | ecosystem: Environmental > Terrestrial > Soil > Wetlands | place: USA...
ACGCCAATTCCGGCGACTTTGCGCCCACCTACTACCTGCAGTCGGACGCGCCGCTCTATTACTACTCCTTCACCGACGCCTACATCGCGCGGGTCTACCAGTCGCTGCCGAAGAGCCAGCAGGCGCGGCTCGACCCGATGATCACGGGCTTCAACCCGACCGACATGTACGGCGTCGACCATATCCGCCGTGTGCTCGAGCTCTTCCCCGGGGTATTCAGTGGCATCGGCGAGTTCTCGATACACAAGGAGTTCGTCTCTTCCAAGATCGCCGGCGAGACGGCGAGCCTGACCAACCCGGCGCTCGACCGCATTCTCGACTTCGCGGGCGAGGTGGGCCTCGCCGTGATCATCCACAACGACATCGACATGCCGTTCGCCAAGGCGGGCACGGAGCCCGTCTACCTCAAGCAGATGAAGGACGTGCTGCGGCGCCACCCGAAAACGACCATCATCTGGGCACACATCGGGCTCGGGCGCATCGTCCATCCGAGCCAGAGCCAGGCGACCGGCGACGGCGAGGAGCGCAGCCCCGCCTACCGGCAGATCGTCGAGCAGCTCGTCAACGATCCGACGCTCAAGCACGTGTACTTCGACATCTCCTGGGACGAGGTGGCGAAATACGCCATCGTGTCGCCGGACGTCGAGAAGCGTACCGCGCAGGTGTTCAATCGCTATCCCGAGCGGTTCCTCTTCGGCACCGACAACGTCGCACCGCCCGATCAGGCGACGCAGCTGCGCGTGTACCATCTGTGGGACCCCGTCTGGGCGATGCTCACCCCCGATGCCAGCCAGAAGATCCGCAAGGGCAACTACGAGCGCATCTTCGATGCGGCACGGGTGAAAGTGCGCGCCTGGGAGAGGGCCAACGTTAGGCCGCTGTGAGCCCCGCCGCGGAGGCGCGCGGTCGGCGATGACTCGCACTCGCGCATACCGTCACGACGCAGCGCGTCTGCTGCTGCTGATCGGCAGCGTCCTCGTCTCGTGCCTCGCATGGGGCTACGCGCGCGACAAGACCGACGTCGTGACGCTGCGCAACGGCGACCACATTCGCGGCGACATCGTGTCGCTCGAATTCGGCATTCTCACTCTGAACACCGACAACATGAGCACGCTCAGCATCGAGTGGCCGGCCGTGCGCTCGTTGACGAGCAAGTTCGCGTTCGCCATCGAGAGGCGCGACGGGAGCAAGTACTACGGCGCCATCGCGACCAGCCCGGACGGCAAAGATCTCACGGTCGAGAGTGAGAATGGCCCTGCCCGCTTCCCGATGGATGAGGTCGAGCGCATCTCGCGGTTCTCCCCGAGTTTCTGGGACCGCATCACCGGGGCGCTGTCGGTCGGCTTCAGCTACACCAAGTCGAGCGCGATTGAGGTCGGGAGCGTGAATTTCAACGCCAGCTATCGCTCGCAGGGCGTGGACGGCACGCTGGCCTTCAGCTCCAACACGACCAAGGATTCCTCCGGGAGCACGACCAATCGTGAGCTGCTGACGAGCGGAGTGCAGTTTCTGCGCCAAAGCCGCAATTTCTGGGGTCTGCTCGGTTCCCTGGAACGGGACCAGTCGCTCGGCATCGATGCGCGCCTGGTTGGCGGTGCCGCGGTCGGCCGTCGCTTCGTGCAGGCGGCTTACACCGAGCTCACCGGGATCGCCGGTATCGTCGCGACCGAGGAGTGGATCGTCGACGACCCCACGCCCAAGACGAGCCTCGAGGCGGTATTGGGCGGGTCGTGGAACGTGTTCAAGTTCATCGAGCCGAAGACGCGGCTCGACCTCGGCCTCTATGTCTTTCCGAGCCTCACCGAGAGCGGCCGCATTCGCAGCACCGGAAATCTCAGCCTCACCCACAAGTTCCCCCACGACTGGACACTCGGGCTCACGAGTTACCTGAGCTACGACAACCGCCCCCCGGAGCCGACGGCAGAGAAGAGCGACTACGGCGTGACCTTCAATCTGGGGTGGAGCTTCGGATCGTAGCCTCCGGCGCGGCTGCGCCGCGCACGCGGCTGCACCCCCCGCCCGGCTGCACCGCCCGCGCGGCTGCGCCCTGACGCGTGGACGGCCACGACCCGAGCGGGTACGCTTCGGCAGCGAGCAGTGACCTGCCGAGCACACCAGATGACGAGTCGATATCAGCTGAATCGCGCCAATTTCCGGCCCGGCGTGGGGCTTGTCGTGCTGCTCGCGGCATGCGTCACACCCTGCGCCTCGCACGCCGGTAATTTGAGCTTTCTTCAGGACTCCCCGAGCTCCTATTTTCGCGGCGACGACGCCGACCTCATGATGAAGAATGCCCGGGCCGCGCTCGATTCGTCCGAGGCGAACGCCAAACGTTCCTGGTCAAACCCGAAGACCGGCGCGTCAGGATTCGCACAGGTGACCGGACAGTTCACGGGGACGGACGGCGCGCCCTGCAAGCAGCTGCGGATCGGAAACAAGGCGGGGGGCCTGCAGGGCGAGGGAACCTACACCCTCTGCAAGTACCAGGATCGCGGCTGGGTCTTCCACACGGACGCGCAGCCCGCGTCGTGACAGCCCTGAGCGCGCCACGCGGGCGCGCCCCGAAATGGCGGTAACCTGTCCGGGCAGCGGCCGAACGCCGTCAGTGCATCAGCGGGATTCGCGCCGCAAGTTCCGCATCCACGACCGCATCGAGCTTCGCATCGATCTGGAAGAAGCGCGCAACGGTGCGGGCCGAGAGCACCTTGGACATCTTTTTCACGTAGTCCTCCTTGATCGAGGTCCGGTCCTTCTCGATCGACAGCGCTTCCTGGGTCAGTTTTGACGCCTCATCCTCGCTCATGGCGTTGCGATTGGCCGCGAAGTCGGTGATCAGCCGTACCCTGCGGTCTCCCAGCTTGTGCTGGGCTGCCCGATACTCATCGTAAAGGGGCCAGAACGTTTTACCCTCGCTTTCGGTCAGCAGCATTGCGTTCTTGACGATTTCGCGCCGGTCCTTGCCGACCTCGGAGCGCAGCATTTGGATCGCCGGCTCGAGATCTGCGAACTTCTCGTTCACGATCGGTTGATCGGCGCCGAACGCGGCAGCCGAGCTCAGCACGCAGAGCGCTGCGACCCCGGGCAGCGTGCGCAGGCGCGGCAAGTGCCGTAACGCGGCAAGTCGCAGTACAGCGGCGAGTCGACGGTGCCTCGAGGTGGTCACGATGGTTTCTCCCTGGCGGACGGTTGCATGATGGCTCGTACCCGCGCGCCTTTCTACAACCTGCCCCCGCCGACGTACATAGGCCTCTCGGCGTATGTCGCCGAAATCAAGAGCGGTGGCGCAGCCTCGCTCAGCGGCGGCTGCCACTGCGAATGGGGGGAGCGGTCGCGCTCGTCTGCGCGGTGCCCGCGTATTCTCCGGGCGCAATCGGGGACCAGCGATCGTCGGGGTTGAACTCTTTGATCGCCGAGGCCGCGGTGGCGGTGTCCTTGCCGAGATCGCGCTGCCAGACGAGGCCATCCTCGTTGACCATGAAGGTCATGACACCGCTCGAGCCGTACGAATCGGGATAGGCGAGTGCCGCGAATCCGCCGGTCAGCTTGCCGTCCTCAATGTAGTCGCGCGCCCCGCCGCTCGCGTTCGGTCCCTGCGCGGTCAGAAGCCGGTAGACGTAGCCGTGATAAGGGGCGCGGCGGCCGGCCCCGACGGCGTAGCCTTCTGCGGCAGCCGCGGCGAGCAAGGGACTCGCCGGGCTTTGCGGCTCCCCCGAGGCTGTTTCCCAGTAAAGTCCGTCCCGCTTCCCGGGTGTGCTGCGCAGCCTCTGCGCGTAGATACCGGGCGGCGCGCCGTCGTGGCCTGCGGAGGCATAGGCCTTCTCGGCATGCACGAAGCTCTGGAGCACCTCGAGGGTGCGGCGCTGATTGGCATCGATACGCTGCGACACGAGCTCCGGTGCTCCCGCGGCTCCATCCCAGAACCAGCGACCGTCCGTGCGCACGAGTGGGATCGCAAAAGGCCAGCGATCCTCCCCCACCACCAGCACCAGATCGTTGGGGCCACCGGAGAGCAGCTCGTGGTGCGTGTGGTAGCGTGTCAGGAAAGCATCGCGCGCACGGCGGTCCGCCACGGGATCGCCGGAGGAAACCAGGTCAGCCGTACCGCGCCCGAGCAGCTCGTGCAGGGCGTCGACATCGTGTCTCTCGCCCGCCGCAACCAGCGCGCTGACCGCCTCCTCGGGTGTCGCGAATGAGGCTTGCGTGATCGGCGCTCGTGCGGGCGCATGCTGCGCGGACTTGGCGCAGCCCGAGAGTGTGGCGAGCGCCGCGAGCATCGTCGTCAGAAGCAACTCGGCGCGGAGCTTCATGACCCCTCTCCTCAGGGACTGTACCGGCGCATCCGAGTCCACCGGTACACGAGACCTGCCGGCAGGTCCCTTTGCATCGCACCTCTGTGCGTCGTGCGCATTCGGACCCTCCCTGATCACACGGCAGGTCTAGGGCCGCCGCGTCGGCAGGAACGATCATCGATCGCGTCTCGGGTCGCGAACAATACGTCTTTAGGGAGGGGTCGGAAGGCCCACGACGCCGCTTCCGGCGTCGCGACGCGCGACCCGTCCACGGGCGGGACCTCAAGCACTGCGTTGGCTGCGAGGCGCCGCGGGCGCGGTGGCGCGGGTTTCGGCGTCGCGCTGCTGCTGCTGTACGTCACGCTCGAGGAAATAATTGAGGAACGTACGGATCACTGCGACCGCCGCGACCCTGCCGATCGTCTGCCAGCTGGTGCTGACCGAGGTTTCGATGATGTCGGCAGCGAGCTGAAAGGTGAGTGCCGCGACCAGCCAGCGTGCATAGCGCAGCCATGCCCCGCGCGCCACTTCGGGCGGCAGCGGCTTGATGGTCGCGCGCAGGATGTAGACGGTCACCTCGAGGGTCGCGACCAGGATGACCAGCAGCGCGATCGCATCGATGATCACGATCGCAGGCACGCTGACGACGTTCAGCCATTCTCTCATGTCGTCAGTGGATCAGTTGTACGGGCCAACGTGGCCCACCATGCTGATCACGGCCACCAGCCCGATGAGCAGCAGCACCACGGCCACGATGAGCACTAGTGAGGTGGGAAAGCCGCTCTCGGCCCATATGAGTCCCTCGGCCTTCATGATACTGCGCTGGTGCCGCAAGCCCAGCATGAACATGACGTGATAGATGATGCCGAGGATCAGCATGCCGATCCCGAGCAGCACGAGCGAGGTGCCGAAGTTGCGCGCCGGGGCCGCACCCTTGAGTAGCCCGGCGTCCTTCAGCTTGTTGAAGAACTGATAGATGGTGAAGCCGAAGCCGATGAGCGAGAGCGAGGTGCGGATGACCGACATCAGCGTGCGGTCTGCGGCCATGCGCGTACGCTGAAAGGCCATGCCGGTGCGCCGCATGGCGAGCTCAGTGTTGACCTGCGCAGAGCTTGGGACCGCGCCGGGCGCCGGCCCGATCGCAGCGCTGGCCGTCGAATCAGCCATGAGGTCCCCTCACGATGCAGCGAAAGCCGACGTGGCTCGTCGAAGTGTCGATCGGCTCGGCGTGGCGCGCGGCCGGCCGATAGCGGCGACAGTAATTCGGGGCGCACAGATGCGAGCCGCCCTTCAGTACCTTGCGTGGTATGCGGATGTTGGGCTGACAGGCATCATAGCTGCCGTCCTCGGCGGCTCCGCGGGGATTCTCCGAGGGGCAACAGGGGCTCGGCGCCGTCGGCTCGTGGCGCACGGAATACCAGTCGGTGGTCCACTCCCAGACGTTGCCGATCATGTCGTAGAGCCCATAGCCGTTGGGCGGGTATGCGGTGACCGGGGACGTCCGGGCATAGCCGTCAGCGCGCGAGTTCTCGTGCGGGAACTCGCCCTGCCAGGTGTTGGCCATGTGCCGCCCCTGCGGCGTGAACTCGGCGCCCCAGGCGAATTCCGACCCGTCGAGTCCGCCGCGGGCGGCGAACTCCCACTCGGCCTCGGTCGGCAGTGCCTTGCCGGCCCAGAGCGCATAAGCCTCGGCATCCCGGTAGGCGATGTGTACCACCGGATGCTCATCGAGTCCTGCGAGCGAGCTACTCGGCCCGTACGGTCGGCGCCAGAACGCACCGAATCTGAATTGCCACCACTGGCTCCAGTCGCGCAGATCGACCGGACCCTGGGGCGGGGTGAACACGAGCGAGCCAGCTTTCAGCATATGGGGCAGTGCGCCCGGATAGTCGTTCGGATCGGGCGCAATCTCGGCGAACGTCGTGTATCCGGTCGCCTCAACGAAGCGCCGGAAGTCGCGGTTCGTGACGGGCGTGCGATCGATCCAGAAGCCATCCACCCGCACCGGATGGACCGGCCGCTCCTCCGGGTAGTGGTGGTCCGACCCCATGTGGAACACCCCAGCGGCGATCCAGAGCATGTCTGCATGCTGTGGCTCCGCACCTGCAGATGCGTCTGCGGTGTCCGCCGCCGGTGGGACCGATTTGGGGTCGCTGAGGTGCGTCATAGTCGTTTCGGCCTTCCTAATAACAGATTTTGTGCGTGCCGCGCCGCGCAAGCCATGAGCCTTAGGTCCTAGGCCGGCCGGTCCGGTATGACCTGCAGCCCCCGCGCAGCCCGCGGCTGACGGTCTGCACCGCCAGTGCGACCTGCAGGACACCTAGCACCGATCCCAGTACCTGCAATACCAACAACGTCGGTCCCCGCAGGATGCTGCGCACATAGAGCATTGCCAAGAGATTGAGCGCCATCACCACGACGAGGATCACCTAGATTGCCCTGACCATCGAGGGATCGTCCGTCGCGGCGAGGAGCGCAATCAGCGCCGCAATCCCGTAGGGGCTTACGACCAGTGGAAACGTGAGCCGCAGCGCGGCCGCCACGGGAGCGCTGGGTAGCGGCTGCGGCGGGGGCATGGGCTCGTATGCCGCCATGACCAGCCGTATGGCCACCAGGAAGAGAACGCGTCTGCTGCTCGAAGGGGCCAAGGAGCTTGAACGGTCCGAGCGTCACGAAGAACAGGATGAAGATCTCGCCAGTTCCGAACATCGGCCATCTCCGCGGGCGCTCGTGGGCCCAGTCAGTATGACATCGTGCCGGGCATGCGCGGATATGCGGGTGGTCGGCAGTGGTGGCCCTCGTCGTGGCCGCGGGCCACGTTGACATCCGTCATAAACGCATTCCAGCCCGCACCCGGCCACGGTGGCATGGTGCCGGCCTCGAGGTGCACACTTGCGCGCCGAGGCAGCGGCAGACTGCCGCTTGCCGCCGCCCCCGCTGCTAGAGGGATCTCCACACATGAACAGGGTTTCGGACGCCCTGCCCGCAGACTCACCGATCGCCGGCGGGCCACCGCCGTGCGCGCGGGACTCAGCGCCTGCGACGCTGCGACTCCTCGCGCCCGATGCCGCCGGGACGCTCATCGCGGCGACCGGCGTCGCCGTAGCCTACGCCGCGGCGGCGCGTTTCGGGGCCGTGCTCGTCTTCCCCGGCGCACCGGTCTCGGCGCTGTGGTTTCCAAACGCGATTCTGCTCGCGGCGCTGTTGCTGGTGCCCCGCCGCACCTGGTGGATCTATCTAGTCTTCGTGCTGCCGGCGCACCTACTGGTGCAACCCTTGCTGGTCAGGGTGCCACTTGCCCACGCGCTGATCGGTTATGTCGGCAACTGTTGCACGGCGCTCATCGGTGCGTCGATGCTGCGCGCATTGATACCCGGCCGACGGCGCATCGACCGCATCCGCACCGCTGTCATCTTCGTTGTGATCGCGGGCGCGTTGGTGCCGATGTGCACCAGTGCTCTGATGGCCGCTGCTGCAGTGGCACTGCAGGTGAGCACAACCTTCTGGCTCACGGCAGTGGCGCGCACGCTGGCGAACGCATTCGCCGTGCTGACGCTCGTGCCCCTCATCCTCCATGGCGCGTCCTGGGTGCGGCAGGGCTGCCCGCCGCTACGAAGGAGAAGCGTGGCAGAGGCGTGCCTGCTGCTGATCATGCTCGTCTCCGCCGCGCTTGCGGCCTTCGTGGCGCCGAGGAGCGTGACGGTGTTCTCCTCGGCGCTGCAGTACGCCCCCTTTGTGATCCTGCTGTGGGCGGCGGTGCGCTTCGGAGTCGTCGGGGCCTGCGGCTCCGTGCTGATTCTGGGCGTGCTCGCGACCTGGGGCGCGCTCAGCCGGTCCGCTCCGCTCCTCGGTCAGACCCCCGGCGAGTACATCGTGTCGCTGCTGCTGTTTCTGGTGCTCACCAGCGTCTCGCTGCTGCTCCTGGCTGCGGCGCTCGAGGAGCGCCGCACTCTTGAACAGGAGAACGCAGCGACCGAGGCACGCTTCCGCACGATCTTCGAGCACAACCTGATGCCGATCATCATCTGGCGCTCGGACGGCCGCATCCTCGATGCGAACCAGGCCTTCTTCCGCCTGACGGGTTATGAGCGCACGGCATTCAGTGCGGGCCGCTTCTTCATTGACGCGCTGCTGGCACCTTCGGTCGCCGCTGCGCTCGCTCCTCAGGCGGCCGCGAGGCCGAGTCTCAACGCGGAATCGGCCCCGCTCGAGGGTGAGCTCATCCGCTGCGATGGGCGGCGGATTCCCGTGCTGATCGGCGGCTGCCGGTTTCCCGGATCCTCGGGTGACAGCACGGCATACGTATTCGATCTGTCCTCGCTGCGCCACGCCGAAGCGCAGCAGCGCGGGGCGGAGCTGCTGCATTCGGCAGTCCTTGCCTCCGTTCACGATCAGATCGCAGTGCTCGATCGGGCGGGTGTGATTCTCGAGACGAACGAGTCATGGCGGCGTTTCATCGAGTCGTCAGAGAGCCTCCCCATCAGAGGCGCCCACGTCGGCGCCAACTACCTCGAGGCGTGCCGCGCGGCTGCGGGGCGTGGCGATGCTGTGGGCAGCGAGCTCGCCGGGTATCTCCGCGAGGTACTGGAAGGCTTGTCCCCCCGGCGCGAGCTCGAGTACTCCCGGGAGACGTCCGAGGGCAGGCGCTGGTACGAGATCTCCATCGAGCGGCTGCGCCGTCCGCAAGGCGGCGCGGTCGTCACGCGCGCCGATGTCACTGCGCGCCAGCAGGCGCTCGAGCAGGCGCGTGAGCAGCGCGAGCAGCTGGCACACCTCGGGCGGGCTGCCGTACTGGGGGAGCTTTCGGGGGCGTTCGCGCACGAGCTCGCGCAGCCGCTCACCGCCATTCTCGGGAACGCCGAAGCCGCGCTGCAGCTGCTACCGACCGACGCGCCGGTGCTGCAAGAGATCAGTGACATCCTGCGCGACATCATCCGCGACGACGTGCGCGCCGCCGAAATGATCCACAGGCTGCGCTCGATGCTTGCGCGGGGCGAGACCGAGCGCCAGCCGGTCGCGCTCAATCGGGTGGTTTGCGACGTGCTCGCACTGATGCACAGCGATCTCCTGGCGCGACACGTATCGGTGAGCCTGCAGCTCGATCCGCGCTTGGTGCTCGTGCTCGCCGACCCGGTGCAGCTGCAGCAGGTCCTGCTGAATCTGATCCGCAACGCCTGCGAGGCGATGGCGGAGTGTCCCCTTACCGAGCGGCGGCTGACGATCGTCACGCGCCCCCTGGAGGAGGGTCGGACCGTGGAATGCTCGGTCACCGACTCGGGCCGCGGCATCCCGGCGGGTGATGCCGATCGCATCTTCAAGCCCTTTTTCACCACCAAGAAGCAGGGGCTTGGCCTCGGGCTAGCGATCTGCCGTTCCATCGTCGAGGCGCACGGTGGACGGTTGTGGGCAGAGAATGTGGCAGTCCGTCGCGGTGCAATATTCCGCTTTACGGCGCGCCCGGCTACGGAGTCGTTCCATAGCACGTAGGTAGAAGGTCCAACTGGCGCCGCTGCCCGCCATGTTGCCAACTGTTCGCCGTGATGACAGCGGCGCGGCGGCTGATCGCGGTGGTAGACGACGAGGCGTCGGTGCGGTGTGCGCTTGCGCGCATGCTGAACGCCTCGCAGTTCGAAGTGGATGTATTCGCCTCGGGGAGGGAGTTTCTCGAGGCGGTGCAGGTTCGCCGCCCCGATTGCGTGGTGCTCGATTACCAGATGCCGGGTCTCAACGGGCGGGATGTGCAGCGTCAGCTGACGAGCGCGCAGATCCGTATTCCCGTCATCGTCGTGACGGCTCACGAGCAGCCGGCGCTGCGGGAGCAATGTCTCGCCGCGGGCGCGGTGGCCTATCTCGCCAAGCCACTACGCCGGGAGCGCCTGGTCAGCGCGATCCACGATGCGATGAGCCTGGGCCCCGGTCCCACCCAACCTCGCTGAGCAGGACGGCGGAGCCAGAGCCCGTGCTTTCCACGGCTCGGGTCCTGCAGATCACGGTTGCTTGCTTGGCCGCACAGCGGTCGCTGGTCATAATACGCACGAGCGCTTGCGAAACAATAAGGGGACGGGACGGTCCTTGAGACCGTGCCTTCGATTGAAGGGATCCAATCATGCTTGAAGCGCATTCAACGGTCTTCCTGTTGGACGACGACGAGGCGGTCGTAGTCGCGTTGGGACGCATGCTGCAGGCGAGCGGCTACGCGGTGAGCCTATGGACTTCCGCGTCGGAGTTCCTGGCGGCCCACGATCCGGAGATTCCAGGGTGTCTGGTCGCCGACGTGCGCATGCCGACGATGGGCGGCCTCGAACTGCAACGTGAGCTCGCAGCGCGCGGCGTGGCCCGGCCGATCGTCTTCATAACCGCCCAGGGGGATATCCCCACAGCGGTACAGGCGATGCGGGCCGGCGCGGTGACTTTTCTGCCAAAGCCGGTGCAGCGCCTTGAGCTCCTCGCCGCCGTCGCGGAGGCTATCGCTCTCGACGCATTGCAGCGCGCGCAGCGCCAGGAGCGGCTCGACGTTTTCCGCCGACTCGCAAGTCTCACGCCGCGTGAGCTGCAGGTGCTCGATCTCGTGGCGACGGGACTCCTCAACAAGCAGATTGCCGCAGAGCTCGGGGCGGCCGAGAAGACCATCAAGGTCCATCGACGTCGCATCATGCAGAAGATGAACGTGCGCACGGCGACCGCACTGGTGGGCCTGTTGTCCCGCACCGAGGCGCGTGCTCGCGCCGCGAGCTCCGTCCACGCGCCTTGAGCGCCTTCAGAGCATCCAGCTCACGACCATCGCCGCGACGCTGACCGCCATCGCGGCAGTGGCTGACCAACCGAGCGCACGCACGGTGACCGGAAGCTTGAGTGGGCCCACGACCGCAGTGCGGGTCGACAGGTGCATGAGTGCGATCATGAGCGGGATCGCGACAACACCATTCAGCACGGCACTCCAGTAGAGCGCCCGCATTGGATTGATGGGCGAGAAGTTCAGCGCACACCCGATCGCAGCGGCCGCTGCGACTACTGCGTAAAACGCCCGGGCGCCGCCGCGGGGGTGGCTGCGCCCGACGCGCCAGGTGAGTAGCTCACCGACCGCATATGCGGCAGAGGTGGAGAGCGCCGGCAGGGCGAGGAGCCCCGCGCCCATGATTCCCAACGCGAACAGCAGGAAAGTGAAGCGGCCGCCGACTGCGCGCAGCGCTTCGGCCGCTTCCGCGGCCGTCTCGATCGTGGTGACGCCTTGAGCGTGCAAGGTGCTGGCGGTGGTGATCACGATGAATAGCGCTACGAGGCTCGACAGCCCCATGCCGACTGCGGTGTCGATGCGTATGCGGGCAAACTCGGCAGGAGCCTGCGCCACGCTGCTTATCAGGGGCAGCGCACCCGCCGCGTGCCGCCCGCGCTCGACCTCCTGTTGAGCCTGCCAGAAGAGCAGGTACGGACTGATCGTCGTACCGAGCGCGGCAACGACCGCAGTCACGTACTGCGGCGCTGCCGAGAGCGGAGGCCAGATCAAGGCATGCGCGACGTCATACCAGGGGACCTCGACCATGAATGCACCGACGACATAGCTGAGCAGCGTCAGGCACAGCCACTTGAGGATCTGTACATAACGGACATAGCGGGTAAAGACCTCGAAAAGCACACACACGAGGGCGAGGAGACATACATAGAGCAGGGGCGGTACATCGAGGAGCAGCCGCAGCACTGCCGCCATCGCGCCGAGGTCAGCGCCGAGATTGATGACGTTGGCCAGGGCGAGAAGCCCGACGAGGCTCACGGCGAACCATCGGGGGTAGTGGCGCTGCAGGTTGCCGGCGATGCCGCAACCGGTCACGCGTCCCAGGCGCGCGCTGATCTCCTGCGCCGCAAAGAGCAACGGGTAGGTGAAAAGAAGCGTCCAGGCGAGTCCGTAGCCGAATTGCGCACCGACCTGGGAGAGCGTGCCGATGCTGCCCGGATCGTCATTGCACGCGCCGGTGATGAAGCCGGGACCAAGGATGTGTGTTATCCCGGGCCGGGCACAGGCCCGCGTGTCTCCGCGCTCGGTGCGGAGCGCCGGCGTATCCAACGGCGTTTCCAAAGCGTACCCAACCTCGTGCCCGCTGCGGCAGCGCAGCTGACTATACACGGGGTGGTACCGACACCGTTGTCACCGCTCCCGTCTGCGTCGGGCTGCCTCGAGACAGCGGGTCGCTCAACGAGGCGCTGGTACGTGCGCCGTGGCAACTACTTCGCGTTGGGCAACCCGGCGCGGCGCGCCGACACCTCGGCGAGCGCAGCCCAGTCGTGATCGGCTTTGCCCGCGGCGATGGCCTCGAGAAAGTGATCCCGCAGCACGCTCGCGAAGGGCAGCGCTACGTGGGCGGCCTCGCCGGCCTCGAGCGCGAGCCGCACGTCCTTCAATCCCAGCACCAGTGTGAAGGCTGCGGGCTGGTAGTGCTGCTCGGCAATGAAGCGACCGTAGACCTTGTATACCGGGGCGGCGAAGAGCGTATTCGTGAGCACGTTGAGGAAATCGCCGCTGCTGACGCCGTAAGCCTGAACCAGCGCTGCAGCCTCGCCCATGGTCTCGATCGCGCTGGCGATCATGAAGTTCCCGGCGAGCTTCACGACATTGGCTCGCTCCGGTGGTCCGCTGATCGGCCAGGTGCGCTCACCGATGGCGGACAGCAGCGGTGCGATGCGCGCGAGCGTTGCAGGGACGCCGGAAACCACGATGTTGAGCTTGCCCGACTGTGCCACTTCCGGACGCCCGAACACCGGGGCGGCGACATAGTCGATGCCGCGCTCCTGTGCCAGACGCGCGAGTTCCCTGACCAGCGCAATGGTGACGGTGGCGAGGTTCACCCAGACGAGACCCCGGGAGGCGCGATCGAGTACGCCGCCCTCGACGAGCACCGCCCGCGTGGCGGCGTCGTCGGCCAGCATCGTCATCAGCACTTCGCCACGCGCCGTGTCGGCGGGCGCGCTGGCGATCCGCGCGCCGAGCGCTGCAAGCTCCAGCGCCGGGCCTTCGGAGCGGTTCCACACACACAGCCGATGACCCGCACGGATGAGATTGGCGGCGATGGCCTTACCCATGTGGCCGAGGCCGATGAATCCGACTTCCATGGCTTCCTCCAGGCTGAGTAGCGCGGTGGTGGCCACACCCGGATACCTGCAGCGACCTGACGGTGTCAAGCGTGAGCGCAGACGGCGAAGCTAGAGCTGCGTGGCGTGCAATCAAACCCCGAAGCACTGCAAGCGCATGCGCTCGTACCATGCGGTCGCCTCCCGCGCACGCTCGGCGCTCGGCGCCTGCGCTTGTGGAACGGCAGCGGGGCTGTCCTGACGGATCTCCTCGTCCCTGACCGAGAACTTCCCGTGGATCGCGAGCGCGCTCGCGGCACTCAGCATGCTGTAACAGACACTGTCGAAGTCGGCCGCAGGGACCGTGCCTCCCGCGAATGACGCGCTGACGGCTGCGGCGCATTGCAGCGCCTGGCTGCGCGCCGCCGATGCCGACTTCGGCATCGCGCCGGCGATGCAAGCGTCGCCGATCACGTGCACGCCCTCGAGCAGCTGCGACTCGAACGTCGTCGGCTTGACCGGGCACCAGCCATGGCCGGCGGCGAGTCCGCTGTCGGCGGCGAGCATGCCAGGCGCCTGTGGCGGGATCACGTTGGCGACGGCCACGCGGTGCGTGCCGCTCGAGCTGTAGAGCGTGCACGTCTTCGAATCGACACGCGTGATGGCCCCGCCATCGACAGGTGCGATCCACTCGATCATCCCGGGGTACATCCGCTGCCACGCGGCGGTGAACACGTCCTGGCGGGGGAAGTGGTTGTTGGCATCGAAGACCAGCACCTTGCTGCGCGGCCGATGCCGCCTGAGCCAGTCCGCAACCAGACTGGCCCGCTCGTAGGGACCTGGCGGGCAGCGCATCAACCCGGCCGGCACGCTGATCGCGACGGTGCCGCCATCGGTCATGGCACGCAGCTGCGCGGCGAGAAGCTGCGTTTGCGGCCCCGCCTGCCACGCGTGCGGCATGCGTAACGGCGCGCTCTCGTCGTAGCCCTCGGGCGTTCCGTAGAGGAAGCGAATCCCCGGTGCCACCACCAGCGTGTCGTAGGCGACGGCGCTGCCGCCTGGCAGGCGCACGCGGCGTCCGCGGGGGTCGATACCAGTGGCGTGCTCCTGCACGAAGCGTATGCCCGCGCGCTCGAGACCCGCACGCGTAATGGTGAGTGATTGCATGCTGCGCAACCCAACGAGCGCCTCATTGCTCATTGGGCAGCTGATATAGACGGCATCGGCGTCGAGCAGCGTTACGCGAAGCATCGGACTCAGCCGGCGCAGCTCGAGCGCACAGCAGCCGCCCGCAAAGCCCGCCCCGACGATGACCACGTGCGGCGCTGCCGCGGAGCTCGCGATGGAGCGGCCGCGCCACGCGGAGGCGACGCCGGCGGCGACCCACGCAGCGCGACGCAGGAACGTGCGCCGGCGCATCACTCCCATTCGAGCTCCTGATAGGCGCGCGCCACGTTGCGCGGGTGGGTCGCGTCCCACAGCTGCCAGCCGGAATGCTCAGGGTTGACTTCCCGGACGGCGTCCTGCAACGGCTTGCCCTGGGCGATCTCGGCGCGCACGCCTGCGAGCAGCGCTTGCAAATACTGCCGTTCCGGCATCAGTGCGGCACGCAGGTCATCGCTGACGGCGCCGTGTCCCGGGATGACGCGCTTCACCGGCGTCCCCATGAGCGAATCGATCGCCGCGAGCCAGCCGGTGAGGCTGCCGTCGAGTGCCGGGGTGCGCTGCACGAACAGCAGGTCACCGGACCACAGTGTGCCGGTCGTCGTGTCGTACACGGTCAGATCGCAATCGCTGTGCGCCTTCGGCCAGGCGTGCAGGCGCAGCGAGCGGGCCCCGAGATCGAGCTCGAGGTCGCCGCCGAGGGGCACGCTGCGATCCGGACCGATGATCTGCACGGCGCTCGCTGGTGCGTCCAGGTCGTCGGCATAGTTCTTGAGGAAAAAATCGCGGCTGCGACGCATGGCGTCGGCGAGCAGGGCGTGTCCGACGAACTGCGCGCCCGCACCGGTAAAGGCTGCATTGCCGAGGACGTGATCGACGTGCACGTGAGTGTTGATCACGTAGCACACCGGCGCCCGCGCGTGCTCGCTGATCGCCGCACGCAGCGCGCGGCCGACGCGCACCGAGCCGCCGGTGTCGATCACGGCGACACAGCGTGGGCCGGCAACGAAGCCGATGTTGGCGATGTCATCGTGGCCGGGAGCATCGAGCGCGAGCGGTCGTCCGCTGTGCACGAATACCCCCGGTGCGACTTCCGCGACCGCGAGTGCCGCGGGCGCGCACCATGCGGGGGGCACGGGGACGAAGCACAGCGCCGCGGCGAACGCGGTGCACGCCGCTCGCCGGTTCATTTGCAGGAGTCCTGACAGGTGACCTCGCGGTCACCGCCGGAAGCTTGAGCGTCCACTTTAGTGTAGTTAGCGACCGGTCTCCATGGACGGCTGGAGCCCGGTGCAGCTGTCCGGACACTCCGCCGCGGCTGGCGTTCGGGCAGCCGTCAGTGTGGGCCGGCGGGCCCGCCCTGCCAGGTCGCCGCGAAGCGCGACTGCGTCGGCACGTCTACGGCCTCGACGGTCATCGGCGCGGGTAGCGGCTCGCGCGCGACGATGCGCAGACTGGGGTTCTCGCTCAGTGAGATGCCGGTCTCGGCCTCGAGCAGCGTCTGACCGGCTGCGGCCAGACGGATGTGCGATATGAAGTGCGGTGGAATCATGTCGCCCGTGCGAGCATCCACCTGAAATCCCGAGTTGTTGGGATGACGGATGCTGATCTGTAACGCCCGGTCGTCGGCCGAGGCGTGGAAGCGGATCTGGCCGAGGGCACCGCCCTGTGCTGCGCTCGGAGGGGTCGAGCAGCCGCCGCTCGCGTTGACCCATGCACTGCGCATCTCGAGCCGACCACCATCGGTCTCGGCAATCGCGCGTACCGACGTGAAGCGGTCGATGCGTACCCGCAGGTCGATCTCATCGACGGCCAGCCCCGCTCGCAGATCCATGGTGGCAACCAGCGGCGAGGGATTGTTGTCGATGATCACGCGCACCTCCCGCACCCGCCCGACCAGGTCCCGGCCAAAGTGCACCGCCACCGGAGTTGCCGACGGGTCGGGGGTACTCGAGGGCGCTTCGACGCTCATCAGCTGATCGCCCGATTCGCTGATGTCGCGTGTCCCATAGAGCTGGGGGCGCAGCGCCTGCCAGGCACCGGTGGGCGGCGCGTCGGTGGCCGCGATGGCCCACGGAGGGCTGACCGACAGAAGCAAAAGTACCGCGCGCGTGGCGCTTCTCACGGGGCCTCCTCACGCAAAGCGCCGGACAGCAGTGCAGCTTCCCGCTGCATCGCCCGGCAGCGTGCCCCATCTTAGCGCATCGCGCGCCCCGGGGCGGGTAAGCGCCCGGAGGCAGTGCGGTAAACGGCGGATGCATGAGCGGATTTTGGCGCAGGCCGAAGTAATGATCGTTTGTCGACTCTCGGGAGGGCGGCTACCTTGCGCCCCGTGCTTTCGCAACCGCTCCGCCGTTTGCCATGAACACTACCGCCTGCTGCCTGATCCTCATCGGCATCGCCGGCTCCGCCACCGTGGCGTCCGCGCCGCTCATCTCCCTGACGCAGAGCCCGCTCGTCATGCGCCTCAGCAAGGACGAGTTCCGCATTGCCTTCGGCATCGACGGTAAGCGCTGCTCCGCAAACGGTTGCCACGGCTTGATCCGCTACCGGGTGCAGTGGAAAACCGACGACGGCGTGACGCGCTCAGAGGTCAAACGGGTCGACTACACGGTAGTCGCCCACAGCGGCCGCTCGATCGTCGTCGACCGCCAGTACTTCGATACCGCCGAGGGGCAGCATACGACCGAGATCGTCGCGGTGAACGTCGACCTCATCACCTGCCACGACGGGACTGCCGCCCGCCCGCCCTGACCCCGGCGCCGCCTCCTTATCACGGTGTAGTACGCAGCGCCGCGGCCGCCACTGCGGCACCGGCCGCGCAACGGCGCGTTGCCGCTCGATCACGTATATTCGGCCACTGATGGACCCGTGCTTCCTCGAAGCGCGCGAACTGGTGCAGCTGCTTGCGCGGCGCAAGCTCTCGGCGCGCGAGCTCATGGCGGCGCACCTGGCACGTATTCAGGCCGTCAACCCGACGCTCAATGCGATCGTCGGCAAGCTGCCCGACGAGGAGTGCCTGACGCTCGCTGCACGCGTCGACGAGCTGCGCGCGCGCGGCGGGCAGCTCGGTGCGCTCGCCGGCTTGCCGTGGGCGTTCAAGGACCTGGAGGAGGCGGTTGGCCTTGTCTGCACCTTCGGCTCACCGATCTTTCGCGACCACCGTCCGGTCGCCGACACGGTGCTGGTCGAGCGGCTGCGGCGAGCCGGTGTGGTCCCGATCGGCAAAACCAATGTTTCCGAGTTTGGTATGGGCTCGCACACCTATAACGGCGTCTACGGGGCGACGCGCAACCCTTATGACCTGACGAAAAGCGCTGGCGGCTCGAGCGGCGGTGCAGCCGTTGCGGTCGCGACCGGCATGCTGCCGCTGGCGGATGGCAGTGACCTGGGAGGATCGCTGCGCAATCCCGGCAACTTCAACAACATCGTGGGTCTGCGGCCGTCGGTGGGGCTTGTGCCGCAGGCGCCTTCAACGATGCCGTTCCTCGGCTTCGCGGTGAAGGGACCGCTGGCCCGCACCGTCGCGGACGCCGCGCTGCTGCTCGCCGTGATGGCCGGCGATGATCCACGCGACCCGGGCTGCTATCCCTCGCAGCCGGCGCACTTCAATGAACCACTCGCGCGCGAGGTGCGCGGCGCACGCATCGCCTGGTCGCCGGATCTCGGCTGCCTGCCGCTTGAAAGCGCGGTACGGGAGGTGATCGATGCGCAGCGCGCCGTGCTCGAGCAGCTCGGCTGCCTGGTCGAGGAGGCGGCGCCCGACCTCGCCGATGCAGACGCAATCTTTCTCACCCTGCGCAGGTGGCGCGCATGGACCGAGCTCGGTCCACTGCTCGAGGCACATCGCGCCGAGCTCAAGCCGGAAGCGCTCGAGGAGATCGAGGCGGGCAGCCGCGTGACGTCGACGGCGCTCGCCACGGCCTTCAAGGCGCATGCGGCGCTGCTCGAGCGCATGCGGCGCTTCAACGAGCGTTATGAGTTTCTCGTGTCCGCCGTCAACCAGGTGGTGCCCTTCGATGTGGGGCTCAACTGGCCGACGAGCGTTGCCGGCGTGCCGATGGATCACTACATCGCCTGGATGAAGTCGGCATACTGGATCACGACCACCTGGGCGCCGGCGATCTCGGTGCCCGCGGGCTTTACGCCACAGGGGCTTCCGGTCGGAATACAGATTACCGGTCGCTGGCGCGACGATCGGCGCGTGCTCGAAATGGCCTATGCGTTCGAGCAGGCGACCGGAGTTGGCGCGCGCCGGCCCGCGCCGCCGCCTCGCTGAGGATGGCGAGCGCCTGCGCGCGTGCAGCGCGTAGTCGCGCCAACGGCTCATCGGACCGCGGCCACGGGCGAGCGTTGCAGCAGCTGCGCGATACGCGCACCGAGTACCACCAAAGGCACCAGCGTCAGAAGAAAGGTGAGGTGGTACCAGACCGGGAACAGCGGCCACAGCCGCACGTGCTCGGGAATGAATACCACCAGCAGCACGGCGCCGAGCACCGCCGGGGTACCGGTGCTGCGTGGCGCGATCCAGCCGGCAACTGCGCCGGCAAGCAACGAGGTGACAGCGGCGATCACCAGCCGCGCCGCCATCATCGCGACGGTGAAGTGCATCGCCGGTTCGGCCGCGGCATAGCCATTCAGGGTAAGCCGCAGACCGCGATCGAGGAGCGAAACGATCAGAACCCAAGCGAAGAGCGCTACTACGAACGCGACGATGGATCGCTTCATCGTTGACCCCCTTGCCTTGTGCATTCACTTCGCGGACGGCACGTAATACATTAGCGCCCATTCCGCCGCTGTGGGTAGGGTTCGAGGTAGCACGGCTATGGACCAGGAAAAATTGCGACGGCTGCGCGCACGCTACGCCGATCGCGATGCGTTCGACGGCGATGATCCGGTTCTTGCCCGCGCCGCCCGCGAGGTGAAGTCTCCGGACGGCCGGCGCTCGTTGCCCTACGCGGGTGTGGCGACGTTTCTCGGACTACCGTACGCTGCGGACGCCACCGATCTCGACATCGCGCTGGTCGGCGTGCCGATGGACCTCGGGGTTTCCAACCGCAGCGGCGCGCGCTTCGGTCCGCGCGCCGTGCGCACCATCGAGCGCATCGGGCCGTATCATCCGACGCTGCGCGGGGTGCCGAAGAGCCGGGCCCGGGCTGCGGATGTCGGCGACGTGCCGTTTCGCAGCCGTTATAGCCTCGAGCAATCGCTCGAGGACATCGAGCGGTACTATCTTTCGCTCAAGGCGTGCGGTGTGCGTCCGCTGTCGGTTGGCGGTGATCACTCGATCACCTACCCGATCCTCAAGGCGCTCGGCAAAGACGCGCCGCTCGGTCTGGTTCACATCGATGCTCACTGCGACACCATGGGGGCTTATGACTGCACGAAGTTCCATCACGGTGGACCGTTTCGCCTGGCCGTTCTCGACGGCGTACTCGATCCCGATCGTACGATCCAGATCGGGATCCGCGGCTCAGCGAACATGTTCTGGGAGTTCTCGCACGCCTCGGGAATGACCGTGATCTACATGGAGGATTTCATGAGCATGGGTCTGGCCGCGGTCATCGACAAGGCACGCGCCGTGGTTGGCGATGAGCCCTTCTACATCTCGGTCGACGTCGACGGTTTCGATCCCGTGTACGCACCCGGCACCGGCACCCCGGAGGCCGGTGGCCTCGAGGCGCGCGAAGGCCTGGCACTGTTGCGCGGACTGCGCGGGCTCGACATTGCTGGAGCGGATGTGGTCGAAGTCGCGCCGCAATACGACCCGACAACCAACACCGTGCAGCTCGCGGCACAGATTCTCTTCGAGGAGTTCGCGCTCATGACGCTCGGGCGGGGCGAGTAAGGCCCTGATCGGCCCCTGGGTCGACTCCGGCGCGGGCTCGGCCAGGGCGTGGGGCGCTGCTGCGGGCGAGTCAGTCGAGCGGCCAGGGCACCGTGCGTGGCAGCGTCACGGCTCCGGAGGTGTCCACCCCGGCGGCGCGCCCCGCGGTCCCGCTCACGCGCCACCAGGGGACCGCGCGCTGCGCGTGCGAGGGTTCGACCGGCTCACCGAGACGTGGCATGAGAAGTGGCACATTGGCACGCTCGCCGAGGGCGAGCAGTGTCTCCGGCGGCTGATCCCAGGGATGCATTCCGAGCGCGAAGGTGCCCCAGTGAATGGGTAGAAACGGGGCACCGCCCAGCAGCGCGAGTGCCTTGAGGGCATTCTCCGGTCCGAGGTGCATATCGCCCCAGGCGGGATGAAATGCGCCGACCTCCAGCATCACCAGATCGAACGGGCCGAGGCGCTCACGAATCGCGCGATACTCGGTGGTGAGCCCGGTGTCACCACTGAAGAACACGGCGTGCCGCGGCGAGCGGATGACGAATGAGGACCACAGCGTCGTGTTGCGGTTCTTGGAGGTGCGGCCGGAGAAATGCTGTGACGGCGCGGCGGTCACCGTGAGGCCGGTGTTGATGACCGTGTGGCTCTCCCACCAATCGAGCTCGATGATGTTCGCGGGCCGTGCACCCCATCCTTCAAGGTGCGCTCCGACGCCGAGTGAGGTCACAAATAGTGCGCCACGCCTGACGAGCTCACGGATCGTCGGGTAGTCGAGGTGATCGTAGTGATCGTGCGAAACGACCACCAGGTCGATCGACGGCAGCGCGCGCAACGCCACCGGCACCGGCTGGAAGCGTCTGGGTCCGATCAGTCGCGACGGTGAGGCACGCGTTCCCCACACCGGGTCTGTGAGCACACGATAACCGTCTATTTCGATGAGGACCGTCGAGTGGCCGAGCCATGTCGCCCGCAATCCGCTGCCGGGCGGCTTCGCCCAGCCATCGAGTGGGCTCAGCGAGGCGAGCGGCGCGGGTGGCACGCGCAGCTCGCCACCACAGAGAAATTCGGTGAGCGTCGGCATCGGCACGCTCGGGTCGCGCAGGCCGGGGATGATCGGGTGGACATTGCGAAAGCGCTCGCCTGCCCATTGCGGCGAGGCGCTGATGCGCTCGAGCCGCGCACCGTCAGGTTTTCGGCCCAGGGACTTCATGGGACGATTGTGCGCTCACCCGATCGCCGGGCACCAGCGGCACCGCCGGCAATTTATTGCGTACAATGGTCGCGGGCACGTCGGGATTTCAATGGCGAAAGCGCAATCACCGGTCTTCGGGCGCGGCATGGCGGCGGCGTTGTGCCTGCTCGCGACGTCCACGTCTCCTGTCTGGTCGGATACCTTCTCCGCGGCGCACTACGATGCGAAGACGAACGAGCTCGTCGTCACCATGGTCTACGGTGGCTCGAACCCGGATCACCAGTTTTCCGTGCAGTGGGGCGAGTGCCAGAACGCCCCGGACGGTGGCAACATGCGCCAGATCGCGGTGGAGGTGATCGACAGCCAATGGAACGATGTCGCCAAGCAGACATTCACGAAGACCGTGCGCTTCAGTCTCGCAGGGATGAGTTGCCGGCCGGCCACCGTGACCTTGCGCACCGCGCCGCGCTACGAAATGACGCTGCAGGTGCCGTAGCCGGTTGGCCATGTCGCGGATGATCCTGGCAAGGCGCTGGCCGTGCGTGGTGCGCCGCGCCGCTCCCGCGGGAGTGGCGCTGCTGTTCGCCGCCTGCGCCGCCATGAATTTCCAAGCGCCCGAGATCACGCCCACGGCGGTCGAGCTGGTGGACGCACAGGTCCTCGAGCAGCGATTCAAGGTGCATCTGCACGTGCAGAATCCCAACGACCGGCCGCTGCCCATCAAGTCGGTCAGCTGCACGCTGGAGGTGAGTGGCGTCGATGTCGGTCACGGCGAGAGCAGTGAGCCCTTCACCGTCCCGGCGCACGGCGACGGCGACTTCGACATGATCGTAACCACCAACCTCGCGACCAGCATGCCGAATCTGCTGGTGCGTCTCGCACAGGACAAGGAGCTGCCGACCTATCGTCTCTCCGGGACGGTGAATCCCGACATCCGCTTCATGCCCCCGATCCCGTTCGCGAAATCCGGGCAGATCAATCCGAAGTGAGGTGACTCACTCGGACGTGCTTCGCCCGTCCGGCGCCGCTGGCTGGGCCGACACGGCTCTGGTCGGCGGCTGTCAGGTCTTCGATCTCAATGCCGCCCTGGCGAGCGCATCGAGCTGGTCTACCACGGCCCGTGTAATGCCGAAGATCTGTCGACGGCGTCGGCCGAGGGCGACCCACTCCTCGAGCGTAGCGACCCCTTCGGCGCGCAGGCGTTCAAGCAGCGCGTGCGGCAGATCGGCTGGCAATGCGTGTGACATATGGGCAGTTTTCGCAATTCGCCGCGCCTGCCAAGGGGCAACTTAACATCATCACCTGACAATTTCTGATTCAGTGACGGGCTTCGCAGGGCAGGGGCTGTCTTGCAGGGAAGCCGCGCTGCGCCCGACGGCTCGCACCGCAAACGCCCCACCGGCCAGCGTTCACGACTTGATGAACGCGAGCAGCTCCCGGTTGATCTGGTCAGCAAGCGTGCTACACATCCCGTGCGGGGCTCCGGATACGACTTTGAGTGTCCCTTGCTTCAGGAGTTTCACCGCTTTGCGCGCCGCATCGTCGATCGGCACGATCTGGTCGGCATCGCATCGACCTGCGGGCGCAACGCGTCGGCGGCGAGCGCAGACGTCAGCGTCACCGCTGCGCCGGCGATGACGGCATCGACTGAAGGCTGCCGCGACGGGCGCCATCATAAACGCGCGGCGCGCTGCTCTGCGACGTTTCGCCGACGTGTTAGGTTCCGTCCGTACGCATAGAATTGAACGCAGCCTCACATTGCAGGCTCGTGGAGGTACGGTGAAGGCGAAAGGCCTCGCGCGTTATCGCGCCAAGCGGGACTTCAGCAGGACCCCGGAACCGAGCGGGCAGCGCAAAGTAAGTGTCGCCACCCGCTTGCGTTTCGTGATCCAGCGCCATGCGGCGCGGCGGCTGCACTACGACCTGCGCCTGGAACTCGGCGGGGTTTTCAAATCCTGGGCCGTGACGAAGGGTCCTTCCCTTGATCCCAAGGTCAAGCGCCTCGCCGTCGAGGTCGAAGATCATCCGCTCGACTACGGGGATTTCGAGGGCACCATACCCAAGGGCGAGTACGGAGGCGGCACGGTGCAGCTGTGGGATCGGGGCTACTGGGAGCCCGATGGGTCGCGCTCCGCGGAGGCGATGCTCGGCAAGGGCGACCTCACCTTCAGGCTATACGGGGCGCACCTCAAAGGCGGGTGGGTCCTGGCGCGCATGCGCAGCGACAGGTACCACAGCAAGCGCGTGAACTGGCTCCTGATCAAGCGGCGCGATGAGTTTGCGCAGGAAGATGAGGCAGACGCAGCGCTCGGCGACGATCGCTCGGTGGCCTCCGGGCGATCCATGGCACAAATTGCGGCCGGCACGGGACGCAGAGCTCGCCCTTTCATGCTGAAGCGCGCCGCCATCCCGCGGCCGGCGCGCATTGACAAGTCGCCGCGCTCGCGCAGCCGGCGCGCGCCGCACGGATGAGTGCGCAGAGCTCACCGCCGGATCGCGTCCTGGGCGTGCCGATCTCGAGCCCCGGCAAGGTGCTTTGGCCCGCAACTAGCGGCCGCTCGGCCATCACCAAGATGGATCTCGCCAGGTATTACGAGACGGTGGGTGAGTGGTTGATCGAGCACATCAGGGGTCGTCCTTGTTCGGTGGTTCGCGCGCCCGACGGCATTGGCGGCGAGCAGTTCTTTCAGCGGCATGCGATGCCCGGCACATCGAAGCTGCTGACTCTGGTGAAGGTGTCCGGTGATCGCCGGCCGTATCTGCAGATCGATCGGGTGGAAGCCCTCGCAGCGATGGCGCAGGTCGCGGCGCTGGAACTACATCCCTGGAACTGCGCACCGGAGCGTCCGGACGTTCCGGGACGACTCGTTTTCGATCTCGATCCCGCTGCCGACGTTGCCTTCGATCGGGTCGTCGAAGCGGCGCTCGAGCTCAGGCGACGTCTGGAGGAATTGGATCTCGCGGCCTTCTGCAAGACGACGGGAGGGAAGGGCATTCACGTTGTGACGCCTCTGGCACCCGCAAGGACGGAGCGGGGTGGCTGGCCGCAGGCCAAGGCCTTGGCACGCGAGATCTGTACGCAGATGGCTGCCGACAGCCCGCAAAAATACCTCCTGACGATGGCGAAGCAGGCACGCTCGGGACGAATCTTCCTCGACTACCTGCGCAACGACCGGATGGCGACCGCCGTCGCGCCGCTCTCGCCGCGGGCGCGCGCGGGCGCCCCGGTGTCGATGCCGCTTACGTGGACGCAGGTCAGGAAAGGGCTCGAGCCGGCGCGCTATACGATTCAAACCGCCCCGGCACTGCTCGCGAAGTCGAAGGCATGGCAGGACTACGCGGCGGCCGCCAAGCCCTTGCAGGCGGCCCGCAAGCGCCGACCGAGCGCGCGCCGTGCCGCAACGTCGTGATACTCGCTGCAGCCGCCGCCGCTACTCAGCGGCGTCAGCGCTCCAGCATCGGACGCCCTTCGTGGGCGACGAGCAGGTCATGCATGTCGTTGGCGTGCTCTTCCTCCACGACCAGGATGCCTTCCAACATGACGCGCGTGCCCGGGTCCTTGTCGCCGAAATAACGGATCAGCTCGCGATAGTGATCGATCGCTATCCGCTCGGCGATCAGATTCTCGCGGATCATATCCACCAGGTTCTCGCCTTCGACGTACTGACTCGCGGAGCGGCTTGACAACCCTTCGGGGCTGAAATTCGGCTTGCCGCCGAGCTGATTGATGCGCTCTGCGACGGCGTTCATGTGCTCCTGCTCTTCCTTCGCGTGCTGCGCGAACTCTTCCTTGACACTCTCGCTCGAGATGCCGGTCGCCGCTATGGAATGCATGGTGTAGCGCAGCACGCAGACGATCTCCGTCGCCAGCACCCCCTGCAGGATCTCGATCGTCTTGTCGACATCAGCCGTATAAGTCGAGGTTACTGCGCCGCTGCCGAGGTGTTGTCGGGCGCGATCCCGCAGCAGCTTGACGTCGGAAATGAACGGAGTCTTCGCATCACTCATGTTATATGCTCCCGTCGGTCGACGATTCGAAAGCCAGGCCGTAGACTGGGCACTTGGGCGGATCGGCGATATTGCGCGATCCAGTTGCGCTCGAGCAATGATAGCCAACGAGCGAAGTGGTACAAGAACAAAACAACTGACGTGCGGGTCGGCCATGAGGCAGGCAGGGGGTAGGCCGCCTTCCCGCCATCACGAGCGTCGGCGCGGCCGCGGGCTCGAGCCACGCCGGTGAGCCGTAGCCTGCGCGCTGCCGCCAGCAATCACGGGGGATGAAGCAATGAACGTCACGGTACGCCCGGCACAGGCCAGCGATACGAGTGAGTGTGGGCGCATCTGCTACCAGGCATTTGACGCAATCGCCCGGGCACACAACTTCCCGCCGGATTTCCCCGACGCGGAGGTCGCTGCGGGATTCACGGCCATGTTGCTCGCGCACCAGGGAGTCAACGCGCTCGTGGCTGAGCTCCACGGCAAGGTCGTCGGCAGCAATTTCGTCGATGAGCGCGGTAGCGTCTGGGGGCTGGGACCGATCACGGTGGATCCGGCCGTGCAGAACAAGGGCGTCGGTGAGCAGCTGATGCGCGCGGCCCTCGCGCGTGCCGAGCAGCGACGGCCCGCGGGTGTTCGGCTGGTGCAGGCTGGATATCACTGTCGGTCGCTGGCGCTTTACTCGAAGCTCGGCTTCGAAGTGCGAGAGCACCTGAGCTGCATTCAGGGCGTCGCGATCCGCGGCGAGATGCGCGGCTGCCGCGTGCGCACGGCGCTGGAGCGAGACCTTCCCACTTGCAACGCCCTTGCGGTCCGCGTCCACGGTCACGATCGCGGCGCGGAGCTGCAGGATGCCATAGCCCACGGTGTGGCCAGGGTGGTCGAACGAGGGGGACGGATCACGGGCTACGCCACGCAGATCGCCTTCTTCGGTCACGCCATCGGTGAGACCACCGACGACGTCAGGGCCCTCATCACGGCGGCAGAGTCCTATGCAGGTCCCGGCTTCCTCGTGCCTTCTCGCAACGGCGAGCTGCTGCGCTGGTGCCTGCAGAACGGCTTGCGCATCACGCAGCCGATGACGTTGATGACCATGGGCCTCTACAACGAGCCGGCGGGTGCCTATGTGCCTTCGATCCTTTATTAGGCCCTCGTATCGGGCCCTCGCCGCGGGATGCCATTTTCTTAACACGGCCCCGACGGGGCTCGCCCTATGCTTGTGGTTGCCGTGGTAACCCGGAGGGCGAGATGGGCGAAGCCTCCTTCTACGTTGTCGGAGCTCTGTTTGCGATTTACGTGGGTGCGGCGACCTGGTGTTCGCGCGATGCGGGCTATCGCCTCAGCGAGGTGCGCCGCACCGCCAGATCACGCCGTCCGACGATCGATCGCCGCATCGTGCACTGGTGGCGCGCACGGCGGCGCGTAGGATCACCCCGGCCATAGCAATTTACGCGGGCGATCCAAGGTACTAGGCTCCGCGCGTGGGAGCTGAACCTCCGACCTCCGCCCGCGACCAGCACCTGCGCACGCCGCGTCGCGCCGAGCTCGATCTCAGGGGCATCGGCAATGCATGCGGACTTGCAATCAGCCTTCTGCCGAACGGTGCGATCTTCGCGATCGAGCACGTCGAGGAAGAGCGCCGCATCATGATCAATCAGGTGCTCGGCTCACCCATTGCCGGCGGCATGGCAAGCCTCTCCCTGCGCGTCGGTGGCAGCCCGCCGACGAACCTGGCGGTCGCTGGCACAGTGGCCGACTGCCAGCTCGGTGTTGCAGACGATCGCTTCGTCTGGCGCGGAACCACGGAGGGACTCGATCATGAAGTCAGCCTGCAGCTGCACTCCGACGAGAATCTCTGGATCTGGCGCGCCGAAGTACACAACCGTCGCGCGGAGACGGTGCGCTGCGACCTGGTCCTCATCCAGGACCTGGGCCTCGGGGATCCCGGGTTCGTGATGAACAACGAGGCCTATGCGAGTCAGTATCTCGATCAGTGTATTTGTCGCCATCCCCGCATGGGTCCCGTCGTCATGTCGCGGCAGAATCTGGCGCAGGGCGGCCGACACCCGTGGGTCGCGCACGCCTGTCTCGAGGGGGCGGTCGCCTTTGCCACCGATCTGCGCCAGCTGATGGGGCCCGCGCACCGCGATGGCGATCGTTTCGCTGCGCCCCTGGGGAGCAACCTGCCTTCGATCCGCATGCAGCACGAGACCGCCTGCGCGGCGCTGCAGTCGCAGGCGATTGCGCTCGCCCCCGGCGCCTCGACATCCTGCACCTTCCTCGGCATCTACCAGGCCGACCATCCTGCCGCCTCCGCTGATGCCGACCTCGCGCTGATCGAGCGCGCCTGCGCGAACGATCTCTCCAAGCCTCGGGCCACCATATCCTTCTCGTCGCCGACGCGCAGCGCTCTGCAGGCTGCACCGTGTGCGGTGGCCGATCCTCTGGAAGAGGAGGCCACGACGGAGCGGTTTCCGCAGCAGATGCATCGCGAGTGGGCGGGAGCGGAAATGCTCTCGTTCTTTGCAGCGGAAGATGCCCGCAGCCGCCACGTCGTTCTGCGCGACAAGGAGCGCAGCGTGCTGCGGCGTCACGGCGCAATACTGATCAGCGGCAGAGAGATGCTCCCCGACGAGGCGACACTCTGCCTCACCTGCTGGATGCACGGGGTGTTCGGCGCGCAGCTCACGATCGGTAATACCTCATTCCACCGGCTCTTCTCAATTTCGCGCGATCCCTACAACATTAGCCGTGGCAGTGGGCTGCGCATGCTGGTGGATACCGGTGATGGCTGGCGCCTGCTTACCGTGCCGTCTGCCTTCGACATGGGGCTGAGCGACTGCCGCTGGATCTACCGCCTGGGTACCCGGACGGTCACCCTCACAGCGGCGGTTTCCGGCGAGGAGCCTGCCGTGCAGTGGCGCGTAGCCGTTGACGGTGCGCCCTGCCGGTTTCTCGTATTTGGCCATCTCGTTCTCGGTGAGCAGGAATATGCGCATGCGGGACGCTGGCAACTCGATGTAGCCCGGAAGCGATTCAATTTTCAGCCGGAGCCGGATGGCCTGTGGAGCCAGCGCTATCCACGGGCGGTCTATCATCTCGTGACCAGTACCCCGGCGAGCATCGAGAAGATCGGCGCTGACGAGCTTCTCTACGCCGATGGCAAGCGTCGCAGCGGCGCCTACGCGGCGCTGCAGACACTGGCGACGCGGGAATTCGCATTTGCGGTGGTGGGATCGCTCACCGATCCGGCGCGTGCGGAGGAACTCGCCGCAAAGTTTTCCGCTCGAGTCGATGAAGCGACGCTGCGCGCGAGCTCAATGGACCACTGGCGCCACGTCACACGCGGGATCCGGCTTGTAAGGTCGGACATCGGGACCTCGGACATCGGCAAGTCCGACACCCGCAAATCCGACATCGGGAAGTCGGACGCCGCAGGAGACCTCGACGCGGTCAACACGATCCTCCCCTGGCTGGTGCATGACGCGATGGTGCATGTCACCGTGCCGCACGGGCTCGAGCAATATACGGGGGGCGCGTGGGGGACTCGCGACGTCTGTCAGGGTCCGCTCGAGCTGTTCCTGACACTCGAGCACGACGCGCCGGCGAGGGAGCTGCTGCGCATCGTTTTCGCGCAGCAGTACGTCCAGAGCGGCGACTGGCCGCAATGGTTCATGCTCGAGCCATACTCGGCGATCCAAAGCCGTGAGGCGCACGGGGACGTGATCGTCTGGCCGCTCAAGGCCCTGTGCGACTACGTGGAAGCCACGGGCGACTTCGCCTTCCTCGATGAGTTGACGCCTTGGCGGCGCGAGGACAACCTGGAGAGGACCGCCGACGCGGCTCCGATTGCGACCCACATCGAGAAGCTGACGGCCACGGTGTGCCAGCGCTTCATCCCCGGCACTCATCTGCTTCGCTACGGGAACGGCGACTGGAACGATTCTCTCCAGCCCGTCGATCCGAGGAAGCGCGACTGGATGGTGAGCAGCTGGACCGTCGCGCTGCTCTACGAGCAGCTTTGCCGCTATGCCGAGATCCTGCGACGCGCCGGACGCGGCGACGGGTCCGCCGAGGAGCGACTCGCCACGGCGATCCGCGAGGATTTCAACCGCTTCCTGATCCGCGACGGCACGGTGGCTGGCTACGGCGTGTTCTCTCCCGCCGGCGGGTTGCCCGAGCTGCTGTTCCATCCGGCCGACCGTCGCACGGGAGTCAGCTACTCGCTGCTGCCCATGACGCAGGCCATCCTCGGTGCCCTCTTCACGCCAGCGCAGACGCGACACCACCTCGACATCATCCGCAGACAACTGCGCTTTGCCGATGGCGTGCGTCTGATGGACCGGCCGATCGCCTACCACGGTGGCCCGCAGACGCTGTTTCAGCGAGCCGAATCAGCCGCGTTCTTCGGCCGCGAAATCGGACTCATGTACACGCACGCGCATCTGCGTCACGCGCAGGCGATGGCCACCCTGGGTGAGGCGCCGGACATGTGGGACGCCCTGTTACGGGTCAACCCCGTCGCTCTGACCACGCGGCTTCCCGAGGCATCGCTGCGGCAGTGCAATGCCTACTTCAGCAGCAGCGACGCCGCCTTTTGCGACCGCTATCAGGCGAGCGCCGAGTGGACGCGGCTCAGCGAGCGCACGATCGCCGTTGATGGCGGCTGGCGCATCTACTCGAGCGGGCCCGGCCTCTACGTCAATGTGCTCATCGGTCATGCCCTGGGCGTGCGCCGGCGCTTCGGCACCCGCATCCTCAGACCGAGCCTGCCGGGTTCGTTGCGCGGCGTGCAGCTTTCATGGAATGGCAGGCTCGTGCCCGGGCCGCCGCCGCAGTGATGAAAGCGGCGTAGCTCCATGACAGATGCTTCGCAGAGATCTGTGCGCCACTCGTCCGATCGAACTGCTCCGACAACTCACCACCCTGCGGTGTGAACGCCTGCACTGTGCGCATGATCGCATCGCCGCGCTCGAGGGCGAGCTGCGTGGGCTCGGTCGCGCCGGGAGCGGCGCCAGCCGCCCCAGCCGCGCCAGCCGCGCCAGCCGCCCCAGCCGCCCCAGCCGAGGCCGCCGCCCCGAGGCGCTGGCGAAAGCGCAGGTTCTCCGGCGTGACCGGCATATGTGCGCCGCCAGCGAGCGCCGCCGCCAGCGTGAAATAGAATTCCGCCGCGGCGAGCGTCGCGAGATACCACGCTCCCCCGCCGTAGTAGCGATCGTTCGGGTAGCGGCCCATGGCGGGGCCCCGGCCTGCCGGGCGCCCGCGATTGACGGCGAATTCCGCTTCGAAGAACTCCTCGAGCGCCGTGAGGGTCGCCTGCACCTTGGGGTCGAGCACGCTATGGCGGTCGCCGGCGCGCGCGGCGTGCAGCACCGCGAGAACCACTGCAATATCGGGATCTCGGTGCGCCGTGGCGGAATCCGCAGCGGTGCGCGAGCGGTAGAAGCCGTCGGAGTCGCTCCAGAAGCGATCGAGCCCTGAGAGCGCCTCGGCGGCAGCCACGCGACACGCCCGCGCGCGTGGATGTTGTCCGGCCTCCTCGAGCCAGCCGGCGCCCCGGAGCAGCGTCTCTGCCTGTACGAGTTGCGTGTAGTAGTGACAGCCGCTTTCTTCCTCCCAGAGATCCCTGGAGGGCTTCCGCACGTAGGTAAGGACAAAGGCGAGGTCAGCGCTGATTACCTCGGTGAAGGCTGCGCCGAGGACATCATCCTGGCAGAGAGCGGGGAACTCTTGCCTCCAACGCAGTAGCGCAGTCGCGCGCAGCGCCGGCCCGTCAGTCTGCGGCCGGCCCCAGCGGATGAAATCGGGCGTGCCGTCGGCGTTGACGCGCACGTCCGCCAACACGATCTCTCCCGACAGCGCGGCGATTTCGTCATCGGGCCGCAGATACTGGAGGAAATCGGGCCGTACGCGGGTCCTGAAGTCGCTGTGCCGCAGAAACTGCTGCCCACTCAGGGAGTGCAGCGCGTGGCTGAAATGCACGAACTCCCGGAAACGGACGAACGCCGAACGTTCGGCGTAGCCCATGATGAGCGCCACGCGCAGCGCCTCGATGACGATGGCCGCATCCCGGAACCAGTGAAAGAAGTAATCGGGGTCGGGGTCGTAGTGGGCCGGCACGGGCGAGGCGAGGATCGATCCCGGTCGCGGAATCACCCGCTGTCCGAAGCCCGGACGCTCCATGACGAGACGGGTCGCGGAGATCGCGTCCAGCATCGTCTGCGTCGCGTACCGGGCCTCTGCGGCAAGCCATTCATCCAGTGTGGACATGCGCTCACGCGAGATGCGGGCTGCGCAATCCGAGAATCCGCAGTCCCGCCTGGATCTCCGGGATGCGCATGAAAAGCTTCCACAGAAGGCCGCTGCGGTAGTTCTCGATCATGGCCACGATCGATCCCTGGCTGATCCCGACGTAGGTATCGGCGTACCAGTCGTGCTGCTCGCTGAAGCCCTCGACGAAGCCAAAGCGTCCCCACAGCCTGTCCCCCAGATCCTCGTAGAAGTGACGCAGCGCCGCCATGGCCTCGCGCGGCGCGTAGGCGAAGCTCGACATGGCGGCCGCCGGCGTGATGACGCCCAGATCGTTGTCCGGGGCATGCGCGCTATAGCCGCTGACGCTGTCACCGGCGCTCAGCCCCCAGCAGTTGGGTCCGTAGCCTTTATAGCCGTGCGGATTGCGCAGGCAGTACGCGTAATTGATACGGGTGTGATTGAGGTTCTGCCGCCAGTAATCGGCATACGCATCACTCAGCCCGCGCGGATCGATACCGCAGAAGGAGAAGTGCGCGAAAAACAGCGGCCCGCCCCAGGCGGGCCCGAGCGGCAGCTCGACGCCCTCGTAAGCCCTCCGGTTTATGAAATTGCGACCCGTTGCCCAGCCTTCGTGATAAGTCTCGGCCGGCACGGCATAGCGTGGCGAACTGGCAGCCAACAGGTAGGTGATGAGGCATTCACTCCATCCGCGGATGTCGTGGTCGAGTGCGAAGCCGTTGGTTGCACTCCAGTGCCAGGTGAGCACCTTGCGACCGCCCTGCGTGTACCAGTGCCATTCCGCCTCGCGCCACAACCAGCCGATGCGCTCGCGCAAGCGCGCTTCTGCGGGCGCGTCGCGGTCAAAGTAGGCACGCACGCACAGGAGTCCCTGGAAGAGGAGCGACGTCTCGACCAGATCGGCGCCGTCATCCTTGCGGCTGAACGGGATTGTGGCACCCGTGTCGCCGCGCATGAAATGCGGATACATGCCGTGATAGCACGTGGCGCGCTCGAGGCAATCGAGCATCAGGGCAATGCGCGCCAGCGCTTCCTCGCGCGCCACCCACGCACGCTCGCAGGCCACGATCACAGCCATAGCACCGAAGCCTGAAGCCCCGATCGCCACCGGGCCGTCGAGATCCGCGGCGCGTCGGTGACACCGATCGAGGGCCAGCCCGCTCACCGGGTGCGCCCCCTCCCAGAAATAACGAAACGTCTGGCGTTGGACCAGGTCGAGGAGTTGCTCGTCGGAGAGCCGCGGGCCGGGCCTCGGGACTTCGGCACGCGCTCGGGAGCGGACGGACTCTGACATCGAAGGACCTTCCTATGACGCGGGCATCATGCAATGTTCGGCCGGACTGAAGGTCGGGCCGTGTGGATCCGTCACGAGACGCAACTTGCGCGTGAAGAACGGGTTCGCACTGTCCTGCCCGATGCGGATCAGGCCAATGCCGGCGAGCGGACCCGCGAACAGCGCCTCGACCTCGCTGCGCGTGGACTCATCGAGCTGCTCGAACGTCCCGTTCACCACCAGCCATTTCGGCCGCTGCAGCACCACACGCGCGAAGGCCAGCGTTTGCTTCTCTTCCTCGTTCAGCCGCCGGTCCCAGCGGTCGGTGACGTCGAGCGACGGACGCAGGTGCTCAAGACCCACGGCGGCGAGCGCGCCGGTGATGTCCGCCTCGTCGTACGAGCCCGCCGGGTGCGGATACGCGAGCGCGGCACGCAGCGTGCCGGGCGGCACGTAGGCACGCTCGGGCAGAAACATCATCGACTCACGCGGCGGGCGCACGATCCGCCCGCGCCCCCACGGCCAGATGCCGATGAGCGCCCGCAGCAGCAGCGCTCGGGTCGCCCCGTGCTCCCCTGCGATCAGCGCGTGCTCGCCGGGCTTGAGCTCCACGTGCTTCTCACTCAGGTACAGCGAGCTGTCCGGGGCAGCGATACACAGATCGTCGATGCGGATCGAGTCACCGGGCCGTTCCTCGAGGTCGATGCGGTCGGCCGACGCGCCAATATCATCCATGGTCGCGGTTGCACGGTGGAAGGTGGCGACTCGCCGGCGTGTCGCGCGCCAGTCAGCGAGCTGCGAGAAATTATCCACGAACCAGCGCAGCGAGGACTGCACCTGGTTGAATGCCCCGACAATCACCATGAGTTCGCCGAAGCTCATGTCTCCCGAGAGATAGCTTGGCGCAGCCACCAGGATGGGCGCAACGATCGTGAACCAGCCATAGCCGGCCGTGACCCAGGTGAGGCGCGTGAGAGCACCGACGATGCGCCGTGAGACCTGCAGGACGGTGTCGAACACCCGATAGAGCATCTGCTTCTCATCAGCTTCGCCGCCGTAAATCGTGATCCCTTCGATTTCTTCGTTGGTACGCACCAGGGCATAGCGCAGATCCGCCTCGCGTGCGTAACGCTCGGCATTGAGCGCGATCAGCGGTCGACCGACCCACCAGCTGAGCAATGATGCGGTAGCCGCATAGAACAGCGCACACCACACCATGTAGCCGTGCACGCGCACGTGCCGGCTACCGAGCGGAAGTGTCATGTGCTCCGACAGCACCCACAGCACGCCGACGAAGGACAGCAGCAGCAGCGTCGCCTGCAGCAGCCCGATGGTGAGATCGGTCACCAGATCGGTGAGATGCTGCGCGTCCGCGGCCAGGCGCTGATCAGGATTTTGTCCGATCGGTCCCGCATGCGACAGGCGAAAGGCGCGCAGCGGCTTGAGCCACTCATCGAGCAGGTCGTGGACCAGGCTGCGCCGCAGCACGACCCGGGTAGTCTGATTGAGCCGCACCTGGCTGACGTTGAGGACCAGCAGGACGGCAGCCAGCTCGGCGAACACGACCAGCTGCCTGAGGAACCCGGACACATCCTTGTGGGTCAGCGCATCGTAGAACGGCCGATTCCACGCATTGAGCTGGATCTGCATGTAGGCCGTTGCCGCGATTACCACGACCAGGCCCGCGCCCAGCATCATGAGCTGATTGCGCTCCTGCGATCGCCAGAAAACCGCGTGCATCCGCCGGATTTCCGAGAAGAGGCTATCCTTGACCGGGACGTCGGCGCGATGCGCAGGTTCGCTCAGGGTTTCGGTCGTCATATCGATCCTTTCGTCCGCCGCGTCGCCGCAAGCCGCCCCCGCCGACGTCGGTGATCCGCCGGCAGCTTACCGCAAGGCATCAGCATGACACGCATCGAAGCACTGCTCGCCAGGATGACGCTCGAAGAAAAGATCGGGCAGCTCAACATGGCCACGGCGGCACGCGTGGTGACCGGTCCGGGCGGACCGACTGCGGTCGAAGAGGGCGTCCGGGCCGGGCGCATCGGCAACCTGTTGAACCTCTGGGGTGCTGACGAGGTGCGTGCCCTGCAGCGACTCGCGGTGACGGAGTCCCGCCACGGCATTCCGCTGCTGTTGGGACTCGACGTGATCCACGGCCATCGCACCATCTTTCCAGTCCCGCTGGCGGAGGCGTGCCTGTTCGACCCTGACATGTGGGAGAGCACAGCGCGCGCCGCGGCAGCGGAGGCCGCGGCGGACGGCATTACGCTCACTTTCGCGCCGATGGTCGATGTGGCGCGCGACGCGCGCTGGGGACGGATCGTCGAGGGCCCCGGAGAAGATCCCTGGGTCGCCTCGCGATATGCCGTGGCGAAGACACGCGGCTTCCAGGGACAAGATCTGAGTGCCGCCGTGAGCCTCGCCGCCACGGCCAAGCACCTGTACGCCTACGGCGCGGTCACTGCCGGCCGCGAGTATGCGGCGGTCGATGTCGCCGAGCGCACGCTACGTGAGGTATACCTGCCGCCATTTGCAGCCGCAGTTGCGGCGGGAGTTGCCGCGCTCATGCCTGCCCTGACCGATGTGGCGGGCGTGCCGATGACCGCCAACACGGCGCTGTTGCAGGGCTGGCTGCGCGGTGAGCTCGGTTTCCAGGGCGTCGTCATCAGCGACTACAACGCGATCGCCGAGCTGCG
>Ga0335076_10000529_pt1 | contig 35585 bp, 25 predicted proteins | sample Lox_Sample_25_FD_206717 | JGI IMG/M metagenome (GOLD analysis project Ga0335076, IMG submission 206717) | Soil microbial communities from Loxahatchee National Wildlife Refuge, Florida, United States - Lox_Sample_2.5 | ecosystem: Environmental > Terrestrial > Soil > Wetlands | place: USA...
TGTCGACCGCATGATAGGTGAAGTTATCGGTGCCGTTGTAGTCGGCGGCCGGCGTGTAGGTATAGGTGCCGTCGGGGTTGAGGGTGAGGGTGCCGTGGCTGGTGCCGCTGACGAGCTGGGCCGTCAGTGGAGTGTTGTTCTCGCTCGGCGCGCCGCCGTGCAGATCGCTGTCGTTGGCGAGCACGCTGGCGCCGGTGAGGACGCCGTCTTCGGCGACCGTGTCCGTATCGTCGTTGGCGACTGGCGGATCGTTCACCGACGTAACGGTGAGGGTCACGGTGGCGGTGTTGGAGACGCCGCCCAGGCTGTCGACGGCGTTGTAGGTGAAGCTGTCGGCACCGTTGTAGTCGGCGTCGGGCGTATAGGTGTAGGTGCCGTCGGCGTTCAGGACCAGGGTGCCGTGTGTGACGTCGCCGACGAGCTGGGCGCTCAGCGGCAGGTTGTTCTCGCTCGGCGCGCCCTTGTGGAAGTCCGTGTCGTTCGCGAGCACGCTGGCGCCGTTCAGGACACCATCCTCGGCGATCGTGCCGGTGTCGTCCTTTGCCACCGGCGGGTCGTTGACCGATGTGACGGTGATGGCCACGGTGGCCGTGCCGGAGACGCCGCCGAGGCTGTCGACGGCGCGATAGGTAAAGCTGTCGCTGCCGTTGTAGTTGGCATTCGGCGTGTAGGTATAGGTGCCGTCGGGGTTGAGCGTGAGGGTGCCGTGGGCCGGCCCGCCGACGATCTGCGTGGAGAGCGGCGTGTTGTTTTCGTTCGGGGCCCCGCCGTGAAGGTCGCTGTCGTTCGCGAGGACGTCGATGATGACGGGCGTGTCCTCGTTGGTCGTCACGCTGTCCGCGGCGGCTACAGGCGGGTCGTTCACCGACGTGACGGTGATGTTGACGGTGGCGGTGTTGGAGACGCCGCCGAGGCTGTCGATCGTCTGGTAGGTGAAGCTGTCGGCGCCGTTGTAGTCGGCATCGGGCGTATAGGTGTAGGTGCCGTTCGCGTTCAGGACCAGGGTGCCGTGTGTGACGTCGCCGACGAGCTGGGCGGTCAGCGGCAGGTTGTTCTCGCTCGGCGCGCCCTTGTGGTCGGTGTCGTTGGTGAGCACGTTGCCGTTGAGGACGCCGTCCTCGGCAACCGTGCCCGTGTCGTTGTTCGCGACCGGCGGGTCGTTGACCGAGGTGACGGTTATGACGACGGAAGCGATGTTGGAGAGGGCGCCGAGGGAATCCACCGCGCGATAGCTGAATGTGTCGGCGCCGTTGTAGTCGGCGTCGGGCGTGTAGGTATAGGTCCCGTCGCCGTTGAGGGTGAGCGTGCCGTGAGCCGGCCCGCCGACGATCTGCGTGGAGAGCGGCGTGTTGTTCTCATTGGGAGCGCCGCCATGGAGATCGCTGTCGTTGGCCAGGACGTCGATGACGACGGGCGTGTCTTCCGCCGTCGTCGCGCTGTCCGCGGCGGCGACGGGCGGATCGTTCACCGACGTGACCGTGAGCGTGACCGTGGCGGTATCGACCCCGCCGCGGCCGTCGGACACTTTATAGGTGAAGCTGTCGGTGCCGTTGTAGTTGGCGGCCGGATGATAGACGAAGTGTCCGTTGGAACTGGCCGTCAGGGTACCGTGCGCCGGCCCGGTGACGAGCGACGTCGTGAGAGGATCGCCATTGCCGTCCGTGTCGTTGGCCAGCACGCTCGTCACGAAGGACTTCGTGTCCTCGGCCAGGGTGTATGAATCGTCCTTCGCATCGGGCGGGACGTTCGGGCCGGGCGGCGGCGGCGGCGGCGCGGGGGGCGGCGGTTTGTCCGGCACCGGGCTCGTGCCTGGCAGCGTGCCGGCCGGAGCCAGATTCTGGTTCGCCGATACGCGATTGAACAGAGACTCGCTTGGATCCTCGTCGTGCAACCGGAAGTCGTGATCCGGCGGATTGAGATCCGGAAGTTCCGGCGCCTGCTCCGTCGTGACCTTCAGATTCATCAGGTCGAGCAGGCTGAGCTCGGTGAGGTCCTCCGGCAGGCTCGGTTTGCCCGTCGACGCCTGGGGGTCCTCGTTCAGAACGAGGTCGAGCTGCATCAGCTCGGCCATGTTCATGTTTGCGAAGTCGCCGGCGGAGGCAATCTGGTCGGGCGGTGCGGGATCCTGGTTGGAAGCAGCCTCGTCGGGCTGCGCCGCGGTCGGCACGGCCGGGGTGGAGTCGATGAGGACTTGCGTCGACGCCGGTGCGCTCGCATCGGCGGACGCCTCGGCTTGCTGCCGATGCAGTGTCCCGCCGGCTTGACGCAATTCGTCGGAGATTGTCGGCATCACTCGCAAGTCACCCAGCTTCCGGCTCTACGGAACCACACGCTTTGGCACGGGTTGGCAGCCTTCCCAGCCTCCTAAGAAAACAACAAAGGCAATGAACGAACAGTTAACGCCATTCGTTAACGCGGCTGCCGGTTTGGCGCCGAAACCGTGTTACTCCACGGTGTTAGCGGGTTAAGCTGCGGCGCGGCCGCTCTTGACCATAACGGCGGCTCGGCAATAAATGGTTTATTCGGCCGGGAGGGCCGAGGGCGTCCCGCCGGGTCGCAAGGGACAGGACCGCGTCCAAGAACCCCAGGAGAGCTTCACCTATGTTCACTCGTCGAGAGATTTCCCGGGCCGCTGCCGGCATGGCGGCGGCATTGGCGGGCATGGTCGGACTGCTGGGCGGCGCGCCGCCGGCCTCCGCCGCCGGAGAACTGCATGTGCTCAATTGGCAAGGCTACGGCACGGACGAGGCCTGGGCGGTCAAGCTCTTCGAGGATCGGACCGGCTTCAAGGTCGTGCACGACTACTTCAATTCCGAACAGGAGATGCTGACCAAGCTGCGGACCAGCCCCGGCACCTATGACGTCGTCCTGATCAACAACACCTTCACGCAACAGGCGGCCAAGGAAGGCCTCATCCAGCCGATCGATTCGAGCAAGATCACGAATTTCCCCGACCTGACGCCGCAACTCCGGGATTCGCCGCGCTTCAACATCGACGGCAAGCTCTACGGCATCGCCTGGCTGTGGGGCGTGACGTCGTTCGCCTACAACACCGACGACATCAAGGAACGGCCCGACTCGATCCAGGCGCTCTGGGACTCCAAGTATGCCGGCCATGTCGGCTGGCGCGACGACGCCGTCGAGTCCGTGCAGATGGCCGCGATCGCCACCGGCCAGGACATGAACAATCCGGCCGACCTCGACAAGGTCAAGGAGAAGCTCCGCGCCCTCAAGCCGCAGATCAAGACGTTCTGGTCGTCGGAGGACGAATGGAACAAGCACTTCGCGGCGAAGGACTACGACATCTCGGTCTACTGGAGCGGCTCTGCCGCCCGCAGCAAGAAAGCGTTCCACCTCCCGGTCGACTTCGTCATCCCGAAGGAAGGCGCGATCGGCTGGTATGACGGCCTTTCGATCGCCGCCAACGCCCCGAATGTCGAGGGTGCCCTCAAGTTCATCGATTTCATGGTCAGCCCCGAGTTCTACGTGAAATGGGACACCGATGTCGGCGCGCCCGCCTCGGCCAACGCCAAGGCCAATGCGCAGCTGCCGGAGGACGCGATGAACCGCAAGGTCCTCAGCGATCCCGAGGTCGTGAAGCGGCTGCAGTGGATGGCGCCGATGAGCGACGATCAGCGGGCCAAGTTCCAGGAGATCTGGGACAGCACCAAGACCTATTTCGCCCAGTAACGCGGTACGGGCGGCGCCGCACGGCCGGCGCCGCTCTTCACCTCTCGATCGGACATAGCCGGTGCAGCGTCAGGGCAGAGAGCGGCTGGCGGTGATGGGGCTGACGGCGCCGGCCTATCTGTGGCTGACGCTGACGATCTTCCTGCCGCTCTCGGCCATGCTCTATTTCAGCTTTCTCACCGTCGCGCCCTTCGGCGGCCGGCAGGCGGAGTTCACGCTGGCAAACTACCTCGCGTTCTTCCAGAAGGAGGTCTATCGCGCGAATGCCCTGCGCTCGCTGATCCTCGGCTTCTACGTCACGCTCGGCTGCCTCGTGGTCGGCTACCCGGCCGCGCTGATCCTCGCCAAGCGCATCCGCGGCCGCTGGCGCGAGGCCATTTTCCTCCTGATCGTGCTGCCGTTCTGGAGCAACGCGCTGGTGCGGACGTTCTCCTGGACCATGGTGCTGCGCGGCAACGGCGCCATCGACTGGCTGGTGCATCTGGTTGCGCCGGATGCGCCGGCATTCGGTCTGCTCTTCACCTATCCCGCGATCGTGATCGGCCTCGTGCACGCCTATGTTCCCTATATGATCCTCACCTGCTACGTCTCGCTGCAGGCGATCGACGATTCGCTCATCGAGGCGGCGCGCAGCCTGGGCGCCGCCTCGCCGACCATATTCCGGCGCATCCTGCTGCCGCTGAGTCTGCCCGGCGTCTTCGTCGGCACCATCCTGATCTTCGTGCCGGCGATCGGCTCCTTCATGGAGCCGCGCATCCTCGGCGGCCCCAACGCCATCATGCTCGGCACCATCATCGAGGATCAGTTCACCGCGATCTTCAACTGGCCCCTGGGTGCGGCGCTTTCCTTCATTCTGCTGGCGATCGTGCTCCTGATCCTGGCGGCGGCCTATCCGTTCCTGCGGCCGCATCTGCAGGGCACCTGAGAAGGGACGGTCGATGCGCGGCGCCGGCGCCATGCTGTGCAGGCTGTACCTCGGTCTGGTCCTCGTCTTTCTCTATTTGCCGATCGCCGTGATGATGGCCATGGCGTTCAACCGCTCGCCGCTCTACGAGCTGCCGATGCAGTTCGACACGAAGTGGTTCGTGGCCCTGATGCAGAATGAAAAGCTTCTGCAGGCGAGCCTCAACAGCGTGCTCATCGCCGTCGCCAACACGATCATCGCGACTTCCCTCGGCACGATGGCGGCGCTGGCGTTCCAGCGCTACCGCTTCCGTGGGCGGACACTGCTGCAGCTGCTGCTGTTCCCGCCGATCACAATACCCTGGCTCATCATCGGGACGTCGATGCTCGTGCTGTTCTTCTGGATCGGCTTGGGCCGCGGCCTGCACGCGATCCTGCTGGGCCACGTGGCCTTGTCGCTGCCCTATGTGATCGTCGTCGTCGGCGCGCGGCTCAAGAGCTTCGGCGAGACTCTCGAAGAGGCAGCCGCCACGCTCGGGGCGTCGCCCTGGCAGGCCTTCTGGCGCGTCTCGCTGCCGGTCATGGCGCCGGGCATCGTCGCCGCCGCGCTCTTCGCCTTTGCCGTGTCGTTCGACCAGTTCCAGATCTCGCGCTTCCTGGCGCCGCCGGGCGTGTCGACGCTGCCGGTCGTCATCTACTCGGCGATCCGCCAGGGCTACACGCCGGAGATCAACGCCATCTCGACCATCATCATCCTGGTGTCGATGGGGCTGATGCTCGTCATCGCACGGCTCTACAAGTTCGGCGGCGAGCGCTGAAGGACGGGACATGAGCGTCGTCGAGGTCGCGCGGGTCAGCAAGCGCTACGACAAGATTGCGGCCCTCGACGACGTCTCGCTGACCTTCGGAGACGGCGAGTTCTTCGGCCTGCTCGGCCCCAGCGGCAGCGGCAAGACGACGCTGCTGCGCTCGATCGCCGGCTTCGTCGAGCCCGACACTGGCGACATCCGCTTCGACGGCAAGGCGGTGCGCGACACGCCCGTGCATCGCCGCCAGATCGGCATGGTCTTCCAGAACTACGCCCTCTTTCCGCACATGACCGTCTTCGACAACGTGGCCTTCGGGCTATCGGTGCGGCAGGTGACGGCGGCCGACATCAAGGCGCGCGTCCTGGCGATGCTCGAGCTCGTGCGGCTGAACGGCCTGGAGGATCGTCGCCCGCGGCAGCTCTCGGGCGGTCAGCAGCAGCGCGTGGCACTTGCCCGCGCCCTCGTCACGCGGCCGCGCGTGCTCCTGCTCGACGAGCCGCTCGGCGCGCTCGACAAGCGCCTGCGCCAGCAGATGCAGATCGAGCTCCGGCAGATCCAGCGCGAGGTCGGCATCACCACGATTTTCGTCACCCACGACCAGGAGGAGGCGCTGACCCTGTCCGATCGCATCGCCATCTTCAACGAGGGCGGGGTGGTCCAGGTCGGCGACCCGCACGCCGTCTATGAGCGGCCGCTGTCGGCCTTTGCCGCCAACTTCCTCGGCGATGCGAATTTCTTTTCCGGCGTGGCCGAGGGAGCGCCGGGCGGCGTCGGTGCCGTCAGACTCGCGGAAGGCACGATCGTCAGGACGCGCGATGCGCTGCCGGCGGCAGGCACACCAGTCACGATCGCCGTGCGTCCGGAGAAGGTGACGTTCGCGGCGGCCGGTCCTGCGGCCGACGATGGCGGGGCGGTCCTCAACCGGATGAGCGGCCGCGTCACCCAGGCGGTCTATTCGGGCAGCAGCATCAGCTACCGCGTCGATGTCGGCATGGAGCTCATGGTCTTCGCCCAGAACCGGACGGCGCGGCCGACCGAACCGGGGACCCCCGTGACGATCGAGTGGGACCCCGTTCATTCGGTGGTGGTGCAGCCGTGAGCGCCGGCATGCAGAACGGGCCGCCGCTGGGGCCAGGAGCCGTCCTGGTCGTCGTCGACATGCAGCGGCTCTTCGCCGAGGCGACCGCCTGGTGCGTGCCGACTCTCACGACGATCATCGAGCCGATCGCCGCGCTGGCGAGCGCGCATCCGACGCAGACGATCTTCACGCGCTTCATGACGCCGGCCACGGTCGAGGAGGCGGCCGGAAGCTGGCGCCGTTACTACCGGCGCTGGCCGATGGTGCTGCGAGGCAATATGGACGCGGCCATGTTCGAGCTCGTGGCGCCGCTCGCCGGTTTCGCGCCGCCCGCCGAGATCTGCGACAAGACGACCTTTTCCGCCTTTCACAGCGCGCCCTTTTGCGCCGCCCTCGAACGCCGGCGCGCCGACGCGCTCGTCATCGCCGGTGCCGAGACCGACGTCTGCGTTCTCGCGACGGCGCTCGACGCCGTCGATCGCGGCCATCGCGTCGTCATCGTCGCCGATGCCGTGACCAGCTTGTCGGCTGCCGGCCACCGTGCGACGCTCGATGCCGTGTTCGCGCGCCTGGATCAGCAGCTCGAGATCGCCGATGTCGACGCCGTGCTGGCCGCCTGGCCGCAAGGATGAAGTGTGGCCGAATCGACGATCCCTCTGCGACGGGCCTGGAACAGCTGGGACAGCGAGCACCCGGCAGAGATGGCCTATCTGCCGCTCGGCGTGCGGATCACGCCCTGCGCCTATGCGGCCAGCACCAACGGCTTCACGCGCTTTCCCGCCGGCCGGGGCGTTCGTCTCGGCCCGCGCGCCATCGATGGGGACGGAGTCGCGCTGACGCTCGATCATGCCGGCACCACGCTGGCCTGGCGCTACGACAAACCGGACCCGTTCACGCTGCGCGGCAGCTGGGAGGCGCACAAGCTCGGCGAATGGGGCCTGCGATTCTGGGTCGTGCTCGTGGTCCGCTGGGCGGCGCCGGGCGCGGAGCGTCTGGTCGAATGGCGCTACGACCCGGAAACCAACGCCCTGTCCGCGCAATCGGGCGCGCACAGCGTCGTCGTCGCCGGCGAGCGGGCGCCGCTGCTGGTGACGTTCCACGAGAGCCTCGAGGCGCTCCGCCAGGAATACGAATCGAAGGGCTATTTCTGCCTCGACTCGCGCGGCGAGAGCGGTCGCGTGGCGGCGTTGCGCTACCATCTGGAGGAGATGCCGCGCTTTGCCTTCGCCGCCGCCGTCGGCAACGACAGACACGGCGCCGCGGCCATGGCCAGCCGAGGTCTGGCGATGCCGTCCGCGACAACGCTGGGGCGCGCGCTGCAGGCTGGCCGGCATTCCGGCGCGCTCGACGCGGTCCGCGACGTGATCGGCTGGAACACCGTCTGGGACGCGGCCAACCGCCGGCCCTACACGAGCCTCAGCCGCAACTGGGTGGCGCAGAAGTTCGGCGGCTGGGGCGTCTGGCTCAACGACGTGCTCTATCACGGCCTGATGGCCGGACTCTTCGACACCACGCTGGCGCGGGAGAATCTCGCCGCCGTTCTCGCCGGCGCCACGCCGGCGGGCAACCTGCCGTGCCTGCTGACCGGACGCGACTCCTGGGTCGACCGCTCGCAACCGCCGATCGCGGGTTTCATCGTCTGGATGCTCTATCTGCGCACGGGCCTGCGGGAGTTCCTCGACCTCGGCTACGAGGCGCTGAAACGGAACCACGACTGGTGGTGGCGCGCGCGCGACGGCAATGGCGACGGGCTCGTCGAATATGGAACCTCGCCCATCGGCGGCGGCCTCTACCGCGGCACCAAGCTGGCGGCGAAGGACGAGTCCAGCATGGACAACTCGCCGACCCACGACGAAGCGACGCTGAACGCAGAGACCTGGACGCTCGATTGCGCCGACGTCGGGCTCAACAGCCTGCTCGCCCTCGACGGCGAAATGCTCGCGAACATCGCGCGCTGCCTCGGCCAGGTGGAGGAGGCCGCACGCTTCGCCCAGCAGGCCGCTGCCCTCAAGCAGCGCATCCGCGAGCGGCTGTGGGACGCCGAGCGATCGACCTTCGCCAACCGCCTGTGGTCCGGCAGGTTCGTCCGCAGCCTGGCGCCGACCAGTTTCTATCCGCTCACTTGCGGCGCGGCCTCGGCGGAGCAGGCGACGGCGATGGTAAAGCTGCTGAACGATCCGCAGAAGTTCGGCGGCACGTGGCTGCTGCCCTCGGTCACGCGCGACGATCCGGCGTTCGCCGACAACGTCTATTGGCGCGGCCGCATCTGGCCGCCGCTGAACTTCCTGACTTGGCACGGCTTGAAGCGCTACGGGTTCGATGCCGAGGCCAGCCGGCTGGCGGACAACGGCTATCGACTGTTCATGGCCGAATGGGCCGAGCGCCGCTGCCCGGAGAACTTCAACGCCGACAGCGGCGCGGCGCTCGACCAACCCGACACCGATTCCTTCTATGGGTGGGGCGCCCTGATGCCGTACCTGGCGGTGGCCGAGATCACGGATGTGAACCCATGGAACGGCTGGGAGATCACGCATGGCGGCGCGGATCAATCCATCGGGCCGCTGTTGACCCCGATCGGCGACGCGATCGTCCAATCCGTCGGTCCCTGGCTGACGGTGTCGGTCGGCGGCGACGCGCTGCTGCGCGCGACGGTGCCGGGCCGCTATCGCTGGATCGAGCTGCGGCAATCGAATGTGCGCCTGGTATTGCCACCCGTGCCGGAGAGCGACGAGCGTCGCTGGCTCTCGCTGCCGAAGATCAAGCGGTCCGCCATTGTCGCCGCGCGCCTGGACGGCGCTCCCATCACGGCCGAGCTGACGGAAGACGACAGCTGCATGTTCCGGCTGCCGCCGTCCGGCGAGCCGCGCCTCTTCGAGCTCTTCGCAACGTCGCCGGTGCCGCCGCGATGATCATCGTCTTCGGCTCGATCAACATCGACCTCGTCGTGCCGGTCGAGCGGCTGCCGCGGCCCGGCGAGACCGTGCTCGGCCCCGGCTACACGCTCGTACCCGGCGGCAAGGGCGCCAACCAGGCCCTGGCAGCGGCGCGCGCCGGGAGCGAGGTCCGCATGGTCGGTCGCACCGGCCGCGACGGCTTTGCGGACGTGGCGCTCGCCGATCTCCGGGCCGGCGGCGTCGATCTGTCGGGTGTCGCGGCCGACGCGCTGCCGACGGGCTGCGCGCTGATCCCCGTCGATGGGGAAGGGCGCAACCTCATCGTCGTGGCCGCCGGCGCCAACGGCGCCGCCAGAGCGGAACAGGTGCCGGATGCGCTGCTGGTCAAGGATGCGATCGTCGTCCTGCAGATGGAGGTGCCGCTGGCCGAGAACTGGCGACTGGTGGATCGCGCCAAGGCAAGGGGCGCCCGCGTGCTGCTGAATTGCGCGCCCGCGGCGGCCGTGCCGCCGGCATCGCTGGCCAGGCTCGACTGGCTCGTCGTCAACGAGACCGAGGCCGAGATACTGGCCGGCCGGCTCGGCCTCGCGGCCGCCGATCCGCGCGCCGCCGGCCGCGCCATCGCGACCGCAGCCCAAACGACCGTCATCGTCACGCTCGGCGGGGAAGGGGCGGTCGCCTATGCGGGCGGGCAGGCTTGGTCCGTCGGCGTCCTGCCGATCAAGCCGGTCGACACCGTCGCCGCGGGCGATGCTTTCGTCGGCGCCTTCGCGGCGGCGATCGATGCGGGCCGCGATCTGCCTAAGGCCCTGCATCGCGCCAGCGTTGCCGGCGGCCTCGCCTGTACGGTTGCCGGCGCGCAGCCGAGCCTGCCGACGAAGGCAGCGATCGAGAGCCGGATTGCGGACCTGCCGCCGCCGAAAGCATCGTAGGATTCGAATCAGGCCTGCCGCCACGAGGGGGCGAGACGGATGGCCAAAGACGACGAGCTCATCTTCCTGGCGTGGAACGACCTGGTCGGCGTCACGCGCGGCCGCGGCGTCCCGCTCGGGTCCTATCCAACCCGGCGCAAGACCGGCATCAACTGGGCCATGGCCGGACAGGCGCTGACGCCCTTCGAGGACATCGCCGACAATCCCTGGGGCCCGCTGGACGAGGCGCACATGACGCCGGTGCCGGAAACCCAGATTCGCGTCGATGTCGGCGGCGGCCAGCCGCCGCTGAACATGGTTCTCTGCGACGGACTGACGACCGACGGCGCGGTCTGGGACTCCTGCACGCGCGGATTCTGCAAGGCCGCGGTCGACGAGCTGAGACGCCGGACCGGCCTCGTTCTCAAGGCGTCGCCGGAACTGGAGTTCCAGCTCCTCGGCGCCGACCTGCCGCCGGCGACTCCGTTCTCGCTCGAGGCCTTCCGGCTGCTGCCTGATCTCGGCGCCCGCATCGTCGCGGCGCTGCGCCAGGCCGGCGCGGAGCCGGAGAGCTTCGAGCCGGAATACGGCGTCGGCCAGTACGAGGTGACCTGCAGGCCCGCCCTCGGCGTCGCCGCCGCCGACCGGATGGTCATCGTGAGAGAGGTGATCCGCGAGGTCGCCCGGCGCGCCGGTTATCGCGCCAGCTTCACGCCAAAGCCCTTCGTCGGGCGCCCCGGCAACGGCGCCCACATCCATTTCAGCCTGCAGACGGCCGACGGCAAGCCGGTGACCCATGATCCAGCGGGGCCCGGCGGCCTCGGCGCCCAGGCCCAGCGGTTCGCCGCCGGCGTCGTCCGCCACCTGCCGGCGCTGTGCGCGCTGACGGCGCCGAGCGTGCCGTCCTACTACCGGCTCGGGCCGCATCACTGGAGCGCCGGCTATGCCTGCCTCGGCGTCTCCAACCGCGAGGCGGCGCTGCGCATCTGCCTGCCGCCGAAGGCCACCGTCGCTGCGACGCGACGCCTCTACAACCTCGAGTTCCGCCCGGCCGACAGCACGGCCAGCCCCTATCTGGCGCTGGGCGCGCTCATCCGCGCCGGTCTCGCCGGCATCGTGGACGAGCTCCCGCCGCCGCCGCTGGTGCAGGAGGATCCGCACGACATGGGGGCGGACAGGCGGGGCAAACTCGGCATCGTCGAGTTGCCTTCGAGCCTCGGTGCGGCGCTCGACTGCCTGGAGCGTGATACGCTGGTGCGGGGCTGGTTCGCGCCGAACCTGTGGCGGGCCTATCTGGCCGTGAAGCGCAAGGAGATCGAGCTGATGGCGAACCTGAAGGACGAGGATGTCTGCGCGAGGTACTGCGATGCCTATTGATGTGAGCCTGCCGCTCATCGACCACCACTGCCACGGGCTGGTGCCGCGGGACCTGACCCGGCGCGAGTTCGAGAAGATGATCTCCGAGAGCTTCGTCGACGCGCCCGCCGGGACCAGCCACTTCGACGCGCCGGTCGGGCTCGCCATCCGCGCGCGCTGCGCGCCGCTTCTCGGGCTCGAGTCGTTCCCGGCGCCCGACGCCTATATCGAGCGGCGCGCGGCCCTCGGCGCCGCGGCGGTCAACCGGCGCTTCGTCGAGGCGGCGAACTGCAGCCTGCTGCTGATCGACACCGGCTTCCGCTCGGACGACATCCTCACGCCGGCGGGCATGACCGCCGCCACCGGCGCGCCGGCGCGCGAGGTCGTGCGCATCGAGGCCATCGCCGAGCAGGTCGGGCGCAGCGGCGTCGGCGCCGGCGACTATCCGGCGGCGTTCGCCGATGCGCTGGCCGCCGCCGCCAAGGACGCCGTCGGCCTCAAGAGCATCGTCGCCTATCGCGGCGGCTTCGCCTTCGATCCGCGCCCGCCGACGCGAGCCGAAGTGGTCACCGCCGCGGGCTGCTGGTTGCCGGAGATGCAGGCGGGGCGCACCCGCATGGAGGAGTCGACCTTGCTGCGCCACGGCCTATGGGTGGCGGCCGATCTCGCGCGCCAGCGCAAACTGCCGATCCAGTTCCATGTCGGCTACGGCGATCGCGATGCCCGCATCCATCTGAACAACCCGTCGCTGCTGATGGACTTCTTCGAGGAACTGAACCGCCTCGGCGTCAATGTCGTGCTGCTGCACTGCTACCCGTTCCACCGCGAGGCCGGCTATCTCGCGGAGGTCTTTCCGAACGTCTTCTTCGACGTCGGCGAGATCCTGCACTACACCGGCGCCAGCGCTTCCCGCATCCTCGGCGAGGCGCTCGAGCTGGCGCCCTTCACCAAGCAGCTCTACAGCTCCGACGCCTTCGGCCTCGGCGAGTTCTACTATTTGGGCGCGCTGCTGTTCCGGAATGCGTTGCGCACGCATCTCGACCGCTGGATCGCCGACGGCATGTGTTCCGCCAAGGAAGCCGAGCGCATCATCCGGCTGATCGCCGCCGAGAACACGCGCCGCATCTATCCGCTGGCGTGAGGGACCGGCAGCCGTGGACGCCGGCTCGGGTCAGGCTGGCCGCCGCACCGCGGAAGCGGCGCCGTTCTGCATGGCCTTTTCGATCGCCGCCAGCAGCCCGTCCTTGGTGTAGGGCTTGCGCAGGAGCGTGATGCCCTCGTCGACCACGCCGTCATGGACGATGACGTTCTCGTCGTAGCCGGACGTGTAGATGACCTTCAGCTGCGGCTGTTGCGCCTGCGCCAGGCGGGCGAGGTCGCGGCCCGACATGCCCTTGGGCAGGATGACGTCGGTGAACAGCACGTCGATGCGGCTCACCTGCTGCAGGGCGGCGAGCGCGGCCGGGCCGTCGGCGGCCTCGACGACGCTGTAGCCCAGGCTGCGCAACATCGCCGCCGCGGTGCTCAGCACGTCCGGCTCGTCCTCGACGATGAGCACGGTCGTGTTGCGCGCGCCGACGAGGCGCGGACGCGGCGGGGCGACACGCTCATCGGCCGTGTCTGCCGTGGTCGGCAGCAGCAGGCGGACCATGGTGCCCTTGGCGACTGCGCTGACGATCTCCATGGCGCCGCCCGACTGCTTCACGAAGCCGTGCACCATGCTCAACCCGAGGCCGGTGCCCTTGCCGATCTCCTTGGTCGTGAAGAACGGCTCGACGGCCCGCGCGGCCACCTCCGGCGACATGCCGGTTCCCGCGTCCGTCACCTCGATCGCCACATAGCGCCCGGGCGCCACCTCCAGGTCGCGGGCGCGCTGGCTCTCGATCACGACGTCCTCTGCCCGGATCGTGATGGAGCCGCCGCCCGGCATGGCGTCGCGCGCATTGATGACGAGGTTGAGGACGGCGTTGTCGAGCTGGGTCGTATCGGCGAGGGCCCGTGAAACGTCGGCGGAAACATCGACGCGGATCGTATACTGGGCCCCGATCGTGGCGCGGACCAGGCCCTCAAGACCCCGCAGTTCGTCCTTCGGGCTGAAGGGCTCGGGCCTGAGTGGTTGCTTGCGCGAGAACGCCAACAGCTGATGGGTGAGCTCGGCGCCGCGCCGCCCGGCACGGATCAGCCGCTCGACGATGTCGGCAGCGTCGCGCTGGCCGTAGAGCCGGTCGCCGAGGACCTCGAGATTGCCGAGGATCGTCTGCAGCAGGTTGTTGAACTCGTGCGCGATGCCGCCAGTGAGCTGGCCGACCGCCTGGAGGCGCTGCGCCTGGCGCAGATGCTCTGCCGTCCGCTTCTGCTCGGTGATGTCTGCGGCGATGCCGATCATACCGTCGATTGTGCCGTCGGCCGCGCGGCGCGTCGCGGTCCACACTGACACGTCGATCAGCGACCCGTCCTTGCGCTGGCGTCGGGTCTCGACAGCCTGGAGCGGTGCGGCGGCGGCCGAAGCCTGCAACAGGAGGTCCATCTCGCCCTGGCGATCCGCTGGGATGGTGGGCAAGCGGCGCCGGATCAACTCCTCGGCCCGCCAGCCGAACATTTTCTCGGCCGCCGGGTTCCACGAATGAACGAGCCCGGCGCGATCCAGTTCGACGATGGCGAGCGGCGTCGCCTCGATGAGCGTCTGCAAGCGGCGGCTCGCGCCCTCGGCATCGGCCCGGGCCTGAACCAGTTCGGCCTCGCGCTGCCGGCGCTCGGAGCTGTCGCGGATGGCGGCGCAGACGAGGATGCCGTCGTCGGTCGTCACCGGACTGAGGCTGATCTCCACCGGAAACTCGCTGCCGTCCTTGCGGCGGCCCGTGAGGTCGCGGCCCGACCCCATGGGACGGAGTTGCGGCGCGCGCTGATAGGCGGCTCGATGCCCGGCATGGGCGCCGCGCAGCCGTTCGGGGACCAGCATCTCCACCGTTTGCCCCAGCATTTCCTCGCGCGCGTAGCCGAACAGTTTCTCGGTCTGCGCATTGACGAGGATGATCCGGCCCGCGGCGTCGGCGACGATGGTGGCGTCCGGCGCCGATTCCAGGAGGCTGCGGATGCGCCTGTCGGACTTTGCCTGTTCCTCGACGAGGCGGCCGTCGAGCTCCAGGCGGCGGCGCTCGGCATCAATCTTGTCGGCGGCGGCCACGCTCCACAGGATCGTGGCCACGAAGATCGCGACGAAGGCGACGACGAGAACGAGCGCTGCGGCGTCCGGCGCCAGCAGGCCCAGCTTGGCGGCCTGGAGCCGCAGGAATCCGAGCAGGACCGGTCCGACGATGGCGACCGGCAGGAGGCGGCGGGCGGTCGCGCCCGCGGCGCGCCGGCTCGCGATCAGCCGCATCACCCCCCGCTCCGGCTGCGCCGACAGGACGCCGGCGCCGAGCAGCAGAAGCCCGATCGCCGTCGGCAGCGCCATCGAGGAATAGCCGGGAACGGTGTAGAGGGCCGGCGCCTGATAGAGATAGCCGACGATTGCCAGGTACGCCCCCGCCGCGACCGCGCTGGCCAATATGTCGACGGCCAGGCGCGGGCCTTTACCCGACGCCCGCAGCAGCAGAAGGGCGATCGCGATCAAAAGGAAGAGCCCTGCCGTCATCGGCGCCGGGCGGCCCGGATGCAGGGTGACGGGCGTCGCCGCGTCGGCGAACAGCAGCTGATCGATGCCGAAGTCGTGGTCGAACGCGTAGGCGACCAGGGTGAGCACCGCGATCATCGCCACCAAAGCGGCGACTAGGCGACCTGTCCATACGCGCGCGGGCAGAGCGTTTGCCGGGCCAAGTAGCCAGAGCGCCAGCCCCGAGAGCACAAAGCTGGCAGCCGTGTTGGGCTTCATCGTGGCCCAGGCCGGATCCAGGCTCTTGAGGGCCGGCACGTCGAAGAACCAGGCGGCAAGGACTGCGCACCCCAAGAGAGCAACGACAGTACCGATTGCTGCCGCCCACCGACCACTGGCCCACGCGCAACGCGCGTCCACCACATTCGCCATGATGAACTGATTGCCCCGACTCTAGGAAAAAGCTCATGTAGGGAGCATTTGCCCAAAATCAAGTCAGTTCAAGTTCAGGTCAGCATTGATGCAAACGCATTGTCCGCCAGCTCGCGGCCCTGGCGGCGGGATCGCTTTCCAGAGTTGCGAATGACTATGAGTAAGGGACTATTCAGCTTCAGAATGCGCGTCGGATCGCACCGGCAAGGCCGACGCGATCGGGAGACGGGTGACGGCGGTTCAGGCTGCCGCTTCAGCGGCCGCGGGCGCGTCGGCAGTCTGCGCTTGGCGCGGTAGCCAGATGGTGAAAGTCGTGCCGCGATCGACCGCGCTCTCCATGTCGATCGTGCCGCCGTGCATCTCCACGATCCGACGGACCGTCGGCAGGCCGAGGCCGGTGCCGAAGCTCTTCGTGGTGAATAGGGGCTCGAAGATCTTCGGCTGCACGTCTGGCGCGATGCCGGGCCCGGTGTCCGCCACCGCGATGCGCACATGCGGGCCGGCGGCCTCGCAACGCACCGTAAGGCGGCGCTCGCGGACCGCGGGCGGTTCCCATTTCCCGTTCGTCATCGCCTCGCAGGCGTTGTCGAGCAGGTTGGCCATCACTTGCTGGAAGCGGTGCGCATCGATCGCGGCCGTGCAATCCGGCTGCAGGTCGCGCTCCAGCACGATGCCGCCGTGCAGGGGGTATTCGTCGAGCAGGGCGCCGAGCCATGCATCGACCGGAACGGGTTCGCGCACGAGTTCGCTCGGCCGCGTGAAGTCCAGCAGCTCGCCCACGATCTTGGTGCAGCGCTCGATGTTGCGGTCGATGCGGTCGATGGCTCGCTCGATGCCGAGCTGCTTGCCCGCCGTCATCGTCTGGATCACGGTCATGGAGCTGCGGATGACGCCCAGCGGGTTGCGCAGCTCGTGGCTCACCGTGCCCGCCATCTGGCCCATCGCGGCGAGCCGTTCCTGCCGCGCCAGCCGGTCGACGGCCGACTTGAGTTCCTCGTGAGCGGCGCGCAGCGTCGCTTCGGACTCGGCGCGGCGCGCCAGCTGCTTCGCGTGGAGCACGAAGAAGCAGGAGCCGATTCCCATGGCGCCGATGAAGACGAGCAGGGCCGCGATGGCGGCGTCGTGGCGCGCCTGCGCCAGGAACGGGCCGGCCGGCACCTCCGCGACGAACGCCCCCATCACGTCGTTGAGCTTCCAGGGCTGCCGCCCGGCCTGCAGCTTGTTGTGGCAGTCGACGCAGGTCTGCTGGCTTGCGATCGAGGGATAGATGGTTCGCAGCATCGGTTGGCCGCCGACGTCGGCGAACTGGGTGACCGGCGACGGCGGGGACTCGGCCAGGAACGCGTCGATCGCGGCGGCGATCGATTCATCGCCCGGCGGGGTCACGATTTCGCGGCCGCGCACGCCGACCATCGACAGCCGCAGGGCGATGCTGGAGCCGCGGGTCTCGTTGTACTTGTCGATCGCATGGGCGCGGAACGTCGCCGGCACCGGGGCGTCGCCCGAAAGGAAGTGGCCGCGCACGTCGGAGTAGACCGTCACGAAGGCGTTGACGAGCTGCAGGGCCGACGTCTTCTCCTCGCCCTTGTTGATCTTGAACCAGCTGAGGTTGGACTCGTAGAAGCCGTAGCCGACCGCCATCGAGAGCGCCGCGCACAAGCCGAAAAATGCGAGATAGCCCCTGAAATTCAGGTGCTGTCGCCACGCCGGCGATGCGGCCTTGGTCGTCCCCATGCAGCGCCCCAACGATGCCGAAAAAACTGCTCCAGCAGGGCGCAGTTATCCCATGGAGTTGGTTAAGATTACCCTTATCGCCCGGCGCGTCGGGCTACGGTAGCCGACATGGATCGCGCACCGCCGGTGTCCGCCTTGTGCCTCTCAGCGGCCCTTATCCGCGCGATTCGGACATGTCGCAGAATGGCCAGAAGCTGCCATGGCGGCACGGTGGGAGCCGTGCCATGCCCGATTGGACCAAGGTCCAATGGCGCTCCGCCTTGTTCACTGTTTGCATCGCTTCCGTGGAAGCACCGCGGTGGTGCCGTAACGAGGGGGAGTCTTCATGTCGAGTCGTCGCCGATATCTTGCCTGCTGGATCGCCCTGGCAGGGTGGCTGATTTTGGCCCTCGCTGCGGTGCCGGCTTCCGCACAGCCGTTGAGCGAGGAAGAAGCGCGGGCCATCGGCGTCGATGCCTACGTCTATTTTTATCCGCTCGTCACGATGGACGTGACCCGGCGGCAGATGACCAACATCGAGCCCGGCAAGAAGTTTGGCTCAGGCCCGATGAACATGTTCTCGAATGTTCCGGGCTATCCGACTGCGGACATGAAAGTCGTCGTCCGCCCCAATTTCGATACCCTGTACTCCACGGCATGGGTGGATCTTACCAACGAGCCGGTGATCGTGTCGGCGCCGGACACGGCCGGACGCTACTATCTCCTGCCAATGCTCGACATGTGGTCTGACGTCTTCGCATCGCCGGGCTGGCGGACCACGGGAACGCAGGCAGGGTCCTATGCCTTGTTCCCGCCGGGTTCAACCGCCTCGGTTCCCGATGGCGTCGTTCGGATCGATGCCCCCACGCCCTATGTCTGGATCATCGGCCGGACGAAGACGGACGGTCCTTCGGACTATGACGCCGTCCACAAGATCCAGGCCGGGTTCAAGATCACGCCGCTCTCGCAGTGGGGGAAGGCGCCCCAACCGGTAAAGGTCGAGATCGACCCAAAGGTCGACATGACGACGCCGCCGAAGACCCAGGTCGATACGATGCCGGCTGCCGAATACTTCGCCTATGCTGCCGAGCTTCTGAAGCTGCACCGGCCGCATGTCACGGATCAGCCGATGATCGCGCGGATGCGAAAGATCGGCATCGAGCCCGGCAAGGGCTTCGACTTGAACAAGGCGGATCCGGTCGTGCAGCAGGCGCTCGAGAGCGTACCGGAGGCCGCTCAGAAGCTGATGGCGTGGAAAATCGCGAGCCTGGCCAGGGTCGCCAACGGCTGGTCGATGAACACCGACACGATGGGCGTGTATGGCAACTACTATCTCAAGCGCGCCGTCGTCGCCCAGGTGGGACTGGGCGCCAACCTGCCGGAAGACGCGATCTATCCCCTGAATCTCGGCGACAGCGAAGGCAAGCCCCTGGACGGCGCGAATAGATACACCATTCATTTCGACAAGGGCGGTACGCCCCCGGCCAACGCGTTTTGGTCGATCACACTCTATGACAAGGATGGCTTCCAGGTAGCCAACAGCCTCGATCGCTTTGCCGTCAGCAGCTGGATGCCGTTCGTGTACAATGCGGACGGTTCTCTCGATCTCTATTTCCAGCCGCAGAGCCCAGGGCCCGGCAAGGAAGCCAACTGGCTGCCCGCGCCGGCTGGCGCATTCAACCTATGCATGCGTCTCTATGCTCCGAAAGCCGAGGCGCTTACCGGTCGGTGGAATCCGCCGCCGGTCGTGAAAGCTTCGGAACCATCGGCGCTCAGCGCGCAGTGAAAGCGCACGCCGCGGCTTGACGAGCTGGTCCGGCGACAACGATCGAGGGAGGTCGGCTTCGGGTCGACAGCGCCCGTCCGGGCCACGTCCGCCTTCGTCCTGGGAGCTGCCGCCTGATCCAACGCAAAGCGCCCGACCTCCCGTCGCCGCACGTCCGCTGCGGCGCAGCCATGCCTGGCGCGATGACCAGAACCGCCGGCACGGAGGTTGACGGGCCGGAACCTCGGCGCAAACTAGCGCCTTACCTATCGCTCGGCTGCAGGGATCGGCGCAGCAGGCGATCGAGGACAGGAGCGCGGCCATGAAGCGCTGGATCTCGTTTCCCCGCCGCGAGGGCATCGCCTCGCGCCAGGCCCATACCAATTTGCCGCCCGGCACCTTCGAGCGGGAGTTCGGCAAGGAGGGGTTCTTCGGCCCGGTCACCCAGATGTACCACGCGCACCCGCCGACCGGCTGGAGCGACTGGTCGGGGTCTTTGCGGCCGCGCGCCTTCGATCTCAACAAGCTCGATAACGCCCAGGCTTCGCCCTGGGAGGCTTCGCCGTTCCTGGGCAACAGCCAAGTCGCCATCCGCTACTGGCGCATGAGCGGCAAGATGGATCATCTCGCCCGCAACGGCGACGGCGACGAGCTCCTCTTCATCCACGACGGCGCTGGCGACCTCTTCTGCGATTTCGGTCATCTCGCCTTCGGCGACGGCGACTACATCGTGCTGCCGCGCGGCACCATGTGGCGCATCGAGGCAAGCGCGCCGGTGTCGGCGCTGCTGGTCGAGGCTACCAACGACAGCTACCGCCTGCCCGAGCGCGGCATCGTCGGGCAGCAGGCCGTCTTCGATCTCGGCACGCTCGAGACGCCCGTCATCGACGATGCCTTCAAGGCGCAGCAGGGCGAGCAGACCTGGCGCGTCCTCATCAAGCGGCTCGGCCAGCTCACCACCGTGACCTTTCCCTACAACCCGCTGGACGCGACGGGCTGGCAGGGCGATCTCGCGCCGGTGCGCATCAACTGGCGCGACATCCGTCCCTTGATGAGCCATCGTTTCCACCTGCCGCCCTCGGCGCACACGACGTTCCTTGCCAACCGCTTCGTCGTCTGCACCTTCTGCCCGCGGCCTATGGAAAGCGACCCGGACGCCCTGCGCGTCCCGTTCTTCCACAGCAACAACGATTTCGACGAGATGATCTTCTATCACCGCGGCAGCTTCTTCTCGCGCGACAACATCGCCCCGGGCATGGTCACGCTGCATCCCTGCGGCTTCCCGCACGGTCCGCATCCGAAGGCCTTCCGGGCCGGCGCCACCCGCGCGAAGGCGGAGACCGATGAGGTCGCCGTCATGATCGACGCGCGCGACGCGCTCGAGGTGGCGGCGTTGCCGCACGGCGTCGAATGGGCGGGCTACGTCGATTCCTGGCGCGGCGGGGACAAGCGGTGAAGCTCGCCTCCCTCAAGAGCGGCGGCCGCGACGGCACGCTGGTCGTCGTCGACCGGCCGCTCAAGCACGCCGTCGCCGTGCCGCGCCTCGCGCGCACGTTGCAGGCGGCCCTCGACAACTGGGCGTCCGTCGCCCTGGACCTGGAATCGGTCTATCGCGAGCTCCATGCCGACGCCATGGCCGGCGCCTTCGCCTTCCATCCGGAGGCCTGCGCGTCGCCCTTGCCGCGCGCCCTGCAGTGGGCCGACGGCAGCGCCTACGTCACCCATGTCGAGCTGGTGCGCAAGGCGCGCGGCGCCGAGATGCCCGCGAGCTTCTGGACCGACCCGCTGATGTACCAGGGCGGCTCCGACAGCCCGCTCGGCCCCTGCGATCCGATCGCGATGACCGACGAGGCCTGGGGGATCGATTTCGAGGCCGAGGTGGCCGTCATCACCGACGACGTGCCCATGGGCGTCACGCCGGCCGCCGCCGCCGCTCACATCAAGCTCGTGCTGCTGGTCAATGACGTCTCCCTCCGCAACCTGATCCCGGCGGAACTGGCCAAGGGCTTCGGGTTCTTCCAGAGCAAGCCGTCGAGCGCCTTTTCGCCCGTGGCGGTGACGCCCGACGAGCTCGGCCCGGCCTGGGACGGCGCCAAGGTGAACCTGCCGCTCCTCAGCCACCGCAACGGCGAGCTGTTCGGCCGCCCCAATGCCGGCATCGACATGACCTTCGATTTTCCGACCCTCATCGCGCACGCCGCCAGGACGCGCCCTCTCTCGGCCGGCACGATCGTCGGGTCGGGCACGGTCTCGAACAAGGATCGCAGCGTCGGCTCGTCCTGCATCGCCGAGCGGCGCATGCTCGAGCAGCTCGAGGGCGGCGAGCCGAAAACGCCGTTCCTGCGTTTCGGCGAGCGTGTGCGCATCGAAATGCTCGACGACAGCGGCCAGTCGATCTTCGGCGCCATCGACCAGGAGGTCGTGCGCTACCAGCCCGCTGCGTCTACCCTAGGCGCGAGCAGTCGCGCAGCCAGGAGGGCGTGATCACCGAGACCGCCGCCGCCAGGACGGCCGCCGACGTCGATCCGGTCAACCCGATGGGAACCGACGGCTTCGAGTTCGTCGAACCGCCGGGAGGACATTCGGCACATCGCGCTCGGCACCGCAGACATCTAGCGAATCCGACTCTGACCCCAATATTTTGGGTCTGTCACCATTCTTCGTTTCGACCCGTTTTTGTCGCGATCACTCAGTCTTTTGATCACGGCGCGCTAAGAAGTGTTCACGGACAGAAGGATTCGGCGACTCCCGACATTTCTTGGCTAATCTGTCACTCAACTGTGGGCGCAAGCATACCGACACTTGGCAGGCTGTATCTCCTCGATCAAAAATCTGCTCCAGGAGATCGTTCCTGATTGGCGATTCTTCGGCCAATTCACCAAGTACATCGAACGCTAGTTGTTCCGGAATCTTCGTGAGCAAATAGACAACCATTTTTTCTATCTGCATTTCACTCATGGACGACGAAACGCGCAGCTCGGCGTTGTTTGCTTGACGCCATTGTTCGGAGAGGCGCTTAAACGAGCTGTCGTCCATGGCGCTCGGCACAGAAATCACTCGCATGTCGGTGTCCCTCAAACTCCTCGGTGTTTGCAGTACGCTGCTCCACCGAATTTGCCATTCAGTCCTGCGCATTCCAACTCACGTAGTCTAGGATTGCGAGCGGAGTTCATTGTGCTTCCCCTATTCCATACCCGATGTCTGGGTCGTTCAGTGGCCAGAGGGCATCGTCGATGGCGTTCTCGACGGCAGTATCGACACCTTCATTGTAAACATCATAGAGGAAGAGGATTGCCAAGCCACACTTCGCAGCTTTGTCGAATTTTCTCAAGAACTTAAACCAAGTCTTCTTCCCCTTCTTGCTGAGTTGCCCAATTTTATTTCCATCCCTGTCGTAGATGATTCCATCTTTGTCGACCTTTCGATTTCCCTCCTCGATATGGCCATGCGGGTCACTCGGAAATGGATCGGGATCGTTCTTATGCACGGTGATCACTTCGCCATCGATCTTCGTTCTTCCTGTGCCCATGGGGTCAATCCAGATCACTGGATTGGCCGAGACGTATGCGTATGTATCTATATTGTCGCCGATACCGATTGGGTCACTCTCAAGATAGCGCCCGACGCTGGGATCGTAGTCGCGAAAATGATTGTAGCTGTATCCCGTCTCGTCGTCGGCGTACTGGCCGGGGAAGCGCAGGGGCATCTCGGCTGTGCCGGCGATGAGGAATTCGGTGCCGAACGGATCGAACTGGCCGTCCCAGACGATCGCCTGCGTTGAGTCGGTGATTTTCTGTGGGGTGCCCAGGTGGTCGGGGTGCACGTACAGCAGGTTCCCCGGCTGCGTTCCCTGGCCGACCAGCAGGATGGCGTCGGCGATGACCGTGCCGTCGGCGGCGGCGCCGAGCGCCACCTTGTTGCCGGCGTTGGCAGCGAAGTTGTAGGTGCCGAGCAGGGTCCAGACGCCGCCGTTCTGCTTCTGGTTCACGGTCGCCGTGCTGGTGCCGCTGGCGTGCGTTATCGTGTAGGTGGCGGCCGACGAGTTCGTCGATGAGGCGACCCAGCGGGCGAATACCTGGTAGTCGCCGGCGGTCGCGATCGTCGGCGTCCAGGTGAAGCTGTCGCTGGGCGCCGCATCGCTCACGATGTAGAGGGCGTCGGCGGCCACCGTGCCGAGCGAACTCTCCGCCAGCGATACCTTGTAGCCGCTGCCGCCGGCAGCGAACGGGAACGTGCCGAGCAGGTTCCATTTCCCGCCGTTCTCGCGCTGGTTCATGACGACGTCGGCCGTGCCGCCCTGGTAGGACACGGTGTAGACCGCCTCCGGCGTCAGGCTCGCGCTCGCCGGCCATTTGGCGTAGAGGCGGTAGCTCCCCGTCGCGGCGACCGCCAGGTTCCAGCTGGCGCTCTTCGTCTCGGCGACCGGCGCGAAGCGGACGGCGTCGGCGATCACATAGGTGCCGGCGGGGCTGCCGTTGGCCCGGTCGGTCAGCTCCACCCGGCCGTTCTGTCCCGGCGTCATCGCGAAGGTGCCGAGCAGATTCCATTGCGCGCTGTTGAGCTGCTGATTCTCGCTGATCTGCGTGCTGCCGTCGTCGTGGTAGACCGTGAAGGGCGCGTTGGTCGCCCGGTCGAAGTTGGCATGCCACCAGGCGTAGACGTTGTAGTGATCGCGCTGGACCAGCGGAGGCGTCCACACCGCCTTGTTCGGCGCGTCGACCGGCGAGAACGCCACCGCGTCGGCGATGACGTAGCTGTTGGCGTCGGCGATGTCGCTCAGCTCCACCCGGTCGTTCTGCCCGGCGGTCATGGTGAAGGTGCCGAGCAGCATCCAGGTGGCGTTGTTCAGCTGCTGGTTCATCTGAACCTGCGTGCTGCCGCCGTCGTGATAGATCGTATAGGTGGCGTTGGTCGCACGGTCGAAATTGGCGTGCCAGCGCGCATAGATGTTGTAGGTCCGGGTTCCGCTCAGCGTCGGGAAAAGGGGACGCTACCCTTTTTCCACGTGCACCTTCGGGCTCTTCGCGTGTGGGGGCGACTGATCGGCCGGAAGCGCAGCGAGCGATCCAGCGCCCGCAGGCTTGACGCTGGGGAACTTCGGCGCAAAGTGATGCGTTAGTCCTCGCGGCCGCCCTAAGATGGCGCGCCGGCAGCCAGGAGCGCCTTATGACCGACACCGTCGCCACCCGGACAGCGTCCGACGTCGATCCGGTCAACCCCATGGGGACCGACGGCTTCGAGTTCGTCGAATACACGGCGCCGGACGTAGACCAGCTGAAACGCCTGTTCGAGCAGCTCGGCTTCACCGCGGTCGCCCGCCACCGCTCCAAGGACGTGACGCTCTACCGCCAGGGGGAGGTCAACTTCATCGTCAACGCCGAGCCAGACAGCTTCGCCCAGGCCTTCGCCCGCGTGCACGGCCCCTCGGCCTGCGCCATGGCCTTCCGGGTCAAGGATGCGGGAGCCGCCCTGCGGCGCGCCCGGTCGCTCGGCGCCCGGACGGTGGCGGGGCGGGTCGGGCCGATGGAACTCAACATACCCGCCATCGAGGGCATCGGCACCAGCCTGATCTACCTCGTCGACCGCTACGGCGACCGGACGATCTACGACGTCGATTTCGTGCCCGTTCCCGGCGCCGAAGCGGTCCCGCGCGGCGCCGGCCTGACCTATATCGACCATCTCACGCACAACGTGCATCGCGGCCGCATGGACCTGTGGGCCGAGTTCTACGAGCGGCTCTTCAATTTCCGCGAGATCCGCTATTTCGACATCGAGGGCAAGCTGACCGGCCTCAAGAGCCGGGCCATGACCAGCCCCTGCGGCAAGATCCGCATCCCCATCAACGAATCGGCCGACGACAAGTCGCAGATCGAGGAGTATCTGCGTGCCTACCGCGGGGAGGGCATCCAGCACATCGCCCTCGGCACCGCCGACATCTACGCGACCGTCGAAGCGCTGCGGGGGCGCGGCGTGACCTTCATGGACGTGCCGGAGACCTATTACGACATGGTCGAAGCGCGGCTGCCGGGCCATGGCGAGGACCTGCCCCGCCTGCGCAAGAACCGCCTGCTGATCGACGGCAGCCCGGGCGGCGGGCTGCTGCTGCAGATCTTCACCAAGACCGTGATCGGCCCGATCTTCTTCGAGATCATCCAGCGCAAGGGGGACGAGGGGTTCGGCGAGGGCAATTTCCGCGCCCTCTTCGAATCGATCGAGCGCGACCAGATCGCGCGCGGGGTGATCCAGGCGACGGCCGGGCGCCCCTGAAGCGTGCTGGACCCGTCACGGACCGTCACAGCGGGCCCCTTGTAAAACAACGACAATTCTTTAATGCATGGGGTTGTTTTGCAGTGCCGGCTCCCGACACCCTGAGTCCCGCCGTTAACCATCTCCGCATGCGCCACCGCATCCTTCAATACGAGGGCCGCCGCTATTCCCTGAAGCTCGACACGATCGTCTGGGAAATCCTCGAGGATCTGGCGCAGCAGTCCGGCCGCCGCCTGAACGAGCTGGTCGCCCGCATCGCCGAGGACGCCGGCGACGATGCCGGCGTCACCGGGGCGCTGCGGCTCTATTGCCTCAAGGAACTGCGCCAGCGCGTGCGCAACCTCGATGAGCGGATCCGCGCGCTCACCCTGACCAGCCGCGGCGTGCCGGTGACCCTGTTCACCCAGGCCTGCCCGGCGCCGTGCTTCCTCATCGATCAGGGCCAGCGGATCCTGACCGTGAACGAGCCGGCGCAGAAGTGGATGTCGGCGGATAAGGCCACGCTCCTCGGCAAGAACGTCGAGCACTACCTGCAGATCAAGTCCGTTCCGCCCATTCAGGACGTGCTCCGGCAGTTCGCCGCCGGCGCGCAGCAGACTTACCCCGCCCGCGTCCTGCATCTGCGTCCCGGCCGACTGGTGATGGCGCGCGCCACCCTGTGCCCCGGCATCGTCGATGGCCCGAACGATCTCGCCTACTTCCTGATCATCAACGAATGATCGGCCGCGCCGCCCCGCCGCGACACCCGGGGGCCTAGGTCGATAGTCCTGTGCCTTAACGCTGGGTTAACTAAAATTCACTATGCGGCCATCCGGGATCGCGCGCAGAGTATGCGGGGTAACGCGACGCCGGTGACGCATGATCAAGGTTCCAAGCGTTCCGATCACGCTGTCGTTCGAGGATCTCCTGCCGGACCAGAACGGCGAGATCGTCGTCGTGAGCACGGGCGACAGTCCGCAGCTGAGCATCCTGACCGACCTGCGCGTCTGCGACGCCGGCATCGCCGCCAGCCATGTGACGGCCGACGGCGTCGAGGTCGGCGGACTTGCCTACTACACCTTCGAGGGCGGCACGAAGCTCTACTATTCGCCCGACATTGATCTCACCATCGCGCCGCCGCATAGCTGAGCGGTCGCGCCGAAAGCTGCCGCCATGGCGTCAGCGGCATCATGCCGCACAGGCTGGGCCGACCCTCCAGCCATTCGCAAAGCGCATCCCTGGGCGAGGGGATTATGAAGCGTCGCCAATAGGTAAGGGGCGGCAATGTGACAGCCGTCACGCGCGACCCTCTTCCATTTTTCGGCAAATCAGGTCAGCATTAACCAATTGCTAAATTCCGTTAAGCATACTCGCCGCCTCGATCGGAACGGGCATTATTCATGGAATCGGCGTTGGAGAAGATCACGGTGGCAGTTCAGCCACCGGCCGTCTACGAGCGGCCGGCGGAGCGCGAAGATGCGTTGCTTCTTTGTCTCGTCATCATGTCCCGCATTTACGGGGTCCCGAAGTCGCCTACGGCGCTGGCGGCCGGCTTGCCGGTCGGCCAAAAGGGCATCACCCCCGATCTGTTCATTCAGTCCGCAGACCGGATCGGCCTCTCCGCCAACCTAACCCGGCGGCCGTTCAAGTCTATCTCGGCGTTGTCGCTGCCCTGCGTCCTGCTGCTGAAGGACGGCCACGCCTGCGTCTTCCTGCGCCGCGTGGACGACAAGCTGGCCGAGATCGCCACGCCGGAGAACCTCGACGGCAGCAATCACGTACCCCTGACCGACCTGGCCGAGCGCTATGTCGGCAGCATGCTCGTCGTGCGCCCGAAGATCCGCATGGACGTGCGCTCGTCCGATCTGGCCGCGCCGCCGCCGCGCTCCTGGTTCTGGGGCAACGTCTTCCAGTTCTCGCCCATCTACATGGAAGTGATCCTGGCGGCGGTGTTCCTCAATCTGTTCGCCATCGCCAGCCCGATCTTCACGATGACGGTCTACGACCGCGTGGTGCCCAATCAGGCCTTCGAAACGCTGTACGTCCTGGCCATCGGCGTCAGCATGGCGTTTCTCTTCGACTTCCTGCTGCGCAACCTGCGCGGTTATTTCCTGGATCGCGCCGGAAAACAGCTCGATCGAAAGATTTCCTCCCGGATCTTCGAGCAGATTCTGAGCATCAAGATGGCTGCCGGCCCGGCCTCGGCGGGCGCCTTCGCCAGCAACATCCGCGAGTTCGAGACGCTGCGCGATTTCTTCACCTCGGCATCCCTGTCGGCGCTTGTCGACATGCCGTTCCTGCTGCTGTTCCTGTTCGTGATCTACCTGATCGGCGGGCCGGTCGTGGTCGTGCCGGCGGTCATCATCCCGATCGTGATCGTACTCAGCATCGTCGTGCAGATCCCCATGCGCCGCGCCGTCGAGAAGTCGTACCGCGAGGGCGCCCAGAAGCATGCGACGCTTGTCGAAACCATCAACGGGCTCGATTCCATCAAGGCCGCCGCCGCCGAGGGGCGCCGGCAGCGCGACTGGAACGGCTACGTCGCGGCATCCGCCAAATCAGCGATGGCCTCGCGGTTCTGGTCCTCGATTTCCGTGAATTTCACGTTGCTCGCGTCGAATATGGCAACGGTCGGCACGGTCATCTGGGGCGTCTATCGGACGGCCGATGGCGACATGACGACCGGCGCGATGGTCGCAGTCTCGATGCTGACCAGCCGTGCCATGGCGCCGCTGGCGCAAATCTCCGGCCTCATCGTCCGCTTCCATCAGTCCTGGACTTCGCTGAAGGGCTTGAATCGCCTGATGAATCTGCCGACCGAGCGGCCCGTCGGAAAGGTCTTCCTGCGGCGTCCGAACGTCGACGGCGCGCTCGAGTTTCGCAATGTGAAGTTCAAATACCCGGCGCAGCAGGGGCTCGCTCTGGATGGCATATCCTTCACGATCAACCCCGGCGAGCGGGTCGGTATCGTCGGCCGGATCGGTTCCGGAAAGACCACGATCGAGAGGCTGGTCGTTGGTCTCTATGAACCCGGCGACGGTGCGGTGCTCCTGGACGGGACGGACATCCGTCAGATCGATCCGGCGGACTTGCGCCGGAACATCGGCTGCGTCCTTCAGGACGGTGGCCTGTTCTTCGGCACGGTGAAGGACAACATCACGCTCGGCGCGCCCTACGTCGAGGAGTCCTCCATCATCCGCGCTGCCACGATTGCGGGCGTCGACGGCTTCATCAAGGGGCATCCGCTCGGCTACGACCTGCCGGTCGGCGAGGGCGGACGCATGCTCTCGGGCGGCCAGCGACAGGCCGTGGTCATCGCCCGCGCCCTGCTCATGGACCCGCCCATCCTGGTGATGGACGAGCCCACGAGTTCGATGGACAACAGCACGGAAACGGCGTTCAAGAACCGCTTGGCCGAGATCCTGCCGGGCAAGACCCTCTTGCTGGTCACCCACCGCAATTCGATGCTTTCGCTCGTGGATCGCCTGATCGTCATCGACGGCGGCAAGGTCGTCGCCGATGGCCCGAAGGCGACGGTCCTCGATGCCCTCATGAAAGGCCGCATCAGCGCGGTCAAGGCATAAGGGGGCACGAGAATGACTACCGCGACACACGACCGGGACTACTGGGTCGACCCCGCCGACGCCGATCGGAAGGGCTTCTGGGTCTTCGGCCACCTGCTGATGATCACCGTCGGCGTCATCATCGTGGTCTTCTTCGTCTGGGCGGACAATGCCGTGCTCGACATCGTTACGCGCGGCCAGGGCAAGGTCATCCCGTCGAGCCAGGTCCAGGTCATTCAGAATCTCGAGGGCGGCATCATGGCCGGCATCCTCGTCCAGGAAGGCGACATCGTCGACAAGGACCAGGTCCTCATCCGCATCGACAACAGTTCTGCGCAGTCCAACTACGATGACCTGCGCAAGCGCTACCTGCTCGGCACCGCCGCGGTGGCGCGCCTCGTGACCGAAGTGGATGGGAAATCGCCCGACGACATCGTGTTTCCCGACGATCTTTTGAAGGAGGCGCCCGATCTGGCTGAAGACGAGCGGCGGAACGCCAAGATCCGTCACGATCAACTCGATGCGCAGGTGGCAATCTTGCGCGACCAGGCGACCCAGAAGGATGGGGAAGTCCAGCAGCTCACCAACAAGATCGACAATCTCAAGGAATCGCTGGCGCTGGCGCAGAAGCAGCTGAACATCATGAACTCCATGGGGGAGGGCGTGGTGTCGCAGGTCGACAAGCTGCAGAAGCAGCGCGAGGTCCACGATCTCAAGGCTGAACTCGAGGGCAGCCAGTTTCAGCTGCCGCAGGCCCAGGCCGCCCTGGCGGAGGCGAAGAACCGCATTCAGGAGCGGGATGTAACCTTCCGCACCGATGCGTCCACCGAGTTGAGCAAACAGCGGGTCGAACTGGCCAGCGTGACCGAGCAGCTCAAGGCGAACAAGGACAAGGTCTCCCGCACCGAGGTCCGCTCACCGGTGCGCGGCACCGTCAAGGAGATCAAGATCCGCACGATCGGCGGGGTCATCAAGCCGGGCGAGGACCTGATGGAAATCGTGCCGATCGAGGACACGCTGCTGGTCGAGGCCCAGGTGAAGACCTCCGACATCGCCTTCATCCATGTCGGGCAGTCGGCGATGGTGAAGTTCGACACCTATGACTTCAGCATCTATGGCGGGCTGAAGGCCACCGTCGAATTCATCAGCACGGACGCCATCGAGGATCAGAATGCCGGCAAGAAGGAGCGCTTCTTCCGGGTGCGCCTGCGGACCGACAAGAACTTTCTTGGAACGGACCGGAAGCCGCTCTTCATCGGCCCCGGCTATACCGCGACAGCCGAGATCCTGACCGACAAGAAAACGGTGCTGGCCTACCTCCTGAAACCGATCCTGAAAGCCCGCGACCAAGCCTTGCGCGAGCGCTAGACGGGGCTGCGAGGGGCAGATCTGCCGATCTTGCATAGTTAATATAAATCAGGGAGTTGCCACAAATTGATCCGATAGTGTATCAATAGCATGACAATCCGGTCAGGGTTTGTTAGATTGAATCCAACGGATGCGCGTCGAGCGATTTTCGAGGCGCGGCGTAGCGTGGAGGGGGCAACTAAAATGAAAGATTTCCGTTCGCTTTTGCTGGCCGCCGGAACGGCGGGCTTGGCGCTGATGTCGGCTGCAGGTCCGGCTTCGGCACTTTCGCTGAAGGAGGCGGTCACGCTGGCGATTTCGACCAACCCGGATGTCGGGGTCGTCTCCAACGACCGGCGGGCGATCGATCAGGAATTGCGTCAGGGTCGTGCGCTCTACTACCCACAGGTGGATGCGCGCATCGCCAGCGGCGTCGAGTGGGCCAACAATGCGACGACCCAGGAAGACGTCCATAAGGGAGACAGCATGACGCTCTGGCGCAAGGAGGGGTCTCTGACCTTGAGCCAGCTGATCTTCGACGGCTATTTCGCCGACTCCGAAGTCGAGCGCCAGAAGTCGCGGGTGAAGTCGGCCGCGCACCGTGTACAGGAGAGCGCTGAGTTCACCGGCCTCGACGCCGTGGAAGCCTACCTCGAGGTGCAGCGCCATCGCGAGCGCGTGAAGAACGCCGAGGCCGATGTCGCCATCCACCGGCAACGGCTCGCACAGGTGCAGAGCCGGGCGACGGCCGGCGGCGGCAACATCGCGGACGTTCGCCAGGCCGAAGCTCGCTTGGCGAACGCGGAGTCCTCGCTGGTGCAGACTCAGGGCAACCTGAAAGACGCCGAATCACAATTCATCCGAGTCATCGGCCAGGCGGCCGATACGCTCGATACCGCGGATATACCGAGCGGCGCCATTCCGCCCGACGTCGATACGGTCGTGAACACGGCGCTCGCTAATAGCCCGACGGTGGCCTTTGCCCGACAGGACGTGAAGACCGCCGAAGCCGACGTGAAGCAGCAGGAGGCGAGCCTCTATCCGGACATCCGCCTCGAACTCAGCGGCACCGCAGACGACAACGTCGACGGCCGGCGAAACCACGAGTTCGACGCCTCCGCGCTGGTCGTGCTGCGCTACAACCTCTATCGCGGGGGCGCCGACACGGCGCGCATCCGCGAGTTCAAGTGGCGCCTGGCGGAAGCCATCGACACCCAGCACAAGAATGAACGCAAGGTTTCGGACGACGCCCGGGTATCCTGGACCGCGAAGGAGGTCTCGAGCGCCAACACAGCGATCCTGACGCGGCAGGTGCAGGCCAACGTGCAAACCGTGGCTGTCTACAAGCAGCAGTTCGAGATCGGCCAGCGCGGGCTGCTGGATCTGTTGGACGCGGACAACGAGTTGTACCTGGCCCGCGACAGCCTCATCACGGCGAGGTACGCGGAAGTCTTCGCGAACTACCGGCTGCTCGCAACCATGGGCGATCTGCAGGCGACTCTGGGCATCACGCCGCCGGACGCCGCGACCCAGTACAAAGACTAGGCCACGACCGGCCGAAATCGAACAACCCCCGCAGCGTGGCTGCGGGGGTTGTTTTTTTGTGGGTGACCTTGCGCTGGAGTCGCCTGGCTACTCGGCAGCCTGCAGCGCCCGCTTGAGGTTCGTCACGGTCGCATCGCGTGAGCTCAGCGGCGCGAGGTTATAGCGCTCCTCGATCAGTTTGAGGATCGACGTCGTGTCGTACGACGTGTGATCGACGCCGGACTTGGCGAACTTCCGCGCGATCAGCAGTACCGGGATGCGGGTGCCGGGCCCCCACTGGTCGTGGGGAGCGGTGCCGCTCAGCCCGCTATGCCGCTGGCCGTTCGGCGGCGAGACATGGTCCCACTGGCCGCCGAACTCGTCATAAGTCACGATGATCAGGGTGTCGTTGCCGTTCGGCCCGTCGACGATCGCCTGCACCAGCTTGGCCAGATGACGCTCGCCGCCGGCCACGCCGGTGTAACCCGGATGCTCGTTGTCCTCGCCCACGGGCTTGATGAAGCTCACCGGCTTGAGCGTGCCATTCTGCGCCGCCTGGATGAATTCCGCCTCGTCGCGCAGATGCGCCACCCGCGCCGCCGTGCCGGGCGCGAAGTTCGCGAAGTAGTTGAAGGGATGGTGGTGGTACTGGAACAGCTTGTCGGGGCAGCGCGGGAAGCCGGGGGTCAGATTGGCATTGGGATCGCTGCAGGTCGGGCCGCCGCCGTTCGTCCAGCCGGGTGCGTTGATATCGCCGTTCGCATTCGACCAGCCGCCGGCATACCAGGCCCAGTCGATGCCTCTGGCGGAGAGCCGGTCACCGATCGTCGGATTATGAAGCGGCGGCAACCGTCGTGCATCGGCCGTGCCCGGCGAGTAGGGCCAGTAGAACGGCTGCGTCGTGTTCACGGCATAGTCGCCGCACGCGACGTTCGCGGGCGTCGCCGGCCGGCCGGCCGGCGGATGACAGGACGCCGTCAGGGACGAGTCTTTCGCGGCGCTGCCGAGCGGACTCGCGTACAGCGGCATGCTTGTGGGCATGCCGTTTCCGTCGACCACCGAGTGCAGGTCGTTGGCGCTCGCATCGTTGAGCGCGCCGGCGAAAATCGGCGTGGCCGCCGCGATCAGCCACTGATGGTTGAGGAACGAACCCCCGAACGCCCCTTGGAAGAAGCGGTCGGCGATGACGTAGTGGGGCGCGTTGGGGCCGTGCAGGTAGGCATAGATGGGGAGCTGCGTCGAATCGTAGTAGCCCATCGTCAGGCCGACGGCATCGCTGCCCGTCAAATAACGATCCTGCCGGCCCCCATGGATCTGGTATTGCTCGCTATAGAAGCGATGGACGATATCCCGCGTGCAACCGCCGGGCACGCCGGTGCCGTCGGGAACGCCATTGGCGGCGAACACGCCGGGCGCGGGACAGGTGGTGTCCTCGGGCACGATGTAATCGTCGATGGCAAAGGGGCGGTTCTGGAACGCGCTTGCGAACGGCGTGCCGGTATTGTCGATACAGCTGGTCGCCAACGGCGTCGGCGACGTCAGGTTGACATCGTTTTGCAGCAGACAGGTGTAAATCGTCGCGTTGTCCTGTCGGACCTGCAGCGTGTGGGCAGGATCGGCGTGGTCGATCCCGTCCACGGGTTGGCCGTCCACGTCGCCCCATGTCCCATAGAGATTGTCGAAGCTGTGGTTCTCTTGATAGATGACGACGATGTGGTTGAACTTGTTGATGGACAAGGGCGCGGCGCTCGCAACCTGCGCGGCTGCGGCGACGCCCATGATGGCCGCAAACGCGGCCGTCGCGCTTCTCACGTGCATGACTTACCCCCACAGTTGAGAGCGCGTACCGTATCGGGGGTGCGTTGCGAGCCCATGGCAGTTTCGAGGCAGGACCATTGAACTGGGCTTGCACCGCGAATCAACGGGCCGCAACGGGGTATCCTGACGCCAGTGTGGCATCCCCGTGGCTTTTGATTGCCGCCGCGCGACCACTGCCATAGCGGCCTAAGGTCGGCACGGGGGCGGCCCTGCCACCCCCTTCCCACGATCCTCGAAGCCCCCGCGCCACTCCCTGTGCGGCGGGGGCTTTTCTCTCGCTGCAGTACCTCAGGTGATGTCGCTAGAAGACGAGTATTGGCTCGCGAGGTATCACGTCACCCGTGCAGAGGAGTTCCTCGCCAAGCAGCGGGAGATCATCGAGTACCTGGACTCCAGGGGCTTGGACACGAGTAGCGCCGAAGATCTGCTGAGGCTTTTCGAGCGGTCGCTTACCGTGATGCGCCGGCACTTGAGGTTCATTGAATGCCAACTGGCCGAGCGTAGCGGCAAGTCGAAGCCGTCGTAGCGGACAGGCGAAGTGCCGGCCGAGAGCAAGAAAGTCCATTGTGACGATTTAGATGTATGATGGGATGCGTCGTTCACCTCTGCGAGGTGGGAGCATCCATGACATGGTTCCTGCTGATTTGGTGGGTGGCGTCACCGGGAACAACCGACAGCTCCTGTTCAAGAAACCATTCTCATCCGGCATTGAGTGCATAAACGCGCTGGACCCGGTCTCGTTCGACAAGATGATAATCGGCGGGATGAAGAGGCATATCGCTCTTCCCAACGGGCACGGCTACCTCGAAATGGAATGCATGACCCCCTGACGCAGTGTATTCGCCGACGTTGATCGTTCACGCGGTCCGCACGACGCCGTCGAGGACCGCCACCCAGTGACAGGCCGCGGCGGTGAGCACGAAGCCGTGCCAGATGGCGTTGTGGTAGGGCAGCCGCCGCCACAGATGGAAGATGATTCCAAAGCTGTAGAGCAGGCCGCCGATTGCAAGCAGGATGACAGCCGTCCTCGGGACCTCCGCCAGGAACGGTCCGAGCGCCACCAGGATAACGCAGCCGAGCGCCAAGTAGAGAGGCGTCGAGAAGCCTTCGAGGCGGTGGGGAGCCAGCAGCTTCAGCGCGATCCCGGCAAGCGCAACGGCCCAGACGAACAGGGCGATCCCGAAACCCCAGGCTCCGCCCATGCAGACCAGGGTGAAGGGTGTATAGGTGCCGGCGATCATGAAGAAGATGGCGGCGTGATCGAAGCGGCGAAGCCATTCGCGCCGGCGCGCGGAAGAGGCGGAATTGTAAAGCGCTGAGGCGCCGATCATGCCGATCAGACCGATCCCGTATACGGCGACGCTGCCGATCATGAGCCCGCTCTCGCGTGCTGCTGCGCCCGACAAGAGGGCGGCCGAACCCACCGCTCCGGCCGCGAGGCCGGCGAGATGAAGATAGCGGTCGACGGTCTGCTCGCTGCGACGATACGGCCGCGGCACGCTCTGCGAGCTCATGCGCAACAACAAATCCCGATGACGCCCCCGCACCCGACCGGGTGCCGTGGATTCAGTGTCGTGCGTGTGGCGCGGAAAAGCAACTCGCCCGCGACGCCGCAACGATGCCGTCAAAGCACCCGCATTCACTCTTGAGGTTGCCAGGCGGTTGCTCGATTTCTCCTCACACGAGCAACCGCCCTCTAAGTCTCTGATTTAGTGGAGGCCCGGGCCGGAATCGAACCGACGTACGAGGATTTGCAGTCCTCTGCATGGCCACTCTGCCACCGGGCCGGCCGGCACGACCCAAGGGCCGTCGCGCGAGACGGGGAGGGCGATTTATAGGCAGCACCCTCAAGCAGGGTCAAGCTCAGGTCCCGAGAACCTTGCCGGACCGATTGTCATGGTCGGCCTGTCACAGTATAACGCGCGCGATCGCCGATCACCGGCC
>Ga0335076_10000530_pt1 | contig 35573 bp, 23 predicted proteins | sample Lox_Sample_25_FD_206717 | JGI IMG/M metagenome (GOLD analysis project Ga0335076, IMG submission 206717) | Soil microbial communities from Loxahatchee National Wildlife Refuge, Florida, United States - Lox_Sample_2.5 | ecosystem: Environmental > Terrestrial > Soil > Wetlands | place: USA...
TTCAGCGATTACGGCCAGATGCTGTATCTCATCTCAGTGAGTCCCGTGGGGGTGGAATTGGTCGCGCACGACGGTACGTGGGGAGTGTGGCAGCCCGGTCTTGCCAGCTTGTATCTGCTTGAGGGTGAGCATTTCACGGCGGTGGTGCCGCGTGCTCAAGAGCGAGCCGAACGAATCAACGAATTCTTCTGGCGTTCCCAACAGAATCAAGCCGGAACCTAGGCCTCACTCAACGGCTCAGAACTAACTTTCGTGGTTTTTCACATATCGCGTCAAAGGTGTGGGTCTGCAACCGCGTGCTCACGGCAGACAAGTCTGGTCAGTGGTGACACGATACTTGGCGTGAACGACATCGGGTCGGGCCGTGTGAGATGACCGCCACGGAGCTGTCGTGCGGATCGTGCGGCGCAGCGTTGAACGAGAAGGCCAAGTTCTGTAGCGAGTGCGGTGCAGCCGTTTCGGGCGGCGCTCAACCTGCCGAGTACAAGCAGGTCACCATCTTGTTCGCCGACGTGGTGCACTCGATGGACATCGCGGCAGCCGTCGGTGCTGAGCGCCTGCGCGAGATCATGGCCGAAGTCGTCAACATCACGACCGCGGTCGTGCGGCGCTACGGCGGCACGGTGGACAAGTTCACCGGCGACGGCATCATGGCAGTCTTCGGAGCGCCTCTAGCGCTGGAGGACCACGCCGTGCGGGCGTGTCTTGCGGCACTGGAGATCCAGCGCGAACTCCCACGGTTGGCCGCGCAGGTCCGCGATCGTGACGGCGTCGAACTCGCCTTACGCCTAGGGCTCAATTCGGGCCAAGTGATCGCCGGCGAAGTCGGCTCGGCTTCCTTGGGCTACACCACTATCGGCGAGCAGGTGGGAATGGCTCAGCGAATGGAGTCGGTGGCCCCTCCTGGCGGGGTGATGCTGAGCGCGTCCACCGCACGCCTGGTGGAAGATGCAGCCGCACTGTCGGAGCCGGAAGCCGTGCTTATCAAGGGCACCGACTCTCCCGTTGTTGCCCGTCGGCTGCTGGCGATATCGGCACAAGCGTGGCCCATCGGTAAATCGGACGCCGCTTTGGTCGGCCGCTCCAACGAAATGAACCTGCTGAAGACAATTCTCGAGCGATCGATCGGCTCGACCGGATGCGTCGCCCGTGTGGTCGGACCCCCGGGCATCGGCAAGACACGTCTGGTTCGCGAAGCGGCGGCGATCGCTGCCAGTCGTGGTGTCGACGTGTTCACCGCTTTTTGCGAGTCACATGCGCGTGATGTTCCGTTCCGCGTTGTGGCGCAACTACTGCGCGCAAGCGCCGGCGTCAGCGGTCTCGACGACGCGGCCGCCCGAGCACGGGTGCGTACAAGCGTCCCCGACGCTACCGACGAGGATCTCTCCCTCTTGTACGACCTCCTCGGTATCCGGGATTCGGATGCGCCCCTGCCGAAGATCGACCCAGACGCGATCCGGAGGCGGTTGAGCGCGTCGATAAACGCGGTATCGCTGGCCCGAACCGGACCAGCTGTCTACGTCATCGAAGACGCGCACTGGATCGACGCGGTCAGCGAGTCTCTGCTGGAAACTTTCCTGACCGTCATTCCGCGAACCTCGTCCACGGTCTTGATCACCTACCGCCCCGAGTACCGTGGAGCACTGGCGGACGTGCCGGACGCTCAGACGATTTCGCTTGCACCCCTGAGTGATTCGTCGATCGAAGTGCTGCTGACTGAACTCTTGGGCGCTGATCCCTCGGTCGCGGGGATCAAGGCGCTTATCGCCGGGCGGGCCGCTGGTAACCCGTTTTTTGCCGAGGAGATGGTGCGCGACGTGGCCGAGCGCGGGCTAATTGTTGGCCCGCCCGGCGCCCGGGTGCTCTGCGGAGACGTCGCCGAAGTCGAGGTGCCCGCCACCCTGCAAGCGACGATCGCCGCCCGCATCGACCGACTCGGACCCACGGCGAAATGGACATTGAATGCCGCGGCGGTGATCGGATCGCGATTCGATGCCGATCTGTTGAGCGCCTTGGCCCACGATGTGGACGTCGCGCCATTGCTGGAGGCTGAACTTGTTGAGCAGATGCCGATTTCGTCGTGCACCGAGTACGCGTTTCGCCATCCGCTGATTCGCACGGTGGCCTACGAGTCGCAGCTCAAATCCGACCGGGCGCGGCTGCATCGGCGCGTCGCGGCCCTGATCGAAAACCGCGACCCCTCCTCGGCCGAAGCGAATGCGGCGCTGATCGCTGAACATGTCGAGGCCTCCGGTGATCTGCATGGCGCTTACACGTGGCACATGCGTGCCGGTGCTTGGTCGACGAGCCGGGACATCCGCGCTGCACGGCTGAGCTGGGACCGCGCACGCCATGTCGCAGACGCGCTTCCCGGCGGTGATCCCAACCGGACCACAATGGGCATCGCCCCGCGAACGCTGTTGTGCGGCAGCGCGTGGCGAGTCAACGAGAGCGTCTCGGAAGCGTTCGACGAGCTGCGACAACTGTCGGACCAAACCGGGGACAAGACCTCGCTGGTTCTTGGGATGGCCGGGTTAGCGATGGACCACATACTGCACGCCCGCGTGAGCGAGGCGTCCCAGTTGGCATCCGAATACATGACCCTCGTGGAATCGACCGGCGACTGGACTCTCACGGCTCGTGTCACCCCCGCGGCGATGTACATCAAATACGAAACCGGCGAGTTGGCCGAAGGGCTGAGGTGGGCTCAAAGGGTCATCGAACTGGTCGAGGCAGACACGACCGGAGCGAGCGTCAACATGGGTTCGCCATTGTCGGCGGCATTGGTATCGCGCGGCGTTGGCCGACTCTGCTTCGGGCTTGACGGGTGGCGCGAGGACCTTGAGCGAGCCGCGAAGGTGGCGCGCGGGACCAACCCGATGGCACACGCGGCCGTCGTCGACTTCGCCTACGCGCCGGCGATCACCTGCGGTGCGCTGCCACCCGACGACGACGCGATGCGCGAGATCGAGGAAGCGCTGGTGGTCGCCGAGCGGACGGGCGATGACATCGCGCTGGGCAGCGCCCGCTTCGCGCTGGGCCTGGCGCTGATGTATCGCGGCGAACCCGACGCCGACCGAGGATTACAACTCCTGCTGCAGGTCCGGGAGATGTGCCTACAGCAGCGGTTCCTGCTGACGGTGGTACCCCAGGTTGACGTCCACACCGCACGCCATCTGGCCAGCCGCGGGAATCGCGATGCCGTCATGCCGCGGCTGCGAGCCGCCGCCGACGAACTATTCGAGCGGGGACATCCCGCTTGCTGGGTGGCCACCGAGGTGTTGGTCGAGGTCCTACTGGCCCGTGGCGCGGAGGCAGACATTGCGGAAGCCCAGGCTGCGATCGATCGATTCGCGGACTCGCCGGCAGGTGCCTTGGTGATCGGCGAGATTCTGTTGTTGCGGCTGCGCTCGCTGATGGCAAGGGCTTGCGGCGACGACACCGCCTACGGCGAATATCGGGATCGCTACCGAGAGCTGACGACATCGCTGGGCTTCGAGGGCGACATGACGTGGGCCGAGGGGATGCCATGACGGCGTTTCAATATTCGTGGAGATGGCTCGGTTATATGAGGGACATCGCTGGTCAGCGTGACACGATACTGAGGTGGACGACGGCGGCGGTCGCGGTGCGCTGATTGCGGGGGGTCCCTCATGTGGCTCGTGCGGCACCCAGTTGGGCGCGACCGCCAAGTTCTGTAGCGAGTGCGGCACGCCGGTGGCACACGCCGCTCAATCCGCGGAGTACAAGCAGGTGACGGTCCTGTTCGCCGACGTGGTGCGCTCGATGGACATTGCCGCGGCACTTGGGCCTGAACGACTCCGCGAGATCATGGCCGATCTCGTTGATCGCGCGGTGACCGTGGTGCAGCGCTACGGCGGCACGGTGGACAAGTTCACCGGCGACGGCATCATGGCCGTGTTCGGTGCGCCGACGGCGTTGGAGGACCACGCCATTCGCGCCTGTCGGGCGGCGCTGGGCCTGCAGGAGGCGGCGCAGCGGCTTGCCATCGACGTCCGAGACCTCGACGGCGTGGACCTGCGACTGAGGGTGGGCCTCAATTCCGGTCAGGTGATTGCCGGTGAGGTCGGTTCGGCGCCGCTGGGATACACCGCCATCGGTGAGCAAGTCGGCATGGCCCAGCGGATGGAGTCGGTGGCACCACCGGGCGGGGTGATGCTGAGCGAATCGACGGCCAAGTTGGTGGGGAACGCCGTCGTCCTAAGCGAGCCCGAGCTGCTTCACATAAAAGGTGGGGACACGGTGACCGCCCGGCGCTTGTTGGCCATCGGCGAACATCAGCCGCGTCGCCGCACCGAATCGAAACTGGTCGGGCGCGCCTGGGAACTCGCGACCGTCAGGGGGATCCTCGAAGAGGCGATCGCCGGCACGGGCTGCATCGTCAACATCGTGGGGCCGCCCGGTATCGGCAAGAGCAGATTGGTGCGTGAGACTGGCGCGCTTGCGGGCGGTCGCGGTGTGCCGGTGTTCAGCACCTATTGCGAGTCGCATGCCAGCGACATCCCGTTCCATGTGGTCGCCAGGATGTTGCGCGCGGCACTAGGAGTCGACGAACTGAGCGACGACGCCGCGCGCAAACAGGTACGCGACCGGTTCCCAACGGCCGACCCGGAAGACCTGCTGCTGCTGGACGACCTGCTGGGGATCCGCGATCCCGCCGTGCCACTGCCGGATATCGCCGCCGACGCGCGCCGCCGGCGATTGACCGCGCTGGTCAATGCCGGAGCGCTGGACCGGCCGGACGCGTCGGTGTACGTCATCGAGGACGCGCACTGGATCGATGAAATCAGCGAGTCGATGCTGGCCGAGTTCATGGCCGTCGCGCAACAGATCCCATCGTTGACCCTGATCACCTACCGCCCGGAATACCAAGGTGCGCTCAGCCGCATTCCCGGCGCCCAAACAATTGCGTTACGGCCGTTGACCGATGCGCACACCGTGGCGTTAACGGCTGAGCTTCTCGGCGCCGGTTCGTCGACGGGTGACTTGGCCGCGCAGATCGCCGGCCGTGCGGCCGGAAACCCGTTCTTCGTCGAGGAAATCGTGCGCGATCTGGCCGAACGGGGGGTGCTGCGAGGCCGGCCTGGTGCCTACCAACCGTCCGATGACGTCGTGGATGTCGACGTACCGGCCACGCTGCAAGCCACGATCGGCGCGCGCATAGATCGACTTCGGACATCGGCCAAACGAACGCTGAATGCCGCGGCGGTCATCGGGGCACGATTCGACGCCGATCTGCTCGCCGCCCTGGTCCCCGACGCGGACGTGACGCCGCTGACCGAGGCCGAACTTGTCGGTCAGGTGAGGTTCAGCCGGACTGCCGAGTATGCGTTTCGTCACCCGCTGATCCGCACGGTCGCCTACGAGTCACAACTCAAATCCGTTCGGGCGCAATCACATCGACGGCTCGCGGCGGCGATCGAAGCGCGTGGATCGGCGGACGAGAACGCGGCCCTGATCGCCGAACACCTCGAGGCGGCGGGCGATCTGCATGCGGCGTTCGACTGGCACATGCGCGCCGGAACGTGGTTCACCTTCCGTGACATGGGCGCCGCGCAGACGAGTTGGCGGCGGGCCCGACAGGTCGCCGACCGCCTGCCGCAAGACGACCGTGATCGTTCGACGATGGCCATCGCTCCCCGAACGCTGCTGTGCGCGACCTCATTTCGGGTGGGCGGCAGCGGCACCGAGACAGGCTTCGAGGAACTGCGTGAGCTGTGCGCCGCGGCGGACGATCGGCAATCGCTCGCCGTTGGGATGGCGGGCTTGACGACGTGGCAGACGATGAACGCGCACCGACGGGAGGCATCGCGACTCGCCGACGAACTCGTGCAACTGCTGGAGGCGATCGGCGATCCAACGTTGACGGTCGCGCTGTCCTTTTCCGCAATGCTTGCCAAACACGAGACCGCCGAAATGGCCGACGTGCTTCAGTTCGCCCAACTCATCATCGACCTTGCCAAGGGTGATCCCGCCAAAGGCAACCTGATCTTCGAATCTCCCTTGACGCTTGCAACCACCATGCGCGGTCTCGCCCGATGGTGCCTGGGCATTGCCGGCTGGAAAGATGACTTCGACCAGGCCATCCCCACGGCGCGCGCCCTCTTGACCGACCCAGGGACGCTTTGCGGCGTCATGTGGTTTACGTACATCCCCGCGATTCCGTACGGGGTGCTGGTGCCCGATGAGACAGTCCTGCGCGACACCGCGGAAATGCTTTCAATGGCAGAGCAATCGGGCGACGATCTTGCCCTTGATCTGGCTCGATCGATTCATGGCCTCGCGCTGGCATATCAGAATGGCCCCGAGCGCAAACGTGGCCTCGAGTTGCTCGCCAAAACGCGAGAGCGGGCCGCGGACAACCGGTTCTCCGTGACCAATCTGCCGCTAATCGATGCCCACATCGCACGGGAAAAGGCGCGGACCGGCGATATCGGCGGCGCCATCGACTTGGCTCGCGCTGTCGTCGATGACCTAGTCAATTCCGGTGGATGCATCTGGACCGCGCTGGCCACCAGTGTGCTGGTGGAGGCGCTGCTGCAGCGTAGCGGTGCAAGTGATCTCGACGAGGCCGAGAGCGCGATAGACAAGTTGGCGGCCGTGCCGACCGATCCCGGCATCGTGGTGCACGAGATCTCGCTGCTGCGATTGAGAGCACTGCTGGCCCAGGCCCGCGGAGATGAGGGCGCCTACCGCGACTACCGGGACCGCTACCGCGCCATGGCGACGTCGCTGGGCTTCGAAGGCCGGATGAAGTGGGCCGAGGCGATGCCGTGACGGGTCTCAATATTCGTGGAGATGGCCCGGTTATACGAGGGACATCCCTCATCAGCGTTTTCCTCGGAGATCTTGCCAGGGTCAGAATTGGCCTGATAGGAGGGTCTAGATGTCGTCCCATTTGGAAGTCTGGAAACCGTCCGGACGGGAGCTGATCGCGCTGAGTGGTGAACGAGTGACCCTCGGCAAGGCCTCAACCAATGCCGTGTCGCTCGAACACGACACGACCGTGTCACGTGTACACGCGGTCCTGGAGAACTTCGGGCAGGCTTGGTCCGTACGGGATCTGGGTAGCCGCAATGGCACCTATGTCAACGGAGAAAAGATCGCTGCAGAACGGATCCTGCGATCTGGAGACGAATTGCGGCTAGGCGGTTCACGGTTGGTCTTCTGGATGACAAGGGAAGCCGATGAAGCACCGGGTGATCAAGAAACCGAAACCGGCAAGTCCATCCTGCGACCGCCCCGCATGACCCCGCGCGAATTCGAGGTCCTCAAGGTTTTGTGTCGTCCCTTTGTCTCCGATGACCCGTTTCCTGAGCCTGCATCGGTTCGTCGGATGGCCCAGGAGCTATTCGTCACAGAGGCAGCCGTCAAGCAACACCTGCAACACCTCTACGACAAGTTCGGCATCACCACAGAGGGAGATCGCCGCGTTCGGCTGGCCAACGCGGCCATCCGGCTCGGGGCTGTCAACCGCTCCATGCTGCGTGACCGCGGCAGGCAACAGAAGTGAGCACTCGGCAAGTTCGCCGCACGCCGGGTTGTGGCTAGGAGGCCTTGTCGAGCACACCGCCGCCGAGCATGGCGACGGCGTTGACGACTTTGCGGCGGTATTCGTCGCACGTGGAGCACGACTCGATATGGCGCACAATGCGTTTCCGCATCAGGACAGTGAACTGTTCATCCCAGCCGGAAAGGTCCGCGGCGAGCTGCGAGCATCCGTTCTGGGAAGCGCGTCGGGTCACCAGCAGCGCACCCAATGAGCGTTCGATGGTGTCGCGCAGCCGCTGCAGGAGCTTCTTGGTGGAGTCATAGCTGATGCCCAGCTTTTCTGCGAGCTCGGTTCCGGTCACGCCGCGGCGGTAGGCAAGCTCCAGCACGTGGCGGTCGCGCTCGGACAATCCGCCGGCCGCCTGGGCGACCAGTTGAGCGAGCTCGTTCCGCGCCGTCAGCGTAAACGGGCCCGGGCCGGTCGCCGCGTTGTCGGGCAGCTCATCGAAGGCGGGCTCACGGCGGCGCTCGGCTAGGGCACGCAGCGCGCTGCGACGGGCGATGGCATAGAGCCACGGCCTCAGCTTGTCCGCGTTACGCAGCTTCGGCAACTCTGCCGTCGCGATGCAGAAGACATCTTGCACGCAGTCTGAGGCCGCGTGGCGATCGCGCACTATGCCCACGCAATAGGCCTGCAGCGGCGCGGCGTAGCGGTTGTAGATCCCGGCCAACGCCGCACGATCGCCGGCCGCCGCAGCGCGGGCAAGCTCCGCGTCGCTGACGATGTCGCTCTCCGGCAGTGGGGTCGTGAAAGTCATGACTGAAATGCTCGGGGATGGCAAGTGATTTGGTAATTACCGTGGAAGCCAGATTCCACTTCCGCAAGGGAAGGGTTTCCTATCTGTTTGGTAAGTGGCCGGTAACCCAACCCCGGCGACAAGCGAAAACCGCCCCACAACCGGATCGATTGTAGGGCGGTTTCTTGGGTGACGATCTCAGCCGTCGCAACAGCGATTGCTAGGCGATCGTCACAGTTTGCGGGGGCAGATCCGTCGACGTCAGCGTCGGGCGGTGGGTCCCCGTGGTGGGCACGGTGGTGTGCTTGGTGGTGTGGCCCGTGCCGCCGCCGGTGCCGTTGCCACCGCCGGTGCCGTTGCCGCCCTCGCCGCCGTGGGCCATGCGCAGCTCGTCGGCGGTCAGGGTACGGATGCTCTGCCGGCGTAGGGCCAGCTTGTTGTGGTCGGTGTTCATTTATTTCTCCTTGCTGTGATTTGTGTTGTCGCGGTCCGGGTTTGGGCCGCTCACAGGTAGGAGCAACAACCGCGCAAAAACGTGACACTTTTGCGGATGATTCTTGGCGGCGCGCCTGCGGCAGCGTCGGCTGCGCGGGGACGCGAGCGGGAAGTGGCGACTTAGTTGGGTTAGCCGGCGGCCGCGGGACGAGGCGCCCGCGCCAGTTGGCTCGCGCAGTGGCGATCAAGGAAGCTCAGCAGGATGAGTTCGTGGGTGCGGGCGGCCGAGCGCAGCAGCCGGACGGCGTTCAGGTGGCTGAAGCTGTGCAGCAGCTGCGGATACGACTGGGTCAGCTCACCGCGCCTCGAACGGTCCGCCAGCTCGGAGAGCAAGGGCACCATCTTTTCGGAGCGCTGCCTGAACGCCAGGCGTGCGGGTTCGTACGGGTGCTCCTTGGTGTCGTCGAGCAACGCGGTGACTTCGGCGCGCTCGCGGCGCCAGCGCTGCCCGATGCCGGGATCCAGGTTGGGTGCGTTGGGGTATTCGGCCCGGTAGCCGGCGGCGCCGCTCTTGGCCCAGTTGCGGCGCTCCTGTATGCCGAGCCCGGCATCGGCCAGGAGGCGGTCGATGGCGTAGAGGCACAGCCGCCAGCGGGCGTCAGGAGCGTCTTCGCCCTCCAGCATGCCCAGCACTTGCAGCACGGCCTCGCTGTCGGCGGCGTGGATCTGCTCGGCCAGTTCGATGCCGGCGTCGCCGCCGTACCGTTCGATCTCGCGGTGGTACGTGTCGGTCGCGACCTTCCAAATCGTCCCGTCGCCCAGGTGGGCGGCCAGCGCATCCGTCAGTGCCGGTAAGGCGTGGTCGCGCAGGGCGGCCGGGTCGCCGTGTAATCGAAGCCGCAGATGATGTTCGGGGTCGGCATAACGCAGGAAGAACCAATGGTCGACGACACCGCTGTCTCGCAGCCAGCCGATGACGGGTCCGACAGCATCGGTGAGGATGCGATCGGCGGACGCGGTGCCGGTGTAAACCTTGAGGTAGAGCCACTGGCTGCCGGGGGCGAAGGTCCGCCGCGCCTTGGGTGGGATCCGGAAGTCGGGGGCCGGTGCCGGTTCGCCACGGCGGATGAACGGCACGATGAGTTCGTGGGCGAATCGGCCCTGCGGCCCGGCGGCGACCCCGGTGGGCAGGACCTCTTCGAGGATCGCGCCGGTCCGCCCGCGCAGCACCTTGGCGGCCGCGGTGGTCAGAGCGGGGCTGGCCGTGTCGACGTACAGGCGGTTATCGCCGTCAGCGATGAGCAGCTCCCCGGGGAGCCCCCGCTCACGAATCAGGGCCGCCCATCCGGCCACCGCGTCGGGTCCGGTGACTTGGGAGATCTCGGACGCCGAAAGCCGCCAGCGGGCCCGGGCCACCACCAGGCGCCCGGAGGTAACCCGAGGCAACGTCGGCGCGCCTGACAGGGCACCCCAATCCCACGCGAGCCCGCCGGCCACCCCGTCGCTTTGCAGCGCCGCGAGGAACCGGTACACCCCGAAGCCGCGCCACGCCGGATTGTGCGCGGTGGTCAGCCGCGGCCTGACTTCGGCGTCCAGCCGCGGGCTGTAGAGGACGACTCGGTCACCCTCAAGGTGCACGGTCAGCTCATCGACACTGAGCTGACGATCCGCGGGCGCGCCCGAACGCCCCAGCAGGACCAGTTCGTAATCGCGCAGCACCGGCCGGGCCAAGACATTGCCGACGCGTCCTTCCGGGAGGTGGATGATCTCGGCGAACACCACGCCGGGCGAGTGGGCCTCCTCTGCGCGCAGTTGGGTCCGTACCGCGTCGTGGAGTCGCGCATCGCCATGACAGAACCGCCCGAGCAGCTCTGCTCCCGAAGGCCCGTGAACGCCGTCGATCTCGACACCGTCCTCGAGCAGGTTGGCGTTGACTGCGAAGGCGTCGGGCAGCGGCAACCGTGACGGCGACCCAGGTTGAGCGGCCTCGAGTCGAGCGACCGTGGCGGCGTCGAGCTCAAGGCTCGCAGCGCCGCACTCGCGGGTGCGCATCAGCAGATCGAGCAGCGCCGCGTCGCGCGCGGTGAACGCATACTGCGCGGCCACTCCTCCTAGGTCCATGCCGGCCAGCAGCGGTGACTCGTCGGCCGCTGGGTGCGTCGACGCGTCGAATCCGATGCCCATCTCCTCGTCGAGCGCCTCCATCAGGGCAACCTCACGGTCCTCGTAGCGCGCCGCGAACTGCTGTTTGAATCGACTCAGCGCCGGATGCTCGCCACGCGTGGACAACCGGTGTAGCAGTTGCGCCCCCTCGGTGAGTAGCTGCACCGTGTCAGATCCCAGTGTCAGACCCGACCCGGTCCGGTGCAGGTCGACCTGGATGAGCCGGGCGTCGTCACCTTCGCCGGCCAGCTCGAGCAGCGTTGCGGCCGCGTCACTGTAGGCCTCGGGCGGATTACCGAGCCCGGCAGCGTCCAGGCGGGCGAGCTCGTCGGACACCCGCCGCAACGCCTCCGACGTCGCGGTGAAGTCCTGCCCGCTCAGCGACGACAGCAGGTGCACCAGCGGTTCTCGGCCCGTCACCGCGGCCTCGGCCACCGGCGTCAGCACCTTGGCCTCGATCAGGGCATCGACGTACTCGCGGGCCTCGTCGCGCTCGACGCCCGTCTGTGCGGCCACGGCCTCGACGACCCCGTCAACCAGGCAGCCGCCGGCTGCCGCGTCCAACGCACACCGCAACGGCGCGTCATCCTCGATCACGACCAGATGATGCGTGCGACGGCCCTCTCGAAGCCGGCTTTCGATGAGCCGCATCGCCCCCGCCGCGTGGTAGCGGCTGGAGTTGGGCTCCACCATCATCGCCGGCCGCGTCGACGGATCCGCCAGCAGCCGCTCCACCAGCGCCGCCAGCACCTCGGTGTCGGGTCGGCTGTGCCGGCTGACCCCCTCCGGGCCGTCGACCACGAGCGCGGTCGCGTCGCTCACCGTTCCCAGCGAGCAGCCTGCGAACAATCCGAACGGGGTCGAGCGGGTGCACATGCGCGTCAGATACGCGGTAATCGAGGCGATCACTCGATCGTCCGGATCGCCGGTGGCCAAGCGGCGCATCAGCCCGGGTGAGGCAAGGTGCAGCGCCTCACGAACCTCCGGCCGCGCGACGAGGGTGCGCCAGTACGTGGAATCGGCGCGCAGGCGATCCAATTCCTCCAATGGCAGCAACGGCGCACGCATCACGAAAAAGCCACTCGCCGTCACCCCAGACGTCCCGGACGTCCCGGCCGTCCCGGACGTTGTTGCAGCATCCATTTCCAGCTCCTACCGTGTGTCGCCGACGAGTTGTCCGGCTACGAGTTGTGCGTAATGACCACCCGCGGCCACCAGGTCGCGGTGGCAGCCCGCCTCGACGACTCGGCCCGCGTCCATCACCACGATGTGGTCCGCGTCGATCACGGTGGCGAGTCGATGCGCGATCACGATGACGGTGCATCCGAGCCGGGCGATGTTGGCGTGGACCTTGGCCTCGGTGACGGTGTCGAGGTTGCTGGTGGCCTCGTCGAGCAGCAAGATCCGTGGCCGCGGGGCGAGCGCGCGCGCCAGCGCAAGCCGTTGACGTTGACCGCCCGACAGTGAGGCGCCCGCGTCGACGAGGGGGGTTTTGAACCCCATCGGCATCGCGTGGATGTCGTCAGCGACCCCGGCTAGCTCTGCCGCGGACTCGAGCCGTTCCAGCGGCAGACTGGGGTTGCCCAGCACCAGGTTGTCGCGAATCGACAGCCCGAAGATGTAGGGGTCCTGGGTGACCACCCCGATTTGAGAGCGCACGCTGCGCGGGTGCAGGGTGGCAAGGTCCATGCCGTCGAGCAGGACACGACCCTCCGACGGCGGGTAGAGACCCAGTAGCAGCCGGCCCAGCGTGGATTTGCCCGAGCCGGAACGCCCAACGATGGCCAGGACCTGTCCGGGCTGCACGTCGAGGTCGGCGCCATCGACGACCGGTGGGCCGTGGGGGTGGTAGCGGAAGGTGAGCCGTTCGGCGCGTACCGATCCGGTGAGTTCGGGCGCATGTCGTAGCTCGCGCCCGGCGGTTTCTGTGGGGGTGTTGAACACGTCGTCAAGGCGGGCGAGGTAGCTGCCGAGCAGCTGTACCTGCAGGGCGGTGGCGACCAAGATGCCCAGTGGCTCGAGGAATCCGGTCGCCAGCGCGGCCAGGGCGAGCATCGTGCCCAGCGACAGGTGTCCGCTGGACGTCAGGTTGGCGCCAACCAGCAGCACCGCGATCGGGGACAACAGCGCCAGCCCGTGGATTGCGGTCCCCACCAGGGCCTCAAGGCGCCCGCGGCGCAGCGAGACGTTCAGTTCGGCAATGAACAAGTTGGTCCAGTGCGACACCGCGCGACGCTCTGCGCCGGCGGCCTTGAGCGTTTCGACGGCGGAGAACATCTCGTAGGCATAGGACTGAGATCGCGCTTCGGTGGCCAGTGCCTCGCCCATCAGGTGCTGGTTGCGGCGGCGCGCCGCCAGCAGGACCGCGACCTGTGCGGCACCCAGCGCAGAGACGAGAATTCCCAGCGTCGGCGACAGGGCGAATATGACGACCAGATACAGGGTGGCCAGCGCGCCGTCGAGCAGCGCGGAGATGGTGCCTGTGGTCAGGATCTCGCGGACCGTCGCATTGCTGCGCAATCGCATCATCAGGTCTCCCGAAGAGCGCTTCAGGAAGAACGCATACGGCAGGTCAACCAGGTGCTCGAGGAAGTCGAGCGTCATGTCGACGTCCAATCGGCTGCGCAGCCGCAACAGCAGATGCGCCCGCAGATACGTCGCGAGCACTGAATAGCCGATCAGCGCAGCCATCACCGCGGCCAGCACTTTCAGCAAGTGCCCGTCGTTGTTGGGCACAACCCGATCGACGATCACGCCCGTCAGCACCGGCACCGCCAGCGCCATCACCCGGACCACCACCGAAGTGGCCAGCACCCTGCCGATCCCGCTCGACCGGGCCAGCAACCTGCGTGCGTGATGCAGCGCGCCGGGCGCCGCCCGCCCGCCTGGCGCAAACGTGTCGGCGGGTTCCAGCATGACCGCGACGCCGCTGTAGAGATCGTTGACCGCGGCCCAGCTGAGTCGGTAGCGGCCGGCGGCCGGATCGACAATGGTCACGCCACGCCGTGACGTGGACTCAAGTACGACGAAATGCGCCGCACCCCAATGTAATACGGTGCCGCGAGGCAGGACCCGCAGATCATCGAGTTCAGTGGCCACCCCGCGGGCCCGCAAGCCGAAAGAGGACGCGGCTTCGGCAAGCCGCAGCGCGTCGACACCGTCGCGCCCGGTCCCGGTGGCGTCGTGCATCTCGGCCAGCGAAACGTGGCGACCGTGATAGGCGAGCGCCATGGCAAGCGCGGCGGCACCGCAGTCGGCCATCTCGGATTGCGCGATATACCGGATCGCGCGTCTCCCAAACCTCACCGGCCACCTCATCGGAGCCTCGGCAGTAACACGTTGATCAGTCGCTGCCGTCCCTTGGGAACAACAAGTTCGCCGGCCGGCGCCGAAGTGGGCCGCTCCAACTGGGCCTTCACCTCGGTCGCGGTCACCTCGACGACGACCGCGCCCTGCGTTGTGCCGGAAGCATCACGAAATTGCGCGGCCGTGCCCTGGGCGGGCGGCGTCCCGCTGCCAGGGATCGCTGTCACCGACGTGCCATCCGTGACGGCTGGCAGCGCCTCAGTCTGTGCAACGCTTACTGTGCCGGCGGCAACGGTGCCCGTTGCCAACAGCACACCGAGTGCGACGAGTCCCGCGTCGACCCACCCCTGCTGCCTGATCAGTTCGCCGGGACGAGTCGCCGCGGACTGGCGGTCGCGCCACCGTTCGCGAAACACCGACTCATAACGGATCCCGCCATCGTCGCTGTTTCGATCGGTTTTCATTCGTCTCTCCTAGGTGGCGGTCGGTCCCGTTGGGGCCGTACTCACGGGTAGGAGCGCTGACAGTGCGAAACGGTGACACATTTTGGGGATGCGCGTCGGCCAGCTAGATTCGGCGTGATCGGCGCAGATCGATGGAAATTAAGTATCGCGGTACCCAAGACAGCCGGTCGCCGTGGCGTGATGATCAGATGATGACCCATACGGCCAGAACAGACCGACCGATGCCTGATGTCGACGTCGTCGTAGTAGGCGCGGGGATGGCGGGCCTTTATCTTGCCTATCGCCTCAGCCGGGCCGGCTACCGATTGCGCGTATTCGAAGCGGGCGACGACGTCGGCGGCACGTGGTACTGGAACCGGTATCCGGGCGCCCGGGTCGATGTGCCCAGCATCGACTACATGTACAGCTTCGATCCCGACTGGCAGCGGGACTGGCAATGGTCGGAGAAGTACGCCACCCAGCCCGAGATCCTGCGCTACTTGAACTATGTCGCCGACAAGCACGACCTGCGGCGCCACATCACCTTCTCCACGCGAGTCCAGCAGGCACGCTGGGCCGACGATGCTTCGCTATGGCGCGTGACCACCGACCAAGGGGACGGGCTCACCTCCCGTTTCCTCGTGATGGCCACGGGCTGCCTATCCATGCCCAAGCAGGCCGAGATCGACGGACTGGAGCGGTTCGCCGGTGAGGTCTATTTCACCAGTAGCTGGCCGCACGAGCCGATTGACTTCAGGGACAAGCGGGTGGCGGTGATCGGCACGGGTTCCTCTGGTGTTCAATCGATTCCGGTGATCGCCCAGGAGGCGCGACAGCTGGTGGTGTTCCAGCGCACCCCGAATTTCTCCATCCCGGCACGCAACGGCCCGTTGCCGCCCGACAAGCTCGCGCACCTGGCGCATGAGGCGGAATACCGGGCGACGGCGAAGGTGTCGCCCGCCGGCATTCCGATGGAGCGCAGCATCGTCCCGACTTTGAGCGTGTCGGAGGCTGAACGACTACAAGGCTTTGAGCGCGCGTGGGAGGGCGGCTTGCTGTTCGAGGCAGTCAACGTCTTCGCCGATGTGCTGAGCAATGCCGCGGCCAACCACGAGTTCGCCGAGTTTTTTCGGAACAAGATCCGCTCCATCGTCGATGATCCGCAGACGGCGGCCGATCTATGCCCAACCGATCATCCGTTCGCGACCAAGCGGCCGTGCCTGGACTCGAACTATTACGCCACCTACAACCTGCCGCACGTGCGCCTTGTCAACGTCCGCAAACATCCGATCCGACAGGTCACAGAAACGGGCATCGACACGGCCGACGAGTCGTTCACGCTGGACGCGATCGTCTTCGCCACCGGTTTCGACGCCCTGACTGGTGCGATCACAGCCGTCGACATCAGGGGGCGTAATGACTTGGCGCTGAAGGACAAATGGGCGAACGGGCCGCAGACCTACCTCGGGCTGGCCACGGCCGGCTTTCCAAATCTGTTTTTCATCACCGGTCCCGGGAGTCCCTCGGTGTTGTCGAACATGATCGTTTCGATCGAACAGCACGTGGACTGGGTGCTGGACTGCCTCGGTCACCTGAGCGCAGGCGGCTTCGAGGTCATCGAGCCCACCGAATTGGCCGAAGCCGGGTGGACGCAACACGTCAACGACTGCGCCGACATCACCCTCTACCCGGCCGCGAACTCGTGGTACATGGGCGCCAACGTGCCGGGCAAGCCGCGGGTCTTTCTGCCCTACTGTGGCGGCTTCGACTTCTACCGCGCCGGCTGCGACGAGGTGGTCGCCCGCGATTATCTGGGGTTCAGGCTGTCTGGTCCCAACGGCTCGCGTTGCAACGACGGAGTGGTGCGCCGGTTGCAACCGGACGTCGAGATGGTCCTCAACGCGGTGGCGGTGCTGGATCTGCCGCCGATGGAAACAATGGCCGTGCCGGACGCCCGCGCCCTCTACGCGCAGATGTCAATGACTCGACCGCCGGGACCAGACGTCGGCGAGATCGTCGACGGCGTCCTGCCCGGCGCCGCAGGCGATCTGGCGTACCGGCTTTACCGGCCGCCGACCCCGGGCCCACACCCGATCGTCGTGTACTTCCATGGCGGCGGCTACGTGCTGGGTGACGCCATCTCGGATGATCCGCTGTGCCGGGACCTCTGCGTGCGCAGCGACGCGATCGTCATCTCGGCTAACTACCGCCACGCGCCCGAGCACAGGTTCCCCGCGGCGGTGGATGACGCGATGGCCGCGGTGCAGTGGGTCGCCGACAATGCCCAGGCGCTGGGCGGCAGACCGGGGCAGCTAGCGGTGTGTGGCTGGAGCGCGGGTGGTGGGCTCGCGACGGTGGTATGCCGGCTGGCGCGGGACATGGGTGGACCGAACATCGTGGGGCAGGCGTTGTTGACGCCGTTAACGGATGGCGACGTGACGCGCGAGTCCTTCGTCGAGAATGCGGACGGCTATGGCCTCACGACACCGGTGCTCCGGTGGTTCTACGACCACTACATCGACGCGGCGGAGCGAAGCGATCCCCGTTTCGCACCGGTGCGTGCCGTCGACCTGTCCGGGCTGCCCCCGGCGATCGTGGTGACGGCCGAGTTCGATCCCCTGCGCGACGTCGGTGAGGCCTATGCCGCCGCGCTCGATGCGGCGCGCGTCCCGACGGAGCTCGTCCGTGCCCGCGGCCACACCCACCTGTCGGTGTCGATGGTCGACGTGGTCATCTCGGGTGCACCGATACGCGCACGGATGGCCGACGCGCTGCGCCGGTTCTTTGTAGTGGCGCGCACGCCCGAACCCGCCTCCTGAGGACTTCTGGGAGCGCATACGACCGAATCGACCCTGCTGGGTCAGGGCGACAACCCCTCTGCGGCGTAGTCTCCCCATACGAGAAGGACTTTCGTCGTTACATTCGCGGTCGGGTTGATCGTCGCATTCTTCGGTCTGATCTGGGCCCTCCAGGGATTCGGAGTGCTGGGTGGTAGCCCGATGAGCAACACCACGACCTGGTCCATCATTGGTCCGATCACGGCGCTGATCGGCATCGTGATTGCGGTACTCAGCTGGCGGAAACTCTCGTCGAAATAGGGCCTCATGTCTCCGCCACGGTGAAATCCACCGTGTGCCAGCCGGTCGCGCCGTCGGGGACGGTACCAACCTGATCTGCAGTTTGGACAGCTCCGGTGTTGTCGGTGGCGCGCACCGTGATGGTGTGTTTCCCAGGGCTTTTCGCCTGCCAGGGGAAGCGCCACAACCGCCACGTCTCGTTGGAATAGCGCGCTCCCTGTTCCGCGGGCTGCCACGCGCCATCGTCGATGCGGATCTCCACGGCCCGCACGCCCCGATTCTGTGCCCACGCGACACCGCCAAACACCACGGGCCCCATCGGGACCTTCTGACCACCTTTCGGCACATCGATCCGCGACTCGGTCTTGATGGGTGCACGCGGTGCCCAGCCCTGCCGCGTCCAGTACGCCTTTGCTCTGTCGAAGCGGGTCAGCTCCATCTCGACGACCCACTTGGTGGCCGACACGTACCCGTAGAGCCCGGGTACTACCAGCCGAGCCGGGTAGCCATGCTCGATCGGCAGCGGCTGACCGTTGAGGCCGACCGCCAGGAGCGCGTCGCGGCCATCGGTCAGCGCCTCGACTGGCGTGCCGGCGGTGAACCCGTCGATCGACGTCGAGAGCACCATATCGGCGTCCGCGTGCACACCGGACGCCGTCAGCAGATCAGCCAACCGGTAGCCGGTCCAGACGCCCGTCGAAATCAGGTTGCCTCCAACGGGATTCGACACGCAGGTTAACGTCGTCACCATCTCGACGACGTCAAAGTGGGCGAGGTCGTCGAAGCTGTAGCTGGCTTCGCGGTCCACCATGCCGTGGACGCGCAGCCGCCAGTCGCCGTGGCTGAGTTGGGGAACAACGAGTGCGGTGTCCACCCGGTAAAAGTCGGCGCTGGCGGTGACAAAGCTCGGTAGCGCAACGCCGTTCGGTTGCACATCAGCAGGTATGGGTGGCGTCGGTGTGCGCGGTTGGGGAAGCGCGAAGCTGGTGCGGTCAGCAGCCACCGAATGCGCCAGCCGCGTGATGACCGCACCCGCCACGCCACTCACCACTCCGAATCCCAGCAGTCCGAACATGATTAACCTGCGCCTGCCGGGATCCGGCTCGTCGTGGTCGGCTCGGTCTTCAGGGTCTCCCGGGCCGGGCCGGAACCGACGGGTGAGCAAACGCAGGGCCGCCACGCCACAGGCCGCACCGACGGCGGTGGGGATCGTGTCGAGTGCTGTCGCACCCTGCCGGGACAGCACCGCGGTGCATCCGAGGACGCCCGCCGCGGCGATCGCGGCGCTGCCGAGCGGGCGGCGCCGAGTCTCGAGGGTCCCGGCGATTGCAGCGATCGTAGCGATCACCACGAGCACGACTACGGCCAAGAAGAGCTTGTCCAGGGAACCCAGGGTCTGAATCGCCCACTCTTTTATGGGCCCCGGCGTCTTGTCGACGACCACTGAGGAGACCGCCGTACGCGCATCGGCGCGCGCACCGAACGGGATGCCCACCAACTCGGCTACCCCGAGCGAGACGGACGCGGCGGCGACACCGGCGATCATCCGCTCATTGGACGGGGCGACAGCCATCGAACAACTGTATGTGAGGGTCTCGAAACTTCGTGCCGGAGATGGCAAGGCGATATGACGGACAGCCGACGAAGGTCCTGCGGCTGCGGCGGGCACACGGCTGACGATTACTTCGGGTCTCCGTACCGCCACATTGGGTTCCGGTCTAGGGAATACTGCGCTGCAACCGAAGCACCAGCAGGAAGGAATCCCAGCGATGGTCACGACACGTGCCGAGGCGGCGCAGTACGTCAAGAATGCCGGAGGCTTGAAGCTTGTCGTTTTCGCAGCCGATGGGCACGAGGTCGCGGCGATGTTCGTGCAAGGATCGGTGACCTACGACCAGGAGGAAGCGACCTTCATCGCGGTCGCTGAGGACGGCCACACCGTCGGGGAACTGTTCGTGGACGAAACGGTCACGTACGACGAAAGCACAGACGCGTTTGTCATCCGCACCGCGCATTAGTCACCTCCAGCGGTCTTCGAAGCGTGCAACCCGGCGTGAATGACATGCTCAAACCTGATGTTCGAGGTGGGGTTGCATGTGCCATGCTGCGTAGGTGTCCGCTGATCAGGCGGTCGTCCCTGCAGGGGTCGTGACCTTTCTGTTCACCGATATCGAGGGTTCTACCCGTCGGTGGGAGTCAGACGCGGACGGGATGCGGGCGGCCCTGTCGGCGCATGACGACGCGCTTCGCAACGCGATCGAGGCGCATGGCGGTCGCTTGTTCAAGCACACCGGTGATGGGGTGTGTGCCGCGTTCGCCTCACCCAAGGGTGCGGTCGATGCGGCGGTGGCCGCCCAGCGTTCTGTGGAGTTGCCGGTGCGGATGGGGATTGCGACCGGTGAAGCCGAGCTGCGGGGCACCGACTACTTCGGTGCGGTGCTCAATCGTGCCGCGCGGGTGATGGCCGCCGGGCATGGCGGGCAGATCCTGCTGGCCGAGTCGACGGCGAGTCTGCTCAGCGGGGTTGATCTGGTGGATTTGGGGCCCCGACGGCTGCGGGACCTGCCGGCGCCGGTGGCGGTATTTCAGGTCCGCGCGCCGGGTTTGCGCACGGAGTTCCCGCCATTGCGTGCGTTGGATGAGCGCCCGGGGAACCTGCGGCATCAGCTCACCAGCTTTATCGGGCGCGAATCCGAAGTCACAGAGGTAGATGCGGCGCTGCGCGCCCACCGGTTGGTGACGTTGACGGGGGTGGGTGGGGTCGGCAAGACCCGCCTGGCGACCGAGGTTGCGGCGCGGCGGGCCGACGAATTTCCCGACGGGGTCTGGTTTTTCGAACTGGCGGCGGTGGCCGATCCGGCAGCGGTGCCCGATGCGGTCGCGGCGGTGCTGGGAATTACCCAACAGCCGGGCAAGAGCATGGCAGAGAGTGTGGCCGCCGCGCTGGAGGGCAGAGTTCGGTTGTTGGTGTTCGATAACTGCGAGCACGTCCGAGACGCCGCAGCCGATCTGATCGAGGCCATCCTGGCCCACTCGGCAACCGTGAAGATCCTGGCGACCAGCCGCGAAGGCTTAGGGGTGGCCGACGAACAGGCGTGGCTGGTGCCCTCGCTGGGCATCGGCGCGGGCATCGATTCCGCCGCGGCGGCGCTGTTTGTCGAACGCGCCCGAAGCGCGGCCTCACGCTTCTCGATCGCATCACGTCAGGAGGCAGACGCGGTGATAGAGATCTGTCGTCGCCTCGACGGGATTCCGTTGGCTATCGAGCTGGCGGCCTCGCGGATCGCTTCGATGAGCGCTAGCGAGGTTCGTGATCGGCTTGATAAACGCTTCCGGCTGCTGATTGGGTCACCTCGTGGGCTAGCACGCCACCAAACATTGCGTCAGGCAGTGCAGTGGTCCTACGACCTGCTCGGTGATGCGGAGAGGGCACTACTCGATCGCTGTTCGGTGTTCGCCGGTGGATTTGATCTCGAAAGTGCTTTTGCAATAAGTGAATTGGAAGGCTCCGACGACTACGCCGTGCTGGATCTGCTGGACACCCTGGTGCGTAAGTCGCTGCTGGTCGTCGACCGGTCGGCGGGCCGAACCAGATTCTCGATGCTGGAGACGATCCGCCACTTCGCCGAGGAGCAACTTGTAGCTTCCGGTGCGGCACTTGAGGTCCGGACCGTGCATGCCCGCTACTTCGCGGGGCGTGAAGCCGACATCATGTCCCTGTGGGACAGCCCCCGACAACGTGAGGCGTACACCTGGTTCACCGTCGAGCTGGCCAACCTGCGCACGGCGTTCCGCTGGGCCGCTGAACACGGCGACCTCCACACCGCCGCCGCCATCGCCATCTGCGCGACGTTCCTCGGTATTGGCGTGGAACAATACGAACCCGTCGCTTGGGCCGAGGAGCTCATCGAACCGGCGCGCGAGGTCGACCATCCGCGGCTTGCGCAGCTTTGCGTGCTGGCCGCGCAGTGCCACGCGGCCGGACGCGTCGACGACGCTGTGGACTACCTCGAGGCAAGCCACCAGCTGACGCAGAGCGAAAGATTCGACGAGGTTCCATACGAGCTACAAATCTCGACCGGCATCGTGTACACCCACGCCGGTCAGTCCGACCGGTGGGTCCACCTGTGCCGCCGTGTGATCGCGGCGGAGGCGGGCCCACTTACGATCACCCGCGCATGTCTGGTTATGGCGTTGTATTTCTCGGGCGAGGGTGACGAGGCGAGGGCGGCCTCGGAGGGCCTGCTCGCCGCGGCCGACGCCACTCACAATCCCATGACGGCCTGCTTCGCGCTCTTGGCGCACGGCCTTGCTTACCACGACGCTGATCCCGTCGCCGCGTACGACGCCCTACGCCGAGCCCTGACAGTCGCGCGGGAGAGTGGCAACCGCCAGATGGAATCGGCGGCAGCCGTCACGCTGTGGATGGTTGCGGCTACCGACCGTGACCCCATCGACTTTTTCCAGTATCTGACCCTGGCGATCAGCCACTACTACGACGCTGGCAACGTGGCCAACCTGCAAAACCCGCTGGCAATCCTCGCCTGTCAATTGGACCGCCTCGGACGCCACGAACAGGCCGCGATCATCAGCGGGTTCGCCGCAACTGCCTTTGCGCTAGCGAGCTACCCCCAACTCAACACGACGATCGCCCACCTCCGCGATGTCCTCGGCGACCAGACCTACGAATCGCTCGCCCACAAGGGCCAAACGATGACCACCGCCGCCATGGCGACCTACGCATTCGACCAAATCGACCAGGCCCGAGCGCAGTTCAACGTGGTCTCGGAATAGATGGGATATGAGAGTCTCAAAACCTCTGTCGGCACCGCCCGCTGTGAAGCCAACAGCTCCTCGTGGAATGTCCGACGGCCTATCCTTTGAGGACCACAGCAAACGCGGGGGCCGGAATAAGCGGAGGGTCGGATGACGACCGTAGCGCCATGCCGGACGTGTGGCACCGCGCCTCTGGAGAATGCGCGGTTTTGCCACAGCTGCGGCTCACCAGTCAACGACAGCGGTATCCGCGCGGAGTACAAGCAGGTCACGGTTCTGTTCGCCGACGTCGTTCATTCGATGGACATCGCCGCGGCGGTGGGTGCCGAGCGGTTGCGCGAGATCGTCGCCGAGCTGGTTGACCGCTTGTCGGCGGTGGTGCAGCGGTATGGCGGGACGGTGGACAAGTTCACCGGGGACGGCATCATGGCGGTGTTTGGCGCGCCGGTGGCGTTGGAGGACCACGCTATTCGCGCCTGCCTGGCGTCCTTGGGCGTCCAGGAGGAAGCGAAGCGGCTCTCGGTCGAAGTCCAGGAGCGGGACGGTCTGGACTTTCGGCTGCGGGTTGGACTTAACTCCGGTCAGGTGATCGCCGGTGAGATCGGTTCGGGGTCTTTCGCATACACCGCTATCGGTGAGCAGGTCGGCATGGCCCAGCGGATGGAATCAGTCGCGCCGCCGGGTGGGGTGACGCTCAGCGCGTCCACCGCGCGATTGGTTGAAGGCGCAGCGGCGCTCGGCGCACCTGAGCCGGTTCTGATCAAGGGAGCCAACGAATCCGTCACAGCTTATCGGCTGTTGGACATGAAAGAAGAGCATCGCGCGTTCGGCCGTGCCGAATCGAACCTGGTGGGTAGGCGGTGGGAGCTGTCCGCTGTCGGGAGCCTTTTGGACCGTGCAGTCGAGGGCTGCGGCGCGGTGGTGAGTGTGGTGGGGCCACCGGGTATCGGTAAGAGCCGTCTGGTGCACGAGGTGGCGGCGGTGGCGCGTCAAAAGAACGTGCAGGTGTTTACTGCGTTCTGCGAGTCACACACCAGCCAGGTGGCCTTTCACGCCGTATCGCGCCTGCTGCGCGCGGCCAGCGGTGTCGAGGGCCTTGACCCACAAGCAGCGCGAGCGCGGACACGGGCTCAGGCTCCTGACGCCGAGAGCGAGGACTTGGTTCTCTTCGACGACCTATTGGGTATCGCGGACCCCGATGTGCAGCTTGCACAGATCGACCCGGATGCCCGGCGACGGCGGTTGACCGCGTTGATCAATGCCGCCTTGTTGGCCCGCAAAAGCCCGGCAATGTTTGTCGTTGATGACGTCCATTGGATCGATGAGGTCAGTGAGTCGATGCTGGCGGACTTCGTTTCCGTCATCCCACAGACTGCCTCGCTGGTGCTGATGACCTATCGCCCCGAGTACAGGGGAGCGCTGACGCAGATACCGGGCGCGCAAACGATCGCGCTTGCACCGCTGAGTGATTCAGAAACCAGCGCGCTCGTCGATGAGCTTGTGGGACCCGAACCGTCTGTCGAAGCGATCAAATCCTTGATAGCCGGACGCGCGGCGGGTAATCCATTCTTCGCCCAGGAGATGGTGCGCGAACTCGCCGAGCGTGGCGTGCTGGAAGGCGAGCGCGGTCGACACACCTGCCGCACGGACGTGGCCGAGGTTAGGGTGCCGGCCACACTGCAGGCGGTGATCGCCGCGCGCATCGACCGCCTCGACACGGCGGCCAAGCAAACGCTGAATGCCGCGGCGATAATTGGCTCGCGCTTCACGACCGACATTCTGAAGACCTTGGGAGTAAAGCCGGTTGTCGATGAACTCGTGAGGGCCCAGCTCGTCGATCAGACAAGGTTCACTCCGGATGTTGAGTACGGGTTCCGCCATCCTTTGATCCGGACCGTCGCCTATGATTCACAACTCAAGTCCGACCGTTGCGAACTACACCGGAAGGTGGCCACTGCGATCGAAAGGCATGGCTCACCGGACGAATACGCCGCATTGATAGCAGAGCACCTACAGTCCGCGGGCGACCTGCACGACGCCTACTCCTGGCATATGCGTGCCGCGACCTGGTCGATGTTCCGCGACGTCACCGCGGCGAGGTTGAGTTGGGAGCGAGCACTGCAGGTGGCCGAGGCGCTGCCCGATGGCGATCCGAATCGCGTTGCGATGCGCATCGCGCCGCGCGCCATGTTGTGCAGCACCGCCTGGCGAGTTCACGCCGACATCTCTGGCACGTATTTCGAGGATCTTCAGGAGTTGTGCACGGGGGCGGACGACAAAGTATCGCTGGCGATCGGCATGAGCGGCCTTGTGTCAGAACACATGATTCATGGCCGGGGTGGCGAAGCGTCTCGGCTGGTGTCCGAGTACCTGGCACTTCTCGAATCGATCGGCGATCCTGAGCTGACGCTTGGTTTGAGCATCAACTTTGTTTCCGTCAAGCAGGAGATGGGCGAGCTGGCCGCGGTGCTGCGCGTGGCAGAGAACATGATCGACATCGCCGGCGGCGACCCGGTCAAGGGCGGCCACGTCATGGGGCTGGGATCACCGCTGGCGGTGGCGTTGGCAGCTCGCGGTTTCGCTCGATGTCGCCTGGGACGTCAGGGCTGGCGCGAGGACTTCGATGACGCCAGCCAACTGAGCAAAAAAGTCGACCCGCTGTCGCATGCGGTCGTGATCGGCTGGAAGTGCGTTCACACCATTCCGATAGGAGCCCTGCGGGCCGGAGACGACGTGCTCCGCGAGGTCGACGAGGTAGCGAAGCTCGCCGAGCAATTCAGCGACGACATCGCGCTGGGAATGACGGCCTCTACCCTCGGCCTCGTCTTGGTCCACCGCGACTCTCGCCCCGACATCGAGCGCGGAATAGATGTGCTCGCGAACGTAGCGAACCTGTGCCAACAAGAGCGGTTCTACCGGTCGGAATTGCCCTTGGTGGATCTGTATGCGGGATGGGCGCGCGCCAAACTCGGGGACGTCGACGCGAGCATCCCGGTCATGCGCGGCGCTGTCAACAGGATGTTTGAGGAAGGACAACGGGGATGGTGCATCGGGGCCAGCGGCATCCTCGTCGAAACGCTGCTCAAACGGGGAGCCGACGCTGATGTCCGCGAGGCCGACGCGGCGATTGAGCGCCTGGCCGAGACAAAGGTTGACGACGTTCCGGCAAGGGACGTCTGGCTGCTGCGGATGCGCGCGCTTCTCGCCCGCGCCCAAGGAGGTGTCGCCGCCGAGCGCGACTATCGGGATCGCCACCGCGCCATGGCGACATTGCTGGACTACGAGGGACACATGAAGTGGGCGGACGCGATGCCATGATGGCGGTCGGGCGAAAGGTCGGATTTGGTCTCGAACTAGACGAGATATGGGCATCTCAAGAGTTCGTGCCGAAAGATGGCACGGCGGTATGACGGACATCGCCAGCCAGCGGTGAAACGATACTGACGTGGACCCCAGCGGGGATGGTGGCGGTGAACTGACTACGACAGGGATGTTTTGTGGTTCCTGCGGCGCGCAGTCAAGCCCGAAGGCCAAGTTCTGCGGGGCGTGCGGTACGCGACTCGCGCAGGCCACCCAGTCAGCTGAGTACAAGCAGGTGACGGTGTTGTTCGCCGATGTCGTGCATTCGATGAGTATTGCGGCAGCGGTCGGTGCAGAGCGGCTGCGCGAGATCATGGCCGAACTTGTCAACATCACGACAGCGGTCGTGAAGCGCTATGGCGGCACGGTAGACAAGTTCACCGGTGACGGGATCATGGCCGTGTTTGGTGCGCCGGTGGCGTTGGAGGATCACGCTATCCGCGCGTGTCTGGCGGCGCTGGGAATCCAGGAGGAGACCGCCTGGTTGGCCGGTGAGGTCAAAGACCGCGACCGTGTGGATCTGCAGTTGCGGGTGGGACTTAACTCCGGTCAGGTGATCGCCGGTGAAATCGGTTCTGGCACGTTGGGTTACACCTCTATCGGAGATCAGGTCGGGATGGCTCAGCGGATGGAGTCGGTCGCTCCGCCCGGTGGGGTGATGCTCAGCGCGTCCACCGCACGACTGGTTGAGGGCGCAGCGGCTCTCACCGAACCTGAGCTGGTTCAGATTAAAGGTGTCGACGTGCCGGTGCATGCCCGCCGGCTGTTGAGCATGGGGGAACGACCTGCTGTCGGGCGTGCTGAGTCGAATCTGGTCGGTCGGCGGTGGGAGATGTGCGCCGTCGAGGGCTTGTTGGAGCGTGCCATCGACGGCCACGGCGCAGTGGTCGGCGTAGTGGGCTCACCGGGCATCGGTAAGAGCCGTCTGGTGCGCGAGGTGGTGGCGATCGCAGGGCATCGTGGCGTGGAGGTATTCACCACCTTCTGCGAGTCACACACCAACCACGTCCCCTTCCATGTCGTCGCACGGCTGCTGCGCGCGGCCACCGGCGTCAAGGGTCTTCACGGACAGACCGCTCGTGATCGAGTGCGCGACCGCGTTCCCGGCGCAGACCCCCAGGACTTGCTGCTGCTCCATGACCTACTAGGCATCGGCGACCCGAACGCTCCGTTACCGGCGATCGATCCCGATGCCCGTCGGCGACGGTTGACGGCGCTGCTGAATGCCGCGTCCTTGACTCGGGAAACGCCAGCGGTCTACGTCGTTGAGGACGCCCATTGGATCGATGAGGTCAGCGAGTCGATGCTGGCCGAGTTCCTCACGGTGATCCCCCAGACGGCCTCGCTGGTGTTGGTCACCTATCGTCCCGAATATCGGGGTGCGTTGAGCCGGGTTGCCGCTGCCAAAACCATAGCCCTTGCGCCACTGAGTGATCCGGAGATCGCAACGCTGGTCTCACAGCTGCTCGGGCCGGACCCGTCAATCGGCGCGTTGGCCTCCGTGATCGCCGAGCGGGCCGCGGGTAATCCGTTTTTCGCCGAGGAGATGGTGCGGGATTTGGCCGAGCGTGCTGTGTTGCGCGGCAACCGCAGCGCTTACATCTCCACGGTCGACGCTGCCGAGGTCGCCGTGCCCGCCACTGTGCAGGCCACCATCGCCGCCCGCGTCGACCGGCTGAACCCTAGAGCGAAACGCACCCTGAACGCTGCGGCGGTCATCGGCGCGAAGTTCAGCCGGGACCTACTGGAAACGCTGGGGATTGATCCTGTCCTGGAGGACCTGGTGGGGGGCGAGCTAATCGATCAGATCAGGTTTACCCGACAGCCCGAGTACGTGTTCCACCATCCGCTGATCCGCATGGTGGCCTACGAATCACAACTCAAGTCGGATCGTGCCGAGCTGCATCGGCGGCTCGCTGCCGCGATTGAGGCCCGCAGCCCAGGCTCGGCTGATGAAAATGCTGCGCTGATCGCCGAACATCTGGAGGCTGCCGGTGATCTGTACGCCGCCTACGGCTGGCAGATGCGTGCCGCAAAATGGGCGACCAACCGCGACATCGCCGCAGCGCGATTGAGTTGGGAGCGTGCCCGAACCATCGCCGACGCATTGCCCGCCAATGACCCAGGCCTGGCAGCCATGCGCATCGCCCCGCGCACCATGTTGTGCGGGACCGGCTGGCGAGTCCACGCCAACGTTGCCGGTGACCGCTTTGATGAATTGCGGGAGTTGTGCGGCGTCGCCGGGGACAAGGCGTCACTGGGCATCGCGACGGCAGGGTTGGTGGTTGGCTACGCGCATCAGGACCGGATGCGCGATGCGTCGCAGCTGGCATCGGAAGCCTGGGCCCTCGCCGAGGCGGTCGGAGATGCGACCTTGACGGTGGGGCTATCCTTCCCGGTGATCTACGGCAAGATCGAGAGCGCCGAGTGGTGTGACGTGCTGCGATGGTCACAGACCGTTATCGATCTGGCCGACGGTGATCCGTCGAAAGGTAACTTCCTTGTTGGGTCTCCATTAGCGCTCGCGTTTGCGTCGCGGGGTATGGCCCGTTATTTCCTGGGTCGTCCCGGATGGCCAGAAGACCTGCAGCACGGCCTAGCTATGGCGCGCCGCGCTGACCCCGCGTCCTACGCCGGGGTGGTCGGCTATGTCTACTTGCTGGGGATACCGTTTGGCGTGCTGAGGCCCGATGATCGTGCGCTGCACGAGATCGAGGATGCTCTACGGATCGCAGAGCGATCCAGCGATGACGTCGTGGTGGGCTTCATCCAGGCGACGCTGGGTGTTGCGCTGGTGCACCGCGACACCATTGTGGAGCGTGGTCGCGGACAGCAGCTGTTGGCCGAGGTCGGCGAAGTGTTCCTAAACCGAGGACACAACCTATGCGATTTGCCGATCGCCGAGGTCTACTCGGCACGTGAGACGGCGAGGCAGGGAGATCTCGGTGCCGTCATACCGGTGATACGCAACGCCGCCGACCATCTGTTCCGCCAGGGACATCTGCTGTTGTGGGGAGTTCCAGCGACGGGTGTTCTGGTGGAGACACTGCTCGATCGCCGGGCCGACGGTGACTTGGCCGAAGTCGAGGCCGCGATTGACCGGTTGGCGGTCGCGCCAGCCGATGAGGGTCTGGTGATGCGCGACATCTGGTTGTTGCGGCTGCGGGCGCTGCTGGCCCTGGCTCGGGGTGATGCCGCTGCTTACAAGCACTTTCGGGATGACTACCGCGACATGGCAAAAACGCTTGGCTACGAGGGACATATCGCGTGGGCCGAGGCGATGCGATGACGGGGCACCCACTTTGCCTTAACAGACGACATTTGAGACAGCCCGGCAACTCCGCTTAGGTTCATAAACCATCCAGGTCGCAATGTCGCATGATTTCGTCTCGGAAATGCCAACGTGCTCAAATCCCTTTTATTCCAAGCCCTGGAGGCCGCGTGTGCTGTCTGGGCTTTCAGTGTGAGTCCAGGGCGAGGATCTGGCGGATTTGCCGCCTTGAGCGCACACTCGAGGCCGTCAGTGCACACGAGACGACGAGCTAGCTCGGGACGGGGTGCCGGACGAACGTCCGCGGCTGCGTGAATGCCCGGATCCCCTCGACCCCGAGCTCCCGCCCGATGCCGGACTGGCCGCAGCCACCGAACGGCAGGCGCGGGTCCTGGGCGGCCAGGCCGTGGCAGTTCACGCTGATCGTGCCCGCCACGAGCCGGCTCGTGATCCGGTCGGCGAGCGCGTCGTCACCGGTCCAGACGGACGCGGTCAGGCCGAATTCGGTTGCGTTGGCCGCGGTTACGGCGTCGTCGATCCCCTCATAGCCGAAGATCGGCAGCACCGGGCCGAACTGCTCCTCGGTGGCCAGCCGCGAGTCCGGGGCCAGGTCGGTCACGACCGTCGGGAGCGCGAAGTAGCCACCGGAGCCGGCGTCCTCCTCGCGGATCCTCCCCGCGGCGCGCACCGTCGCCCCCCGGGCCTCGGCGTCGCTGACGAGATCGGCGACCCGGTCGCGCCCGGCGGCGGTGTGCAGCGGGCCGAGCGTGGTCTCCTCGCCGAGGCCGTCGCCGACCACCTCCCGCTCGCAGCGGGCGAGCACCGCCTCGGCCAGCTCGCCGACCCGTTCCGCGGGAGCGTATAGCCGCTTGATCGCCATGCACACCTGACCGCCGGTGGTGTAGGTCGCCGTCACCAGCCGTTCCACCAGCTCGTCGGTGACCGCGATGTCCGAGGCGATGATCGCGGCGTCGTTGCCGCCGAGCTCGAGCAACACCGGGGTGAGCCGCGTCGCCGCCGCCGCCATCACGGCGCGCCCGGTGGCGACCCCGCCGGTCAGCGAGATGAGGTCGATGCCCGGGTGGGTGACCAGCGCCTGGGCGAGCTCGCTGCCCGGGGCGGAGAGGACGTTCACGACGCCCGGCGGCAGCGCCGCCGCCAGCGCCCCGGCCAGCTGCAACGTGGCGAGCGGACAAGTGGGGGGCACCTTGACGACGGTGGTGTTGCCCGCTGTCAGCGCCGACGCCAGCTTCGTCATCGTCAGCGCGAGCGGCCAGTTGAACGGCAGCACCAGCGCGGCCACACCAAACGGCTCCCGGTGCAGCCGTGGGTATTTCGAGCCGGGGTCGACCTGCTCGGGCTCCAGCGCCGCCTCGGCCATCGACCCGATCAGCGCGGCCAGACCCGGTCCGGCGCTGATCTCGAAGTTGGCCTCGCTGAGCACCTTGCCGTGCTCGCGGGTATACAGGCGCGCGCCGTCGCCGGCGGCGAGCTGTTCGGCGGCCGCGGTCGCTGCGGCCGCGAAAGCGGCGACCCGCTCGGCGACCCTGAGCGCTCGCCATCCGGGCGCCGCCCGCCGCGCCGCCGACACCGCGGCGTCGAGCTGGGCGCCGTCGGCGGCGGGCGCGTGACCGACGATCTCGGCCGGCCGGGCCGGGTTGTGCACGGCGTAGCTTCCGGCGGCGCCGGGCTGGGGTTCGCCGCCGATCGTCAAAACCGGCTCGTCTCCGGCGGTCTGGCTTTCCCGAGCGATCGTCGTTGATCCCGTCATTACCCGTCTCCCTTGACCCAGTGCGGTTGTCCCGCCATCGTAAATCGCTATGACGCCGATCACATTCTTGAGTCACCTGAGGGCATCGTGAAAGCCGTCGTGCTGCGCGAGGTCGGACGGCCCACCGCGGTGGAGGAACTCGCGCTACGACCCGTCGGCAGGCACGAGGTGCGGGTGCAACTGCACGCCAGCGGCGTTTGTCACAGCGACCTGTCGCTGCGCAACGGATCCATACCGACTCTGCTGCCGTCCACGCTCGGCCACGAGGGCGCCGGGATCGTCGCCGAGGTCGGCGCGGACGTCACCACGGTCAGCCCCGGTGACCACGTCGTGCTGACGTGGAACGTGCCCTGCCGGTCCTGCCCGCATTGCCTGCGCGGCGAGGCCCAGCTGTGTGTGCACGGCTACGACCACGCCTACGGCGCCCCCTACGCCGAGAGCGGCGCCGGCCCGGTGTGGCCGGGGATGGGTGTCGGGTCGCTGGCCGAACAGACGCTGTTGCCGGCCGCGGCGGTGGTGCCGGTGGATGAGTCGTTGCCGCTCGACCTGGCCGCGCTGCTGGGCTGCGGCGTCACCACCGGGGTCGGCGCGGTGATGCGCACGGCGGCCGTGCGCCCGGGGGAGAGCGTGCTCGTCATCGGCTGCGGCGGCGTGGGTTTGGCCGCGATCCAGGGGGCACGGCTGGCCGGCGCGGCGAAAATCATTGCCGCCGACCGGGTGGCCGCCCAACTTCCCGCCGCGGCGGCCAACGGCGCTACCGACACCGTCGACGCGAGTGAGGTGGATCTCGTGACCGCGGTGCGCGACCTCACCGGGGGCATTGGGGTCGATCACGGAATCGAGGTGGTGGGCAAGCCCGCCACGATACGCGCCGCCTACGAGGCCACCCGCCGCGGCGGCAGGGTCACACTGGTGGGTGCCGCGGGAATCACGGAGGAGGTGACGTTTCCCGCGCTGTCGTTGATGGCCGACGGCAAGGCGATCCAGGGCAGCGTCTACGGCGCCAGCGACCCGGCGCGCGACATCCCCGTGCTCTCCGAGCTTGCCCAGCGCGGCCAGCTCGACCTCGAGGCGTTGGTGACGCGACGGATCGGCATCGACGACGTCGAGGCGGCATTCACCGACATGACCGCCGGACGGGGGGCGCGCAGCGTGGTCTGTTTCGCTTCGACACCTAGCGGGACAGCGTGATCGCCTGCTCGGGGCAGTTCTGCTCACCCGCGACGGCCTGCGCCTCGAGCTCACCCGAGACTTCCTCGACGAGCACGACACAGTGGCCGACTCCGTCCGCGTCGAACACGTCGGGCCCCAGGGTGTAGCAGCGCCCGTGGCCGGTGCAGCGGTCGGCGTCGACGGCGACGCGGGTCATGGGAAGGACGGGAATATTAAGGGCAGCGACTCCACCGACCGCAGCGCGGCGGTGTAGGTCAGCTGGGTACCGGGTTTGATCTCGTAATCCGGGATGCGCCGGTGGAATTCGCGCAGCGCGACCCGCAGCTCCATGCGGGCCAGGTGGGAGCCGAGGCAGCGGTGCGGCCCCCCGCCGAACGCGCGGTGCCGGTTCGGATTGCGGCTGAAGTCCACGACGTCGGGATCGGGGAATTCCGCCGGGTCGGTGTTGGCCGCCCCGAGCAACGGGCTGACCCGCTCGCCCTTGCTGATGGGACATCCGCCCACCTCGACGTCTTGCATTGCCACGCGGGCCACCCCGGGCACCGGTGTCTCCCAACGCAACAACTCCTCGATGGCGCTCGGCAGGATGTCGGGCTGTTCGACGAGCCGGTGCCGGTGCTCGGGATGGCGTGCCAGGTACACGAAGAAGCAGTCCAGCGAGTCGGTGACGGTGTCCAGCCCGGCGATGAGGAACAGGAAGCAGATGTCGAGGAGCTCCTCGCGCGACAATGCCCGGCCCTCCGCGTTCAAGTTCGTCGCGATCATCGCGGACAACACGTCGTCGCGCGGGTTGGCGATGTGATCGTCGATGGCGCGCTCGAAGTACTCATAGATCTGTTGCGCCACGGGCGCCGAGGTCTCGTGGCGGCGCGCGAGGCTGGGGTCGCCCTCCGGGCGGATCACCCCGTCCTTCCAGAGCAGGAATTTGTCGAGGTCCTCCAGCGGCAAACCGAGCAACTGCAGGAACACGGTGCACGGAAGCGGGACGGCGAACTCTTCGTGGAAGTCGCATTCGCCGCGATCGGCGAAGCGGTCGATCATCTCGTTCACCAGCGCGGTGACCTGGGGCTCCCGCCGCGCCATCTCCCGCGGGGTGAACAGCGGATCGAGGACGCGGCGGTACTTCGCGTGCTCGGGCGGATCGACTTGCAGCGGGATCAGCGGCCGCACGTTGCCGAGATCGACGGCGTCCATGTTCGACGAGAACAACTCGGTGTGCTTGAGCGCCATCTCGATGTCGGCGAGGCGGCTGAGAACCACCGACTGCGGCGACCGGAACACCGGATTCGTTTCGCGCAACGCCTTATACATCGGTTGCGGCTCCGCCACACCTGCCATGGCCTGATCGACATAGCCTTCCGTGTCTGTCATGAGGTCAGCGTGACACCAACATCGCTATTTAGGCAATGATTGAATAAATTGCGCGACGGCTAAATGCTGCTGGTCAGCAGATTCCGCAGCGAGTACCGTGGATCGTCGCGGACGAGTTGGCCGGGCGGCCGCGGCACGTGGCGGTCCGAAAGGCCCGGCATCGAGTCGAGGAAAGTCCGGACTTCACAGAGCAGGGTGATTGCTAACGGCAATCCGAGGTGACTCGCGGGAAAGTGCCACAGAAAACAAACCGCCACCTTCGCGGTGGTAAGGGTGAAACGGTGCGGTAAGAGCGCACCAGCATTCCGGGTGACCGGGGTGGCTAGGCAAACCCCACCCGAAGCAAGGCCAAGAAGGCCGCACCAGGTGCGGCCGCGCAGGCGTCCGAGGGTTGCTCGCCCGAGCCTGCGGGTAGGCCGCTCGAGGCACCCGGCAACGGTGTGTCCAGATGGATGGTCGCCGCCCCGCCGCCGTTGCTAACGCGCGGCGGCGGGGAACAGAATCCGGCTTACAGGCCAACTCGCCCGCCTTACGTCTGCGACCTGCATATTCAGCTGGTCGGAGCCGCCTCCATCCGCAGTGCGTCCGCAGTAAATCCGAACACCGAATCAATCGCGTCTCGCGTCCGGTCGTCAGAATCGGGCCACAAGTGGCTGTAGGTGTCCAGCGTCTTGACCGCACTGGCGTGACCGCGACGCGCCTGAACTGTCTTGACGCTCTCCCCGTGCCGGTTTAGCAAACTTGCGTAGTAGTGGCAAAGCGCGTGGAATCCGGTCCCGGCGGGAAGCCCCGCCGTCTCAACCGCTGCGCGCCACCTGTGCCCGAACACCGACCGGGTGATCGGCTTGCCCGACAAAGTGAACACCAGGCCGTCAGGCCCGGCAGGAGGCCGTACGACTTCGCCGCGTATGGCGCTCGACAGGAACAGTGTCGTCGTCATCGTCGAGTGACCACGCCAGCTCCGGCGTGGCCTCCGTCCCGGGGGGTACGACGGCGGTCTCGTCGCTAGGGCCGGCGCCGGCGGAAGTGGGCGCGTTGTCAGCGTCGTCTTCATTGGGGGTCGTGCGCGTCCTCCTGGTCGGGAGTTGCATCAGCATTTTGCGCTGGGGCTCCGACAGGCGGGGGCCGCTACCGAGGAGAGTTGGGCGAATGTGACCCAATGTTTGGTCCGGCTGCGTTAAGCTGCCACTTCCGCCGGGGGTATCGGTGACGATCGGACGCCAGTCAGGTTGTCTTGACCTGTTGGGAGTCGCAGATGTCGTTTGTGGTGGCGGTGCCGGAGCTGCTGGGCACGGCAGCAACGGATTTGGCCAGTCTCGGGTCGACGATCAGCTCGGCCCACGCGGCCGCGGCGGCCCCGACGACGGGGGTGCTGGCCGCCGCTGGGGATGAGGTTTCGGCGGCCATCGCGGCGGTGTTCTCCGCCCACGGTCAGGGCTTTCAGGCACTCGGTGCGCAGGCGACGGCGTTTCATGAGCAGTTTGTGCAGCAGTTGAATGCGAGTGCCCACTCCTATGCCAGCGCCGAAGCCGCCAACGCCTCGTTGTTGCGGCCCTTGAATGCCAGCGCGGCCTCGCAGTCGTTAATCATTAGCACAGTCCTATTTCTAGAAAGCTTGCCGGTGGTGGGGAACCTCTTTACAGGACTCTTTGGGTTATTAGGGATATCCCTCTTTTTGCTCTTTTTGGGATCGATTTATATTTTGGTACTTCTAGGTGATTCCTTGGCGCAGTTTGGGCTCTAAGACGCTGCCCCACGCCCGGCGATCCCGATGGATTGCCACTAGCCCGCAGAATGGCCACGGGGCACTTCGCCAGAAAACCGGCAAAGGACGTCCTACGGCAGGGTGCGTTGAGCCACGGCACGTATTCGTGTCGGTCATATGTCAGACGCCTGCCGGTGTGAACCTCCATGCCATTCGGGCCGCCCCCACGGAGAGCAGGGCGGCCCGGTCAACTATTCAGACGCGGATTGGGGCGAGTTGGTTCCTAATGCGGCGGTGAGGGATGGGCGCATGGCCTTTGTTCCGCGTCGTCGAATGCGCTCGATCCCGTTGGTGATCAGGGAACTGTCCGGGTGACGCACCCGTTCCATCCCTGGTTCGGGCGGGTGTTCGTA
>Ga0335076_10000533_pt1 | contig 35537 bp, 32 predicted proteins | sample Lox_Sample_25_FD_206717 | JGI IMG/M metagenome (GOLD analysis project Ga0335076, IMG submission 206717) | Soil microbial communities from Loxahatchee National Wildlife Refuge, Florida, United States - Lox_Sample_2.5 | ecosystem: Environmental > Terrestrial > Soil > Wetlands | place: USA...
AGCGGTCCGCAGCACAGACTGCCGAACTAAATACGATCGACCCTCCCGTCAAAAGGGGGGTATCCTCACCCTCGGCCAAGATCTCAAGAGACCCTGCTCCCTAACTTCCTTCGCGTGGTCAATCCACTTGGGGAAGCTGTTATGGGGAGTCTACTGACCCGCCCCGCTGTCCCGGCACAAGGTTCGGTGGCTATCGGGACGTCTCCGTCTTTTTTCAGTTTTAGGGCGTGCTTGGCAACCTCGCCGACAACGTCGGACGAATATTCACCACTTTCGGTGCAGCGCGCCAGATTCAACTTGACGCACGGTTCATGTTCTAACGCGCCCGAATTGTTTATCTATTTCACTTTTCCATTAGCAGTGGTCTGCGCACAGGCTGGAATTTGCGTTCCAAGTGCCGCCGTAGATCGCGCTTCGCACGGAGGGAACGAGATTTTACGGCGGCTACAGTCAGGCCGATGCGGCGAGCGGTCTCGATGCTCGTCAATCCTTGGAATTCGCGAAGCAGCACTACCGTCCGCAAACTTTGTCGGAGATTTGAAATTGCCTCAGTCACGGCGGCGCCAACTTCTTTCGCGGCTAGAACATCTTCGGGCGTAAGCGCCTTTTCCACGGGATTGACGGCGGGAGACTCATAGTCCACATGGCTCTCGGTTTCAACAATCCAGGCGCTCGTACGCCGCTGACGGAGCAGCATCAGGGCTTCATTGATGGCAATGCGGGTCAACCAGGTTGAAAAGCTCGATTCTCCGCGGAATCCGGCGAGCTTCGCGAAAGCGCGTTGAAACGATCGTTGGGAGGCGTCTTCCGCATCCTGTTCATTGCGGAGAATGCGATAGGCAATACGATAGACTCTCGTTCGATGACGCTCGTAAAGTAGCTCGAAAGCACCTGAGCATCCTGCTCGAGCTTCTGCGACCAGCAGGTATTCGTCGACAGCTGCCGACTTAGCCGTCTTGTCGTAAGGACCTTCCGTATCTCTTGTTTGTGGTACCGCCGGTTGGGCGCTCATCGTCCCTTGTCTTCCTTCCTCATCGCTTCTGCGCAGACATTGACGATTAAGGCAGTAATGCAGGAAAGAAACAATTGGACGAACGTATCGGCGATGCCTTCGCACCGATGAATGTCGTCAACCGTGTTTGGATTTGTGGCCGCTCAACCGTTCCGATATCGGCAGCACTCAATTCCCAATACCAAGGTATTGCCAATACCATCGTCTGATTGTTTGAGCTCCACGCTTCTGGTGTGATTCCCGCGGAATTCGATCGGTCAAGGCACACGGAACGAGCTTTGAGAGAAGGAGTAGACGACGATGGGCACAGCGACCGCGCCGGGCCTCGCTAAGAATGCGGAGCCTGCGCAGGTTCCGGAACCCAAGCCGAAATGGCAGAGATTTTTAGTGCCCGCATTAGTCGTGTTGCTTGCGGCTGCGATCCTCGCCACGATCACTTGGAACTGGAACTCTTGGGAGGGCGGCCGGATTGAACAAGTTACGGATGACGCCTACGTTCGCGGAGACATCACGCCACTCAGCACCAAAGTGGCGGGCATCGTTCGGAAGGTTGGAGTCACCGACTACCAGGCAGTACACAAAGGCGACCTGATAGCGGAGCTGGAAGACGACGATTACAAAGCTCAAGTTGCTCAAGCCAGCGCGGCCGTCGAAGCAGGACACGCCGCGATTGAAAACAATCGCCGCCAGCGCGAGCTTCAGGACTCGAAGATCGAGCGCGCGCTTGCAGGAATTGACCAGGCAAAAGCGCAGATCACCGCCGCCCAAGCGGGCATTGATGCGGTTCAGGCGGACGTAGTTCGCACCCATTCCGAGCGTCTTCGCCAGGAGGCGCTCCTTCAAACGCACTCGAGCACGCAGCAAAAAGTCGAGCAGGCGGTGGCGGATGACCAGCGGTATGCCGCGCAACTCGCAAGTCGCCAGGCGGATCTCGATCAGGCCAAGACCGCGCTCCGCGCCAGCGAAGATGCCGCCGAAGCGGAGCGGCGAACCAAGACAGTGCTCGAGTCGCAGGAGGGGCAGCTTGTCGCCGACCTCCATGCGAAGGAAGCGTCGCTGACTGTTGCGCAGGTGAACCTCGGCTACACAACGATCGAAGCGCCAGGTGACGGCACCGTCGGCGAGAGACAGGTGAGACCCGGACAACTCGTTTCGCCGGGAACGCAAGTCATCTCGTTCGTGCCTCTGGTCAAGTGGGTCCAGGCGAACTATCGCGAGACGCAACTCACCAATGTGAAAGTCGGCGATGCCGCGGAGATTCGCATCGACGAATATCCGGGGCGAGTCGTCCACGGCAAGGTGCTCGAGATCGCTCCGGCCAGTGGATCGCAGTTCGCCCTGCTGCCCCCGGACAACGCGACCGGCAATTTCACCAAGGTCGTGCAAAGGATTCCCGTGAAGATAGCGCTCGAGGATTCGGACTTTGCGAAGAGCTTGCGTCCAGGTCTCTCGGTAGTCGCCACAGTCCGCACGAAACACTGACTGGAGTTCTGAATGTCCGCTTCGAGTCTAGCCATGCCGCAACCGACGCCCGCACAACTCGCGCGCGGAATCGCGTCAGCTGGGCCCGGCCAGCTTTCACAGAGCCCCTTGCTCGGAATCCTGGGTGTGATCATCGGAGCAGGGGTCGTGAGTCTAACAAGCCGGATGATTTCGTTGGGTGTCGCGGACTTCCGGGGCCATCGCGGATTTGGCTACGACGAGGGCGCCTGGATCGGCACGGCTTTCGACGTCGGGCTGATGTTCATCGGTCCATTCACTGTCTACCTCGGTGGACTGATGGGGCCGCGTCGGATTCTGCTGGGGGCCGCGGGATTGTTCACACTGCTCTCCAGCTTCTTGCCCTTCATCCATAGCTACGCTCTCGTCATCGTGGCATTGGTTCTGGCGGGTTTGAGTTCCGGGACGTTCTATCCGCTGACGCTCACCTTCGCCTTGCGTAGTATTCCGATTCGGTATCTTCCCTTCACGATTGCGCTGTACGCGTCCTTCGTGGATGGCGCGGTGAACCTCGCCCCATCGCTCTACGGCTGGTACAGGGACCATCTCTCCTGGCAATGGATGTTCTGGAACGCAGCGGTGATTACGCCGGTCATGATGCTGTGCATTTATTTCGGAATACCAAAGTCACCTCCCGCCAGAGAGCATCACGATCCGCCGAGCTTTGCGGGCTTTCTGTACGCGAGCGCCGGCTTCGCACTGATCTTGGCGGCGTGCGAGCAGGGAGAGAGACTCGACTGGTGGCATTCCGGTGTTTTCACTGCGCTAGTCGCCAGCGGCGCCTTCTTGTTACTGAGCTCGCTCGTTCGGCGCCTGTTGGGTCCTAACCCTCTTGTCGACATGCCGTACTTGGCTCAACGGAATACGATTCTGCTGGGAATTATCCTGTTCTTCTTTCGCTTCTTTCTCCTGACGACGATCACGCTAGTCCCTCAGTCGCTGTCCATCCACGGTTTCCAGGCGGATCAAATCGGGCCGGCAGTCATCTGGAGTGCCGTTTCGTTCGTGCCACTGGCGATTGTGGCCGGTTTCCTGCTGCTTTCAAACGTGGATGCCCGCCTGCTGCTGGCGGCGGGTTTTGCGAGCCTGGCATTCGCATCCATCCTGGACGCTCAAATGACCAGCGCCTGGGCCGCGGCAAACTTCTACCGCACCGAGTTTCTCTTGGCATTTGGACAATGCTTTGCGTTCATCGGCCTGGTCTCAGCAATCATATTGCAGACGGTTTTTACAGGCGGGTTGTTGAAACCTCAGCGCGCCCTCACCTTCTCCGCCTACTTCCATACGGTCCGGCTTTTCGGAGGGACTCTTGGCGCCGTCGCATTGGGACGGTTCATTGCCGAGCGGGAGAAGTTGCACTCGAACTTGCTTGGGCTGCACGTGCAACAGGGTAGTTGGATCACGGACGGAAGCATCAAGCAACTGACAGCAGGTGCCCTGGCCAAGTCGTCAGGCCTGGCTGAGGCGGCAGGCCGCGCTGTAGACGCTGTGGGCGCGCGCCTGCGCCTTCAGGCATATACGCTGAGCCTGAACGACGGATTCTATCTGATCGTTTGTATGTGCGTGATTGCCTTGCTCTTCGTCGCTTGCTTGCGAGAGTCGCCGCTGCAATACGGGGAGATCAGCGCGATGCGACACCGTGCAACGACGGCGGAGGCAGAAAAGTGATGAGTCTCCTCGCCAGGGCCCTGGGCGTACTGTTGCTTCTATCCAGTCTTGGAGTATCCCTCGCGGCTCAAAGCCCCCCGTCTCGACACATTACGCTTCAAGAAGCCGTGCAGTTGGCCGTGACGAATAACCATGCTATTCGAATCGCTGAATTTCAGACGCAAGAGAAACAGCATGCGAAGGACGAGGCGCGAAGCCATTACCTCCCGGGCGTGACGAACGCGAGCCGCATCTTTACTGTAACAGACAGTCAGTTCATCGAAATCCCGGCGGGCAGCCTGGGAACAGTAGACGGCACTCCGATTCCAGCAAAGCCGGATATTCTCAGTCAGGGCGGCAAGACTTTCGTTGTCAGCGGCACGACGCTCTCTCAGCCACTGACACAACTCTTCACCCGAGTGAAACCTCTGAATGACGTGGCACGCGCGGACTTGGAAGCAAGTCGTGAGACTTCGCGCCAGACCGTGAATGAAGTCAAGCTGCGAGTTCGCCAAATCTACTACCAGCTGCTGATCACGCAGTTGCACCGAAACGCCACAGAGGCGAAGACCCGGGCCGCCGGGGATCTCGAGCGCGAGCGCATCGAACAGGTGAAGTACGGGAGTTCGCTCGACGAACAACTGATCGAGAGCAAAGCCGAAACCCTGCAAGCCAAGCAGGACCTCCTCACTACGGAGTTGCGACTTTCCGACCTGACGATGCAGCTCGATGACGTGATGGGATTGCCCGTCACGACGGCGCTCGAACTCGACCCTGTGGTACCCGACGTCCCAGAATCTTGCCCTCGGGAGGAATGCCTAAGGGTCGCTTTGGCTTCACATCCGGAAATTCTTGCCGCCCGCGCTGAAGTCGAGAAGGCGTCGGCGGGAGTCCGTCTGGCGAAGGCCGACTACATTCCGGATGTCTCCGCCTTCGCCAGTTACAGCTATCAGAGTGACGTCCCGTTCCTCGCTCGCAACTTCGGCACCTTCGGAGCTCAATTCACCTGGGACCTGTTTGACGGGGGCAGGAGGCACTCGGCCGTCCAAGAAAGCGCGGACAAGTTGGCCCAAGCAAAAGAGAATCTGTTGAGAGTGACGGACGACGTAGAACTCCGTGTCTCGACAGCTTTGAACAAGCTCGACCGTACGAAAGAAATGGTGGATGTTTCCCAGGAATTGCTGGCTTTGCGGACCGAATCCAGCCGTGTGACTGCGGAGCAACTTTCCAAAGGGGCAGCGCTCCCGTCTCAGGCGGATGCCGGAATCGCTCAAGAGCTCGAAGCCAAGGCACTTTTCCTTACCGCACAACTCGACTACGTCCAAGCACACGACGAACTCATCGAGGCCATGGGTGACCCAGGTGGACAGCAATAACAAGGACGAAATGAGCATGAAGGAGCTCGGCAAGCACCGACTCGTGGCCAGCAAGCTGGTTGGGATTGCGGTGCTGCTCGCGGGATTACTGCTGGCCGCGAGACTTTGTCTCGGTGCTCCTGAGAATGCTTCGCAGAACCCGAACATCTTCAAGCCGCTTTCGACGCCTGCGGACTCGATCTTCCATCTATCGCTTTTCGTTCTCGGCATCACAGGCTCGATTTTTGTGGTCGTCTTCAGTCTGCTCGTTTATTCCATCGCCAAATACCGCAGGCGCGCGGGAGACGAGGATCGCGAGCCTCCGCAGGTCTACGGCAGCAATCAGGTTGAGCTTGCCTGGACTGTGATTCCGGTGCTGATCGTTCTCGTGCTGTTTCTCGCCACTGCGCGTGTGATCCATTCGATTCAAGACGCTCCCGAACCTCGTGGAGCGATCGACGTCACCGCTATAGGCCATCAGTTCTGGTGGGAGTTTCGATATCCACAACTTGGAATCGTTACTGCGAACGAATTGCACGTGCCGGTCAGCACCATCTCACGTCCTACTCCCACATTTCTGACTTTGCTCTCGGCTGATACCGATCACAGCTTCTGGGTTCCGCGTCTCGCTGGGAAGACTGATTTGATTCCTAACCACCCGAATAGCATGTGGATTGATCCACGTGAGACGGGACTCTATCTCGGGCAGTGCGCGCAGTATTGCGGCGTGGAGCACGCCAAGATGTTGCTGCGTGTTTACGTCGACTCACCGGACCAATTCGAAAAATGGGTTCATGCACAACAGGCCGCACCGGTGAACGACGCCTCGGTCCAGGAAGGCCGCCGCATTTTCGAATCGACCGGGTGCCTGAACTGCCACACGGTGAACGAAACGGTGGCCAATGGGCGGTTCGGCCCCGACCTCACTCACCTGATGAGTCGAGACACCCTCGCCTCGGGCCTCGTGCCAAATTCGCCGGCGAACCTCCGCCAATGGATTCAGGACCCCGACTCAATCAAGCCAAGCTCCCTCATGCCGGCCATGAAGCTGGCAGACGGTGACCTGGACCATCTAGTGGCTTACCTGGAGTCGCTGCGATGAAAGCAAGGGAGTAAACATGGCTTCAGACTCAATCGCGATGAATCCGACCGACGTTTCCGCAAAGTCGATCACCGAGAAATTACACGAGTGGGTCGTGACCGTCGATCACAAGCGACTGGGCGTTATGTACATCCTCTACGCTTTGGTCTTTCTCGTGATTGCCGGAACCGAAGCGATGATTATCCGCATACAGCTGATGCGTCCGCACAACGATTTTGTCTCGCCGCAGGTCTTCAACCGCATGTTCACCATGCATGGAACCACGATGATTTTCTTCGTCGTGATGCCCGTCCTGTTCGGCTTTGCAAATTATCTGGTCCCGTTGATGATCGGCGCGCGAGACATGGCTTTTCCGCGCCTGAATGCCTTTAGTTTCTGGCTCATGGCGTTCGGCGGAATTCTCCTCTACTTCAGCTTCATTGGCGGAAACGGACTATACGGAGCTGGCAATGCGCCGGATGTGGGCTGGTGGGCCTACGCTCCGCTAACGGCGAAGGCGTTCTCGCCGGGGCACAGCTCGGACTTTTGGACGCTCGCTCTGCTGGTTTCAGGATTCGGCAGCGTCGGCACGGCGATCAACATCATTGCCACCATCATTTCCATGCGATGCCCCGGGATGACTCTGAGCCGGATGCCTCTATTCGCCTGGTTGAACTTGGTCATGGCTGGCATGGTCTTTTTGGTCATAGGGCCACTGACCGCAGCTCAGCTCATGCTTTGCGTGGACCGTTATCTGGGCGGGCACTTTTTTGACACGCAAGCCGGAGGCTCAGCGGTTCTTTGGATGCACTTCTTCTGGATTTTTGGCCATCCAGAGGTCTACGTTCTAGTGATTCCTGCCTTCGCGTTCTTGTCGGAAATTATTCCGGTGTTTTCCAGGAAACCGATTTTTGGATATCCGGTGATGGTGGGCGCTACGGTTTGCATTGGTTTCGTCAGCATGAGCGTGTGGGCGCACCACATGTTCACCATCGGAATGAACTCGTACGCGAACAGCTTTTTTGCAATCACCTCAATGGTTGTCGGCGTTCCCACCGGAATTAAGATCTTTAACTGGCTTGGCACGATGTGGGGCGGACGGATTTCATTCAATACGCCCATGCTGTTCTGCATTGGCTTCCTTTTCCAATTCCTGATTGCCGGGCTTACCGGCATCATGCTGGCCGTTGCGCCTTTCAACTGGCAGCTTAGCGGCTCGTATTTCGTCGTCGCACATTTTCACTATGTAATCGTTGGCGGGATTATGCATGCGCTTTTCGGCGCGTTTTATTACTGGTACCCGAAAATCACTGGAAGAATGTTCAACGAAACCCTAGGCAAACTCCATTTCTGGCTATTCTTGATCGGATTTCACTTGTGTTTTGATTTGATGCACATTCCAGGCTTGCTCGGGATGCCGCGGCGCATTTACACGTACGAACCTGGCCGCGGTTGGGAAACCCTGAATTTACTAGTCACCATCGGCGCATTCGTTCAGGGCATCGCAGTTCTCGTGTTTGTCGCGAACCTAATTATTTCTTACTTCAAAGGGGCCAAGGCGGGGAACGATCCCTGGGATGCCTGGACTCTGGAATGGTCCGTAGGTTCGCCGCCTCCAGAATACAACTTTGCGTCAATACCCACTGTCGCCAGCCGCAGACCATTGTGGGACTTGAAGCACCCGGAAGATCCGGACAGTCGCTATGAGTGAAGGAATCGGTCAATGAGCGCAATTACGAATCCGTTGTCGGAAACATCTGCGGCTTGGAAGCTTCCCTATCGAGGGAAAGTCGGCATGGCGTGTCTTATCTTTGCCGAATCGGCGATTTTCACGATTTTCGTCGTAGCCTATCTTTTTTACATCGGCAAGAGCTTGTCCGGGCCGTCACCGAAGGAAGTGCTCACGGTTCCGGTTTTCATCACGATTTGCCTGCTCTCGAGCAGCATCACGATTCACTTAGCCGTCCGAGCTTTGCGCAATGCAAAGACGCGTCTATTCGGAATTTGGTGGTTCCTTACTCTGGCGCTCGGGACGATCTTCCTCGCAGGGACAGGCCGCGAGTGGCACAAGTTGATTTACCAGGACGGCCTCACCATCAGCACCAATCTTTTTGGCACCACCTATTACTCGCTGGTCGGCCTGCATGCTTCTCACGTCACCGTCGGGTTGATCATTATCGCGATTGTGATGGCATTTACAAGCCTCGGCAGGGTGACGCCAAAATATAGCGAGCGTCTTGAAGTGTTTTCTCTGTATTGGCATTTCGTCGACGTCGTGTGGGTCGTGGTATTCACCGTCGTGTACGTGGTCGGTCGCTAAGAAAGGCTTTCGGCAATGGATCAGATCGCCTCAGGAACGGCAGGAACCAAAGCTGCGCGGGCAACCCTTCAAGTTCCCGCTCCGACGGCTTGGCCGATCGTCCTGGCATTTGGCATAGCGCTCTTGTTCGCAGGCCTCGTTACGGACGCTTTCGTGAGCATTCTCGGCGCGGTGTTGGCTGTTGCGGGCGCCATCGGGTGGTTTTGCGACGTCCTGCCCCAGCAGAAAGAGGAGACGGTCGAGGTCACAGAGGAGGCCTTCGTTCCCACAAGCCTTCGGCGTGCAGTCGACCGATTGCCGGTCGCACCTGAGCTTCCGCGGGCACTCCTTCCTCTCGAAACGTATCCGGTTTCAGCGGGGATCAAAGGCGGGCTGGCCGGTGCCGCGGCGATGGCGATACTCGCATGTTCTTACGGTCTTCTGATCAAGAAAAGCATCTGGTATCCGATCAATCTGCTTGCGGCAACCGTCTACTCCCAGGAACTGAAGTTCGGCACCGCGTCGCTCACGCAATTCAACATGGAAAGTTTTCTTCTGGCAGTGTTAATCCATGTTCTTACTTCCGTCCTCGTCGGCCTGCTCTACGGAACGATGTTGCCGATGTTTCCTCGGCGCCCGATTCTTCTCGGGGGCGTTATCGCGCCGATCCTCTGGACCGGGCTGCTGCATAGCATTCTCGGGCTGCTCAACCCGATGTTGAATCAGCTCATTAGTTGGCCGTGGTTTATCGCCTCGCAGTTCGCGTTCGGAATCGTGGCGGGACTGGTTGTGGCCCAACAGGAGCGCGTGCACGTTCGCCAGCTTTTGCCCTTCATGCAACGCCTCGGCTTTGAAGGTCCGGGATTCAGCGAAGCGAAGCACCGGGGAGATAAAGTTCCATGAGACTTGCTCTCACCTGCGGGCTCACGGTTTTCGCCAGCCTCAGTCTGAGCGGCTGCGCCAGTGCGCCCGGGAGGCCGCTTCCGAGCGACGTGCCCGAAACTCCCAGCGCGATTTCGGATTTCAATGTGTTGTATCGCGCGAACTGCTCGGGATGTCACGGTGCAGACGGAGCGGGAGGCGCTGCAATCGCTCTTGGTAACCCGGTGTACTTGGCGATCGTGGATGACGCCGCGATCCGTCGAGCCGCGAGCGATGGGGTCCCCGGTACATCGATGCCCGCGTTTGCGCAAAGTGCCGGCGGCATGCTCACCGATCAGCAAATCGCAGTGCTCGTGAAAGGAATTCGGGAGCGCTGGTCGAAACCGAACGCGCTTGGCGGCGCGAGTGCCCCTCCTTATTCTTCGCCCGAGGCAGGAAACGCTGCTCGCGGTTCCAATGTGTATGCAACCCATTGCCAATCGTGCCATGGCAGCGATGGCCATGGCGGTCAAAAGGCAAGCTCCATCGTCGACGGGTCCTTTCTCGCTCTTCTCAGCGATCAGGAGCTCCGCACGATCGTGATCGTGGGACGGCCCGAACTCGGCGCTCCTGATTGGCGCAACGACACGCCCGGAAGACCGATGTCGGCGCAGGATGTGTCCGACGTCGTAGCCTGGCTTGCCGCCCAGCGGCCGCGATTCCCCGGTCAGCCATATCCCACAAACACCAAATCAATGGGAGAGACTCCATGAGTGCGCAGACCGATCTCACACGCCGCGACCTTTTCGTGAAAGCGGGGATCTTTCTCAATGGGATCGTTGGCGTGATCTTGGCCGTACCGATCCTGCGCTATCTGCTTTCTCCGGTGGCGCGCAGCCAGGCCGCTCCGAATGATTCGTGGGTTTCTCTCGGCGACCTGACGAGATTTCCAGCCGGCCAGACTCGGCTGGCGACCTATCAGAATCCACTCGTAAGCCCATCGGACGGCAAGACGGCAGATATCGCCTGCTGGGTCCGCAATGTGGACGGGCAAACGTTCCAGGTGTTTGCGGTGAACTGCGCCCACCTCGGATGCCCGGTTCGCTGGTTCCCGCAATCGGGCCTGTTCATGTGTCCTTGTCATGGCGGCGCGTACTACCAGGATGGCAGCCGCGCCTCCGGCCCTCCCGAACGCGGGCTGTTCCAATACGACTATCGGATCGACGGCGGAAATCTGATGGTCAAAGCCGATCAGATGCCCACACCCGGCAATCCTGTGACTTCCAATCGCGACATCGTGCGTGAGATACGACCGTGCGCCTAATAACATCCATCGGCAAATGGCTGGACGCGCGCCTGCAGATCGGGAGCACGATCCAAGAGACGATGGGGCATCGTGTTCCTACCCAAACTGCGAGCTGGTTCTACGTGTTCGGTAGCGCCGCTTTCGTCGTGTTCATGTTTCAGATCGTCACCGGGCTCATGCTCGGACTGATCTATGTGCCGTCTGCCGGTGAGGCGTGGAACAGCCTCCAGCTCCTGAACCACAACGTTGCGCTCGGTTGGTACATTCGCGCCCTTCATGGTTGGGGCTCGGACTTCATGGTCGCGATCGTTTTGATTCACATGGTCCAGGTTTTTCTCTTTGGCGCGTACAAATACCCGCGCGAGTTGACTTGGATTATTGGCGTGTTTCTCTTGATTGTGACTTTGGGGATGGCCTTCTCTGGTCAGGTTCTGCGATTCGACCAGGACGCGTATTGGGGTCTCGGCATCGGGGCGTCGATTGCCAGCCGCGTTCCGCTTTTGGGGCCCGCCATCGTGCACTTGATGCTCGGCGGCCCGACCATTGCCGGCGCAACCCTTTCCCGATTCTTTGCCTTGCACGTGTTCGTCATTCCTGGGCTTCTGATCGCGTTTGTGGCGCTTCATCTGCTGATGGTCGTGAAACTCGGGATCAACGAGTGGCCGATGCCGGGGCGCCTCGTGCGAAAAGAGACATACGTCAAGGACTATCACGAGCTGACGAAGAAGGACGGTGTCCCCTTCGTTCCGGGAGCCATTTGGAAGGATCTTTTCTTTTCGGCATTTGTTCTGCTTGCGATCGCCGCGTGCGCTTACTACTACGGGCCCTTCGGACCGTCAGGCCCACCGGATCCCACGATTATTCAGACCGTACCGCGGCCCGACTTCTTCTTCCTGTGGCTCTACGCGGTGCTTTCGTTCCTGCCGCCGTCGATGGAAACTCCCGCGCTGCTGATCGGACCTGTGGTCGTGATTCTCTTTCTGTTGTTATTGCCCTTTTTCTCAGGCGAGGGTGAGAAAAGCTGGCGCCGAAGACCGACAGCGGTGCTGACCATCATGCTGGTCGCGGTCTCGCTGGCGACGTTTACCCGCTTGGCGGAAGGAACACCGTGGAGTCCGTTAATGGACGCCTGGAGCGGCATACCGATTCCGTCCGAGTTCTTGCACAACCGATCCGCACTCGAGCGGCAAGGCGCCCTCGTCTTTCAGGCGAAGCAGTGCCACAACTGCCACTCTCTCGGAAATCACGGCGGAGAGCGCGGACCGGCACTCGATGCGGTTGCGCTGCGCCTCACGCAAGATCAATTGATTCGGCAGGTCATCCAAGGCGGCGGAAATATGCCCGCGTACGGCAAGAACCTGAGCCCGGCGGAGACGACGGCGCTCGTCGCATTTCTCGAGACCTTGCATCCCGCAGGCGAGCGGCCTGCACGTGACGCCTCGCGCGATATCGCGCTGACCGAAAGCGGCACGCATCCCTAGAGAGATTTCATGTCCCCTGCACAACACGCCGCGATGGGCTCGTTGCCGGTTTCACCTGCGATTCTCATCGCAGCCATTGCTCTCGTATGCTTGCTGTTTCTCGCCGGCTGCCATCGCGCGCGTAGGGCTTTCGCGAACGGCATTCCGGTCTGGCGTGAGGCCAGCTTCATTCTTGGAGTGTTCCTGGTTTGGGCAGCGCTAGGCTCGCCCTTCGCGGATTTCGATCATGACTTGCTGACGTTTCACATGATCCAGCATTTGCTGCTGATGACGTTTGCTCCCGCGCTGATTTTGCTCGGCGAACCCCTTCTCGCGTTGAAGTACGGACTGCCGCGGTTTGCGCATGCCTTGCGTGACGGGATATCCCGGCGGCCTTCGGCGCAGCACCTCGGCCACGCGCTTTCCCAGCCGGCTTCTTGCTGGATCATTTCCACGGTGACCCTCATGGGATGGCACGTGCCGGCGCTGTTTACACTGGCCATGCGTTCGAGCGCCTGGCACACCGCCGAGCAAGTGTCGTTCTTCGGAGCTGGATTCCTTTTTTGGTGGCCGGTGATTCAGCCTTGGCCGAGTGTCTCGACGGGACCACGATGGTCGACTCTCTTGTATCTTTTTTTTGCCACGCTCCCGTGCGACGCGCTCTCCGGGTTCCTTGTATTCTCCGACCGCGTTGCGTATCCCGCGTACTTTTCGATGCCGCGGCACTTTGGCCTCTCCGTCCTGGAGGATCAGCAGCTCGCAGCGGCGCTGATGTGGACCTGTGTGACGCTGGTCTACCTGATTCCTGCCGCGATTGTCAGCGTTCAATTGCTTTCGCCACGGAGTCTCTCGCGAAATGCGGCGGTGCAATCGGAATTGCTTCGCGAGCGGGAAGCACAAGGTGACTCGCCGCGCTGGGAGACTGTCTAAAGATGGCAACGGAACCGATGCTTGCATCGCTCGATGCGGCTGCCGCCCAAAGGAGCCGCCCGAGCAACCCCCATGTCCTGTTGGACTATTGGGAGCTGACGAAACCGGAAATCAACTTGCTGATTGCCGTCACGGCGGCGTCTGGGTTCTGGCTGGGTTCATCCACACCGGCCGGCCGTTTCCCATGGATGCGCTTCATTCATATGCTCGTGGCCACAATCTTCGTCGCCGCCGGAGCGGCCACGCTGAACCAGTTGATCGAGCTGCGGCACGACGCGCAAATGCGCCGAACCGCGCGGCGGGCGATCGTTTCGGGGCGAGTAGCTCCAGGACATGCTTTGTCGTTCGGAGTCTTGATCTCCGTGTTTGGCGTCGTTTACCTTGCCATTGCAACGAACGCCCTTGCCTCTTCGCTGGCTGCGTTCACGCTCCTCAGCTACTTGTTCCTGTATACGCCGCTGAAACGGATCACTCCTCTTTGTACGGCGGTCGGCGCGATTCCCGGCGCAGCTCCGCCGTTAATTGGCTGGGCAGCCGCGCGCGGACGCTTGGATCCCGAGGCTTGGGTGCTCTTCGCGATCGTTTTCCTCTGGCAATTCCCGCATTTCATGTCCATCGCGTGGATCTATCGCGAAGACTACGGTCGCGCAGGCTATCTCGTCTTGCCCGCGGGCGAGCTTAAAGAACGCTTTGTTAGCTGGCAGTCGCTGCTGCCGACGCTGGGCCTTTTGGTAGTGACTCTCGCTCCGGCTATTCGCGGGATCTCGGGATTCGTCTACTTAGCAGGGACTCTCGTTCTGGGAGCTGCGTTTCTCTACTGCAGTGTACGCTTCGCCATCCAGAGGACGAACGCCGGGGCGCGGCAATTGCTTTTCGCCTCGATCATCTATCTGCCGATGCTATTTGCTTTACTCGCCTTGGATAAGAAATGAATTGGAAGAGCGATGGACACGGATCAAAGGACGCCGAGGCAATGTTGACTGGACCCCAGAGGCGCGCGACGCGCGTATCGCCATAGTGCTGACCTAGGGGAGGGGGTAATGCCAGAGGAAGGATCGCTGCACACTTTATATCAAGTCGTGGACAAGGAATGAAATCCAAAACAATGTTCACTGGGTTTCCAAGGGCGGTGCTTGCGGTGGTGCTGCTTGTCCCGCTTTTCGCTTCGAGCGCGCAGGATCTCGAGCCGTCCAAATTTTTCCGTGAATATGTGGGACTCAAGGACGATCAGATCGCCTCGATCCGCGGCGGCAAGGCCCTCGCCAAAATCATCGACTCGCCCACCGCTGATCAGGTCTTCGTCTTCGGCTCCGTCTACATCCATTCGACCCCCGAGAGCTACCTCAAGTTTGCTTCTGATCTCGACCAGCTCCGCAAGCTGCCCGGTTATCTGGCGGTACGGCAATTCAGCGATCCGCCGAAGCTATCCGATCTTGAGGGCTTCACGCTCGATGATGAGGACGTCAAGGAACTGAAGAACTGCAAGCCGGACAATTGCAAAGTCCAGCTTCCCGCAGAGTCGATGGCTGAATTCCAAAGTCGAGTGAATTGGTCCGCCGCGGATGCACCGGACCAAGTCGATCGTCTCGGCCAGCAAATGGCTCTTGATGCTCTTCAGCAATACATCGCCGGCGGAAACCAGGCCCTCGGTACCTATCGCGATAAGAAACATCCTACGGTAGTCGCCGATACATTTTCGTCTTTGATAGGCCGTTCCAAGGGTCTTCCGGTGTACCTGCCGGAATTGGATCGCTACCTGCTCGATTACCCTGCCGCGCCCTCAAGCCAGCTTCAGTCCCAGTTCTATTGGGAAAAAGTCAATTTTGGCCTCAAGCCCACGCTTCGCATCGTGCAGGCTATCATTTTTCGTGGTGTGGGGCCCACGCAGCCCGCCTATGCGGTGGCCGTGAAGCAGCTCTACGCGAGCCATTACTTTGAGTCCGCGCTCGATCTCACGGTCTGTGTAAACGATGTAGAGACAAAGGATCCGCAGGGCTTCTATCTGATCACTCTTAAGGGTTCTCAACAGGCAGGGTTGACGGGACTAAAGGGCGGCATCGTCAGAAAGGTTGCCGTCGACAAGACTCGCTCTTCACTCGAGCGGGCGCTGGCGTCCATCAAGCAGAAGCTGGAGAGTCTGACGCAATAATCTCGGTCGGCGTTCCACTGGGGAAGCAGATGGCGTTTCCTGATCGTCGCACAGTCAACGTACTCTGCACGTTTCTGCTCGTCCTCGTCGTAACCTGGATCGTCTATGTTGCCCGCGGCGTGCTGGTGGTCTTCGCTTTCTCGATCCTTTGCGCTTATCTGATCGATCCGGTCGTCCGTTTTATTCAACGGCATTCATTCATGTTCCGAAATCTCAGGGGGCCACATGTCGCTGAAGCATATCTCCTTTTCCTAATCCTCATTCCACTTGTCATCCATCTCGTGGCCCCCGGCTCGCTTGGCAAGACAACCAGACTCGCCAGGCAAATACCTGCTTTCGTCGACAGCATTTCGACCGGCGAAATCGCTACGCAAATCGGGGGCAAATACGGCTGGAGCGAGCCTCAGCAGCAGCGCGTCAAGTCGCTGCTCCTTCAGCATCGCGCCGGCATCGAGAGCGTCGTCCGCGGATTGGAGCGGAGTGCTATTCCGGGTCTCGCCGGCTTGGTGGTGATACCCATACTCGCCATCTTCTTCCTCAGTGATGGCGCAAAGATGGTCGACTCGCTCATTCGTATCTGGGCCAGAGAAGATAATATCGAGGATGTCCGTTCTCTCGCCCGCGACTTGAATTCGATGATGCATCATTACATTCGGGCGAAAGTGACGCTGGCTGTTTTCTCGCTCGTCTTCTTTTCCATCGCTGCGTTGCTGCTTCGTTTCCCACACTCTCTCGCCATCGGCCTCCTTGCCGGACTTCTCGAGTTCATCCCCGTCGCCGGCTGGATGATCTCGGCCCTCGCGATCCTCAGTATCGGCGCAATGACACACGCGCACTGGATCTGGATGGCCGCGCTGATCGGTCTATGGCGCATGCTCATGGACTACTGGATTTCGCCTCGCGTCCTGGGCCACGAATTGGAAATTCATCCGCTCTTGGCGATCTTTACGGTAATGGTGGGCGGAGCCGTCGGCGGCATCGTGGGGATCTACCTTTCCGTGCCATTCGTTGCTGTAATTCGAGTGCTGTGGCGCAGGTCGTGGACCGGGCCGAGCGGGTTATGAAGGAATCCTCTCCTTTCCCGGCCGATTCGCCGACAAGCCGACCTTTGCTTGTCGCTCCGGGCCTGTCCGGTTCGCCCGTACCATAGACGCACAACGGGCCGCATCAGGTGCAAGCAACACCAAAGTATTCCCCATACCATCGTCTGATTGCTTCGCTTCAGCACATCTGATGTCATCGCGGGGTTCGAATTCGACAGGATCTGCAAACGAATCCATGACCCACTTCTCGTCCATTTGCGTTTATTCCAAGGCGTGTGGCCGCCGGATGAATCGGATACGGCTTGTCTGGGCCGCGGCCGTGGTTGTCTCGGGAGCGCTGCCGGCTTCCGCGCAACAGACAGAGGATTTGCAGCAACAACTGACTGAGCTCAAACAGCAGTATGAGCAGACGACGAAGCAGCTACAGGCCCGGATCACGACGTTGGAACAGCAGATCCAAGCGGAAAAAGAGAACACAGAAAAAGCCAGCCAGCAGACAGCCTCCGCTGCACAGCTCGCCCAAGAGGCCAATGAGGCCGTTCTCGGGCAATCAGATCAAGTCGGGGCGAAGTATCAAGGCGCGGTTCCCTCCGAGCCGTCGTACGACCTCCTGCGTGACGCCGATACAAAGATCTCGAAGCTCGAGGAACAGGTGAGAAGCTTTGAATTCCACGGCTATTTTCGCTCCGGTTACGGCCTGAACAGTGAGGGCGGGCAGCAGGTTGCCTTCGAAGCGCCCGGCGCGGACGCGAAATATCGCCTCGGAAACGAGGCCGAAACATACGCGGAATTGATCTTCGTCAACAATTGGCTCAATCCAGAGCACGACTCGGAAAAGGCGTGGATGAAGACCGAGTTCATGGTGGAGGCCAACACGACGAACTCCGCTAATTCAGCCAGTTTTCCGAATGGCGTAGGAAACGATCAGTTTCGCTTTCGAGAGGCTTTTGTGCAGGCCGGCAATCTCTTCGATCGCCAGCCAAACGCCAAGTTCTGGGCTGGGGAAAGGTACTACCGGCGCCAGCACATTGAAATCGACGACTTTTACCCGCTGGACATGAGCGGTTACGGCGCGGGCGTCGAGGACTTGAACGTCGGTTTCGGCAAAATGGCGGCCGCATTCGTTTCCGCGGCCCGGCCGGACATCGTCACGCGAAACGGGAATCTCGCGAAAAGCAATATTGACGTGCGACTCTACGACCTGAAGGGGCCCTTGGGCCTGTGGGCTGGCTGGTTCGATTACGCGACTTCGAAGGGCGGTGCGGTGGTTTCGAGTCCTACTTTTCCCGTGGGCACGCCTGTGCAGACGTCGGATGGGTATGCGTTTGGATTCCGTCACCAACGCCTCGAATGGCACGGAGGATTTAATTCATTCTCCGTTCAGTATGGGACCGGTGCAGCCAGCAACTTCAGTAATCCCGGTAGCGGAACCACGATTCCGGACCCCACGCAGTTCATCAACAAAACGAGACAATTACTCGTTGTCGAACAACTGCTTTTCCAGCCCAACGACAAATTCGCGATCATGCCTATTGCCCTCTACCAGCGCAGCAAAGACGGAAATCCCGAGCACGATTGGAATCAATGGGTGTCATTCGGCGCCCGGCCGGAATACTTCTTTACCAAATATCTTTCGGTGGCTTTCGAAGCGGGATTCGATCACACCGAGGGGCACATTATCACCCAGAACGGCACCCCGTATGTCGACGGCTGGCTCCGGAAATTCACCGTTGCCCCACAGCTTGGTGCCGGCCCCAAGTTTTTCAGCCGGCCTGTTCTGCGGGCGTTTCTGACCTATGCCAGTTGGTCAAACGGCTTCAAGGGTTTGGTGGGCGGGATTCCTTTCCAGGATCGAACCGACGGTCTTACGTACGGCGTGCAAGCGGAAGCGTGGTTTTAGAGAGGCGGAACATGGCAGATCAGGAACTGGCAACTCCAAAACTCAGTACGAGCTCAGCATTGGCCCAATCGGTTTCGGCCGCCACAGCTCCGGTGAGTTACGCTCGTCCCCTCACTATCGTCACCGCCTTGTTTTTCATGTGGGGATTCCTTACTTGCCTGAACGATATTCTCGTTCCTCACCTCAAGTCGATCTTTGACCTTAGCTACACGCGGGTCATGCTGATCCAGTTTTCGTTTTTTTCGGCTTACTTCTTGTTTTCACTGCCGTGGTCGAGGTTTGTGAACAGGATCGGATATCAACGGACCATGGTCGTGGGCCTGCTCATCATGGCATGTGGCTCGTTCTTGTTCCTGCCCGCCTCCTCTGCTGCTTCCTTCCCGCTCTTCCTCGCGGCTCTCCTGATTCTGGCCACCGGAATCAACGGACTTCAGGTGGCAGCAAATCCTTATGTGGATTTGTTAGGCAAGCCAGAGACCGCATCGAGCCGTCTGGATCTAACTCAGGCGTTCAATTCGCTCGGAACCACAATCGCGCCAAAAATCGGGGGGCTCCTGATTCTCAGCGCAGCACCGTTGGCGGTGGCGCAGCTCAACCTGCTTGCGCCGCAGAACCTGCAGGCTTATCGCGTGCAACAGGCGGCCTCAGTCAGGCTGCCATATACCGTGATCGGCGTGGCACTGATTATCTTGGCGATCTTGATCGGCGTTTCCAAGCTCCCACGAATCGAAACCTCTGTATCAGGCGCGGGCGACCGAGTGGACGATTCCGTCTGGAAGCATCCCAATCTTCTCCTCGGCGCAATCGGAGTTTTCACGTATGTGGGCGCGGAGGTCTCCGTTGGAAGTTTCCTGGTTAATTATTTTGCCTCGCCCGAAATTGCAAATCTGAGCGCGAGGACTGCGGCAGGTTTTGTTTCATTTTACTGGGCCGGATCGATGATCGGACGGTTTCTCGGAGCGCCTCTGCTGCGGCGCACCAAGCCTCGATCCATGCTCGCCATCTGCGCGGTCGTTGCGGCGGGGCTGGTGTCCACCTCCATGGCGTCGGACGGGCGCGCGGCGATGTGGTCCATTCTCGCCGTCGGCCTTTTCAACTCGATCATGTTCCCCACCATCTTCAGTTTGGGCGTCGCGGAGCTCGGTCCTCTCACTGGAAATGGGTCCGGCATTCTGAATATGGCCATTGTGGGCGGCGCGGTTCTTCCTCTGATTCAGGGAGCGATTGCCGACCGAATTGGGATTCACCACGCGTTCTTTGTGCCTGTGATCTGCTACTTGTACATCTTGTTTTACGCGCTGAGCGGTTCAAAGCCAAATAGCGAGCGCTACGCTTAGGAAAAGAAAGAGGTTCGCCATGCTCGTTGCCGGGAACATTGGGCCCCCTGATACCAAAGTATTCCCCAATACCATCGTCCAATTGTCCCGCCTCCGCGCTTCTGTTCTGATCGCTCAGCCTGATTCGAAGGCGAAAGGATGTACAGAAAGGAATCCGCAATGACTCAGGTCGGACAACTAGTAAAGTCCTCGACGGTGCCGGCTGGCACACGCCCCGCAACACAAGTTCTTCACGACGAGGGCCAGAGTCTCTGGCTCGACAATATCACTCGCGACTTGTTGGATAACGGGACGCTCAAGCATTACATCGATCATCTCTCCGTCACCGGACTCACCTCGAATCCCACAATCTTCGACCACGCGATCAAGAACAGCGCAACGTACGACTCGGCTATCGTTGCAAGACTGAAGAAAGGCATGTCGGCCGAGCCGTTGTTCTTTGAGTTAGCTCTCGAGGATCTCACTCGCGCCGCGGATCTCTTTCGGCCGATTCACGACAAGACGAACGGTGTCGACGGTTGGGTCTCGCTCGAAGTATCCCCTCTGCTTGCGTACGACACAGCGAGTACTCTCGCCGCAGCCAAGGATTTGTTCGCCCGAGCGAATCGCCCCAATTTGCTGATCAAGATTCCGGGCACGAAACAGGGCCTCCCAGCGATCGAGGAAGCGATTTTCTCCGGCATTCCTATCAATGTCACTCTGCTGTTCTCACGCGAACAGTACATCGCGGCCGCGGAAGCATTTCTGCGCGGCGTCGAGCGCCGCATCGACGCCGGTCTCAATCCGCTTGTCGCTTCGGTGGCATCCGTGTTTGTCAGCCGATGGGACACTGCAGTTGCAAGCAAAGTTCCGGAGAACTTGCAGAATCAGCTTGGCATCGCGGTGGCCAAGCGCACGTACAAAGCGGCGAGTGCTCTTCTTGGTTCGGCGCGCTGGCAGCGTGCCTACAATCTCGGCGCCCGCCCGCAGCGCCTGTTGTGGGCCAGCACGGGAACCAAAGACCCCAAAGCATCAGACATTCTCTACATAAAGGCTCTGGCTGCGCCGTTCACTGTCAATACCATGCCCGAACCCACTTTGAAAGCACTGGCCGCCCATAACGAATTGGGCGAATTACTCCCAACGGACGGCGGAGACTCCGAAGAGGTGCTTGCTCAGTTTGCAAAGGCGGGCGTCGACGTCGAGGCTCTGGCTGCGAAGCTACAAACCGAAGGAGCCGAATCGTTTGTCAAATCTTGGAATGACCTCATGGCAGTGATTTCTTCGAAGAGCGCATCGCTCGGCAAGCGCACTTCGAAAGCCGCCGGCTAACCCGGGAAGTACGGCGGACAGATGAAAGGAGCATGACCATGGCATCACACGCTCAAACGTCGGCGAGCCAGACAGCGTCCAAGCCCTCGGCATGGAGTGCGCTCGCGTCACACTACAACACGGCCTCGAAGCTGCATCTACGCCAATTGTTTGCGGACGATCCTAAGCGCGGTCAGCGCCTGGGGATCGAGGCCGCAGGCTTGTATCTCGATTATTCTAAGAACCGCGTCACTGACGAAACGCTCAAGCTCCTGCTCCAACTCGCCGAAGAGTCCGGTTTGCGGGCGCGAATCGACGCCATGTTCCGTGGGGACAAGATCAACATCACGGAAAAGCGCGCCGTCTTGCACGTGGCTCTTCGTGCGCCTCGAGAGGCGTCGATTCTGGTCGATGGAAAGAATGTAGTCCCCGAAGTTCATGCAGTGCTGGATAAGATGGCCGATTTTTCAAACCGCGTGCGAAGCGGTGCGTGGAAGGGCCACACCGGAAAGCGCATTCGAAACGTAATCAATATCGGAATCGGTGGGTCGGACCTCGGACCCGTCATGGCCTATGAAGCGCTGAAACACTATAGCCAGCGCGATTTGACCTTCCGGTTCGTTTCCAATATTGACGGCACCGACTTCGCGGAGGCGGTACACGACCTCGACCCGGCGGAAACGCTGTTTGTCGTGTCTTCAAAAACCTTCACCACGCTCGAGACCATGACCAATGCCCACACGGCTCGCACGTGGTCACTCGCGGGGCTCGGCGGCGATGAACGCTCTGTGGCCAAGCATTTTGTCGCGGTGTCCACAAACGCAGCGGAAGTGTCAAAGTTCGGCATCGACACCGCTAACATGTTCGGCTTTTGGGATTGGGTCGGCGGCCGCTATTCGATGGATTCGGCGATCGGACTTTCTACCATGGTCGCGATCGGCCCGGATAATTTCCGTGCCATGCTTGCTGGGTTTCACCAGATGGACGAGCATTTCCGCACGGCACCCTTCGAGGCCAACCTGCCGGTGATCATGGGCCTGCTCTCCCTCTGGTACAACGATTTCTTCGGCGCGCAGACGGTCGCAGTTCTGCCCTATGAGCAGTACCTCAAACGGTTCCCGGCGTATCTCCAGCAGTTGACGATGGAGAGCAACGGAAAACACGTCACGGTCGACGGGAAGCCGGTGGCGCACGAAACCGGTCCCATTTATTGGGGCGAACCCGGCACCAACGGACAGCACTCGTTTTATCAGTTGATCCACCAGGGCACGCGCCTGATCCCGTGCGACTTCATCGCGTTCGCCAAGCCGCTGAATCCGCTTGGCCGGCACCACGACATGCTGCTCGCCAATGTTTTCGCGCAGACCGAGGCGCTCGCCTTCGGCAAGCCACCCGAGCAGGTGAAGGCGGAGGGCACGCCCGACTGGCTGGTTCCGCATCGAGTCTTCGATGGCAATCGCCCGTCGAACACAATTCTGGCGGACAGTCTGACTCCCGAAACATTGGGGAAGCTGGTTGCTCTTTACGAGCACTCCGTCTTCACCCAGGGTGTTCTTTGGAACATCGACTCCTTCGATCAATGGGGAGTGGAGCTGGGCAAAGTTCTGGCGCAGCGAATTATCCCCGAACTTGACAGCACCGCGGTGCCCAAGCTCGGCCACGATAGTTCCACGAACGCGCTCATCAACCGCTATCGCGAGCTCAAGGAGACGAGACCGTGACACTTTTCAGAGAACAACTTGAGAAGATGCAGACGCGTCCCGGATTCATTGCGGCCCTGGATCAGAGCGGTGGCAGCACGCCTCACGCGCTGCGTGCCTACGGCATCAAGGAAGGTGGGTGGTCCAACGAGGCCGAAATGTTTGCCATCGTGCACCAGATGCGGACGCGCATCATTGCGAGCCCAAGTTTCACGGGCGAGCGGATTCTTGGCGCCATCCTATTCGAGAACACAATGGACAGAACGATCGAAAGTCAGGCGGCTGCGGACTATCTGTGGAACGTGAAGCGTGTGGTGCCCTTCTTGAAAGTGGATCAGGGCCTGGCTGAGGAGCAGGCCGGTGTCCAGCTAATGAAGCCTATGCCCGCGCTTGCTGACCTGCTCCAGAAGGCCAAAGCAAAGCGCATGTTCGGCACAAAAATGCGCTCGCTCATCAAGCAAGCCAACACGGCGGGCATCAGGGATATCGTGAATCAGCAGTTCGAAGTGGCTCGGCAGATCGCGGCCGCTGGGCTCGTGCCGATCATTGAGCCTGAAATTGACATTCACTGCCCCGAGAAGTCCGAGGCCGAAGCGTTGCTCAAGGCGGCCATACTCGAGGCGCTCCGCACGTTGCCAGCGGGGCAGCTGATCATGCTCAAGCTTACGCTGCCCGAGGAAGCCGACTTCTACGCCGACTTGGTGAGTCATCCGGGTGTGCTGAAGGTTGTGGCGCTGTCGGGCGGCTATACGCGCGAAGAATGCCTCAACCGGCTGCGCAGAAACCGCGGTATCGTGGCCAGTTTTTCACGCGCGCTGTTGGTGGGGTTGTCCGTCCAGCAAACCGATGCCGAGTTCAATGCGTTGCTGGACGAATCCATTGAAAGTATCTTTGCGGCTTCCACAACGAAGCAGCTAACCGATCAGCACAGGGTGCAAACGGCATGAGGGCATCGAACCTCGCTCAGCCGGTCTGAGAACTGTGGAGCAACGGACTTCGGATATGGACAAAGCGATTGTGAAACTCGCCCCGTCGATTCTCTCCGCTGATTTTGCTCGCCTTGGCGAGCAAGTGGCCGAAGCCGAACGGGGTGGTGCTGATCGGATTCACATCGATGTGATGGACGGGCACTTCGTCCCGAACATCGCGATAGGGGCACCGATTGTGCAGTCGCTGCGACGGGCCACGTCCCTGCCGATGGAGACGCATTTCATGATTTCGGCGCCGGACTTGTTCCTGGACGAGTTCGCCGAGGCCGGTTCCGACTCATTTCTTGTTCACTGGGAGGGTAACAACAATCTGCATCGGACGGTGCAGCGCATCCGGGCTTTGGGTAAACGTGCCGGAGTGGTCATAAACCCAGCCACAACGGCGGCCGTACTTGAGGAGATTCTCCCGGATATCGACCAGGTATTGGTCATGACCGTCAACCCGGGTTTTGGACATCAGCACTTCTTGCAGTCGACGCTGCCCAAGATCCGGCGGGTCTCAGAAATGATCAAGCAGGTGAAATCGGACTGTGAGTTGGGAGTGGACGGAGGCATTGACGATGCAACTGCGCCGCTCGTAGTCGCGGCAGGGGCGAACGTACTTGTGGCCGGATCGTCGATTTTCGCGACAAGCCAAGGGGTGAAGGCCGCCATGGAGTCCCTGCAAGCAGCGATCACCCAGGTGGTGAACTGATCCAAGCGGATCTGCAATTTGTGTTCACAAAGGAGCGCTTATGCAACTTGGAATGATAGGACTCGGAAGAATGGGCGCCAACATGGTGCGACGGCTCATCAAGAACGGACACGAGTGCGTCGTATTCGATCGGTCGGCTGAAACTGTGAGCGCATTGGCGAAAGAAAGTGCGGTCGGAGCCACTTCACTCAAGGACCTTGTAAAGAAGCTCCAAAAACCGCGGGCCGTGTGGCTCATGGTGCCGGCAGCTGTCGTGGACCAGACTATCGCAGACCTTGCGCCCCTTCTAGAACCAGGCGACATTCTGATCGATGGTGGGAATTCGTATTACATCGACGACATACAGCGTGCCAAGCAGCTTGCGCCGAAGCAGGTTCACTACGTCGACGTGGGTACCAGCGGTGGGGTCTGGGGCCTCGAGCGTGGCTATTGCATGATGATCGGCGGCGAGAAAGAGGCGGTCGAACACCTCGATAGAATTTTCTCGGCGCTCGCGCCGGGTATGGGCGACATTCCCCGGACGGTCGGCCGTGAAGCGCAAGATGGGACTGCCGAAAAAGGCTACCTGCATTGCGGTCCAAACGGCGCCGGCCATTTCGTCAAGATGGTCCACAACGGCATCGAGTACGGGATCATGGCGGCCTACGCTGAAGGACTGGCAGTACTGCGTTCCGCGAATGTGGGAAAGCGTAGTGAGAAGATCGACGCGGAGACGACGCCCTTGCGCGATCCAGAACACTACCAGTACGAACTGGATCTGAAAAACATTGCGGAAGTTTGGCGGCGCGGCAGTGTGATCGCCTCTTGGCTGCTCGACCTAACGGCCACCGCCTTGCTGCAGGACCCGACTCTTTCGAAATTTGCGGGGCGCGTGTCGGATTCGGGCGAAGGGCGCTGGACGATCAAAGCGGCCATCGATGAAGCAGTGCCCGCACCGGTCTTGACCGCATCCCTCTATGAACGCTTCAGCTCACGCGGTGAAGCGGACTTCGCCGACAAGCTTCTCTCTGCCATGCGTTACGAGTTCGGCGGGCATTTGGAAAAAGCTGCGGCAAAATCAGAGGCTGCTTGAGAAAGGGAATCCCTATGATCACCTCCCACTCGGACGCTCTCGTTTTCTTTGGCGCCACGGGCGATCTGGCTTACAAGAAGATCTTCCCGGCGCTGCAGGCGATGGTGAAACGTGGGCATCTGAAAGTTCCGGTTGTGGGTGTAGCCAAAGCCGGATGGAACCTGGATCGGCTGCGCGCGCGCGCCAAGGACAGCCTCGAAAAACACGGTGGACTTGACCCCGCTGCTTTCGAGAGGCTATCGAGCTTGCTGCGATACGTCGACGGAGACTATCAGGACCCTGCGACGTTCGAAGCGCTTCGCAAGGAACTCAGAGACTCACAGCATCCCGCTCATTACTTGGCCATTCCTCCTGCGCTGTTCGAAACCGTCGTGGAACAGTTGGCGAAATCGAATTCGGCTCGAGGCGCGCGCGTGATTGTTGAGAAGCCTTTCGGGCACGATCTTGCTTCAGCGCAAGACCTGAATAAGGTCTTGCTTTCTGTCTTCGACGAGGCCGACATCTTCCGCATCGATCACTATCTCGGCAAGCGGCCGGTGAACAACATGTTGGCGTTTCGCTTCGCGAATACGTTTGTCGAAGCCTTTTGGAACCGCAACTACATCGAAAGCGTTCAAATCACGATGGCGGAGGACTTCGGCGTTCAGGGCCGGGGAGCCTTCTACGACCAGACCGGAGCCATACGCGATGTTGTGCAGAACCACATCTTTCAGATTCTGTCGAATTTGACAATGGAGCCGCCTGCTCGATTGGACAGTGAGTCCGTACGGGACGAGAAAGTCAAAGTGCTCAAAGCCATTCCACCAATCGAAGAAAACAATCTCATACGCGGACAGTTCGCCGGTTACCGTGATGAACCTGGCGTAGCAAAGGACTCAAAAACGGAAACCTTTGCTGAGCTCAGGCTGGAGATCAATTCCTGGCGCTGGAAGGGAGTTCCTTTCTACATTCGCGCCGGAAAATGCTTGCCGGTCACCTCCACCGAAATCGTAGCCAAGTTCCGCAAGCCTCCTACCCTCATTCGGGAGAGCGCCTTAACCGAAAACCATTTGCGCCTCCGCATAGGCCCTGAAGTCACCATCGCCATGGGGATGATGGTGTTGGCCCCGGGCGACGGCATGGTGGGCCAAGCAGTCGAAATGGTAGCCAATCGATCTCCCCGCGCTGGCGACATGGATGCCTACGAAAGAGTATTGGGAGCGGCAATGGAAGGAGATGCCACGCTTTTCGCGCGAGAGGACTATGTCGAGGAAGCGTGGCGCATCGTTGATCCGGTTCTCAAAATGAGCACGCCGATTTTCCAGTATCAAGAGAAAACGTGGGGACCTCGTGAAGTTGAACGAGTGATGCCGATGGGAGGCTGGAGTGATCCAACCAGCCATGAGGGGTCGGTGGTCGCAAGCGGAGCGGCGGCGTAAGAAAGAAATCGCAGCAGTACCGGGAGAAGGCCCGATGCAAATTGAAGTGTATAGCAATGCTGACGCGGTTGCCCAAAAGGCGGCTGGACTCGTAGCGGCGGAGGCGAGGTCTGCTGTCGCTGCTCGCGGTGCTTTTGTCATGGCCGTGAGTGGAGGAAAGACGCCATGGCAGATGCTGCGCGCTCTCGCTGGTGAAGACGTGCCGTGGGACGCCGTGCATGTCGCGCAGGTTGACGAGAGAGTGGCGCCTGCGGGAGACCCGGACAGGAATCTCACGCATCTGCGGGAAAGCCTGCTGGCGAATGCGCCTCTGCGACCGGAACGCATCCACGCGATGCCGGTGGAATCGTCCAACCTCGAAGTGGCGTGCCAGGAATACGCGGCCACCCTCCGTGCGATTGCCGGTTCACCACCCGTGCTCGACCTCGTTCACTTGGGACTCGGACCTGACGGCCACACAGCTTCACTCGTGCCCGGCGACGCGGTCCTCGAGATCAACGATGTCGATGTCGCGGTCACAGGAATTTACCAGGGCAGACGGAGAATGACGTTGACCTATTCGATTCTCAATCGGGCCCGCCGCGTGTTGTGGCTCGTGACCGGAAGTGAAAAGGCGCCGATGCTTCCGAGACTGCGTGCGGGCGACGTTCAGATTCCTGCCGGCAGGGTGCGCGCCGACAACGCGCTGGTGTTGGCCGATCGAGATGCAGCCGCGCAACTGGACAACAGTGCGAAGGCCGAAGTGGCTTGAAGCGAGCGCGAAGACGATAGACGGAGGATGTATCGCCGAAATCGTTCGCGAGCCGAACGGAAGGAGGGAACATGCGCATTGGAATTGCCACTGATCACGGAGGGTTTAGGCTGAAGGAGGACCTGCGCGGGCGACTCGCTGCAGCAGGTCATGATGTCGTCGAGTTCGGCGCTTTCCAACTCGACTCAGGTGACGATTATCCGGATTTTGTTCTCCCCCTCGCCAGTGCCGTTGCCGCGGGCAAGGTTGATCGCGGAGTGGCCGTCTGCGGCAGCGGTGTTGGCGCAACAGTTTCCGCTAACAAGGTTGCGGGAGCCCGCGCATGCCTGATCACCGATCACTTCTCTGCCCGGCAAGGGGTTGAGGACGATCACATGAACATCATCTGTCTGGGCGGACGAATCACAGGCCCCATGCTGGCGTGGGACCTTGTCGAGGCCTTCCTTGCTGCTGAATTCAGCCAGGCCGAGCGCCATTTGCGACGGCTGCAAAAAGTCGCTGCACTAGAAATAGGAGCCGCCGGCCCGGTCGGACGAGCCGCTGTGCCCTAATTGAATCTACGGAACATCCGCGAACATCTCGTCGAAGGAGGCAATCATGAGTACCGCGCGAGCGATTGTTGAAAATTCTAATTCCACCCCAGCGCAGCTCGATCAGCTCTGCGTCAATACCATCCGCACGCTTTCAATGGATGCCGTGCAGGCGGCTAACTCCGGGCATCCGGGCACACCGATGGCTCTCGCCCCGCTCGTCTACACCATCTGGAATCGCGTTCTTCGCTTCGATCCCGCAAATCCCATCTGGTTCAACCGGGATCGTTTCATATTGTCGAATGGCCATGCTTCGATGCTGCTGTGGTCGATTCTCCATCTCACCAGCGTCCAAGCTGTCGATGCCGGCTATGAAACGCTCGGTAAACCTTCGGTCACCCTCGACGATATCCGTCGTTTTCGCCAGCTCGATAGCAAAGCTCCAGGCCACCCCGAGTATCACTGGGTGTCCGGTGTTGAAACTACCAGCGGTCCCCTAGGTCAGGGTGTGGCCACGAGTGTGGGCATGGCCATCGCCCAGAAATGGCTCGCTCATCGCTACAATCGGGACGGCTTCGATATCTTTGACTACAACATCTACGCAGTGTGCGGCGATGGCTGCCTGATGGAGGGCATTTCGTCGGAAGCCGCATCGCTCGCCGGCCACCTTGGTCTCGACAATGTTTGCTGGATCTACGACAACAATCACATCACCATCGAAGGCAGTACACGCCTGGCCTTTACCGAGGACGTCGAAACACGATTTCTCGGCTACGGTTGGAACGTCCTGCGCGTCGGCGATGCGAATGATCTCGAACGCATCGAAAACGCTCTCGCCACCTTCCGAAAGACCAAGGGCCGCCCCACATTCATCGTGCTGGATAGTCACATTGGCTATGGCGCGCCGCACAAGCAGGACACCGCCGCCGCTCACGGAGAGCCACTCGGTGAAGAAGAGATCCGGCTCGCTAAGCGCTTCTATGGCTGGCCCGAGGACGCCAAGTTTCTCGTTCCGGATGGAGTGTACGGTCACTTCAAAGCTGGTATTGGCGCGCGCGGCGCCGACGCTCGCCGCAAGTGGTTGGGGCAGTTCGATGCCTACCGCGCAAAATATCCGGAGCTAGCAACTGAGATTGAATTACTCGAGCGCCGCGAACTTCCCTCGGGATGGGATCGCAACTTCCCTGTATTTCCGGCCGACGCGAAAGGCGTCGCCGGGCGCGACGCTTCCGGCAAAACGCTGAACATCCTCGCGCAGAACATACCGTGGTTTCTTGGCGGCTCCGCGGATCTCGGCCCATCGAACAAGACCACGCTTACTTTCCCCGGCGCGGGGGATTTTCAATCAGACACTCCAGGCGGAAAGAACCTGCACTTCGGCATTCGTGAACACGCGATGGCCGCCATCGTCAACGGCCTTTCGCTGTCGAAGCTTCGGGCTTTCGGCGCCACATTCTTCATATTCAGCGATTACGCACGGCCCGCGCTTCGCTTGGCCGCGGTGATGGAGCTGCCTTCTGTCTTCGTTTTCACGCATGACGCGATGGGCGATGGCGAGGATGGTCCGACGCACCAGCCCGTCGAGCAGCTCGCTTCCTTGCGCGCGATTCCCGGGCTGGTCACTTTGCGCCCTGGCGATGCCAATGAAGTCGTCGAAGCGTACCGCTACATCATGCAGCTTCAGCATCAGCCCGCCGTTATCGTGTTGTCGCGACAACCGCTGCCCACCCTCGATCGTACCAAGTACGCATCCGCATCCGGTGTCGCCAAGGGAGCCTACGTGCTCGGCGATGCGCCCGGCGGAAATCCGGAAGTGATCCTCATCGCCTCCGGCAGTGAGGTCAGCGTTGCAGTGCAGGCCCACGAAGCCATGCTCGCCGAAGGCATTCGCTCACGCGTCGTATCGATGGCGTCATGGGACATTTTCGAACACCAAACGCAAGAATATCGGGATAGCGTTCTGCCACCGAGCGTCACAGCGCGAGTCGCCATCGAGCAGGCTTCTACCTTCGGTTGGGAACGATACGTCGGCATCGCAGGTCAGATCGTCGGCATGAAAACCTTCGGAGCTTCGGCGCCCCTCAAGGAATTGCAGAAGAAGTTCGGATTTGAGCCTGACCATTGCGTCCGCGCCGCCAAGCAACAACTGGGGCGGAAGTGAATCGAGCGCTCGATATGCGCCGTCAGCAGGGAGGTCGCAATTATGGAACAGGCTAGAATCATCATCGTAGGTGGCGGTTTCGCGGGATCCACCCTCGCCGAACAACTCGGTCGCGTTGCGCCTGGCGTGGAAGTCGTCGTCATCAGTACTGAAAACCACATGGTTTTTACTCCGATGCTTGCGGAGGTAGCGGGCCGCTCTCTTTCGGGGCTCGACGTAGTGGTGCCAGGCCGGCAGATTGCTCGCAGCGCCACCTGGTTTACGGCTTCCGTAGACAGCGTTGATCTTGGGAAGAACGAGATCGAGTACATCCGCCCGGACGGCCAGCGGGCTGCCCTTTCCTACACTCATCTGGTTCTTGCCTGTGGCTCAGGCGTTAATCTCGATGTGATCCCCGGCATGCGCGCTCACGCGTACACGCTCAGAACCGTCGGCGACGGTCTTACTCTGGGCAACGAAATCATCGCTCGCTTTGAGCAGGCCGCTGTCGAGCCCGACGAGGCGGAGCGGCGACGGCTGCTTACCGTCGTGGTCGTCGGCGGCGGCTTCACCGGAGTCGAAGCTGCCGGTCATCTGTTCGACCTCATGCGAAGTGTGAAGTCCTACTATCCGCAGTTGAGCCGCACCGAGCCGCGGATGGTGCTTCTGCAACGCGGTGCGAAAATCGTCCCCGAGTTCCAGCATGATTCCCTTTCCGAATTTGCTCTCAAGAAACTTCGTCAAAATGGTCTCGACGTCAGACTGAACACTGACGTGAAAGAGGTTACGGCGCGTTTCGTCAGTTTGGGCACCGGCGAGCGGATCGCCACAGGTCTCACAGTCTGCGCGGTGGGGACCGCACCGGTCCCCCTGATCGAGAAAATTGGCCTTCCGCTTGAGCACAACAGGCTGAAGACCGAGCCGGACATGCACGTCGCTGGCTCGGCCAACGTGTGGGCGTTTGGAGACTGCGCGGCGGTTCATAACGCCTGGAATGGACAGCTTTCTCCTCCTACGGCGCAGTTTGCCCTGCGTCAAGCCAAACAACTTGCCGCCAATCTGGCGCGCATCAGGCGTGGAGAGCCAACGAAGCCTTTTCGCTTCCGTCCACAAGGTCTCCTGGCGACGATCGGCCACCAGAACGGCGTTGCTGAAATCTACGGACTGAAGTTTTCTGGCCTGGTCGCCTGGTTCCTGTGGAGAGCGGTCTATCTCATGAAGATTCCCACCTTTAGGCGCAAGCTCAATGTGGTAGTGGACTGGACTTGGGATATCTTCTTCAAGCCCAACATCGTCGAGATCCGCGTCGAGCAACAGCAACGATTCAAGCAGGCCCACTACGCCGCTGGCGACTACGTTTTTCGCAAAGGGGACCCGGGCGGCCCCTTCTTCGTGGTGAAGTCGGGGAGCGCCGGACTTCACGTGGATGAAGCTCCGGGAACCCCCGTTGTGACGTGGACGAAGGGCGACCATTTCGGCGAGGCGTCGATTCTTGAAGGCTCAGCGCACCCGACCTACAGAGGGTCGGTTAAGGCTGAAACCCCTCTGGATCTGATCGTCATCGACCCTGCGGATTTCAACGGACTCGCTGAGACGATGGGCTCTCTGCGCAAAGAGCTCGAGAATTCGATGTTCGCACGACAGGCCTACGAAAACATGACGGCGCTCGCCGCCAAGAACCCTGTGATAGGCGCACTGACCGTCGCCGACGTGATGACTCGCTCCGTCGACACTCTGCCGCTCGATCTCTCCTTGATTGAAGCCATAGCGAAGTTTCGGGGCGGGCATGTTGCGTTCCCAGTCGCCGAAGGTGGGATCTTAAAGGGTTACTGCAGCCGTCGCGAGCTTTTCGCCGCAGTCGGGCGAAATCTACCGTTCGAGACGCCCGTTCGCGATGTCATGCGGCCGGTTCCGCATGTCGTTCGCGAGACCGACGCCGTTCTTGCCGCGGGTCTGGATTTTCTTCGGAACGAATTGGACCTTATGCCTGTCGTTGCTGCCGATAGCAGTGGCAAACTGGTGGGCACTTTCACTCCGCTTGATGCTGTCCAGCGGATCGCGGCCATCGCGGGCCAGGACCTCGCGTCCCATTCTGCTGCGGCTTCTTAGGGACACACTTTGAAGCTCATTGTTGGTGCTGAATCATCCATGAAGCCGATGATCGAGAACATTCTTTTCCCCGTGGATTTCTCGCCGGCGTGTATTGCGATGGCCGACTATGTTCGTAGGGCGGCAGCGATCTTCGGAGCCAGAGTCGCTCTGCTTTACGTCGCAAATCTCGGGAGCCGCGATGGATTCCAAATCTTCCCGCGCCCCGTTTCCGAAATAGAGGAAGACCACCGCGCCGTCGCGCAGGAGAGGCTGAGTGCCTTCCTCCACGCGGAGTTTCCGCCCTCGGAGTCAGCACGAATTGTTGCCTTCGGCGACGCAGCGGGCGAGATCACTAAAACCGCCCGGGCTGGCGCCTTTGATCTCATCGTAATGCCCACGCACGCAGGCCGCTACCGCCGCATGCTGCTCGGTTCCACCACCGCCAAAGTGCTTGTCGATGCGGACTGCCCCGTGCTCACCGGCGAACATGCCGAAACAATGGCTCCGAAACCTCTTGAAAATCGGAAGTGGCTCTGTGCGATTAGTCTGAATGACGATTCGTCGCGGGTCCTTCGTATGGCTTCCGAGGCAGCGCAGGCCACGGGCGCTCGGCTCTCGGTGATTCATGCGATGCAGGTAAGCCATCCCGGCTTTCCGAGAGAATCGGTTCGGGATGATGAGATGGATCTTAGCGTGGCGCGAGATGCGCGCCGGAGTGCGGAACAGCTCCAACGTGCGGTTGGATCCAACGCTCCTTTGCGGATCACTGCCGGTTCGTCCATCAAAGACACTCTAGTCGAAGAAATCCGGCGCTCAGATACCGATATGTTCATCATCGGCAGAAGGGGACAGTATGACCTTGCCTATCAGATTGTTCGCGATTCGCCCGTGCCCGTTTTGAGCGTCTAGCCAAAGTCAGGACCTGAAGACAATGGCTTCGCCGCGGGCGTAATGCCCAAGGACATACGCCGCGAAGTGATGTTCGGAAATAAAGAGACGCCGTGCCGCCCTCTTGCGCAAACTGCTTCTTACGCGCCTACACCTATTCGCTGGTCTTTCAGGAAAGCAAGCAAATCGGAGTTGATCTGGTCGGCATTGGTCGTGGGCATGCCGTGCGGAAAGTCCTTATAGCTCTTGAACGTGCTATTCCGCAGCAACTTTGCCGACAGCGGTCCAGCCGCGACGTAAGGCACGATTTGGTCGTCCTCGCTATGCATCACCAGAACTGGCACACTGATCTTCTTTAGATCTTCGGTGAAGTCCGTCTGGGAGAAGGCGACAATGCCGTCATAGTGCGCCTTGGTGCCTCCCATCATGCCCTGGCGCCACCAATTCCAGATCAATCCCTGAGAGGGTTTCGCGCCGGGCCGGTTGTAACCATAGAACGGTCCAGCCGCCACATCGTAATAGAACTGGGCTCGGTTGGCGGCGAGTTGCGCCTGCAATCCGTCAAACACCTCCTTGGGCTGCCCGGTCGGATTGGCCGCCGTCTTTAGCATCAAGGGCGGTACAGCGCTGATGATGGCCGCCTTTGCCACTCGGGTTTCGCCGTGGCGCGCTAGGTAATGCACCACTTCACCGCCGCCGGTCGAATGGCCGACATGAATCGCATCCTTGAGTTTGAGATGTGCGGTCAGCGCCGCCAGGTCATCGGCATAATGATCCATGTCGTGGCCGTCCCACGTCTGGCTGGAACGCCCGTGACCTCGCCGGTCGTGAGCAATCACTCGGTAGCCTCGTTGGCCGAAGAACAACATCTGGTTGTCCCAATCATCGGCCGACAGCGGCCAGCCGTGGCTAAACACGATGGGCTGACCTTTGCCCCAGTCCTTGTAATAAATCTCAGTGCCGTCTTTCGTCGTGATCGTTGCCATTGGATGATCTCCTTGTCTCGTTTGAGCCGGTTGGGCCGGATTGCGCGAAAATCGAAAATCTTGCAAGAGTTTTGTGGGTTGTAGCGGCGGGTTTGGGGCGCGAAGGGCAACCACCGGAAGAGTTACGCACCTGCCGCTGATGTCTTTGAACGTCTCTTCCGTGGCTCGCCGTCAAACCTTTGTATCTGGGCGATTGAGTAGATGTTCTCGTCTTCGCACTGCTTGCAGCGAGCTATGAACGTCTGCGGTGAGTTCGCGTCTCGGTATTCGATTTCATCTTGCAAGCTTACAATCTTTGAGGAAACGGGAATCGGCTCTGCGCATCGAAAACAGAGCACTCCACGGTAGCTCTTCTCCAGTTCCGCGATCATTTCGACCTCACGAGTGAATTTGCAGGGGAGCGGATCATAGCACCGGGCAAGGCCCAAAATCCATTATCTAGTGTGGCCGGCTACTGACTAGTCGTTTCGCCAAATATTGAGTCTTCGCTCCAGATTACACGCGAACCAGGATCAATAACGCCAACGCCCGAAGGGGGACTTTCGCATGATCTCAATGCTGGAATCCCACGCTGCAGGCGCGTCGTGCTTGGGGTCTCCTACGCAGAAATAGAGAACGAGGAAGAAAAAGAGACTGAGACCAATCACCCCCACTAGAAGCGGTAGCATCGTCATGTAATGTAGAAGAAAGAATTCATGAAAGACCTGGTTTCTTACTGTTCCAAAACCCGATGTTATTGCAGCCTCGGGGGTTACTTCGAGCGAGAAGCAGATTCCCCGAAATTGTTGAAAACATTGAAAACCGAACGCATAGGATGGAGCGTGTGGAGTGACGGAACGCGCTTCAAAAGAGGTGCCTTCATTCACAATCTAGTCGGAGACCAGACAGTAAGGCTCGGTGCAGCGTCGGTGCAGTTCGACATGATGATTGGACCGTGCGTTACCGCGTAAGCGACACCAGCAGCGGCACTTAGGTGGTTTGCATCGCCCTGTTAGAAGGCAGACGCTCTATCCCACACAGCTACGGCTACACTTTTTTCTCGTATCGCTTGCCACTCCGAAGAAGACCGACTCGCCACAGGACTCATCGTGCCCACAAGGGAACAGGA
>Ga0335076_10000534_pt1 | contig 35534 bp, 34 predicted proteins | sample Lox_Sample_25_FD_206717 | JGI IMG/M metagenome (GOLD analysis project Ga0335076, IMG submission 206717) | Soil microbial communities from Loxahatchee National Wildlife Refuge, Florida, United States - Lox_Sample_2.5 | ecosystem: Environmental > Terrestrial > Soil > Wetlands | place: USA...
CCGGCGGCACCGCGATGTTCGGTAATGGCGGGGCCGGTGGCCCCGGCGGGTTCAACAGCACCCAGGCCGGCGGGGACGGCGGCGCCGGCGGGGCCGCCACGTACTTCGGTGCCGGCGGGACCGGCGGCTACGGCGGGTTTGGCACCACCACCGGCGGGAACGGTGGGGTAGGCGGCGCCGGCGGGCTGTTCGGCGGTGCCGGCGGGGCCGGCGGCTCCGGCGGGGCCAGCCTCACCACCACCGGCGGGAACGGCGGGGTAGGCGGCGCCGGCGGGCTGTTCGGCGGTGTCGGCGGGGCCGGCGGCTCCGGCGGGGCCGGCAATGCCACCGGCGGGAACGGCGGCGCCGGCGGCGCGGGCGGGCTGCTCGGCGGTTCCGGCGGCGCTGGCGGCGTCGGCGGCGGCGGCATCGCCGCCGGCAGTACCGGCGGTAACGGCGGTCACGGAGGCAACAGTGGTGTGCTGATCGGCGACGGCGGCGAAGGCGGCGCCGGCGGGTTCGGTGCCGCTACCGGTGGTAACGGCGGCAACGGTGGCAATGCCGCGCTGATCGGCACCGCCGGCAACGGCGGCAACCCCGGTGCGGCGAACGGCACCGCCGGCCTCAACGGCGTCACCTCACCGCTGCAGCCAGTATTCAACGCAGTGAATGGCCCCGTCGAGGCGCAAACTGGGCGCCCGTTGATCGGCAACGGCGTCCCCGGGGCCCCGGGGACCGGGACAAACGGCGGACCCGGTGGATGGCTGGTCGGCAACGGCGGGGCGGGCGGCTCCGGCGCGGCCGGCGCCACCGGCGGGAACGGCGGCAACGGCGGGCCCGCCGGGCTGATCGGCACGGGCGGGGTCGGCGGCGCCGGCGGGCAGGGCGCCACCACCAGCGGAAACGGCGGAAACGGCGGCGCCGGTGCGCTGTTCGGTGCCGGCGGCGCCGGCGGCCCCGGCGGGTCCGGTGGCACCACCGCCGGGAACGGCGGTAACGGCGGTACCGCGCTGTTCAACGTCGGCGGTGCCGGCGGCGCCGGCGGGTCTGCCAACATGGCCGGCGCCACCACCGGCGGGAACGGCGGGGTCGGCGGCGCTGGGATGTTCGCGCCCGGCGGCGCCGGCGGCGCCGGCGGGGTCGGCCTCGGCACCGGCGGGAACGGCGGGGCCGGCGGCGCTGGGATGTTCGGTGCCGGCGGCGTCGGCGGCGCCGGCGCGTTCGGCGTCAACACCGGCGGGAACGGCGGGGCCGGCGGAACTGCGCTGTTCGGTGGCGGAGGGGCCGGCGGCTCCGGCGGGTACGGCGAGGCCGGCACCGGAGGGCACGGCGGTGCCGGCGGGGCCGCCACCGACTTCGGTGCCGGCGGCGTCGGCGGCTCCGGCGGGTTCGGCACCGTCACCGGCGGGGCCGGCGGGGCCGGCGGCGCTGGCGGCCTACTCGACGGGCCCGGCGGGGCCGGCGGGGCCGGCGGCTGGGGCGGCGTTACCCCCGGGAACGGCGGTGGCGGCGGGGCCGCCGCGTTCTTCGGTGCCGGGGGGGCCGGCGGGGCCGGCGGGTCCAGCGCCACCGCTAACGGCGGGAATGGCGGGGCCGGCGGCAACGCCGGCATGATCACCGGTACCGGCGGGGCCGGCGGTAGCGGCGGGCTCGCCACCGGCGCCGCCGGCACCGGCGGTAACGGAAGCAACGGCGGCAAGGGAGGGCTGATCGGCAACGGCGGTAACGGCGGGGCCGGCGGCACCGGCATTACCACCGGCGGTAACGGCGGTAACGGCGGCACCGCGCTGACCGGCGAAGGTGGTAATGGCGGCAACGCCGGGACTGGTGCGACGAACGGCACACCCGGCACCGGCGGCACCGGGCTGATCCCCGGGAATAACGGGTTGACGTAGCCGGCGCGTTCCGGCGACATTAACGCCGGGAACGGCTGGGCTGGTGAGTTTGCTCTGTTCGGCACCGGCGGGTCCTGCGAGACCGGCCGGGCCGGAACGACCGGCATAGGCGGGGCCGGCGGCGCCGACGGGTCCCCCGCTGTTGCGGCAACGGCACCATTCTGTTTGGTGTCGGCGGGGCTGGTGCGGGCGGTAATGGCGGTGATGGCGGCAACGTCGGGCTGATCGGCAACGGCGGTGACGGCCAGTAACGCACAGACTGGCCTGGCGCTTAGCTGCGCCTGCACCGGCGGCACCGGGGTGCTGCTTGCGCGGCCTGGACGGGATGACAGGGTTGACGTCGCCCTGCGGGGCCGCGCCGGTCATTGCGTTCGGGTCCTTCGGTCTGATCATGGGCAACGTGCACCGTCTTGGTCATTGTTGGCCAGTGACTCCGGGGTGTGGGTGGCCAACCCGCATACCGCCCTTGTGAGGCAAGGCAACCGACTACACCGTGTCGACCGGCCCAGCCCGCGCGGCGGCGCGCGCCGTGCCAGCGAAGGCGACAGCCACCTCTACGGTGACCACGACATCCAGACCATCCACCCCGCATTCGGCGTGGTCGACCCGCATTTCGTGTGCCACCGCCCTCGCGCGGGCGCAGGCCGCCGCGGCCCCGGCCGGTAGTCGGGCCGCCGCGGCCAGGGCGGCCAGATCGGCCACGGCCTGCGCCCGATGACGTGCCACCACCACCGACCCGAGATATGCACCAGCGCCGGTGACGCAGAGCAGCACCGCGACCATCGCCGCCGCAAGGAGGGTGGCCGAGCCGCGATCATCCCGATGGCTCGGCCACCGAAACCGCCCTTGCCGCAATGTCCAACGAGGGCAAGAGTTTTGAGTGCGCAACGACCGTGGCCACCAGGAAATCGCCGTCCCGATGCACCTGAACGCGCGCCCCGACGGGCGCGATGCGGCGCGCGGCGTCAAGCGCCGAACGTTCGTCGCCGCGGGCTGCCAGTCGGGCCGCCTCGCGCGCGGCGTCGACACAGCGCACCTGCATCGACACCGCGGTGACACCGGCCAGGCACAGCACCAGCACCACGACCAGCGCGGCGATCGCCAGTGCCGCCTCAACGGTGCTTGCGCCGGCACAACCCACTAGACCTTGGTGCTGAGCGCGCGACCGATGATGTTGGTCAGCGCCGAGACGATCGAGTCGCCGGTGACGACGGTGTAGAGGATCGCGCCGAACGCCGCCGCCGCTATCGTGCCGATGGCGTATTCGACCGTGGACATACCCGACTCGTCGGTCGCCAGCGCAGCCGCGCGCACTAGGAATGCGCGGAACAAGTTGATCATCAATGCCTTCCTTTCGTTTCACAGCAGACCCGATCGCAAGAGATCGCCGGCCAATCCCGCCACCACCGGCACAATGCCCAGGCACACGAACGCCGGCAGAAAGCAGAGACCGAGCGGTCCGGCGATCAGAACCCCGGCCCGCTCGGCGGCCGCTGCGGCCGCGTGCGCGGCTTCGTGCCGGGATTGGTCGGCCAATTCGGCGACGCCGCCGGCCAGCGCCGCGCCCGAGGATGCCGAACGCCGCGCCAGTCTCAGCAGCGCATCGACGTGTGCGTCGGCGGGACCGGCCGACGGGTCCAGCGAAATCGGCCAGGCCACAGCGGGATCCGCGCCCAGCGCCAGCAGGGCGGCGGCGCGACGCAACACTCGGGCCAGCTTCGGTGGCGCGGACGGGGCGGTCGCTGCCGCGGCCGTCGACACCGCCATGCCGGCTGCCAGGCACACGGCCAGCACGTCGAGGCCGGACGCGACCGCCAGCGGGTCCGGGCCATGTCCCGACCCCGGCAGCCGCCCCCGCCTCCGGCTGAGCGCGACCGACCGTATCCCCGCTCGTGCCCGCACGATTGACGGGCCGGGGCCGATCCACAGTGCCATGGCCAGCAGCACCGCCGCCGCGCTCATGCTGCAAGCCGATCGGTGATGCGATCCGACCACAGCAGCCCCCCACAGGCCAGCGTCGATCCGACGACCAGCAACCATCCGCCGCCGTGCCCGCCCAGCAGGAAACTCAGCGGACGGGCCCCGATCATTTGACCCAGCAGCACGCCGAGCATCGGCAGGCTCGCCAGTATCGTCGCAGTGGCGCGCGCTCCGGCCATGCTCGATGACACTCGCGCCGAAAAGTGTTGCCGCTCAGCGATATCGCGCTGTGCAGCACGCATCAGCGTGGCTATTGCCAGCCCGTGGTCACTGGCCAGCTGCCAGCACACCGCGAGTCGATCGAACTGCGCGGGCAGAGATGACGACCGTGCCGCTTCGCGCAGGCCGGCGGTGACGTCGGCGCCCAATCTGGCCCGTGCCGCCACCGCGCGCAACGACACGGCAACCGCCCCAACGGATTCCTCCGCGGCGACACCGAACGCGCGCACCGGATGAGAGCCCACGCGCAATTCGCCGACCAGCACGTCGAGGGCGGTTTCCAGCGTTCGGCCCTCGCCCAGGGCGCGCCGGATACGGCGGTGACGCCGATACCGCAGGCTCGCCGTTGCACTCACCACCGCGATGGCGAGGACCGTGGTCAGCGGCAGCAGTACCGCCGCGACCACGACCGCACACGCAGCGGCGGCGGCTAGCCCAGTCGGGTTCACTCTGCGCCGCCGGCCGACACGCGCCGGCCTCATCAACCTGCCCCGCGGTGACGACGGAACCACCAGCAGCGCAAGGGATAACAGCAGGGCGGCAACGGTCAGGTCGTTCATGCCGACATCCGGCTTCGCAGCAGCCGATGCAGGTCACCCGCGTCGTCCGTCATGCCACGGCCCGCTTGCCACACGGTGACGGCCCGGACCTGCCCGTCAACTCGGCGCAGCACGGCTATCTCGCGGAGCCGGCGCCGACCGGCCCGGTCCCGCGTGACGTGCAGCAGCACCTGGACCGCCGCGGCGAGTTGACTGTGCAGTGCGGCCCGACCGAGCCCGCCGAGCGCGCCCAGCGCCTCCAGCCTGGCGGGCACCTCGCCCGGATTGTTGGCATGCACCGTGCCCGCGCCGCCGTCGTGGCCGGTGTTCAGTGCCGCCAAGAGATCGACCACTTCGGCGCCCCTGACCTCGCCCACCACGATGCGGTCGGGCCGCATCCGCAACGCCTGCCGGACGAGTTCGCGCACCGGAACCTCGCCGACGCCTTCGACATTGGCGCACCGCGCGACCAGCTTGACCAGATGCGGATGCTGCGGCGCCAGCTCGGCGGCATCCTCGACGCATACGATCCGTTCTTCGGGCGGTACAGCGCCCAGCATCGCCGCCAGCAGGGTCGTCTTCCCAGCCCCGGTGCCCCCGCACACGAGGAAGGCCAACCGGGCGGCGATGATGTCGGCGATCAGCGCGGCCGCCTCGGGCCCGATCGCGCCGGCCGAGGTCAGGGCAGCCAAATCCTGAGTGGCCGGCCGTAATACGCGCAGCGACACGCAGGTGCCGCCCGCCGCGACGGGCGGCAACACCGCATGCAACCGCACCGCGAACCCCCCAGCACCGATGCCGGTCAGCTGGCCGTCCACCCAAGGCTGCGCGTCGTCGAGACGCCGACCGGCGGCCAACGCCAGCCGCTGCGCCAGCCGGCGCACCGCCGCCTCGTCTGCGAAACGAATCTTGCTGCGCCGCAGTCCGTTTCCGTCGTCAACCCACACGGCGTCGGGCGCGGTGACCAACACGTCGGTGGTGCCGTCCGCGCACAACAACGGTTCGAGGATGCCCGCGCCGGTCAGCTCGGTTTCCAACACCCGCAGGTTGGCGAGGACTTCGGTATCGCCGAGCATCCCGCCGGACTCGGCGCGGATCGCGGCGGCCACAACACTGGGCCGCAACGGGGCGGATTCGGATGCCAGCCGCTCGCGCACCCGTTCGATCAGCGAGCCGCTCACGCAGCCCTGCCATTCCGCCCCGACCTCGCAGACGGCAGGACGGCGAGCACCCGGCGGGCTGCCACCGCGAGCGCACATCGGCGTCCCAATCGCAGGCCACCGCGTTCCAACTGCTGCGCGAGTTGAGGCTGGGCTTTGACGGACGCCAGCAGCGGCAGGCCGGTGATGTCGGCGACCTCGGTTGCCCGCAATCCCCCGGGCGACGGGCCCCGCACGACCAGCCCGAGATTGGGATTGATCGCGGCCAGCGCGGGGGCCATCGCCGCGGTCGCCGCGCACGCCCGCACATCGGAGCGGCTGACCACGACGACGAGATCGGCGGAATCCAACGCGGCTTGCGTCGCATCGGAGGGACGACGGGGAAGATCGCACACCACGGCGACTCCCCCGCGGCGCCCGGCATCGATGACGGCGTCCACCGGTGCGCCGCCCAACTCGTACCCGTGGCGGGTGCCGGACAGCAAGCTGATTCCGCGGTGTCGCGGTAGCGCCTCGCGCACGGCCGGCCAGTTGAGCCGTCCGCCCTGCAGCGCCAAATCGGGCCAGCGCAGGCCCGGTGTGCCCTCGCCGCCGACCAGCAGATCGATGCCGCCGCCCCACGGGTCGAGATCGACCAGGAGCGCGTCACCGGCGGCTTCCGCCAGCGCGACCGCGAGCAGAGACGCGCCCGCGCCGCCGCATCCCCCGATGACGGCGACGACCTCACCGCGGAGCCCGTCATCGCGTGCGGATTCGCCGGCTTCGGCGAGCTCGCGGATCAATTCGCGCTCTTGCTCGGGCAACCTCAGCACATGCTGGGCACCGACCGCGACGGCTGCCGCCCAGGTCGTCGTCGCGAGTTCGGTGACGGTCAGGACGCTGACGTGGGCACGCCGCGGCAGCACCGCGCGCCCACACAGGTCCGCTGCCGCCTCGTCCAACACCACCGCCGCGGCCGCCGACCATGTCTTCCGGCTCACCGCGGACCCGCCACCCGCATGAACCACCCGGACGCCGACTGCCGCGGCCACCCGATCCAGCTCGTCGCGCAAGTGTGGATCCGTCAACACCGCCAGCACGCCCGAAGAGCCCGCCATTTTCGTGCGGATGGTGCCAGTCATCAACCCACCTTGCGGGGGCGTGACCTTGGCACACCAGTCCCAAAGCCGGATTTGTGGATAGAGACGCGAGTGTGCACAAATGGGTCTGACCAGCGGTCACCGAGCGTATGGAAAACGCGTTCCCGCAACGCGCCACAGACGGGGGCCAATTGCCACAAACGCCGAAAAACTTATCCCAGAAAAGGGACGACCCCCGCCAGGGGGGGAGGAGGCGAGGGTCGTCGTGTATCAGCCCCGGGGGGTCGGGCTGATACACCCTCGGCTCAGGCCGAGTAATGCTTACTATACACATGACAGTCCGCACTAACGCAAGTAGCTGTTCCATCGAAACGTGCGTTGAGCCGCAAAAATACCGACGGTATGTAACACCGGTACCGATAAGCGGCCGTTTTGGGCCTGAGGTCGCGGCGCCGCTGAATTACCGACCTATGCTGGGTCGGTGACCGTCTCCGACTCGGCCGCGCGGCAGCAAACCTCACCGGAAACAGCCGCAACCACCGCTCCCCGCGCCCGCACCGCCGCCTTCTTCGACCTGGACAAGACCATCATCGCCAAGTCCAGCACGCTGGCTTTCAGCAAACCCTTCTTCAATCAGGGATTGCTCAACCGCCGCGCCGTGCTCAAGTCCAGCTACGCCCAGTTCATCTACCTGCTCTCCGGTGCCGATCATGACCAGATGGACCGGATGCGGATCCACATGACCAACATGGTCACAGGTTGGGACGTCGAGCAGGTCAAGTCGATCGTCAACGAAACGCTGCACGATATCGTGACCCCGCTGGTGTTCGCCGAAGCCGCGGACCTGATCGCCGCTCACAAGTTGTGCGGTCGCGATGTCGTGGTGGTCTCGGCGTCCGGAGAGGAGATCGTCGCGCCGATCGCCCGGGCACTGGGCGCCACGCACGCCATGGCGACCCGAATGGTCGTCGACGACGGGAGCTACACCGGCGAGATCGCGTTCTACTGCTACGGCGAGGGCAAGGTGCAAGCGATCCGCGAGTTGGCCGCGCGCGAGGGCTACCCGCTGGAACACTGCTACGCCTACTCCGACTCGATCACCGACCTGCCGATGCTCGAGGCCGTCGGCCATCCCAGCGTGGTCAATCCCGATCGCAGCTTGCGCAAAGAGGCCAACGAGCGCGGTTGGCCCGTGTTGCTGTTTTCCCGCCCGGTGTCGCTGCGCGACCGAATTCCCGCACCGTCGGGCGCCGCGATCGCGACCACCGCCGCGGTGGGCGTCACCGCACTCGCCGCCGGCGCGGTCACCTACTCGTTGCTGCGCCGCTTCGCCTTTTAGCTCCGACAGCAAACATTCAATTCGCGCGATACATTTTTGCTTCGCAATTGGGCCTTGCTGTGTTAGGGGTCTAGTAGTACAAAGGAACCACGGAAGCCCGGTGAGGCCAAGGTCGATCCGGAAGAGAAGGATCGTTCTCCCGAGCCGGGCGCCCAGCACGGAACCCGGCACCCACGCGGAGTCATAGCCGCGATAATGGCAGAAGTGTTGCGGGCCTGCGTAATTGCGAAAAGTGGATGGTGTCGACGGCCCTTTGGGTGGGGTTGCAACCGGAAGCGTCGCAAGATCGCCGAGGCCAACCCACGTAGCCCAAAAATGCACGCTTGGTAACCGAGTTCCGTGCTAGCGGGCGGCGTACCGAACATTTCGGGACGTCGCCCGCTTTACATTTGTGAAACACATTTTTTTAGCGCCGGTTCGAGGCCCGTCGGCTACTGATTCGGTAGGGACTCGGCGATCGACAACGCCTCCTGCGCGCCCGCTTGCAGCGCCCGGCAACACAGCACCAGCCAGGCGGCCACCCCGTCCGGTGTCCCGTCGGCGAATCCGCGCGCGGCATCGCGATAATCCGCGGGCTGGCGCATCCAATTCACCTCGGGCACACCCAATCCGTGGGGGTCCAGTCCGCTGGCGATCGTCACCAGACGCGACACCGCGCGGGCCACCACGCCGTCCGCGCTGCCAAACGGCTTGAGCGTCAGCAGTTCTCCATGCGCGACCGCGGCCACCACCGGTGCCGACGCAGTTGTGCGGCCGGTCACCAACCCCGCCAGCAACTCGAGGCGCGGCCCAACCTCGGCATCGGCCCGCGGGCGGCCCAGCCGATCGTCCTCGACTTGGTCGGCCGCCGCGAGCATGTGCAGCCGGGCCAGCGCCTGCAACGGTGCGCGCTGCCAGATTCCGATCAGGGGTCCCCCGCCCCCCTCCAGCGCCTGGGCCACCCGCAGCGCTCCACCGAACACCGGATCGCTGACCCCCCTATTTGGCAAGCCGGCCTCGGCCAGATCGTCCAGTCGCACCGGACCGCCTTCGAGCACCGATGACGCACGCGCGGCCCGCAACGCCGCTTCGGCGGCGGTCACCGGCCAGCGTCGCAGGTTGGCCGGGTGGCGGTGCGCGCGACCCAGCACGTCGCGGGCCCGGTCGCTGGCCTCGGCGACGCCGGGGAGCTCCATCAGCGGGGCCAGCGGATCAGCCGTCACAGCTTGCCAACCTATCGGGGAGACGCCGACGGCCTCAGAATGGCCTGGGAATGGCCTCCAGCAGCCGACGGGTGTACTCGTTGCGGGGACGGGCGAACAACTCCTCGGTGGGCGCCTGCTCCACCACACGGCCGGCGCGCATCACCAGGACGTCATCGGCGATCTGCCGGATCACCGCGAGGTCATGGCTGATGAACAAATAGGTCAGGCCCATTTCGGCCTGCAGGTCGGCCAGCAGGTCCAATATCTGCGCCTGCACGAGCACGTCGAGCGCCGAGACCGCCTCGTCGCACACCAGCACCTCGGGCCGCAGCGCCAGCGCCCGAGCGATCGCCACCCGCTGTCGTTGTCCGCCCGACAGTTCACGAGGCAGCCGCCCCAACACCGACGACGGCAGCGCCACGTGGTCGACGAGCTCGCGCACCGCCAGCTCGCGCCGCTTGCGGTCACCGACCCGATGGATCCGCAATGGCTCCTCGATGGCGCGGAACACCGTGTACATGGGATCCAGACTGCTGTAGGGGTTCTGGAACACCGGCTGCACCCGCCGGCGAAAAGCCAACTCCTCGTCCCGGTCTAATGCGTCGTTGATCACGGTGCCGTCGAAAACCACAGTGCCCGAGGTCGGTTGGAGCAGACCCAACACCATCCGCGCCAGCGTCGATTTTCCCGAACCCGACTCTCCCGCGATCGCCAGGGTGCTCGCGCGGCGCAGCCGAAAGGACACCGCGTCGACGGCGCAAAACTCCGCGCGCCGCCAGGGCGCCCCCCGCGACTCCCGGTAGACCTTGGTCAGTTCCGAGGCGACAAGGATGTCGTCGGAGGATTCGTTCGGGCTGCGCGGGCGGCGTCGGGACGAACTGGTCGCGGTCAGCGACGGGTCGGCGGCCACCAACCGTCGGGTGTACTCGTGTTGTGGCTCCTGCAAAATGGCCTGCGCACCACCGGATTCCACCACCACGCCGCGATGGACGACGATCACGGACTCGGCCCGTTCAGCGGCCAACGCCAGGTCGTGGGTGATCAGCAGCAGCGCGATTCCGAGTTCGTCGGTGAGCCCCCGCAGATGATCGAGCACCTGCCGTTGCACAGTGACGTCGAGCGCCGAGGTCGGTTCGTCGGCGATGAGCAGCTCCGGCCGGCCCGCTAACCCGATGGCGATGAGCGCACGCTGGCACATGCCGCCGGAAAGCTGATGCGGGTAGCGGCCGGCCTGTTTGACCGGGTCCGGCATGCCCGCCTCGGCTAGGAGTTCCAGAGCGCGTCGTCGCGCCTCGCGGGTATCCGTGTTGGCCCGCAACGCTTCCCGGACCTGAAAGCCCACCTTCCAGACCGGGTTGAGGTTGGTCATCGGATCTTGGGGCACGTAGCCGATGGCACGGCCCCTGATCGATCGCAGTAGCGAGCGGTCGGCCCTGCGATCGAACGAGGTTATGTCGCGCCCGTCGAAAACGATGCGCCCGGCCGTGATTCGTCCTCCGGGCGGGAGCAGTCCGAGAATCGCGGCGGCCGTCGTGGATTTTCCCGATCCTGATTCGCCGACCACCGCGACGGTCTGACCGCGCAGGACGGTCAGATCAACGCCGCGAACCGCGGGATCATGAGCGCCGAACTTGACTTCCAGGCCCTCGACCGACAGCAGCGGCGCGTCATCTGTGCTCATGCGCGCCACGCCCGCGAGGCCGGATCCAGGGCGTCACGCAAAGCGTCACCCATCATCATGAACGCAAACACCGTGATCGCCAGTGCACCAGCCGGATAGAACAGGATGGGCGAGCCCGACCGCAGCCTGCTCTGCGCGAGGTTGATGTCGCCGCCCCAGGACACCACCGACGCCGGCAGGCCGACGCCGAGGTACGACAGCGATGCCTCGGTGACGATGAACACCCCGAAGGCGATGGTGGACACCGCGAATACGGGGCCCAGGGCGTTGGGCAGCACGTGTCGAACCAGGATCTGGAATTCCCTCAGCCCCAAAGCCTTCGCCGCGAGCACATAATCGCTGACCCGCACCTCGATTACCGCGCCGCGAGCGACCCTGGCCACCTGCGGCCAGCCGAACAAGGCCAGGATGGCGACCACCGTCCACACCCTACGGTGGTGCATGATGCCCATGATCACGATGGCGGCCAGCAGTAGAGGCAATCCGAAAAACACATCGGTGATGCGCGAGACCACGGCGTCGATCCAGCCCCCGTAGAAGCCGGCCAGCGCGCCCAGCGCGCCGCCGAGGACGAACACGAGCAGGGTGGCCCCGAGCCCGACGGTGACCGAGGCCCGCGCTCCGTAAACGGTGCGCGCGTAGATGTCGTGGCCCTGCAGATCGGTACCGAACCAGTGCGCGGCCGACGGCGGAAGAAGGCTCTGGCTCGGATCGGCATATGCCGGATCGATTCCGGTGAACAACCCCGGAAAGATCGCGGCGACGACGATGAACGCGATCATTGCGGCGGCGACGACGAACTTCGGACGCCGGCGCAACTCGCGCCAGGCGTCGCGCCAAAAGCCGTGGCGCTCTGGAATATGCTCAGCCATAGCGGATCCGGGGGTCAAGGGCGGCGTACAGCAGGTCCACCACCAGGTTTGTGATCAGATAGATCAGCACCAGCACCGTTACAATCGAGACCACCGTCGGCGCCTCCTGCCTGGTGACGGCCTGGTACAACACGCCGCCGACGCCATGGACGTTGAAGATGCCCTCGGTCACGATGGCCCCGCCCATCAGCGACCCGAGGTCGGCGCCGAGGAACGTCACCACGGGGATCAGCGAATTCCGCAGGATGTGCACCGTCACGACGCGCCGTCGCGAAAGCCCTTTGGCCGTCGCGGTGCGGACATAGTCGGCGTGCGCGTTGGCGGCCACCGCGGATCGGGTCAACCGCACCACGTAGGCGAATGACACCGAGCCCAAAACGATCCCGGGCAGCAGCAACCGAGCGAACGTCGCCCTCTCGCCCACCGTCACGGGCGCAATCCCGAGCCGGACACCGAATAGGAATTGCGCCAGAAAGCCCAGGACGAATATCGGGATCGCGACGATGACGAGGCCGGTGATCAGCACCGTGGAATCGAAGATCCCGCCCTGGCGCAGGCCGGCGATCACGCCGAACCCGATTCCCAACACGGCTTCCACCGCCACCGCGATCAGCGCCAGCCTGAGGGTGACCGGAAAGGCGTGTGCCAGAACGGCACTGACCGGCAGCCCGGAATAGGAACGCCCCAGATCGCCGTGCAGGATGCCACCCAGGTAGCGCAGGTACTGAACTATGAAGGGATCGTCCAGGTGGTATCGGGCCCGCAGCGCGGTGGCCACCGCGGGAGTCAGCGGACGATCCCCGGCCATCGCAGCCACCGGATCACCCGGCAACAGGAAGACCATGCCATAGATCAGCAGCGTGGCGCCGATGAAAACCGGTGCCATGATGGCGATTCGGCGTGCGATGTACCAGCCCATCTCAGCCCTTCACGATGTTCTCGTAGTCGGGCAGATCGTTCCACGTGACATGCACGTTTTTGACCTCCATCGACCACCCCACCACGCTGATGTTGTCCCAGAGCGGGACGACGGGCATGTCGTGGAACAGGATTCGCTGCGCGGAGTTGGCCATCACGTTCGACTGCTCAAGGGTGGGCGCGGCCTCCGCGGCCGCCAGCGCCGCGTCGAATTCCGGGTTGGAGTAGCCGACGTCGTTGGAACCCGCACCGGTGGCGAACAGCGGGGCAAGGAACTCGATCATCGACGGGTAGTCCCCTTGCCACGCGGCGCGAAACGCGGTCGCGATCGTGTGGTTGGTGATCTGGGTGCGAAACCCGGCGAAGGTCGGCTGCGGCGCGCCAACCGCGTCGATTCCCAGAACGTTCTTGATGCTGTTGGCCACCGCATCGACCCATTCCTGGTTTCCGGCGTCGGCGTTGTAGGCGATTGCGTACTGGCCACTCCACGCCGAGATGGCGTTGGCTTGCGCCCAGAGTTGCCGCGCGCGGTCGGGATCGAAGTTCAACACGTCGTTGCCCGGTAGGTTCGGGTCGAAACCCGGCAACGACCGGGCGGTGAAATCGCGCGACGGAGTGCGGGTTCCCATGAAGATCCGCTGACAAATCTGCTCACGGTTGACGGCGGCCGAAAGCGCCAGCCGGCGCAAGCGGCCTTCCTCGCCATCGAAATGCGCAAGCCGCAGCGGGGTGTCGAGGCTGTGCTTGACGGCCACGGGTCCGCTGGCGACATTGCCGTCGCCCAAGTCGCGCTTGTAGACGGGCAGCGCGCTCGGCGGAATCGTGTCCAGGACATCGAGATTGCCCGAGAGCAGGTCGGCGTAGGCCGTATCGAGATTGGCGTAGAACTCGAATCTCAGCCCTTTGTTGCGGGGTTTGCGGTTGCCGTGGTAGTCGGGGTTGGGCCGCAGATCGATCTTGACGTTGTGCTCCCAGGCCGGCCCGTCCGGGCTGTCGGCGAGCTGGTACGGGCCGTTGCCGATCGGGTTGCGGCCGAACGCCGCCATGTCGCGAAATGCGCTGTCCGGCAGCGGGTAGAAAGCGCTATGGCCCAACCGCAACACGAAGTCGATGGTCGGCGCCTTGAGTCGCACGGTGAACTCGTTATCGTTGACCACCCGTAGCCCGGACATGGTGGTCCGTCCCGTTTTCGCGACCGGCCTTCCGCCGCCGGTCGCGCCGGCCACCTCGTCGAACCCGTCGATCGGGCTGAAAAAGCTTTGTTGCAGTTGGGCATTGGTGCTCAAGGCCCCGTAGTTCCACGCGTCCACGAACGAGTGCGCCGTCACCGCGGAGCCGTCGGTGAACTTCCACCCCGGCTTGAGGACGATGCGGTAGTTGACGTTGTCGGTGGTCTCGATCGACTGGGCGACCTCGTTGGCGGGTCTTCCGGCGGCGTCATAGGACACCAGGCCGGCGAACATCCGGTCGATGATCCGTCCGCCATTGCTGTCGTTGGTGCTGGTCGGGATCAGCGGGTAGGGCGGTTCCCCGCCGTTGACCAGCACGAGATCGGGGCTCAACACGCCGCCGCCACATCCCGCCAGCGATGCGACGGCCAGCATCCCGGTAGCCAACCAGGCCAGCACCCGCATCCGACGCATGCCTGCGACCCTAAAGCGTGTCGCCGCGCCGCCGGTGGAGGGCGGCGGTGAAGTGCAGAGCCGGGCGCTTAACTAGCGCGTCATCAGCCCGCGGGGACGGGGTGCACCTGCAGTTGGCAGGCATCGATGGTGGCCGCCACGGTAAACACCTGCACGATGTCGGGAGGGCTGACCGCCAGGTCGGTGTAGTTGGGGCACGCGTTGCCGTCGGCGTCGAACCCCAAGCCCTCCACCCCCTCCACAATGGCCTGCGCCGTAGTCGACAGCGACAGGACGACGGTCGGCGGCGCGCCGACGTCGACGGGCAGGCCGCCCATGTACCCGCGCAGCGTGGGCTGGGCATGAATGGGCGGCCCTCCAGTGCCCGAGTCGACGCCCGGGTAACCGGTGAGCGTGCACGGCTCTGCGCCGCCGGCGAGGGTGAAATTCAGGGTCAGGCCGCGATGGCCGGCGGCGCCCTGAGTCGGGGACGCGCTGACGGCGATCTGCTCCGACCAGCATGGCGTCGGCTGGTCGACGGTGTCGGACGGTGCGGCCCACGCGGGTGGCCCCAGCATGGCGACGGCCACGTAACTCGTTGCCGCCGCGGCAAAGCTGGGAACTAGTCGGCGGGCGCGTCGCCCGTGCGGTCGCGGCACACCGGTGATTATCCGATACGGGCGCGCCTTTGACCCCGGATTCAGGAGCGGCTCTTCACCTCGAAGGTTTAGGCTCACTGTCGGTTGACGAGCCTCGACATTGGGAGGAAGCCAGTGACCGCCACCCAGACCGAAGGCCCGTCGTCGTATCCGCCGCCGGCGCAGTTCGCCGAGCAGGCCAACGCCGGTGAGGAGCTGTACCGCGAGGCCGAAGAGGACCGGCTGGCGTTTTGGGCCAAGCAGGCCAATCGGCTCTCGTGGTCGACCCCGTTCACCGAGGTGCTGGACTGGTCGGGCGCACCGTTCGCGAAGTGGTTCGCCGACGGGAAGCTCAACGTCGCCTACAACTGCGTGGACCGCCACGTGGAGGCCGGCCTTGGCGATCGGGTCGCCATCAACTGGGAGGGCGAACCAGGCGACAGCCGCAGCCTGACCTACTCCGATCTGCAGACCGAAGTGTGCAAGGCGGCCAACGTGCTGACCGACCTCGGTCTGGTCGCCGGCGACCGGGTCGCGATCTACATGCCGTTGATTCCCGAGGCCGTGATAGCGATGCTCGCCTGCGCGCGCCTGGGGATCATGCACAGCGTCGTCTTCGCCGGTTTCACCGCGAAGGCGCTGCGCGCCCGGATCGCCGACGCCCAAGCCAAGCTGCTGATCACCAGCGACGGGCAGTTCCGCCGCGGCAAGCCGGCACCGCTGAAGGACGCGGCCGACGAAGCCATTGCGCCCGGTCCCGACGGAGCCAGCTCCGTCGAACGCGTTCTGGTGGTGCGGCGCACCGGCATTGACGTGTCCTGGAACGACGAACGCGACCTGTGGTGGCACGACGTCGTCGACCCCGCGTCGCCCGAACACACCCCGCAGCCGTTCGACGCCGAGCAACCGTTGTTCCTGCTCTACACCTCGGGGACGACCGGCAAGCCCAAGGGCATCATGCACACCAGCGGCGGCTATCTGGCTCAGGCCTCCTACACCCACTACTACGTCTTCGACGTCAAGCCCGAAACCGACGTTTTTTGGTGCACCGCCGACATCGGCTGGGTCACCGGACACACCTACGGTGTCTACGGTCCCCTCGCCAACGGGATCACCGAGGTTCTCTACGAGGGCACACCCGACTCGCCGACCCAGCACCGGCATTTCGAGATCATCGAAAAGTACGGCGTTACAGTCTATTACACCGCACCTACGCTCATCCGGACGTTCATGAAGTGGGGCCGCGAGATCCCCGACGCGCACGACCTGTCCAGCCTGCGCCTGCTGGGGACGGTCGGTGAACCGATCAACCCCGAGGCGTGGCGCTGGTACCGCAAGGTGATTGGCGCCGACAGCCTCCCGATCGTCGACACCTGGTGGCAGACCGAAACGGGTTCCGCGATGATCACCCCGCTACCCGGAGTCGCCGCGGCCAAACCGGGTTCGGCAATGAGGCCGTTGCCGGGCATCTCGGCGAAGATCGTCGACGACCACGGCGATGAACTGCCGCCGGACGCCAACAAGGGCGAGCACGTCACCGGCTACCTGGTCCTGGACCAGCCGTGGCCGGCCATGCTGCGCGGTATCTGGGGCGATCCGGAACGGTATGTCGAGACCTATTGGTCCAGGTTCGCCGAGCAGGGCTTTTATTTCGCCGGCGACAGCGCCTATTACGACGCCGACGGCGCCATCTGGGTGGTGGGCCGCATCGACGACGTGATGAACGTGTCGGGTCACCGGCTCTCGACCGCCGAGGTGGAATCGGCGCTAGTCGGTCACCTCGCGGTGGCCGAGGCGGCCGTGGTCGGGATGACAGACGACACCACCGGCCAGGCCATCTGCGCGTTCGTCGTCATGTGCGCCGACTTCGAGGTGCACGACGGTATCGTCGACGAGCTGCGCGTGGAGGTGGCCCGGGAGATCTCGCCCATCGCCAAGCCTCGCGAGATCCATGTGGTACCCGAGCTGCCCAAGACCCGCAGCGGCAAGATCATGCGCCGGCTGTTGCGCGACGTCGCCGAAAACCGCGAGTTGGGCGACACGTCGACGCTGCTGGATCCCAGTGTGTTCGACGCGATCAGGGGCGGGAAGTAGGTCCGCGTCGCGCTCGGCGAGTGCCCGGCCAGTTCCTAGGCCGGTAGCGGCACGAATCCCGCACCGGGCCGGTGCTTGGCGTTGATGTCGGCGAGGTCGGCGTTGATCGACATCACCACCGCCGGGGTGTGCAGCGGGATGTATTTGATGATGCACGTCGGCAGGTTGTCGCTGAACGCTCCGTGCATCATGCCGACCAGCAGATTGTTGACGGTCACCGGCGCCCCGGAGTCACCCGGTTGGCCGCACACCTGCATGACGATGGTGCCCGGGTCCTGTCCCGGCCCCCAGGTGACCCCGCACGAATTGCCGGTCGTGCGGCCCTGCTTGCAGGCGATCTGGCCGAAGGCGGGATCTGGACCGATGCCGCTGATGACAAAGCCGTTGTAGTTGGCCACCGGTGCCACCTTGGCCGGATCGAATTTGATCACCGCGTAGTCGAGGTTGTCATTGCCCGCGACCATGACGCCCAGAGGGCCTCGGTTCTGCGCGGCCTCGGCGGCAACCTGCGCGCCGGGACCACCGCAGTGTGCGGAGGTGAAGCCGATCATGTCGCCGGCGGTATCGGTGCCGATCGTCGTCAGGGTGCACATCGTGTCCCCGTTGATGACGATGCCCGCACCGCCACCCATCGGGACCCTGTCGTCGGCGGCCGCGATAGTGGCGGGCATGCTCAGTAGGGCCACGAGCACGGGAACCATCGCCGCCTTGTAGCAACGGTGGGCCATCTGCAAAGCAACACCCCCATCAAGGGTCGAACATCCTGAGCGGCCTGGTCAGTCTAGTCGGCCAGGGTGTCCGGTTCGCCAGGGCCGATGCGGTAGAGACGCGGGCTTCCATAGGCCGTTCGTGCCCAAGGGGATCCATCACCCATGTTCGGGCCAGCGACTTTCCTGTCCCGCCGCGCCCGGGCCGCGATCGTCCTCGGCCTTCGGCTGGCCTCGTCTGGCACCGCACCGCATGGCAACATAAACCGCGACGAGAGAATCGAGAGGACGGTCTGTGAGCAAAGTCGATCGCAAGAACGGTGTGCCGAGCACGCTGACCACGATTCCGTTGGCCGATCCGCACGCCGCGCCCGCCGAGCCGTCGATCGGTGATCTGATCAAGGACGCCACCACTCAGATGTCCACCCTGGTGCGCGCCGAGGTCGAACTGGCCCGCGCCGAGATCACCCGGGACGTCAAAAAAGGCCTGACCGGCAGCGTCTATTTCATCGCCGCGCTGGTGGTGCTGTTCTACTCGACGTTCTTCTTCTTTTTCTTCGTCGCCGAGCTACTCGACACCTGGCTGTGGCGCTGGGTGGCGTTCCTGATCGTGTTCGGGATCATGGTGGTCGTCGGGGCCCTGCTGGCGCTGCTGGGTTTCTTGAAGGTCCGCCGGATCCGCGGACCGCGCCAGACCATCGAATCGGTCAGGGAGACGCGCACCGCGCTCACACCCGGCCACGACAAGGCCGCGACGGGGGCGAAGCAGCTCACCGAGCCCGGCGGGAGGCACGAGAAGCCCGAAAGCGGCGCCACCGCCGATCCTTCGGGTTGGTAGATGCCGGCACCAGATCCGTCGGTCACCCGCATCGACGGGCCGTGGCGCCATTTGGACGTGCACGCCAACGGCATCCGATTCCACGTCGTCGAGGCCCTGCCGGACGAACAACCCGCTGCCGGGCCGGCCACGGCGCGGCCGCTGGTGATGCTGCTGCACGGTTTCGGATCGTTCTGGTGGTCGTGGCGTCATCAGCTGCGCGGGCTGACCGGGGCGCGCGTGGTCGCCGTCGATCTGCGCGGCTACGGCGGCAGCGACAAGCCACCCCGCGGCTACGACGGCTGGACGCTCGCCGGCGACACGGCCGGGCTCATTCGTGCGCTCGGGCACTCATCGGCCACGCTGGTCGGCCACGCCGATGGCGGGCTGGCTTGCTGGGCTACCGCGCTGCTGCACTCACGGTTGGTGCGCGCCATCGCGCTGATCAGCTCGCCGCACCCAGCGGCGTTGCGGCGGTCCACGTTGACGCGGCGCGATCAGGGTTACGCGCTGTTGCCGACGTTGCTGCAGTACCAGCTGCCCATCTGGCCGGAGCGCCTGCTGACCCGAGATAACGCGGCGGAGATCGAGCGCCTCGTCCGGAGCCGAAGCTGCGCCAAATGGGTTGCATCCGAAGATTTTTCACAGACCATCGGTTATCTGCGGACGGCGGTCCAGATCCCGGCGGCCGCGCACTCCGCACTGGAATACCAGCGCTGGGCGGTGCGCAGCCAGCTGCGCGGGGAAGGCCGGCGATTCATGAGATCGATGTGCCAACAGCTCGGTCTGCCGTTGCTGCACCTGCGCGGTGACGCCGATCCCTACGTGCTCGCCGACCCGGTCGACCACACCCAGCGCTACGCACCACAGGGCCGCTACGTATCCATCACCGGTGCAGGACATTTCAGCCACGAAGAGGCGCCGGAGGAAATCAACAGGCACCTGATGAAGTTCTTCGAGCAGGTGCACGGGCCGCGGATCAGCTGACGCAGGCCCCGGTGGCCACCTGTTGACTGGCACCGATCCTAGAAAGCTGACCGGCCACCTCGTCGGCCGTCAATACGAATCCGGTGTCGGGGTCGTCGACCGCCGCACCGAACACGACGCCGAGCACGTTCCCGTCGAGATCGATCAACGGTCCGCCCGAATTGCCTTGCTCCACACTGGCTCTGATGGTGTACACGTCGCGGGTAACCGGCGCCGGGTCGCGGTAGATGTCGGGACCGCTGAGCCTGATGGCCTCGCGAATTCGGGCCGGGGTCGCGGTGAAGTTGCCGCCGCCGGGATAACCGAGCACCACGACGCTGGCGCCGGTTTTCGCCTCGGCCTGGGCGAAGGCCAACGGCGGTGGCGGCAGGTTCGGGACCGAGAGAATGGCGATATCGACCGACGGATCGTAGGACACCACGGTGGCATCGAGGGGATTGCCGCTGGCGTAGATCTGGACGCTATTGGAACCGGCCACCACGTGCGCGTTGGTCATCACCCGATCGGGCGCGATCACGAATCCGCTGCCCTCCAAGACCTTTTGGCAACTCGGTGCCAGGCTGCGCACCTTGACGACGCTCGGCGCGGCGGCCGCCACCACCGGATTGCTGGCCAGGGCGGGGTCGGGCGACGCGACCGGAATCACCGGCGTCCGGCTGAACGGCTCCAGAACCTGGGGCAGGCCGGAGGTGTTCAACAACGCCGAAAGCCGCTTGGGCACCGTCTTCAGCCAGGGCGGTGCGACCTCATTGACCTGAGCGAGTACCCGCGAGCCCCGTACCGCGGCGGCCAGCTCGGGCTGATCCTTGGACTGGGTCAACGGTGTCGCCAACAACCACGCCGCCGTCAGCACCACAACGAGCTGGACCCCCACTCCGATGACCGAGTCGATGGATCGGATTGTGCGGCTGTGGATCGCGCCGCGAACAGCCCGCCCGAGCACGACACCGGCGACCTCACCGACGACGACCAGCGCGAGGATCAAGAACAGCGCGGTGAACAGTTTGGCGCGGGGCGCGGCGATGTGGCTGACGATGTGGGGTGCCAGCAGCACGCCCGCGATCGCGCCGAGCAACACACCGGCAAAAGACAGCAGGGAACCCAGCGCGCCCGACCGCCAGCCCGAGATGGCGGCGATGAATGCGACCGCCAGGACGGCGATGTCGAGCCACTGCGACGGCGTCATCGAATTCATCGCGACCCATCCTCGCCGACTAACACCATCGCCTCGTCCAACTCGAGGATGTCGGTGGTATCCCACGGCCGGGCCCAGCCGGCGACATCCAGCACCGCGGAGATCACCTGGCCGGTGAATCCCCAGACCAGCATCTGGTTCAACAGAAACGCCGGCCCGGCCCAACGGCGGCCGAGGTTGCCGCGGTACACCATCAGCCGGTTGTCCGGATTGATGAAGGCGCGCACCGGAACCCGCGACACGATCGCCGTTTCGGTCTCGTCGACGACGGCCACCGGCCCCGGGTCCGGCGAGTAGGCCAGCACCGGGACGACGTGGAACCGTGACGGTGCGATGAACGTGCGCTCCATGGTGGCCAGTGGATGCAGCCGACTGACGTCGATCCCGGTTTCTTCGTGTGCCTCGCGGAGGGCGGTGGCCACCGGACCGTCGTCAGTGGGATCGGATGCGCCGCCGGGAAAGGCCGCCTGGCCGGCGTGGTGGCGCAATGTCGAGGCCCGTACGGTCAGCAACAGATCGGCATCGTCCGGGACGCCGCCGGCGGCCGGGCCGGACTCCGGACCCGAGAACAACACCAGAACAGCTGCCTCGCGGCCGTCGCCGAGTAGCGACGCCATTGATGATGCGGCCTTGGATGCGGTCACCATCGCCAGCACGCCGGCCGGTAGCCGATGCCGGTACGCCTCGGGGATCTGACCCACGTTGTCGACCAGCGGACGCAACCAGGACGGGGACTCGTCCGGCATGAGAGGAACCGTCTCCCGCCCGCGCCCGGAGTCCCCGTTAGGCGGGGGCGTACCGCCAGCCCTCACCGGCACCTCCCTCGCCCTCAACCCGCGTCGGTTCCGACCGCAGCCGCAATCTCGTCGGCGTTGGCAAAAGGCCGCGGCAGCATCTGCGCAACGCTACCGTCCGGCCGGAGGACGACCGTCGCAGGCATCACATTTACCACACGCAGCGCAGCCGCGACCCGACGACGGCCGTCCTGCAGGGTCGGCAGCCGAACGCCCAACTCCGCCAACCGCAGTAACGCGGCCGTCTCGTTCTCGTCTTGATGCACCGTCACCACCATCACGTCGGACCCGACCCGTCGTTGATACTCGGCCATCGCGGGAAGTTCGGCCGCGCATGGCGCGCACCAATACGCCCAAAGGTTGAGGACCACTCGGTGTCCGGCCAGCGCGCGGGCGACGTCGACGGCGGAACCGTCAGCGGCGCATTCCACCGTCACATCCCGCAGTGCCGCCGGGCCGGGGCCGTTGCCGGCGTCCGGACACGGCGGCAGGTTGGCGCGCTGCCGGGGACCCGCCAGCGCGGCCGGAGTGTCGGCGTCGCGATGCTCCCGCGGAGCGGGTGACTGCCTCGGTGCGGTGGGGGGACCGCCCGCTTGCGGGGGATTGTCATGCAGCTGGGCCACCAACGCCGCCAGCAACGCCGCCACCGCCACCAAGACCGCGATGGTCCAGCGGGTGCTCCGGGTCAATGTCTCCCCCCGGTGTTACAGCCCCGCCAGGGCCAGCAAGTGCTCGGTTTCCGGGCCCTGGACGAGGGGCGCGGCGAGCAATGGTTCCGTCGGACCGAGTCCAAAGGAGGGGCAATCCTTCGCCAGAAGGCAGACACCGCACGCCGGTTTGCGGGCGTGGCACACCCGGCGGCCGTGGAAGATCACCCGATGGCTCAACATGGTCCACTCCCGGCGTTCGATGAGTTCGCCGACCGAGTGCTCGATCTTGACCGGGTCCTTTTCGGCGGTCCAACGCCACCTGTGCACCAACCGCGCGAAATGGGTGTCGACGGTGATTCCCGGGATGCCGAACGCGTTCCCCAGGATGACGTTTGCGGTCTTGCGGCCCACACCGGGCAGCGTGACCAGTTCGGCCATGGTCGACGGCACCTCGCCGTCGAACCGTTCGACAAGGGCCTGCCCGAGGCCGATGAGCGAGGCCGCCTTGTTGCGGAAGAAACCAGTGGGACGAATGAGGTCTTCTAGTTCGTCGCGGTCTGCTTGCGCATAGTCCAGCGCAGAGCGGTATCGCTTGAACAACGCCGGCGTCGTCAAGTTGACCCTTTTGTCGGTGCTCTGCGCGGAAAGAATAGTGGCCACCGTCAGCTCCAGCGGTGTCGTGAAATCCAGCTCGCAGTGTGCGCCCGGAAAGGCTTGCGCCAGTTCGCGATTCATCCGCCGCGCCCGTCGCACCAACCCAACCCGGGTCTCCGGGCTTTCCTTGGCCCTGCGCCGATCAACGGTCCCGTCGGGGATGGCCGGCGTTGACTTCGAGCGCCGAGATGACTTTGCCGCTGTCACCTACGACAGAGTACTGATTTCGTGATCTCACCGAGACCTCGTGTTGATTGAAGGCCATGTTTACTCTCCTTGTGTCATGGTTGCTGGTGGCGTGCGTTCCGGGGCTACTGATGCTCACCACGCTGGGTCTGGGGCGACTGGAAAGCGAGATCGCCCATGACACCGTGACGGCAACCGATGTCGACGAGTTCCTCGAGCACGCGGAGGCCGTCGATGTGCACACGCTGGCCCGCGAAGGCATGCCCGAGGCGCTGGAATACCTGCATCGGCGCCAGGCGCTGCGGCTGGCGGATTCGCCGCCGCCCGGCCCTCAGACCGGACCGCGCCACGCCGCACCGGAGTTTGCCGCCGACTTCGGTGGCCGCGGGGAGCCGGGATTACCTACGCGAATACGAACTCATTCGCATGTCAATACGCAATTTAGGGGGGCTAGACACGTCAATCGTGTGTAGCGTGGCACGTTGGACGCAATTGGCTTACCTCTAGACTCATAACGCGAGCATGGGGTTAGCCTGCCCATAAACACATCGTTGGAAAGCTGAAGAGGCAACGTGGACGAGATCCTGGCAAGGGCAGGAATCTTCCAAGGGGTTGAGCCCGGCGCGGTCACCGCGCTGACCAAGCAGTTGCAACCTGTCGACTTCCCGCGCGGACACACGGTTTTCGCCGAGGGCGAGCCGGGCGATCGGCTGTACATCATCGTCTCGGGAAAGGTCAAGATCGGGCGGCGTTCGCCGGATGGCCGTGAGAATCTGCTGACGATCATGGGCCCTTCGGACATGTTCGGCGAATTGTCGATCTTCGACCCGGGTCCCCGTACTTCCAGCGCGACCACGATTACCGAGGTGCGGGCGGTGTCGATGGACCGCGACGCACTGCGGGCATGGATCGCCGACCGGCCGGAAATCGCCGAGCAGCTACTGCGAGTCCTTGCCCGACGGCTGCGCCGCACCAACAACAATCTGGCCGACCTCATCTTCACCGACGTGCCCGGCCGGGTGGCCAAGCAGCTGCTGCAGCTCGCCCAGCGCTTCGGCACTCAGGAAGGTGGCGCGATGCGGGTCACCCACGACCTGACGCAAGAGGAGATCGCCCAGCTGGTGGGCGCTTCCCGCGAGACGGTGAACAAGGCCCTGGCCGATTTCGCCCACCGCGGCTGGATCCGCGTGGAGGGCAAGAGCGTGCTGATCTCGGACTCCGAGAGGCTCGCGAGGCGCGCTCGGTAATCCCGGTTTGCGCCGAGCCTGTAATTTTGCAGGCCCCTACTCGCACTTCTCCTGCAAAATTTCAGTCTCGACGCAGGTAGTCCAGTTGCGCCTGAACGGACCATTCGGCCGCGTCCCAGAGTTTCTCGTCGACGTCAACGTAGACGTATTCGACGATCTGTCGGGTGGTGGCATCGTTGCCTAGATCGCACAGCGCCGCGCGCACCTGCTCAAGGCGTTCGTGCCGGTGCGACAGGTAACCCGACGCGACGGCTTCCAGATCGGCCAGCTGCGGCCCGTGTCCGGGCAACACCGTGCGCCGGCCCAAACCGCGTAGCCGCCGCAGCGATTCCAGGTAATCGGCCAGGCTGCCGTCTTCCCTGTCGATGACGGTGGTGCCGCGGCCCAGCACGGTGTCGCCGGTGAGCACGGCGTCGTCGAGGACGAACGACAGCGAGTCGGCGGTGTGGCCGGGCGTCGCCATCACGGTGATCTTCAGGCCGGCGGCATCGATCACTTCGCCATCGACCAGCTCACCGCCGAGGCCGCGCAAAAATCCGCTACCGGCCGATCGAACCGTCGCCCCGGTCGTCTCGACCAGCTTGTCGATGCCGTCGGTGTGGTCGCCGTGCCGATGGCTGATCAGCACCAGCGCGATGCGGCCAAGGGTGGCGACTCGGGCGATGTGCTCCTCGTCCTCGGGGCCGGGATCCACGATGACCATCTCGTCGCTGCCCGGGCCGCGCAGCACCCAGGTGTTGGTGCCGTCCAGCGTCAGCAAGCCGGGGTTGTCGGCCAACAGCACCGACGCAGTGTCGGTAACCGCCCGCAACCGGCCGTATGCGGGATGAGTCAGCGACTCGGCAGCCTCGGTCACGGCCGTCAGCCGACCTCCACGATCAGCTCCACTTCCACCGGCGCATCCAGTGGCAGCTCGGATACGCCGACCGCCGAACGCGCATGCGCGCCTTTGTCGCCGAACACCTCGGTGAGCAGGTCGGAGGCCCCGTTGACGACGCCCGGCTGGCCATTGAAACCCGGAGCGGATGCGACGAAGCCGACGACCTTGACCACGCGGGTCACGGCGTCGATGCCGACCAGCGAGTTCACCGCCGCCAGTGCGTTGAGCGCGCAGATCCGCGCCATCGCCTTGGCGTCCTCGGGGCTGACCTCGGCGCCGACCTTGCCGGTCCGGGCCAGCTTTCCGGCCTCCATCGGCAGCTGCCCCGCGGTGTAGACCAGGTTGTCGGTCCGTACCGCCGGCACATAAGAGGCCAGTGGCGCAACCACCTCCGGAAGCGCGACGCCAAGCTGCCCGAGCCGGGCGGAAGCAGTCATCTCTACTTGGGCCGCTTTAAATACGCAACGTGCTGCTCGCCAGTGGGCCCGGGCAGTACCGAAACCAACTCCCAGCCGTCGGCTCCCCACTGGTCGAGGATCTGTTTGGTTGCGTGGGTCAGCAGCGGGACCGTGACGTATTCCCATGCGATGGGTTGGCTCATGACGCGAGCTTATCGGTCTGCCTTGAACGGCTCTGGCCAGCCCAAGTACCGCGGTGCGCTCGGGCTAGCATGCGATGGTGACATCCACTTCTAGCGGCGGCAGTTCCGTCGGCTGGCCGACGCGCTTGTCCAAGGCCCGCTTACATTTCGTGACCGGCAAAGGCGGGACTGGTAAGTCGACGATAGCGGCCGCGCTGGCGCTGACACTGGCGGCGGGCGGCCGCAAGGTCCTCCTCATCGAAGTCGAGGGGCGCCAAGGGATTGCGCAACTTTTCGATGTCCCGCCCCTGCCGTATGAGGAAGTCAAGATCGCCACCGCGGAGCGCGGCGGGCAGGTCAACGCCCTGGCGATCGACATCGAGGCTGCGTTCCTGGAATACCTGGACATGTTCTACAACCTCGGCATCGCGGGCCGCGCGATGCGCCGTATCGGTGCCATTGAATTCGCAACGACGATCGCGCCAGGCCTCCGGGACGTGCTGCTCACCGGAAAGATCAAGGAGTCGGTGGTTCGACTCAACAAGGGGGCCAAGAACCCGGTTTACGACGCGGTTGTCGTCGACGCGCCGCCGACGGGCCGGATCGCCCGTTTTCTCGATGTCACCAAAGCGGTGTCCGATCTGGCCAAGGGCGGCCCGGTGTACTCGCAAGCCGAGAGTGTGGTGAAGCTGCTGCATTCCGACCAGACCGCCATCCATTTGGTGACGCTGCTGGAAGCGTTGCCGGTGCAGGAAACCCTGGAGGCCATCGAGGAGCTTGCGGAGATGGAGCTGCCGATCGGCAGCGTGATCGTCAACCGCAACATCCCGTCGTTCCTGGAGCCGCGCGATCTCGCGAAGGCCGCCGAGGGAGATGTTGACGCGGACTCGGTGCGGGCCGGGTTGGAGATGGCCGGAATTAAGCTCAGCGACACCGACTTCGCGGGCCTGCTGACCGAAACGATCCAGCATGCGACCCGAATCACAGCGCGCGCCGAGACCGCGCAGCAACTCGACGCGTTGAAGGTGCCGCGTCTGGAACTGCCGGCGATTTCCGACGGCATCGACCTCGGCAGCCTATACGAGCTTTCGGAATCGCTTGCACAGCAGGGAGTTCGATGAGTACCACGCCGACAACCCTTGATATGGCGGCCATCCTGGCCGACACGGCCAACCGCGTCGTCGTGTGCTGCGGCGCCGGCGGGGTGGGCAAAACCACCACAGCGGCCGCCATGGCGTTGCGCGCAGCCGAATATGGCCGCAACGTATGCGTTTTGACGATCGACCCGGCCAAGCGGTTGGCGCAGGCGCTCGGAGTCAACGACCTCGGCAACACTCCGCAGCGGGTACCTTTGGCGCCCGAAGTCTCCGGCGAGCTGCATGCGATGATGCTCGATATGCGTCGCACATTCGACGAGATGGTGGTCCAGTACTCCGGACCCGGTCGGGCACAAGCCATTCTGGACAACCAGTTCTATCAGACCGTCGCGACGTCGCTCGCCGGTACGCAGGAGTACATGGCGATGGAGAAGCTGGGTCAACTGCTCGGCCAGGACCGCTGGGACCTGGTGGTGGTGGACACTCCCCCGTCACGCAACGCCTTGGATTTCCTGGATGCACCGAAACGGTTGGGCAGCTTCATGGATAGCCGATTGTGGCGGCTGCTGCTCGCGCCCGGTCGCGGCATTGGTCGATTGGTAACCGGTGCAATGGGTTTGGCGATGAAAGCTTTGTCTGCTGTGCTCGGGTCACAGATGCTCGGCGACGCCGCGGCGTTCGTTCAATCGCTGGACGCGACATTTGGCGGTTTCCGCGAAAAGGCGGACCGCACCTACGCACTGCTGAAAAGGCGCGGCACACAATTTGTCGTGGTGTCGGCGGCCGAACCCGACGCGCTGCGCGAGGCGGCCTTCTTCGTCGACCGGCTTTCGCAGGAAAGCATGCCGCTGGCGGGTCTCGTGTTGAACCGCACTCATCCGACGCTGTGTTCGCTGCCGGTCGAGCGGGCGATCGACGGAAGCGAAACCTTGGAAGCGGCCGATTCGGAGGCCGCCGGGCTGGCCGCCGCCGTGCTGAGGATTCATGCCGACCGCGCGCAAACTGCCAGGCGGGAGGTCAGATTGCTTTCCCGATTCACCGGAGCGCACCCGCACGTGCCGGTCATCGGGGTCCCGTCGCTGCCGTTCGACGTTTCAGACCTGGACGCGCTCCGCGCACTCGCCGACCAGATCACCGCCGTCGGCGACGAGGCGGCCCGCGCTGCGGGCCGCTAGTTCAGGTAATTGGACACGTGCCAGTTAGGACCTGGCAAATCTATTTGACATGGGCCAGTCCTGCCTAGCGTGGGCCAAACTGTTGCTCTCGAATTCCTATCAGGCACAAGCCAGCTCGTATTCAGTACAAGCTAGTTGTCTATTCGACACAGTCCAATCAAGAACCAGCCAACTGAGGCTGTAACAGAAATGTAATCATGAAAACAAGGATTTTCAGGACCCTCGCAAGGCTTATCCGCGCCGCGGCACGACGCGTGCCTGGCACGGCAGCGTTCACCCGATGCTGCGGCCGCGGCGCTTTTCGAAGAAGTCCGCCCACGAAACGACGTCGGGGTGCTGCTTGAGCAGAGCCCTGCGCTGGCGCTCGGTCATGCCCCCCCAGACGCCGAATTCGACCTTGTTGTCCAACGCATCCGCCCCGCACTCCTGCATCACCGGGCAGTGACGGCAGATGACGGCCGCCTTGCGCTGGGCGGCCCCCCGAACGAACAGTTCATCGGGGTCAGTGGTCCTACACAGTGCTTTTGAGACCCACGTGATCCGTTCTTCGGCATCGACGCTTCGCAGCACCCCTTGTGCAGCCGCGATGTTTGTTCTACGCGCGGTCGGCCGTGTACCTGACACGAGCTGTTCCCTTCCTACCGGCCGCGAGTTGCGACCGCCCTCCTCGGGTGCAGACCCCTGCTGCGATCTACGCCACACCATGCACATCGGTGTTATTTGAATCTCACCGTGTGTCTAAGTTAGGTGGTCAGGTGGCAATTGCGCAACAGTCTGATAACGCTTTTTTTGGGACGCGCGTGCAGTCTTGTCCTGAAGGATATATCCGGCCGTGGGACCGCGCACCTCGTCGCGGTGGATCTCCAATGACGGACGCGCAAACTCTTTCCCAACGTCGACCGAAAATTCGCTGGTCACGGGATGGCAGAGTCTTTGGTCAACTCACGGCATGGCCAGGTGACGCGGGGCCGCTACCCTAGTACGCATGTCAGACCGCCCCCCGGCCGTGCTCACGGTCCTCAAGCTCGCGGGGTGCTGTTTGTTGGCCAGCGTCGTCGCCACGGCGCTGATGTTTCCGCTCGCGGGTGGACTGGGGCTGATGTCCAATCGAGCCTCCGAAGTCGTCGCCAACGGCTCGGCCCAGCTGCTGCAGGGCGAGGTGCCGGCGGTGTCGACGATGGTCGATAAGAAGGGGAACGTCGTCGCGTGGCTGTACTCGCAGCGCCGGTTCGAGGTTCCGACCGACAAGATCGCCAACACGATGAAGCTGGCGATCGTCTCGATCGAGGACAAGCGGTTCGCCGACCACAACGGGGTGGACTGGAAGGGCACGCTGACCGGGCTGGCCGGCTATGCGTCCGGCGACGTCGACACGCGCGGCGGTTCGACCATCGAACAGCAGTACGTGAAGAACTACCAGCTGCTGGTAACCGCCCAAACCGACGCCGAGAAGCGCGCGGCCGTCGAAACCACCCCGGCGCGCAAGCTCCGCGAGATCCGGATGGCGCTCACGCTGGACAAAACTTTCAGCAAGCCGGAGATCCTGACCCGCTACCTCAACCTCGTCTCGTTCGGCAACAACTCGTTCGGGGTGCAGGACGCGGCGCAGACCTACTTCGGCATCAACGCGTCCGCCCTGAACTGGCAGCAGGCGGCGCTGCTGGCGGGCATGGTGCAGTCGACCAGCGCACTCAACCCGTACACCAACCCCGACGGCGCCCTGGCCCGGCGAAACTTGGTCCTCGACACCATGATCGAGAACCTGCCGCAGGAGGCCGACGCCCTGCGCGCCGCCAAGGCCACGCCGCTGGGCGTCTTGCCGCAGCCCAATGAGCTGCCTCGGGGCTGCATCGCGGCCGGCGACCGCGCCTTCTTCTGCGACTACGTCCAGGAGTACCTGTCCCGCGCCGGGATCAGTAAGGAACAGGTGGCCAGGGGCGGTTATCTGATCCGCACCACGTTGGACCCGGACGTCCAGATCCCGGTCAAGGCGGCCATCGACAAGTTCGCCAGCCCGACCCTGTCGGGCATCTCGAGCGTCATGAGCGTGATCGCACCGGGCAAGGATTCCCACCACGTCATGGCAATGGCCAGTAACCGCAAGTACGGACTGGACACCGACGCCGGCGAAACGATGCGACCGCAGCCGTTCTCCCTGGTGGGCGACGGCGCCGGGTCGGTCTTCAAGATCTTCACCACGGCCGCCGCGCTGGACATGGGCATGGGCATCAACGCCACGCTCGAAGCTCCGGGCAGGTTCCAGGCCAAGGGCATGGGTAGCGGCGGGGCCAAGGGCTGCCCCAAGGACACCTGGTGCGTCGTCAACGCGGGTAACTACCGGGGTTCCATGAACGTGACCGATGCGCTGGCCACCTCGCCCAACACCGCGTTCGCCAAGCTGATCCAGCAGGTCGGTGTCACTCGCACGGTGGACATGGCGATCAAACTCGGGCTGCGGTCCTATGCCGACCCCGGGACCGCGCGCGATTACAACCGCGACAGCAACGAGAGCCTGGCCGACTTCGTCAAACGGCAGAACATCGGCTCGTTCACTCTCGGCCCGATCGAGGTGAACGCGCTGGAGTTGTCCAATGTCGCGGCCACCCTGGCCTCCGGCGGTGTGTGGTGCCCGCCCAACCCGATCGACAAGCTGATCGACCGCAACGGCAATGAGGTCGCCGTGACCACCGAGACCTGCGATCAGGTGGTGCCCGAGGGTTTGGCGAACACCCTGGCCAACGCGATGAGCAAGGACGCGGTGGGCAGCGGCACCGCGGCCGGTTCGGCCGGCGCGGCGGGCTGGGACCTGCCGATGTCCGGTAAGACCGGGACCACCGAAGCCCACCGCTCGTCCGGTTTCGTGGGCTTCACCAGCCATTACGCCGCCGCGAACTACATCTACGACGACTCACCCAACCCAACCGATTTGTGCTCGGCGCCGCTGCGTCACTGCGGCGAGGGAGACCTGTACGGCGGTAACGAGCCCGCGCGCACCTGGTTCACCGCGATGAAACCGATCGCCACCAGCTTCGGCGAGGTGAAGCTGCCGCCGACCGATCCCCGCTACGTCGAAGGATCCCCCGCCGGACGCGTGCCGGCCGTCACCGGCCTGGACGTCGACGCGGCCCGCCAGCGCATCAAGGACGCGGGTTTCCAGGTCGCCGACCAAACCAACTCCGTCAACAGCAGCGCGAAGTCGGGCGAGGTGGTCGGCACCACGCCCAGCGGCCAGACCATTCCGGGATCGATCATCACGCTCCAGGTCAGCAACGGCATCCCGCCGGCGCCGCCTCCGCCGCCCGAGGGCGCGCCAGGGGTGCCGCCCCCGGTCGGATCGCAGGTCGTGGAGATTCCGGGTCTGCCGCCGATCACCATCCCGTTGCTGGCCCCACCGCCGCCGCCGCCCGGGGCGCCGCCGCCATAGGCACCGTGGCGCAAACTCGTTAGGCGCTGTGGCGCAAGCTATAGGCTGCCAGACCGCAACCGGCAGTAGGCTGCCTGCATGGCCGAAGTTATGCCCGTCCTGATGCGCACCGGCGCCGTGGCGCTTGGCTCGACCGTGGCCGGCATCGGTTATGCCGCGTTCGTCGAGCGCAACGCGTTCGTGCTGCGAGAGATAACCATGCCCGTCCTGACGCCGGGTTCCACGCCGCTGCGGGTGCTGCATATCAGCGACCTCCACATGCTGCCCCACCAGCGCCGCAAGCAGGCCTGGCTGCGCGAACTGGCCGCCTGGGAGCCCGACCTGGTCGTCAACACCGGCGACAACCTGGCGCATCCCAAGGCGGTGCCCGCGGTCGTGCAGACCCTCGGCGACCTGCTGGCACGGCCGGGTGTCTTCGTCTTCGGCAGCAACGACTACTTCGGGCCGCGCCTGAAGAACCCGTTGAACTACCTGACCAACCCGTCTCACCGGGTCCGCGGCGAGCCGCTGCCCTGGCAGGATCTGCGGGCGGCGTTCACCGAGCGCGGCTGGCTCGACCTCACCCACACCCGCCGCGAGTTCGAGTTGGCCGGCCTGCACATCGCCGCCGCAGGCGTGGACGACCCGCACATCGACCGGGACCGCTACGACACGATCGCGGGCCCGGCCAGCCCGGCCGCGAACCTGCGGCTGGGGTTGACCCATTCCCCGGAGCCGCGGGTGCTGGACCGCTTCGCCGCCGACGGCTACCAGCTGGTGATGGCCGGACACACCCACGGCGGCCAGGTATGCCTGCCGTTCTACGGCGCCCTGGTGACCAACAGCGGCCTGGACCGGTCCCGGGCGAAGGGACCGTCCCGTTGGGGCGCGAACATGCAGTTGCACGTCTCCGCCGGGATCGGCACGTCGCCGTTTGCGCCGGTACGATTCTGCTGCCGGCCCGAGGCAACGCTGCTGACACTGATCGCCACCCCGATGGGTGACCGCGATTCCGCCAGCGACCTGAGCCGTTCGCAGCCAACCGCTTCGGTGCGTTGAGCGATCGGACCCGGATCGCGGTCCGCGCCCTGCCACGAAGCTGGACGGACGACGCGATCCGGCTGATCCAGGCCTTCAGGACTATTGGGCCCGTCGCAGCGCCGACACCCACCTGCTCCGCTACCCGCTGCCGTCGGCCTGGTGCGCGGACGCCGACATCGCGCTGTACCTCAAAGACGAGACGACGCACATCACCGGCAGCCTCAAGCACCGGCTGGCGCGCTCGTTGTTCCTGTATGCGCTGTGCAACGGCTGGATCGGCGAGGGCACCACGGTCGTCGAGGCGTCCTCGGGTTCGACGGCGGTGTCGGAGGCGTACTTCGCGGCCCTACTTGGGCTGCCGTTCGTCGCCGTGATGCCGGCGTCCACCAGCGCCGCCAAGGTGGCGCTGATCGAATCACAAGGCGGCCGTTGCCATTTCGTCACTGACTCGAGTCAGGTCTACGCCGAGGCCGAGGGTGTCGCCGACGAGACCGGCGGGCACTACCTGGATCAGTTCACCAATGCGGAGCGCGCCACCGACTGGCGGGGCAACAACAACATCGCCGAGTCGATCTACGAGCAAATGCTCGACGAGAAATACCCCATCCCGGAGTGGATTGTGGTCGGGGCGGGCACCGGGGGAACCAGCGCGACGATCGGCCGCTACATCCGCTACCGGCGCCACGCGACCCGGTTGTGCGTCGTCGACCCGGAGAACTCCGCGTTCTTTCCGGCCTACGCCGAGGACCGGTACGCCATCGTGATGCCCACGTCCTCTCGCATCGAGGGCATCGGCCGTCCGCGGGTCGAGCCGTCGTTTCTGCCCGGTGTGGTCGACCGCATGGTCGCGGTCCCCGACGCGGCGTCGATCGCGGCCGCTCGTCACGTCAGCGTCGTACTGGGCCGGCGGGTGGGGCCGTCGACGGGCACCAACCTGTGGGGCGCCTTCGGCCTGCTCGCCGAGATGGTCGCCGCGGGACGCAGCGGCTCCGTGGTCACCCTGCTCGCCGACAGCGGCGACCGCTACGCCGACACCTACTTCAACGACGAGTGGGTGAGCGCACAGGGGCTCGATCCGGCGGGTCCCGCCGAGGCGCTGGTGGAATTCGAACACAGCTGCACGTGGACCTGAGCCTTTGCGCTGCGGTTTGGCCAGTCGACGGGCCGGTGCGATAGGCTGTCGTGGCTTCAAGCGGGGTGTGGCGCAGCTTGGTAGCGCGCTTCGTTCGGGACGAAGAGGCCGTGGGTTCAAATCCCGCCACCCCGACCAGTACTTCAAGAGACTGACCAGCAGCAACACGGTCAGTGCTTCTCGCTATCAGGAACTCGCTTGCGTATCCGTCCGCAGCGCGTCCGCAGTAGATTTACGCAGCGCCAGCACTGCGGCGTCCAGAGCGTCGGCGACCGCCTCAAGGTCATCCGGGAACAGGTCTGCATAGGTGTCCAGAGTCAGCGCCGCCGACTTGTGTCCCAACATCGTCTGGACGGCCTTCACGTTGGCGCCCGCACTGATCGACAGCGACGCCGCGGTGTGGCGGAGGTCGTGCATCGTGGGCCGCGGCCAGTCGGTTGTCGGCATTCCGTCATCGTCGATGCCGCGCAGCTTGGCGACGGCCGGGTTGAAGTCACAGCCGGTTGTCGGGTTCCAGGTCGCTTCAGTCCATTCAATTGCGCTGTGATCGGCCACCAACCAAGGCTAACGACGGCATCCGTCAAGTCCATTCGGCGGCTTCCTGCGTGCTCGGTAGGTAAACCGGGGCGACCCGCCCGCACTCGTGCAAGTCGCAGAACTAAAGATTTGAGACGAGGCGACACACTTGAACGGCTGTGGAGCAGACTGGCCAAAGGCAAGTAAGACAGGAACTGATCGGTCGTGGTGGTCTAGACCCAGGGAATAGCCTTGTCTGTAGCCGACTGCCAGGAGTGAGCGCATGACCACGCGTATCAAGGAATGGTCGCATTGGGCGGCGGGCTACGGACTTCCGCGTGCGACGCTGAAACTGTTTGCATACCGGGGTGATCCATTGTCGCGGCTGCTGATCGACACCAGGCAGGCCGACAACATTTATCCGCGCATCGAGCAGGTCCGCAACCAGTATGGGCGCATTTCGTTGGATAAGCTCGTCTGGGTCACTGCTGATGCGCAGATCGTCCGCGAGGTCCTGCGGGACGACCGGTTCAGGACCGTCAAACCACGGGACCGGTCACCTTTTCGTCTCGTCCAGTGGATCGTGGCCAAAACCGACCCGGATCTGCTAAACCCCATCGAGCCGCCGTCCATGCTGGTCAGCGATCCTCCTGAGCACACGCGGTTGCGTCGCCTGGCGTCGCGGGCGTTCACTCCACGGGCGCTCGACGGGGTTCGCGCCCGTATTCATGAGGTAGCCGACGGACTGCTCTGCGATCTCGAGCGCCGGGCGGAGTGTGATTTGATCCCCGACTACACCTCCCGGATCCCCATTGAGGTTATCGCCGAGATGCTGGGAATCCCACGCGCCGAGATTCGGTACCTCGATGCAATCGGCGACGCGGCAACGAAATTGACTGCCACCGTTGCCGCACCGTGGCGCGATTTTCGGGACGCCGCGACAGCTTTACGCGAGTTCGACCAGTATCTCGCGACGCATATCGAGCGGCTACGTCAAGATGACGCCGCCAACAGCATCCTGTCCGGCGTCATCCACCACAGCGATCTAAGCGACATCGAAATCAGGATGTTCGCCGCTCTGCTGCTTGGCGCGGGGTTCATCACGACCACTCATGTCCTCGGCAACGCCATCGTGGCGCTCGTTCGTCACCGGGATCAACTGGTCGTGCTGCAAGAACACCCCGAGGGATGGCCCAACGCGGTCGAGGAGATTCTGCGCTACGACACAGCCATCCAATACTTGGTGCGAGTCGCCACCGAACCCGTCGATATCG
>Ga0335076_10000535_pt1 | contig 35517 bp, 32 predicted proteins | sample Lox_Sample_25_FD_206717 | JGI IMG/M metagenome (GOLD analysis project Ga0335076, IMG submission 206717) | Soil microbial communities from Loxahatchee National Wildlife Refuge, Florida, United States - Lox_Sample_2.5 | ecosystem: Environmental > Terrestrial > Soil > Wetlands | place: USA...
CACTACGGCAGTTCACGTCGGTTATATGTAACCGACGCCAAAGTGTGCCCAAAGTGTGCCTGTAGGAGCGGTCACGCGGCGTGAGCGGTACGCCGCGACGAGTCTGCCTGAGTTCTTTTCAGGTCGTGCTGGTCGGTCAACGCTGGGCGAAGGTGGGCGACCGAAGCCGTCATCGCATCGTTTCTCGCCTCGCGATGCTCAAGTTTGCGGGAGATCCACCAGGCCGTGGCCACGATCCCGGACGTGACAGCCAACAGGGTCAAAACGTCCCCGAATGCGATCACCATGATAATGCCGGTGAAGATCCAGAACAGGGCGGCCTCGGCGTCGTGGGCGCGATGGTGTTTTCTGATCGTGGTGTGCCGCATGTCCGCCTCGCTTCAATTGGTGTCACCGTCTGATACGTGACCGCCCACTAGAACGCCGAGCGATGGAAGGGCTGCCCGATCTGGGGTGATGGTGACCCATTTCACGGTGAGTGCCGCGAGATGGCTTCGGCTGCCTCCGTGGTTCGGCGCAGCGCTCTTTATCAAAACAGATGACCCTGGACACCTACGCCGACCTTTTCGATGACGATTTGGACGCCGTCGCGGCGACGCTGCATTCCAAGTATCAACGCGAGAGTGTGCCCACAACGTGCCTCCGGAGGGCCACGGCAAACATGAAAACCGCTGCCTAACTGGGCGAACAGCTCCACGGCGTAAGTGCGGGCGGAGGGACTCGAACCCTATTCAGCTACGCTTCAGCCCAGCCTAAATACGCTTCTGCCTGCCGAAACATCTCTGTCACTCTCTACAGATATCTGTAACTGTGCTCAAAGTGTGCTCAAAATGTGCTCACGACTGTCCGTTCTAGGGTTTGCTGACGCGCAGCACGTCTAGACAAAGCCGATCCGCAATCGGTGCCACGCCGCTCAACATTGTCGAGCTGCACTGCGGGAGTGTCCGCGCCTGCGACGGCTGCTCCTAAGGGGGTGGTGACATTTCTATTCACCGATGTTGAGGGTTCGACCCGTGTGAGAGGCTTGATCACTGACGGAGCGCCTTTGTCTGACCACACCTGGAGAACTACCATGACGGATCTCGTCGAGCATGTCCGACGGCTCCTCGACCACCACCGTATCGATGACCAAGGCAACACTGCGGACGTTGGATGTGGTTGTGGCGCAGCATCTTTGCCGAATCATTCGCGACACGTGGCTCAACAGATCGTCGATAGCCTGGGCCTGCGCAAGGAAGCGGTCGGGACCGAGATCCGCTATGTGAGTGCATGGTTCGACGACGAGCTCACGAAACTGGAGGGCGCTGAATAGCTCGTGGCCTGCCGTTCGATCACCTCGAGCTGGAAGGCGCGCTTAGATTCGGATGAGACTCGGCGTTGCCGGACTGAATGTCTTGGATTAGGCGCCACGGGCCCGCCCTGAGTGCCTGCAGTTGCGCAATGACGCCGGGGTAGTCGTCCTCGTCGGCGCCGGGTACGGCACCCAGCGTGCCGCACAGGATCGCGCCGGCCAGCAGGTCGCTGTGGTTCTCGATGTGGGCCTGGGTCAGCGCCGAGCCCGTGCTGTGCCCGAACGCGAAAAGCGGCAGGCCTAGGTTTTCGTCTCGAGCGAGGTCGGCGAGCTGCTTGATAACTGCAAACCAGGTTCCCTCCGGGGCCCACCCAACCCGGTGGGGTTCATGACTTAGGCGGGCGCGTATTCCCGGTCCAGCGACGAGGCCTGTCCGACTGGTCTTCTCGTCGGTGCCAGGTGACGTCGACCTGGGTACCGCCATCCATGGCGTCCCGCCCCTGGAAACTCATCGAGCTGTGGCGGTCAATACGCGGCGCGGTCCTCGGGTATAGCACACCCTCGCCCGTTATCCCCACGTAGAACTTCGGGGTGGCGCTGTCATTCCATAGTTCGTACATGGATTCGGATCGGTATTCGATGCGCCACGGCGCCCGCTCGATCGCCCGGGCCAACTGGGCAGCGATCCGCTTCTTTTCTTTACGCGCACGAGCGGATCGCTCGGCGGCGGCCGTCGACCGCACCACCGCAGCCGCGGTATCCTCCGCGTTTTCCAGCTCTTCAAGGATGATCGCGCTCGGATGGCCGGCCAGCCCCGGTGACGGCGATGACCACACCTGCTCGCGCAGGAACGTCCGATAATTGTGTGCGGCGTCGGCTGTGTCGAAAAAGAGAAGTTCCACGACGTGCTGCGGATCGTCCTGGGCTTGAAAGATGCGTACCTCTCTGACGCCAGCCTGCTTCCGCGCGGGCACACGGCTGGCGAAGCCCTGAAGCCACGTGCCGAGGTCGGCGATCTCGTGTTCGATGTGCAAGACGGGCACGCGCCAAGTGTGACACGCGTGCAACGGCTGCGGTGCTTGCCGTAGAGCCGTGAACGCGGCCGGGCCGGTGTGACCCTGAGCGCCGACCTATGCCTGACGATCGTCAGCCGGCCATTTTGGCCTGGCCGGACGGGGCCCTCCGCGCTAACCCTCGTGCGCCAGCCACACGACGGCCAACGGGGGAAGCGTCATAGCGGCCGAGTAGTCCAGGTCGTTCCAGCCGATCGCCTCTGCGGTGAGGTCGCCTACGGTGACGCCGCTGCCGCCGAACTGGGTGCTGTCGGTATTGAGGATCTCGACCCACCGACCCGGCCGAGGGAGCCCGACCCGATGGTCGTGCCGGACCACTGGGGTGAGGTTGGCGACGCACGCCATGACCCGCTGGTCGGTCACCGGGAACCGGACGAACGACAGCACGCTTTGGCCGGCGTCGTTCGGGTCGATCCAGCGGAACCCCGGCCAGTCGAAATCCTGCTCCCAGAGGGCCGGCTGGTCGCGGTACACCGCGTTGAGTTCCCGGACCAGGCGCTGGACCCCGGCGTGCTCGGGGTAGTCCAGCAGGTGCCAGTCCACGCTGGCGTTGTACCGCCACTCATCGTTCTGGGCGATCTCGCCGCCCATGAACAGCAACTGCCGCCCGGGATGGGCCCACATCCACGCCAGCAGCGCCCGCAGGTTGGCGAACTGCTGCCAGCGGTCACCGGGCATCTTGGCCAGCAGCGAACCCTTGCCGTGGGCGACCTCGTCGTGGCTGAGCGGCAGGATGAAGTTCTCGTGGAACGCGTACAGCAACGAGAATGTGAGCTCGTGGTGATGGAACCGGCGATGGACCGGATCCTTGGTGAAGTACACGAGCGTGTCGTTCATCCAACCCATGTTCCACTTGAATCCGAACCCCAGCCCGCCCAGATAGGTGGGGCGGGAGACGGCCGGCCACGACGTCGACTCCTCGGCGACCATCATCACCCCCGGGTGGTGGCGGTAGACCACCTCGTTGACTTCCTTGATGAAGCTGATGGCCTCCAGGTTCTCCCGACCCCCGAACCGGTTGGTCACCCATTCACCCTCGGACCGGGAGTAGTCCAGGTACAGCATCGAGGCGACCGCATCCACCCGCAGGCCGTCTATGTGGAACTCCTCGATCCAGTACAAGGCATTCGCCAGCAGGAAGTTGCGGACCTCGTGGCGGCCGTAGTTGAACACCAGCGTGCCCCAGTCGGGGTGCTCCCCCTGTCGGGGGTCGGCGTGCTCGTACAGCGCGGTGCCGTCGAACCGGGCCAGGGCCCAGTCGTCCTTGGGAAAGTGGGCCGCCACCCAGTCGACGAGCACCCCGATCCCCGCCTGGTGCAGCCGATCCACCAGGTACCGGAAATCGTCCGGGCTGCCGAACTGTGCCGCTGGCCCGTAGTACCCGGTCACCTGGTACCCCCAGGAGCCCGAGAACGGGTACTGCGCGAGCGGAAGGAACTCCACGTGCGTGAACCCGAGATCGGCCACGTACTGCGGGAGGATCTCGGCCGCTTCCCGGTAGGTCAGCGGCCGCCACGACCCGTCGTCGTTTCGGGTCCGCCGCCACGACCCGAGATGGCACTCGTAGATCGAGACCGGAGCGCGCATGAGGTCCACGGCGGCCCGGTCGGCGACCCACTCCGCGTCCTGCCACTCGTGCGTACTCCGGGTGACGATGCTGGCGGTGGCGGGCGGCACCTCCGCGGCGAACGCGAACGGGTCGGCCCGCAGGCTGAGGTGCCCGTCCTGGCTGACCACCTCGTATTTGTAGCGAGCCCCTGGCCCGACCCCGGGGAGGAAGATCTCCCAGACGCCGGAACTGCCCAGCACCCGCATCGGGTGAACCCGGCCGTCCCAGCCGTTGAAGTCCCCGACGACGCGCACGCTTCTGGCGCTCGGGGCCCAGACCGCGAACGACGTCCCCCAGAGCCCCTGGTGGACGCGCACGATGGCTCCCAGGTGCCGCCATAGCCCCTCGTGCCGACCCTCGCCCAGCAGGTGAAGGTCCATCTCCCCCATCGTCGGCCAGCATCTGTAGGGATCGTCGAAGGACGTCGTCGTCCCGCCGCGGTCGGTCGACTCCAGGCAGTAGGCGGGCACGGCGTCGGCCTCCAGCACGCCGGCGAAGACACCGGCGGGGTGGATGCGACGCATCTTGATCCGCGCCCCGTCGCTCAGCACCGCCATTCCCGCGGCGTCCGGGCGCCAACCGCGGATCACTACCCGGACGGGCCCGTCGCCGTCCTTCTCCAGGTGCGGGCCCAGGATCTGGTGCGGGTCGTGATGATCGCCCGCGACGAGGCGCTCGAGATCTGCCTGGTGCACCGAACCCTGGAGTTCGATCGGTGCACTCATGACCGTTTCCTCCCCGACCAGGCGCCGTAGATCGCCCGGTCCCTCGTGCGGCACATCCCCCGAGCGCCGGAATTGTCCGTTCCCTGAGCTTTCCACGGCACGGTGGCGGTGAGAAGGTGCTGGCTGATCGAACGCATCATCGACTCGGTGAACGCGCCAGGCCGCACCGTGTCGGTGCAAAGGTCCCCACGAAGGCGACGCGAAGCGCCCCTTCCCGGTCGGTACCGCCGTTTCTCAACGGCGAGGGGAATCGGGTCGATACCACGCCACACTCCATTTCGTCCGACTGTCCGCCATCCTGGCGGTCGACGGTACGTGGAACCAGGGACGAAAGTCCCGACGATTGACTCCCTGTCAGTAGCCCGCCGGCGTGCAGCCACCCGCGGGCCGCGGCACACTCCACCAGGGGATGCGAGTCGTGACTGATGCCGCCATCGCCTCCAGGATCCTGGGCACTAACTGCGATGACGGCGGCCCGACAACCGCCTCACCGGAGCGGTCTACCAAGGCGGGTGGGTGCACAGATCGCGAGAATGCCCGTGGCCACCATTGCGCGGTACCAAACGGCCAGCGGCGCAGAGCTTTACATGGTGCGCTACCGCAAACCGGACAACAAGCAGACGACGCGACGCGGGTTCAGTCCGAAGCGTGACGCGCAGATGTTCGCGGCCACGGTCGAGGTGGCCAGGGCCAAAGGCGAGTACGTTGCCCCGAAGCTGGGGCGCATCACGGTTGGTGGATTGTCCGCAGCCTTGCGCGGACAGCGCCACCGCAATGGTGCGGGCGGAGGGACTCGAACCCTCATGCTCTTTCGAGCACCGGCACCTAAAGCCGGCGCGTAAGCCAATTTCGCCACGCCCGCGGACACCGGGATCTTAACGCTCGCCCTCGCAGATTTGTCAGCGGTGCTGCCTAGCGTGGGCCCATAAGTACGTCATCGCCGTCTATCGCCAAGGCAGCGGTGGCGCGTCTCGACGAATTCGTCGGGCCCAAATCATGAGCGGTACGGTCAAGGGGTGCCAACTACCCGTCGTCGCAGGCCCGCGCTCATCGCTCTGGTGATCGTCGCGGCATGCGGCTGCCTGGCACTGGGCTGGTGGCAGTGGACCAGGTTCCAGTCGGCCTCGGGTACGTTCCAGAACCTTGGCTATGCGCTGCAGTGGCCGCTGTTCGCGTGGTTCTGCGTCTACGCCTACCACAAGTTCGTCCGCTACGAAGAGGCGCCACCAGAACCGCGCAAGAGCGGCGAAATGACCGAGATACCCGCCGGCCTGCTGCCCGAGCGGCCCGAGCCGGCGCGGCAGCCGGCCGACGACCCCGCGCTGCGGGAGTACAACGCCTATCTGGCCGAGCTCGCCAAGAACGACGCCGAGAAGCAGAACAGGACCACCGCATGACCACACCCGAGACACCCGGCGCGCCGGCGTCAGCCGTCCCCGTCGAGAAGATCCGCACCGCGCTGCTCGGCTACCGGATCATGGCGTGGACGACGGGTCTCTGGCTCATCGCGCTGTGCTACGAGATCGTCTCGCACCTGGTTTTCCACCACGAGATCCGGTGGATCGAAGTGGTGCACGGCTGGGTGTATTTCGTCTACGTGCTGGCGGCGTTCAACCTCGCGATCAAGGTCCGCTGGCCCATAGCGAAAACCATCGGGGTGCTGCTATCCGGCACCATCCCGCTCCTCGGCATCATCGTCGAACACTTCCAGACCAAGGACATCAAAGCGCGCTTCGGGCTCTAGGGCTCGATCGGCCGTCAAGCCACATCCGCCACGCGCATCTCTGCGGACGGCGACGGACCTTGTGTCCGCCGCACATCAACTTCAATGGAAGCCATGCCGGACTGCTTGGGGCGACACTACTGTCGCTGCGAGGCGGGCAAACAGCCAATGCCTTTCCTCGCCGGGGTTTGTGTGGCGCGCGTGGTTAGAGGGCCGGCTCAGGCGAGCGCTTCAAGCGCCGGCAGCAACAGCGCCAGCGCGCGACCACGATGCGAAATCGCATCCTTCTCCGCCGGGCGGAGTTGCGCCGCGGTGCGGTGATCGCCGTCCGGAATGAAGACCGGGTCGTAGCCGAACCCGCCGTCGCCGCGCGGCTCCCGTGCGATCGTGCCGGGCCACTCGCCGCGGACGACTAGTTCACCGGACGCAGAAACCAACGCGCAGGCGGACACGAACGCCGCACCGCGTCGTTCGTCGGGCATGTCCCGCAACTGCGCCAGCAGCAGCGCGGTGTTGCCGGCGTCGTCGCCGTGGTTGCCAGACCAGCGCGCCGACAGCACGCCGGGCATGCCATTCAGAGCGACAACCTCCAAACCCGAGTCGTCGGCGACACTGGCCAGACCCGTGGCGGCGAACGCATCGCGCGCCTTGGCCAGCGCGTTGTCCTCGAAGGTCGCCCCGGTTTCGGGCACCTCGTCGAACGGCGCCACATCGTTCAGCGACACCAGCGTCAACGCCGACAGGCCAGCGCCGTCGAGCACCCGGCGCAACTCGACCAGCTTCTTGGGGTTGCGGCTGGCGACCAGCAGCCGGGTCAGCTGCCGAACGCCTTCGACGGCGGAGGTCCCTCGGGCAACACACCCGGGTAAGGCAGCTCCAGCGCCTCGCGCTGAGCGGCGAACAACTTGTCGCACGCGGCCAGCGCCACATCGAGCAACTTGTCCAGCGTCGAGCGCGGGAATGTCGCGCCCTCACCGGTCCCCTGGACCTCAACCAGGGTCCCGGTGTCGGTGGCGACGACGTTCATGTCGACCTCGGCGCGCGAGTCTTCGTCATAGGGCAAGTCCACCCGGATCCTGCCGTCGACAACGCCGACGCTGACCGCCGCGATGGCACACGACAGCGGACGCGGATCCGAAAGCTTGCCCGCCGCCGACAGGTAGGTCACCGCGTCGGCCAACGCGACGTAGGCGCCCGTGATGGCCGCGGTGCGGGTGCCGCCGTCGGCCTGAAGCACATCGCAATCGACCGCGATCGTGTTCTCCCCCAGCGCCCTGAGATCGATGCACGCCCGCAACGACCGCCCGATCAGCCGGCTGATCTCCTGGGTCCGCCCGCTGAGCCTGCCCCTCACCGACTCCCGGTCGGATCGAGTGTGGGTGGCCGACGGCAGCATCGCGTACTCCGCGGTGAGCCAACCCAGGCCCAACCCCTTGCGCCAGCGCGGCACGCCTTCGGTGACGCTGGCGGTGCACATGACCTTGGTGTGACCGAATTCGATCAGTACCGAACCCGCCGGGTGGTCTGTGAATCCGCGGGTGATGACTACGGGGCGGAGCTCGTCGTCAAGGCGGCCGTCTTCTCGTTTGGACACCCAGCAACTCTAGCCAACCCTAACGTGGGTGCTCAGACCCTTTCACAGTGGCGGACATCGAACGTCTCACCGCATACCACCGCGTGCACGGGGCCATCGAACTCGGCCTTGGCCTCGCTGATCACATCCTCACGCGAAGTCCACGGGGGAATGTGCGTCAGCAGCAGCTCGTGGACGCCGGCCTGCGCCGCGACTCGGCCGGCCTCCGTGCCCGACAGGTGCAGCGCGGGCGGCCGATCCGGCGCGTGCGTCCAGGAGGCCTCGCAGAGGAAAACGTCGGCGCCGCGGGCCAGCTCGACGAGCTGATCGCAGACACCGGTGTCGCCGCTGTAGACGAACGAGGCGCCGTTTGAATCGGTGATCCGCATGCCGTACGACTCGGTGGGGTGTGCCACCACCCGCGGCATCACCGTGACCGCACCGAGCGTCACCGGCTCACCGTCGACCCAATGATGAATGTCGAAAATGTCCGAGCAATCGTCGATCTCCCCGCCGTAGGGTGACGACGCGGCCCCCAACCGAGACCAGGTGTCGCTCGGGCCGTACAACAACGCCTTACCGTGCGGGCGTGCCGGATGGTAGCGGCGCCACACGAACAGCCCCGGCACATCCAAACAGTGGTCGGCGTGCAGATGAGTCAACAGCACATTGACCGAACCGGGGTCGGCGTAGCGCTGCAGCGCGCCCAGTACACCGCCGCCGAAGTCGAGTACCAGCGGCGGGGTATCCGGCGCCCGAAGCAGATAACCCGATGCAGGCGAATCCGGACCGACCACACTGCCCGAGCAGCCAAGCACCGTTATTCGCACGGACACTACTGTGCCATGCCCGATACCACGATGGAGAAAACATCGCCGCTTTGATGTGATCAGAATCTCCCCGCGCCTCCGCGGACGCGGGAGTGATGCACGGGCTGCACGCCGGTCACCGACGGACCCAGGAATCGCGCCGCCAGTTTGGTGAACGCCTCGGGGTCGCCGGTGGCCTCGAACACGCGGGTGGCCGACGGCGCATCATGCGGACGCAGCAGGTCCCGCTCGGTGAGAACCCGAAGCACCTCCTTGGCGGTTTCCTCGGCGCTCGACACCAGGGTGACGTTCTCGCCCATCGCCAGTTGAATCAGCCCGGACAGCAGTGGATAGTGCGTGCACCCCAGCACCAACGTGTCGACCTGCGCGCGCTGCAGCGGCTCCAGATAGCCCTCGGCCAGTCCGAGCACCTGACGCCCGCTGGTCACGCCGCGCTCGACGAAGTCGACGAACCGGGGGCAGGCCACCGCGGTGATCTCGGTGTCGCGGGCGGCGGCGAACGCGTCCTGATAGGCGTGCGAATTGATGGTCGCCCGGGTGCCGATGACGCCGATGCGTCCGTTGCGGGTGCTGGCCACGGCGCGGCGCACCGCCGGCAAGATCACCTCGACGACAGCTACGTCGTAGCGCTCGCGGGCGTCCCGCAGGCAGGCCGCCGACGCCGTGTTGCATGCGATCACGAGTGCTTTGACGCCACGGTCGACGAGGTCGTCGCCGATGGCCAGCGCGTGCGCGCGGACCTCGGGAATGGTGAGCGGACCGTAGGGCCCATTGGCGGTGTCGCCGACGTAGATGATGTCCTCGTCGGGCAGTTGGTCGATGATCGCCCGCGCGACGGTCAATCCGCCGACGCCGGAGTCGAAGACCCCGACGGGCGCCAATGGCGAGCTCATGTCTTGGGGCGCCGAGCGCCGGCTTTCTTGGATTCGCGGGCCTTGCGTTCTGGAGCCGACAGCACATACGCCGCGACGACGCCGGCGACCGCACCGGACAAATGGCCCTGCCAGGACACGCCACCGCACTGACCCAGCACCGGCATGGCGCCGAGCAGGACGCCACCGTAGAGGAACAGCACGACGAGTCCGATGATGATGTCCCACACCCTGCGGACAAACAGCCCGAAGACCACCAAGAAGGCCAGCCAGCCGAAGATCAGGCCGGAGGCCCCGATGTGATCGGTCGGGCCGCAGCTGCTGCCCATGTTGCCGATCAGCCAGGTGCCGAAGCCGCCCAGGATCCACACGATCGCAGTGGCCCAGACGAAGCGGGACAACCCCGCCAGCGTCATCAGAAATCCCAGCACCAGCAGCGGGACGGTGTTGGCCATCAAGTGCTGCCAGTTGGCGTGCAGAACCGGGGCGAAAATGATGCCCCACAGGCCATCGGTTTCCAGGGGCCTGATGCCGTTGGAATCCAGCCTCCCGCCCATCAGCTGGTCGATCAGCTCGACGAGGTAGAGCAGGGCGACAAAGGTGAGGATCGTGGCGCCGCCGACCATCCACTGGGGTCGTTTCTTCGGCTTGGTTGCTGGCGCCCGCGGATGTCCTTGAGTCATGCGCGCCGCTCCTCTCCCCCGCAAGCGGGAGGTGCCCCCACATCGCTCCGTCCCCCGCAAGCGGGCGGTACCCCCACTGCATCGCCCCGGCGCGGGGTCATGCCCATAGCTGCCCTTCCAGAGCGTTCTCGGCATCCTCCAGGCTACCGGCATACGCGCCAGTGGACAGATACTTCCAGCCGGCATCGGCCACGACGAAGGCGATGTCGGCGCGCTCGCCGGCCGTCATGGCCTTCTTGGCCATTGCCAGGGCGGCGTGCAGCACGGCGCCGGTCGAGATGCCGGCAAAGATTCCCTCGGAGCCCACCAGCTCGCGGGTGCGTCGCACCGCGTCGGCCGCGCCGACGGAGTACCGGGTGGTCAGGACGTCCGGATCGTAGAGTTCGGGCACGAAGCCCTCATCGATGTTGCGCAGCGCGTACACCCCTTCGCCGTAGCGGGGCTCGGCGGCCACGATCTTGACGGCGGGCACGTGCTCGCGCAGGAACCGCCCGGTGCCCATCAGGGTGCCGGTGGTGCCCAGGCCGGCGACGAAATGGGTGATCTCGGGCAGGTCGGCGAGCAACTCGGGGCCGGTGCCGCGATAGTGCGACTCCGTATTGGCCTCGTTGCCGTACTGATAGAGCATCACCCACGACGGGTTGGCCGCGGCCAGTTCCTTGGCGGTGGCCACCGCGGTGTTGGAGCCGCCTTCGGCCGGCGAGAAGATGATCTGCGCGCCGTAGAGCTCCAGAAGCTGGCGCCGTTCCACCGAGGTGTTCTCGGGCATCACACAGATCAGGCGATAGCCCTTCAACCGGGCGGCCATCGCGAGCGAGATGCCGGTGTTGCCGCTGGTGGGCTCGAGGATCGTCGCGCCGGGCGCCAGCAGGCCGTCCTCCTCGGCCCGCTCGATCATCCGCAACGCCGGCCGGTCCTTGATCGAACCGGTCGGGTTGCGGTCCTCGAGCTTGGCCCACAACCGCACGTGCGGCCCGTCTGGCCCGTCATCCCAACGTGGTGACAGCCGAGGCAGGCCAACCAATGGCGTGTTTCCCAGGGCCTGCAGCAGCGAGTGGTAGCGCGTCATGCGCTCGGTTCACCCACCCGCGACGGCGGGCAGGATTGTGACCGAGTCGCCGTCGGCGATCGCGGTGTCGAGGCCGCCGGAGAAGCGCACGTCCTCGTCATTGACGTAGACGTTCACGAAGCGATGCAGCTTGCCGTTATCGATCAGGCGCTCGGAGATCCCGGAGTAGTTGGCATCCAGGTCGTTGATGAGCGCACCCAGCGTCTCGCCGCTGGCGGAGACGCGTTTCTCGCCGCCGGTATGGGGCCTCAGGATGGTCGGGATGGACACAGTGACGGTCATGCGGGCCTTTCTTCGCCAGGCGACTACTCATCGACGACGTTGACGGGTTCTTCGGTGACGACGCCGTCGACGATGCGATAGCTGCGCACCTCATGGCGGTCCGGGTCGCGCGTGGACACCAGGACGTAGTGCGCATCCGGTTCGGAGGCCAGGTTCACGTCGGTGCGGCTGGGGTAGGCCTCCGTCGCGGTGTGCGAGTGGTAGATGACGACGGGCACCTCATGCGCATCGTCCAGCCGACGCCACACCTTGAGCTGCTCCTGCGAATCGAAACGATAGAACGTCGGCGAACGCTCGGCATTGATCATCGGGATGTGGCGCTCGGGACGGTCGGAGCCCTCCGGGCCGGCCAGTACCCCGCACGCTTCGTCGGGATGGTCGCGGAGCGCATGGGCGACGATCGCCTCGACCAGGTCGGCGCGGATCACCAGCACGTCAACTGTTCCCTTTCCGGGTTTCCTGCGGACCGAACGCCCCGGGCAACACGGTGCGATAGGTCGGTATTCCGGCGACCGATTCGGCGGCGAGCACCCCGACCAGCACCGCGCGGGCCAGGCAATCGGCCGCGGCGATGCCTATCTCGGTGACCAGACCCGTCTCGGGCGAGAACGCGGCCGGTGCGGGTTTGGCAGTAACCGCCGGGGCTACCTCGACCGCCCCGGTGGCCAGCGCGAACACCGTATCGCCGTCCAGCGGGGTGTGCGCCGGGCAGATGGTGCGGGCCAGGCCGTCGTGGGCGGCGATCGCGACGCGCCGGCACGCGGCCGGGCTCAGCGCGGCGTCGGTGGCGATCACCGCGATGGTGGTGTTGAGCGGGTTCAACGCCGACGGCAGTTCGGCGAACGCGTCGATCTGCTCGGCCGGCGGCGGCGTCAGCGCGAACTCTTTTATCGAGCCCGCTATCCATGGCAGACCGGTCGCTCGGTCGACGACGTCACCCGCGGAGTTCACGGCGACGACGGCGCCGACGGTGACGTCGGACGGCAGCTTCGTCGACGCCGTCCCCAGACCGCCCTTGAGCACCCCGGCCCGCGCCCCAACCCCCGCGCCGACGGTCCCGACGCCCATGACCGCACCGTCGCCTGCGGCCGCGGCTTCGCAGGCCGCGTAGCCGAATTCAGCCGTCGGCCGGCAGTCCCACCCGCCGACCGGCAGGTCGAAGATCACCGCTGCCGGCACGATCGGCACCACGCCGCCATCCAGGCCGACACCACGTTCGTGTTCCTCCAGCCAGCGCATGACGCCGTCGGCGGCCGCCAGCCCGTAGGCGCTGCCGCCGGCGAGCAGGACCGCGTCGACGAACCGCACCGTGTTCGCCGGGTCCAGCAGATCGGTCTCCCGGGTGCCGGGCGCACCGCCGCGGCAATCGACGCCGCAGACGGTCCCGGGTGGGGTCAACACCACCGTGACGCCGCAGGCCCAACCGGCGCCCAACGACGCGTCCGCGTCGAGTCTTTGATGGTGGCCGACGCGGATGCCGCCGACGTCGGTGATGGCGTTCATCCGGCCACCATCAAGATCATCGGGCCCCCATCAACGCCAGGACCAGGTACTCCTGCAGGACGGTCAGCCACTGGTAAACGTCGAAGTGCACGGCCAGCGGATGGTCGGGGGGCAGGCGATCCGGCCCCCCCGGCCCGATCTCGAGCATGACTCCCAACGTCAGGCGAATGTCGTTGACCGCCGCTATCCAGGCGTTCGCGTCTTCCTCGGTCAGCTCGAAACGGCCGCCGTCTTCCGGAAGAGTATCCAAAAGCTGCTGCGCGGCAACACGTTTGGCGTCGATGATCTCCGGTTCGTGCAGACTGCGTAGCGCCGCGTTGAGGCCGTCGGGGGTGTCACCGGCTGGAGCGGCTTCGTCATCCCGGTCGTCCGGATTGTGGAAATCCGGCAGCAGCCGACGCAGCGTCGGGTCGTGCGGCGGTTCCGTGTTTCCGGTCTTGATGCCGGTGATTTCTTCGAGTTCGTCTGCGGGCGAAGAAGATTCGCGCTCGTCGAGCAGGCCGATCATCGCGCCGACGAGGTTCTTGAGCAGGGCAGCCTCATGAGAAGCCAATGCGGACCGAAAACGGGGACCGTTGGCGGTCTCGACGCGCTTCCATTTGCGCACAAGGAGTCCCGGACGACCTCGAATCTCACCGGTCCTGCTGCATCGTCGCCCACAAACCGGCGGCGTGCAGCTTGGACACGTCAACTTCCATGGATTCCCGGCTACCCGCCGAGACCACTGCCTTACCTTCGTTGTGCACCTGCAGCATCAGCTTGGTGGCGTGCGGCTCGCTGTAGCCGAACAACTTTTGGAAGACATACGTCACGTACGTCATCAGGTTGACCGGGTCATCCCACACGATCGTGACCCACGGGCTGGCCGTGACGTCCACCGGGGCGGACTCACGTTGCCCGGTGGTGCCCGGTTTGGTGGGCGCTGACGCAACAACCATGGCCCCTACGATACCGAGACTCACTCCCGTCGCCGCCAGCCGTTACCGTTGCGGAATGAACGAGCCGGTCCTGGCGGGGCTGCTGACCGACAAGTACGAGCTGACCATGCTGGCCGCGGCGCTGCGCGACGGCACCGCCGACCGCCGGACCACGTTCGAGCTGTTCGCCCGCCAGCTCCCCGACGGCCGCCGTTATGGGGTGGTCGCCGGAACCGGCCGGCTGCTGGAAGCGTTGCCGCAGTTCAGGTTCGACGACGCGGCGTGCGAATTGCTGGCGGAATTCCTCGACCCGGACACGTTGGGTTACCTAAGAGATTTCCGGTTCGGCGGCGATATCGACGGCTACGCCGAGGGCGAGCTGTACTTCCCCGGGTCGCCGGTGCTTTCGGTGCGGGGCAGGTTCGCGGAATGTGTGGTGCTCGAAACACTGGCGTTGTCGATCTTCAACCACGACACCGCGATCGCGTCGGCGGCCGCACGCATGGTCAGCGCAGCCGGGGAGCGTCCGCTGGTCGAGATGGGATCACGCCGAACCCACGAGCGGGCGGCGGTCGCCGCGGCTCGCGCCGCCTACATCGCCGGTTTCGCCGCGTCCTCCAACCTGGAAGCCTGGCGCCGATACGGGATACCCGCCGAGGGCACGTCCGCGCACGCGTTCACCATGCTGCACACCCGTCGCGACGGGCCTGACGAGTTGGCGGCGTTTCGCGCGCAGGTCGAGGCGCTGGGCGCCGGCACCACGCTGCTCGTCGACACCTATGACGTGACGACCGGCGTGGCCAATGCAGTGGCCGCCGCCGGTCCCGGACTTGGCGCGGTCCGCATCGACTCCGGTGAGCCGGGCGTGCTGGCCCGCCAGGTGCGTGAACAGCTCGACCAGCTGGGAGCCACGCAAACCCGCATCCTCGTGTCCGGCGATCTCGATGAATTCAGCATCGCCGCGCTGCGCGCCGAGCCGGTGGACAGCTACGGAGTCGGCACGTCGCTGGTCACCGGCTCGGGTGCCCCGGCCGCGGGCATGGTCTACAAACTGGTCGAAGTGGACGGCATGCCGGTGGAGAAGCGCAGTAGCCACAAGGAATCCCACGGCGGCCGCAAAGAGGCGCTGCGGCTGGCGCGCCCGACCGGCACGATAACCGAGGAGGTTGTGTATCCGGCGGGTCGTCCGCCCCGCACGACCGAACCGTGCCGAGTGTTGACGACGCCACTCGTCCGAGACGGCGAGATGGTATCCAAACCGGACCTGGGTGCGGCGCGCGAGCTGGTGGCTTCCGGCCTGCGGAGCCTGCCGTGGGAGGGCCTGAACTTATCCCGCGGCGAGCCGGCGATCCCGACCACGCAGATCCGGGCGTGAGGTCCGTGTCCGTGTCCGTTTCCGAGTTGCTGGCCATCGCCGTGACCACGCTCGGCGGCAGCGAGCGCCGCGGCCAACAGGAGATGGCCAGTGCGGTCGAGCGGGCCTTCGAAACCGGCGAGCACCTCGCCGTGCAGGCCGGCACCGGCACCGGCAAATCGCTGGCCTACTTGGTTCCCGCGATCCTCCGCGCCGTCTCCGATGACGCGCCGGTCGTTGTGTCGACGGCCACCATCGCGCTGCAGCGTCAACTGGTCGATCGCGATCTGCCCAGGCTGGCCGATTCGCTCGCCGACGCGCTGCCGCGGCGGCCGCGCTTCGCGCTGCTGAAGGGGCGGCGAAACTACCTGTGCCTGAACAAGATTCATAACGGTGGCGCGGCCGACGAGTCAGACGACGAGCGGCCGCAGGAAGAACTTTTCGACCCGGTGGCGGTCACCGCGTTGGGCCGCGACGTGCAACGCCTCACCGCCTGGGCGTGCACGACCGACTCGGGCGACCGCGACGACCTGAAGCCGGGCGTAGGAGACCGATCGTGGTCGCAGGTGAGCGTTTCGGCGCGCGAATGCCTGGGCGTGGCGCGCTGTCCGTTTGGCTCCGAGTGCTTCTCGGAACGTGCACGCGGAAGGGCCGGCGACGCCGATATAGTCGTCACCAACCACGCGCTGCTGGCCATCGACGCCGTCGCGGAATCGGCGGTGCTGCCGGAACACGCGCTGCTGGTGGTCGATGAGGCGCACGAGTTGGTCGACCGGGCGACGTCGGTGGCCACCGCGGAGCTGACGTCAGCCGCCCTCGGCGTCGTCGCGCGGCGGATCACCCGATTGGTGGATCCCGAACTGACCCAGCGGCTGGAGGCAACGACCGCCAACTTCGCCGCGGCCATTCACGACGCCACACCGGGCCGCATCGATCACCTCGACGAGGAGATGGCCACGTACCTGACGGCGCTGCGCGACGTGGCCACCGCGGCACGGGCGGCGATCGACACCACGAGCGACGCCAAGGCGGCGTCGGCGCGCGCCGAAGCGGTCGCCGCACTGAGCGAGATATCCGACAGCGCAGCGCGAATCCTGACGTCATTCACCCCGGCTATCCCGGATCGCAGCGACGTGGTCTGGCTCGACCTCGAGGACAACCGGGGTTCGGTGCGCCCGGTGTTGCGGGTGGCGCCGCTGTCGGTCGCCGGCTTGCTGCGCAACGAGGTGTTCTCGCGTTCGACGACGGTGTTGACATCGGCAACGCTGACCGTCGGCGGCTCCTTCGACGCGATGGCCGCGGCCTGGGGCTTGAGCGCGACGGACACCGAAGAGGCCGCGCTTCGCCCGGCGACGATGCCGGCCACGCAGTGGCGGGAGGAGGAGGCGGGCAATTTGAAATGGCGTGGCCTCGATGTCGGGTCGCCGTTTCAGCACGCCAAGGCCGGAATCCTGTACGTGGCCGCCCATCTGCCGCCACCGGGCCGCGACGGCACCGGCTCGGCGGAGCAGCTGACCGAGATCGCCGAGCTCATCACGGCTGCCGGCGGGCGGACGCTGGGGCTGTTCTCGTCGATGCGGGCAGCGCGAGCGGCGGCCGAGGCCATGCGTGGGCGGCTGTCGACGCCGGTGTTGTGCCAGGGCGACGACAGCACCTCGGCGCTCGTCGAGCAGTTCGACGCCGATGAGGAGACATCGCTGTTCGGCACCCTGTCGCTGTGGCAGGGCGTCGATGTGCCGGGGCCGTCGCTGTCGCTTGTGCTGATCGATCGCATCCCCTTCCCCAGGCCGGACGACCCGCTGCTGGGCGCGCGGCAGCGCGCGGTGGCCGCGCGCGGGGGCAACGGCTTCATGGCGGTCGCCGCCACCCATGCCGCGCTGCTGCTGGCGCAGGGGTCGGGCCGGCTGCTGCGTCGCGTCACCGACCGCGGAGTGGTTGCGGTCCTCGACTCAAGGATGGTAACCGCCGGCTACGGCGGCTACCTGCGTGCCTCCCTGCCGCCATTTTGGCAGACAACCAACCCTGCCCAGGTCCGCGGGGCGCTGGAACGGCTGCGCACCGCGTCGGAGGGCCTGTCGGCGTGAGCGTCCGGCTAGCGGGCCAGGGTGACGAGACCCAACTCGTTGCCGGCGGCGAGCATCGGATTGTCGGGCAGCACGCGCACCGTGTAGCCGACCGCTCCGGCCAGCGGCAGCGGCGTGGTCGTCGAGAAGACCTGGTTGCCGCCTTCGGCAGCGCCGGTATACGACATTTCGACGGTGACCGGGTCCAGCAGCGCATCGCTGCCGTCAACCCTGCCCACCACCGCTTGCACCGTGACCTCGTCGGGTGCCAGGCCGGCCAGTTGCACGGTCGCGGTCAGGGTCAGCTTGGAACCAAGCACCGGAGTATCCGGCAGGCCGGTGCTGTCGACGTCGGTGATGATGATCTTGGGCCACGCTTCCGCGACGCGCCGACGGTAGGCGGCCAGCTCGCGGGCCGCGCCGAACTTGGTGCCGCTTTTGTCGTCCTCGGCGGGCGCGATGGTCCTGCGCCGCGACTCCGCCGCCGGCATGTAGTACTGCTCGACGTAGTCGCGCACCATCCGGGAAGCCAAAACCTTCGGGCCGAGGGTCTGCAGGGTGTGGCGCACCATCTCGATCCACCGCGGCGGCACACCGTGTTCGTCGCGCTCGTAGAACTTCGGCGCCACCGCCCGTTCCAGCAGGTTGTAGAGCCCGCTGGACTCCAGATCGTCGCGACGGGATTCATCGGTCACACCGTCGGCAGACGGTATCTCCCAACCGTTTTCGCCGTCGTACCATTCGTCCCACCAGCCGTCGCGGATGGACAGGTTCAGCCCACCGTTGAGCGCGCTCTTCATCCCCGAGGTGCCGCACGCCTCGAACGGCCGCAGCGGGTTGTTCAGCCAGACGTCGCAGCCCCAATACAGCAGCCGGGCCATCGACATGTCGTAGTCGGGCAGGAAGGCGATGCGGTGCCGCACCTGCGGCCGGTCGGCAAAACGCACCACCTGCTGGATCAGCGCCTTGCCGCCGTCGTCGGCCGGGTGCGATTTCCCGGCAACGATCAGCTGGATCGGCCTCTCTTCGTTGAGCAGCAGCTGTTCCAGTCGATCCGGATCGCGCAGCATCAGCGTCAGACGCTTGTAAGTCGGCACCCGCCGGGCAAACCCGATGGTAAGCACGTCAGGGTCGAAAGCCGTTGCTATCCAACTTAATTCCGCATCCGACGCGCCGCGTTCCAGCCATGAGATGCGCAACCGCCGCCGGACATCCTCGACCAGCAGCGACCGCAGTTGCGATCGGATCCACCACAGATGGCCCGCATCGACCTGTTGGAGTCGCAGCCACACGCCCGGATCGCCGAACGAGCCGGATCCGGCCAACTCGCGGCCCAGCTGCAACCATTGCGGCGCCGCCCAGGTACGCCCGTGAACCCCGTTGGTGATCGAACCGATCGGCACCTCGCCCGGGTCGAATCCGGGCCACAGCTCGTTGAACATGGCCCGACTGACGCGGCCGTGCAGCAACGAGACGCCGTTGGCCCGTTGCGCCAGCCGCAGACCCATGTGCGCCATGTTGAACTTGGTCGGATCGTCCTCCGCGCCCAGCGCGATGATCCGGGCCGTCGGCACGCCCGGCAGCAATACCGGCGCACCCTTGGCATCTCCATGCTGGCGCGGATCGTCGTCAAGACCGTCGTCGAAATACAGCCGCACCATGTCGACCGGGAACCGGTCGATACCGGCGGGCACCGGGGTATGCGTGGTGAACACGGTGCTGGAGCGCACGACCGTCAGGGCGGTGTCGAAGTCCAATCCCGAATCGGTCATCAGCTCGCGGATGCGTTCCGCCCCGAGGAACCCGGCGTGCCCCTCGTTCATGTGGAATACCTCGGGCGCCGGCAGCCCTCCGATGGCGGTGAACGCACGGATCGCACGGACCCCGCCGATGCCGGCCAGGATCTCTTGCCTCATTCGATGTTCCTGATCGCCGCCGTAGAGGCGGTCGGTGACGCCGCGCAGCTCATGCTCGTTCTCGGGGACGTCGGAATCCAGCAGAAGCAGCGGAACACGCCCCACCTGGGCGACCCAGACCCGGGCCCGAAGCTGCGCGGAGTCGGGAAGCGTCAGCTCCACCAGCACGGGATCGCGCGCGGCGTCGGTAAGCAGCCGCAACGGTAGCCCTTGGGGGTCCAGCGACGGGTAGGTCTCGTGCTGCCAGCCGTCCGCGGTCAGCGACTGCCGGAAGTACCCGGAGCGGTAGTACAGGCCCACCGCGATCAACGGAACCCCGAGATCGGACGCGGACTTCAGGTGATCGCCGGCCAGAATTCCCAAGCCGCCCGAGTAATTGGGCAGCACCTCGGCGATGCCGAACTCCATCGAGAAGTACGCGACAGCGGCCGGCATCGCTCGGCCATCCTCCGGGCCGTCGTGCTGCCGCTGCTGATACCAAAGCGGGCGGCTCAGGTAATCGTTCAGATCGGCGGCCAGCTCATCGAGCCGGCCCAGGAATCCTTCGTCGAGCGCCAATTCGTCGAGTCGCGCCGGTCTGACCGCACCAAGCAGCGCCACCGGGTCACGCCCGCACTGCGCCCACAGCGTCGGGTCGATGGTCGCAAACAAGTCTTGCGTCGGTTTGTTCCATGACCACCGCAGGTTGGTCGAAAGCTGGTCCAGCGAGGCGAGACGCTCGGGCAAATGAGCACGGACGGTAAAGCGGCGAAGGGCTTTCACACGTCATTACCTTACCGAGGATTTCGGCGCTCGCAGGGCTACCGACTGACCGTTGCCTTCAGCGGTGTGTGACCGCCCACTAGGGTGGGTATCGGGTAATTGTTGGGGCCGCAACGACGCGGTCCGTTAGAGGAAGTCCCCACGACAGGAAGTTTCGTCAGGCGCGAGGCATTCCGCGGCGGAGCACACCGCGGTTTGGCCCCAGACAATCGGAACGGAGTGGTTGTGCCCGGTCGTGTCGAGATCGACAACGTCCAACCCGTCGTTTCCTGCGGCGCGTACCCGGCCAAGGCCGTGGTCGGTGAGATGGTCCCGGTCAGCGCCACGGTCTGGCGAGAAGGCCACGAGGCCGTCGCCGCGACCCTGGTCGTGCGCTACCTGGGTCCGCGCTATCCGCAGCTAACGGAATCCCGCCGAATCAAGGCGGTTCAGGCGCCCGAACGGCCCATACTCGCGCTTGACGCCAAAGCGGAGCAGCACCGGGTCAAGCCGCTGCTTCTTCCCATGAGGGAGGGTCAGGAACCTTACGTCTTCCACGGTGTGTTCACCCCCGACCGCGTCGGCCTGTGGACCTTCCGGGTCGACGGATGGGGTGACCCCATCCACTCCTGGCGGCACGGGGTGGTCGCCAAACTGGACGCCGGCCAGCGTGAGAGGGAACTGTCCAACGATCTATTGGTCGGAGCCGCGCTGTTCGAGCGTGCCGCGACCGGTGTGCCCCGGGCGCGCCGCGATCCACTGCTGGCGGCCGCCGAGGCGCTGCGGACCCCCGGGGATCCGGTCACGCGCACCGCGCCGGCCCTGGCTCCCGAAATCGAAGAACTCTTGGCCAACTTTCCGTTACGGGACCTGGTGACCCGGGGCGAGCAGTTCGGGGTCTGGGTGGACCGGCCGCTGGCCCGCTTCGGCGCGTGGTACGAGATGTTTCCTCGCTCGACGGGCGGGTGGGACGCGAACGGCAAGCCGGTGCACGGCACCTTCGCCACGGCGGCCGCGCAGCTTCCACGGATTGCGGACATGGGGTTCGATGTCGTCTACCTGCCGCCGATTCATCCGATCGGGAAGATACACCGCAAGGGTCGCAACAACTCTCCCACCGCCGCCCCTGGAGATGTGGGGTCTCCGTGGGCAATCGGTAGCGACGAGGGCGGCCACGATGCCGTTCACCCGGATCTGGGCACGATCGACGACTTCGACGACTTCGTAGCCGCGGCACGCGATCTGGGCATGGAGGTGGCGCTGGACCTGGCGCTGCAATGCGCACCCGATCATCCGTGGGTCCGCCAGCACCGGCAGTGGTTCACCGAATTGCCGGATGGGACCATCGCCTACGCGGAGAACCCGCCGAAGAAATACCAGGACATCTATCCGATCAACTTCGATAAGGACCCCGCGGGTCTCTGCGACGAAGTGCTGCGGGTGGTTCGGCACTGGATCGACCACGGCGTCAAGTTCTTTCGGGTCGACAATCCGCACACCAAGCCGCCGGACTTCTGGGCCTGGTTGATCGGTCAGGTCAAAGACTTCGACCCCGACGTGCTCTTCCTGTCGGAGGCCTTCACACCGCCGGCCCGCCAGTATGGCCTGGCCAAACTCGGCTTCACACAGTCCTACAGCTACTTCACGTGGCGGATAGCCAAGTGGGAGCTGACCGAATTCGGCAACGATATCGCCGCCCTCGCCGACTTTCGCAGGCCGAACCTATTCGTCAACACCCCCGACATCCTGCACGCGGTGCTGCAGCACAACGGCCCTGGCATGTTTGCCATCCGCGCGGTGCTGGCGGCCACTATGGGCCCCGCCTGGGGGGTCTACTCGGGCTACGAGCTGTTCGAGCACCGCGCGGTGCGGGAGGGCAGCGAGGAGTACCTGGATTCCGAGAAGTACGAATTGCGCCCCCGCGACTATGCGCGCGCGCTCGCCGAGGGCAGGTCGCTCGAGCCGTTGATCAAACAGCTCAACACGATTCGTCGCCTGCATCCCGCCCTGCAGCAGTTGCGCACGATTCATTTCCACGGCGTGGACAACGACGCGCTACTGGCCTACAGCAAGTTCGACCCGGCCACCGGCGACTGCGTGCTGGTGGTGGTAACACTGAACGCGTTCGGGCCCGAGGAGGCGACGCTGTGGTTGGACATGGCGGCATTGGGTATGGAGCCCTATGAACGGTTTTGGGTGCGTGATGAGATCACCGGCCAGGAATTCCAATGGGGGCAACCCAATTACATCCGCCTCGATCCCGCGCGGGCGGTCGCGCACATCATCAACATGCCACTCATACCGTACGAATCCCGAATCACGCTGCTGCGTAGGAGGTGACGGGCTGTGAGCCGAACCGACGAACTCGCTGGGCTAGATCTGGCGCCCGACCCAGCCGACTTGGCGCGCCTGCTGGCCGGTGCGCATTACAACCCGCACGGCGTCCTGGGCGCCCACGAGTACGACGACCATACCGTCATTCGCGCGTTTCGACCCCACGCGCGGGAAGTCGTCGCGCTCGTCGGTGCGGACCGGTTCCCGTTGCAGCACGTCGAAGCCGGCCTGTTCGCAGTGGCGCTGCCGTTCGTCGAGCTGATCGACTACCGGTTGGAGGTGACCTACGAGGGTGCTGACCCGTACGTCGTCGCCGATGCCTACCGCTTCCTGCCCACCCTGGGTGAAGTCGACCTGCATCTGTTCGGCGAAGGCCGCCATGAGCGGCTCTGGGAAGTGCTTGGCGCCCATCCCCGCTCGTTCACCACGGCCGACGGCGTCGTGAACGGGGTGTCGTTCGCCGTGTGGGCTCCCAACGCCAAGGGCGTCAGCCTGATCGGCGAGTTCAACGGCTGGACCGGCAACGATGCCCCCATGCGAGTGCTGGGCTCCTCCGGCGTGTGGGAGTTGTTTTGGCCCGGTTTTGCGGCAGACGGCCTGTACAAGTTCCGCGTGCACGGCGCCGACGGCGTCGTGACCGAGCGGGCCGACCCGTTCGCCTTCGCCACCGAAGTGCCGCCGCAGACCGCATCGCGGGTGACGCGTACCCAATACACCTGGGAGGACGCCGACTGGATGGTGCGGCGCGCACAGCACACTCCGGTCTTCGAGCCGATGAGCACATACGAGGTCCATCTGGGCTCGTGGCGACCCGGACTCGGCTACCGCCAGCTCGCTCGTGAGTTGACGGATTACGTTGTGGAGCAAGGGTTTACTCATGTGGAACTGCTGCCGGTCGCGGAGCACCCGTTCGCGGGATCATGGGGATACCAGGTCACGTCGTACTACGCGCCAACATCGCGATTCGGCACACCGGACGACTTTCGGGCGCTGGTCGACGCCCTGCACCGGAACGGTATCGGCGTCATCGTGGACTGGGTGCCGGCGCACTTCCCGAAGGACGCGTGGGCGCTCGGCCGATTCGACGGCACCGCGCTCTACGAGCATGCCGATCCCACACGCGGAGAGCAACTCGACTGGGGCACTTACGTCTTCGACTTCGGCCGCGCGGAAGTGCGCAACTTCCTGGTGGCCAACGCGTTGTATTGGCTCGAAGAGTTCCATGTGGACGGCCTACGGGTGGACGCCGTCGCGTCGATGCTGTACCTGGACTACTCGCGCCCCGAGGGCGGCTGGACCCCGAACGCCTACGGCGGCCGGGAGAACCTGGAGGCGGTGCAGTTCCTGCAGGAGATGAACGCCACGGCGCACAAGGCCGCGCCCGGCATCATCACCGTCGCCGAGGAGTCGACCTCGTGGCCCGGCGTGACACGGCCGACAAACCTTGGCGGCCTAGGCTTTTCGATGAAGTGGAACATGGGCTGGATGCACGATACGCTCGACTACATCAGCCGCGACCCGATCTACCGCAGCTACCACCACCACGAGATGACGTTCTCGATGCTGTACGCGTTCAGCGAGAACTTCGTGCTACCGATCAGCCACGACGAGGTGGTGCACGGCAAGGGGACGCTGTGGGGGCGGATGCCGGGCAACAATCACGTCAAGGCCGCGGGGCTGCGCAGCCTGCTGGCCTATCAGTGGGCGCACCCGGGCAAGCAATTGTTGTTCATGGGCCAGGAATTCGCCCAGCGCGCCGAGTGGTCGGAGCAGGGTGGCCTGGATTGGTGGCAGCTCGACGAGCAAGGTTACTCCAACGGGGTCCTGCGTCTGGTGCGCGACATCAACGCGATTTACCGCAGCCATCCGGCGCTGTGGAGCCAAGACACCATTCCCGAGGGCTATTCGTGGATCGACGCCAACGACTCCGCCAACAACGTGTTGAGTTTCCTGCGTTACGGTAAAGACGGCTCGGTAATGGCCTGCGTATTCAACTTCGCGGGTTCGGAGCACAGCGGCTACCGGCTCGGCCTGCCCTATGCCGGCCGCTGGCGCGAGGTGCTCAACACCGACGCGACCGTCTACAACGGCTCGGGAATCGGCAACATGGGCGGCGTCGACGCCACGGAAGACCCGTGGCACGGCCGCCCGGCTTCGGCCGTGATGGTCCTGCCGCCGACCTCGGCGTTGTGGTTCGAACCCGAATAGGGCGGGTATCAGGAAGTACGCCGAGCGTCGACTTGTTGTTGAGGTTGCGCCCCTCGGGTTTGGTCCAACGACTCGACGTTCGCCAACCTGGCGTCAGTAGAGCGCGTTGGCGAGGTTGCGCCGACCCGCAACGACCTCGGGGTCGGCCGGATCGAAGAGTTCGAACAACTCGATCAATCGGGTGCGCACCCGGGTTCGCTCGTCGCCAGATGTGCTGCGCACCAACGTGATCAGTCGCTCGAACGCAGCGCGTACCTCCTGGTTGAGGATTTGCAGATCGGCGGCCGCCAAGCCGGCATCGATGTCTGCCGGCGCGGCATCGGCGACCGCGACAACGTCCGGGCGTTGTGCGGTAGCGCGTATGTGCAAGTCGATCCACCGCATCGCGGCCTTCGCCTCGACGCTGCCGGGATTGGCATCCAGTATCGCCTGATACGACTCTTTGGCGGCGTCGAAGTCACCGTCCTCAAACTGTTGGCGGGCTTGGGCCAGCTCCGGATCAACTTCAGCGGCTTGCTCGGAACCGCTTGGGCCCTTTAATTTCCCGGCCGTCGCGGAAAGCAGTTGGTCTACCCATTGACGTAACTGTTCGGGCGGCAGGAGGCCCTGGAAGCTGTGCAGCGGCTGCCCGGCGGCCAGAGCCACTGCGGTCGGGACGGCGTCGACACCGAATATCTGGGCCACCCTGGGCGCCACGTCGACGTTGACTGTGGCCAGCGACCACGTGCCGTTGTCCTCGGCGACCATGCCGGACAGCGTCTCGACAAGCTGGACGCACGCGTCGCTGCGCGGCGACCACAACACCACCACCACCAGTACTTCGTCGGACCGGACCAGTACTTCCTCTTCGAAATTGGCCTCGGTGACCTCGGTTGCACCCGGCGGCAGCGGTGTTCGCCCCGCCGGGCCAGGTGAAGAAGAGTCCTGCTGGGCACGCTGCTTGAGGCCGGACAGGTCGACCGCACCGGCCAGTGCGGGCCCGATCGAGGGTCGCGGACGCGTCACGCCGTCAAGTTTGTCATGCGCGCCGGTTGGCCAGCCACCCGGTCGCGCCGACGCTCACACGCTGGCAAACGCCCGTCAAATCGGCGCGCAAGGCGGCCGTGATCGGCCCATATGACCAAAATCACATAACTCCCCCGCTCCACCAGTGCCAGCAACGCCGAGGAGCGTGCCTAGCCGGCCCGCAGTATCAGCGCATCGCCCTGGCCACCGGCCCCACACAGGGCAGCAACGCCGTAACCCGAACCGCGGCGGGCCAACTCCAGGGCCACATGCAGCGTGATTCTGGCGCCCGACATACCGATCGGATGACCCACCGCAATCGCGCCGCCGTTGACGTTGACGATCTCGGGATCCACCCCCAGTTCGCGGGTCGAGGCCAGCGCCACCGCCGCGAACGCCTCGTTGATCTCCACGACGTCGAGCCGGTCAACGGATATGCCCTCACGGCCGAGCGCTTTCTTGATCGCGTTGGCCGGCTGCGACTGCAGCGTCGAATCGGGTCCGGCCACAACGCCGTGCGCACCGATCTCGACCAGCCACGAAAGCCCCAGCTCCTGCGCCTTCGCCTTGTTCATCACCACGACCGCGGCCGCGCCATCGGAAATCTGCGACGCCGAACCGGCGGTGATGGTGCCGTCCCGGCGAAACGCCGGTTTGAGACCGGCAAGGGATTCCGCGGTGGTGTTGGCGCGAATCCCCTCGTCCTCGGCGAACTGCAGCGGGTCGCCCTTGCGCTGCGGGATATTGACCGGCACCACCTCGTCGGTGAAGACGCCGTCCTTCCATGCCGCGGCCGCCTTTTGGTGGGACCGCGCAGCGAACTCGTCCTGCTCCTGCCGGGTGAACTTGTCGACGTCGTTGCGCTGCTCGGTGAGCGCACCCATTGGCTGGTCGGTGAACACGTCGTGCAGGCCGTCGTAGGCCATGTGGTCCAGCACCGTCACGTCGCCGTATTTGTAGCCCGCCCGGCTGTCCATCAGCAGGTGCGGCGCCTTTGTCATGGACTCCTGGCCGCCCGCCACCACCACATCGAACTCACCGGCGCGAATGAGCTGGTCAGCCAGCGCGATGGCGTCGATACCGGACAGGCACATCTTGTTGATGGTCAGCGCCGGAACATCCCAGCCGATGCCAGCCGCCACCGCCGCCTGACGTGCGGGCATCTGGCCCGCCCCGGCCGTCAGCACCTGGCCCATGATCACGTACTCGACCGCGCTCGCCGGTAGGTTAGCCTTCTCCAGCGCGCCGGCGATCGCGATGGCGCCCAGGTCGCTGGCCGAAAAATCCTTCAGCGAACCCATCAACTTGCCGATGGGTGTCCGCGCCCCAGCAACTATCACCGATGTCGTCATTCCTACCTCCTAGGCGTGCGCGGACGGCCGATTGCGCCTCCCCGAGAAGCGCAATCTTTGCCGTCAGGTTACCGTTACGTGATGACGACCGATCAAGTTGACGCCCGTCAGATCATGGCCACCGCGCTGGTGACCGCGATTGATCACGTCGGCATCGCAGTCGCCGACCTGGACGCCGCCATCGCCTGGTACCACGACCACCTCGGCATGATCCTGGTGCACGAGGAAGTCAACGATGACCAGGGAATCCGCGAAGCCATGCTGGCGGCGCGCGGTGCGCCGGTGGGCACCGCACAGATCCAGTTGATGGCCCCGATCGACGACTCCTCGACGATCGCGAAGTTCCTCGACAAGCGCGGACCCGGTATCCAGCAGATGGCGGTTCGGGTCAGCGATCTCGACAGCCTTTGCGAGCGGCTCGGGTCGCAGGGTGTCCGACTGGTCTACGAGGCGCCCCGCCGCGGCACAGCGAACTCGCGGATCAACTTCATCCACCCCAAGGACGCCGGCGGCGTTTTGATCGAATTGGTCGAGCCGGCCTCCTGAGGCCGAAAACTAAGACCACTTTCGCGTCGGGCCGCGATTAGCACGGTTGGCCCAGCACGGCGTGTGCCAATGCCGCCGGTCCTCCATTCCTTTTTGCGGCCCGCCTCCGGCTGAGTCAGTCGGCCATACCACCAGATGCGATGTGCCGGAACGTATTTCGTGATCACAACCGGGACAGCGGTAGGTCTTGACCGCGCGGGCCGCCGCGATTGGCCGCACTTCGTACTCGTGTCCGTCGGGCCCGATCTCCACCCGGCTCAGCGTCGGCGGCGGCGATACCGGCCGCTGCCGGCGTGGCGGTGTGCGGCGCCGAGCCATACCGTCAGTCTAGTCGGGAACGTCAGAACAATCGGTATTCGTCGCTGTCCATGCCACGCATCTTGTCGTAATCCAGTGTGATGCAACGGATCCCGCGGTCGGTGGCCAGGGTGCGCGCCTGCGGCTTGACCTGCTGGGCGGCGAAGATTCCTTTGACCGGCGCGAGAACGGTGTCCCGGTTGAGCAACTCGAGGTAGCGGGTGAGCTGCTCCACCCCGTCAATCTCGCCGCGCCGCTTGATTTCCACCGCGACCGAGCCACCCCGTTCGTCGCGACACAGCAGATCGACGGGCCCGATCGCGGTCATGTACTCACGGCGGACCAACGTGTATCCCTCGCCCAGCAGTTGGACGTGCTCGGCGAGCAACGCCTGAAGGTGGGCCTCGACGCCATCCTTGATCAAGCCGGGGTCGACGCCCAGATCGTGGCTCGAATCGTGCTCGATCTCCTCGATCGTGATGCGCAGCTGCTCGCCGGCCTTGTTCTCCACCACCCACACCGGCACCCCACCGCCAGGCTCTTCGCTCAGCCAGCACGGCGGGCTCATCCAGTTCAGCGGCTTGTAGGCGCGGTCGTCGGCGTGCACGCTGACCGACCCGTCGGCCTTGAACAGCAGCAACCTGCGCGCCGACGGCAGATGCGCGGTGAGCCGGCCGACGTAGTCGACCGTGCACTGGGCGATCACGAGACGCACCCGACTCACCTTAGAGCGTGAGCGACAAATTAGGCTGGCGCCACCATGTCGGCCAACAAGACCATGGCGCAACGCTTGGGGCGGGTGCTCGAGACGGTGACCCGTCAGAGCGGCCGACTGCCGGAGACCCCGGCGTACGGTTCCTGGCTGCTCGGGCGGGTGTCGGAAAGCCCACGACGCCGCCGGATTCGCATCCAGCTCATTCTGACCGTCCTCGTCGCGACGGTGAACCTCGTCGGGATTGCTGTCGCCGTGCTGTTGGTGACGGTCGCCATCCCCGAACCGAGCGTGTTTGACGACGCGCCATTGTGGGTCACCTTCGGGGCCGCCCCCGCCTACATCGCACTGGCCGTGGCAGTGGGGGCCTCTTGGATCACCCGGCGAACCGTGCTCGCGCTGCGCTGGGCAATCGAAGAACGCAAACCCAGCCGCGTCGACGAGCGCAACACCTTCCTGGCGCCGTGGCGACTCGCGATCGTCGACCTCATCCTGTGGGGGATTGGGACGGCTTTGTTGACAACCCTCTACGGCCTGGCCAACACCATGTTCATCCCGCGATTTCTTTTCGCGGTCGGCTTTTCCGGTGTCCTGGTCGCGACCGCGAGCTATCTGCTCACCGAGTTCGCGCTGCGTCCGTTTGCCGCTCAGGCCCTCGAGGCGGGACGACCGCCACGGCGGCTGACGGCGGGCATCATGGGCCGAACCATGATGGTCTGGTTCCTCGGTTCGGGCGTGCCCGTCGTGGGCATCGCGCTGATTGCGTTCTTCCAGACAATGATGCGGAATCTGACCGAGGACCAGTTCGCCATCGGGGTATTCATCGTGGCGGCTGCAACATTGGTGTTCGGCTTCATCCTGATGTGGATCCTGTCCTGGCTGACCGCCACACCCGTCCGGGTCGTCCGTGCGGCGCTCAAGCGCGTCGAGCAGGGCGATTTGCGGGGCAATTTGGTGGTGTTCGACGGGACGGAACTCGGTGAGCTGCAGCGGGGTTTCAACGCGATGGTCGACGGCCTGCGCGAACGTGAACGCGTGCGCGATCTCTTCGGCCGGCACGTCGGGCGCGAAGTTGCACTGGCCGCGGAACGCGAGCGGCCCCAACTGGGCGGCGAAGAACGCCACGTCGCCGTCGTCTTCATCGATATCGTCGGCTCCACGCAGCTGGTGACCAGTCAACCTCCGACCGAAGTCGTTGCGGTGCTCAACCGGTTTTTCGGGATCGTCGTCGAGGAAGTCGACCGACATCACGGACTTGTCAACAAGTTCGAAGGTGACGCGACGCTGGCCATCTTCGGGGCCCCGATGCGCCTCTACCGTCCGGAAGACGAGGCGCTGGCCGCAGGGCGGGCGATCGCTGACCGACTGGCCAGTGAGATGCCGGAACTCGAGGCCGGCATCGGCGTCGCGGCCGGCCAGGTCGTCGCCGGGAATGTCGGCGCCAAAGAACGGTTCGAGTACACCGTCATCGGCGAGCCGGCAAATGAGGCGGCAAGACTGTGCGAGCTGGCCAAGTCGCATCCCGGCGGATTGCTGACTACGGCCGACACGCTCGAGGGTGCGAGCGAAAATGAGTGTGCTCATTGGTCGTTGGGCGAGAGTGTGACCCTTCGCGGGCACGAGCGTCCAACGCGGCTGGCCTCGCCCGTCGACATCGATCCCCCCAGTCGGCAAGCCGGGTGACAACGCCAGTGGTCAACAGCCCGGCGCTGCGTCGATAGAAATCCTTTATCGGACAATCGAAAATGCGTATTGACCCAAGGGTTGCATCGCACCAATAGTGACGGCGGGTCGGAGCTCCGGCCCGGCGACCTAAGAAGGGTGCATCGTGACAACCGTTGGCTTGCTGGACCGTTCGAGAATCGTCGCCGGACCGGGATGGAGCCGCTGGCTGGTCCCGCCCGCCGCGCTGTCCATCCACCTCGCCATCGGCTCGGCCTAGCCTGGAGCGTGTTCAAGGTCCGCGCTGGCCTGGTTGTGGGTGGCTATCCCGTTCGCCTATGGCGTCTGGCAACTGTTCACGAAGGTCAACCAGTTGTTCAGCACCTGACCGGATCGGGTTCAGCGCCGAGTGACGCGGGCGCAGTTTCCCTCACCAACAGCGCCACCAGCAACAGCCCGGCCAACAACAGCGCGCCCACGAACCCCACCGTCGCCGGCCATCCGCCGACGCTGTAGACCAGCCCGCCGAACGCGCCGGCCACCGACCCGCCCAGGTAGTAGCTGAACAGGTACAGCGCAGACGCCTCGGCGCGATCCCGTTGCGCCACAGCGCCAACCCAACCGCTGGCCACGGTGTGCGCGGCGAAGAATCCGCCGGTGAAGACGCCGACCCCGACAACGATCGCGACCAGTGCATGCGGAACGGTCAGCAGCAGACCGGCCACCGTGATCGGCCAGGCACCGCCAAGCACAAGCGCGCGTCCCCTGCGATCGGCGAGCCGTCCCGCCACCAGGGACGTCCAGGTGCCCGCCAGATACAGCACGAACAACAGGCCGACAACCGACGACGCCAACTCGAACGGCCGTGCGGTCAATCGGTACCCCAGGTAGTTGTACACCGTGACGAATCCGCCCATCAGCGCGAAGCCCAGCGCAAAAAGCTTCAGCAACACAGGGTTTCGCAGGTGCGCGGCAAGGTTGCGCATGGTGGCCCGCACGCTCGCCGCCTTCGGCGAGAAGAATTGGGACCGGGGCACGAGGAGGGCGAAAACCACCGTGCCGGCCAGCGTGGTCAACGAGCAGACCAACAGCGCGATCCGCCAATTGCTCACATCGGCGACCGAGGACGGGACGATCCGTCCGACCAGGCCACCCACAGTGGTCCCGGCGATGTAGCGTCCCATCGCCGAACCGAGTGACGAGGCGTGCACCTCCTCGGCGAGGAACGCCATCGCGACCGCGGGTATCCCGGCGAGCGCGACGCCATGCACCGCCCGTCCTACAAGAAGAACGCCGAGCGTGGGACTGAACGGCAACAACAACCCGATAGCACTGGCCGCCACCCCCGAGGTCAGCATCACGGTGATGCGCCCGTACCGCTCGGAAACCACGCTCGCGGGAATGATCGACAGCGCAAGCATCCCCGTGGTCAGCGAGACCGTGAGGGCCGCGGTGGCCGGGGTGATCCGGTAACACGCGGACAGGGCCGGGAGCAGGGCCTGCGTGCAGTACATCGCGGCGAAACTCGCCAGACCGGCACCGTAGAGGGCCGCGGTCACTCGCCGGTATCCGGCGCTTCCAGCTTGGTGCGCGGTGGCAATAGAGGCGAGCTGAGGCATAGCAATGATGATTCGCGCCCTCGCGAACGAACTGAAATGAATTATTGCTGGGATTATGATGTATTTAGGACATAAGCAGAGGTGGCGGGCATGGCCGATGGCGACTACGAATGGTTCGTCACACTCGCGGAGCTAGAACATGTCACGGCGGCGGCCGAACAGCTGCACATCGCCCAGCCGACACTCACACGAATGCTGGCGCGCCTGGAACGGCGACTGGGGGCGGCTTTGTTCGATCGCCGCGGCAGGCGGCTCTCGCTCAACACCTACGGCCGGATCTTCTACGAGCACGCGCGGCGGGCCCAGTCGGAGCTCGATGCGGCCCGACGCGCCATCGACGACCTGACCAATCCGGCTTTCAGCGAGATCCGACTGGGCTTTCTCGGTTCGTTCGGGTCAACGGTGGTGCCGCGCCTGATCGCCGCGTTCGCCGAAGCGTCACCGCGAGTGACATTGACGCTGGAGGAGGGTGCCGCCGAATCCATCGGCGACCTCGTGCAGTCCGGGTTCATCGACGTCGGCGTGGTTTCGCCGCGGCCGAAAACGCCAGCTCTGGCCTGGCGCAGCCTGTTTCGTCAGCGGCTCGGCGTCGCGGTCCCGCGCGGCCACCGACTTACGGGCGTTGCGGCGGTATCCATGACCGATCTGGCCGACGAGCCTTTCGTGGCCATGCACCCCGGGTTCGGCATGCGACGACTGCTCGATGAGCTTTGTGCCGCGGCGCAATTTCAGCCGCGGATCGTGCTGGAAACGGGGAACCTGACCACGACCGCCGGCCTGGTGGCCGCGGGACTGGGCATCAGCCTGATGCCCATCGACGGCAGCGACTATCCGCTCGGGGTCGGTGTGCTGCGGCTGGCCGACGCCGACGCGTACCGCGACGTGGGGATGATCTGGAACTCCGGGCGCCCGTTGTCCCGCCCGGCCCGGGACTTCATCGCCTCCGCCGCTGCGGTCCACGCCAAGGCTCATCAGGGCGACTAGGAGCGCCCGGGTGCCCGACCTACTGCGATGTCGCTTTCCCGCCAGTTTTGTCGGTGGGCAGGTGTAACTGTGGAAGCGTGCACGACGATTTCGAATGTTGCTACCGGGCGGTCCAGTCCAAGGACGCCCGGTTCGACGGCTGGTTCGTCACCGCCGTACTGACGACCCGGATCTATTGCCGACCCAGCTGCCCGGTGCGGCCGCCGTTCGCTCGTAACGTGCGGTTCTATCCGACCGCGGCGGCCGCTCAACGAGCGGGATTCCGGGCATGCAAGCGGTGCCGTCCCGACGCGTCTCCGGGATCCCCCGAGTGGAATGTGCGCGATGACGTCGTTGCGCGGACGATGCGGCTGATCGCCGACGGCACGGTGGACCGGGAAGGTGTCGGCGGCCTCGCGGCCCACCTCGGTTACACCACGCGCCAGCTGGAGCGGCTCCTGCAGGCCGAGGTCGGCGCCGGACCTCTCGCCCTGGCCCGCGCCCAACGGGCCCAGACCGCCCGGGTCCTCATCGAGACCACGGAGCTGCCGTTCGGGGACGTCGCCTTCGCCGCCGGGTTCTCCAGCATCCGCCAGTTCAACGACACGGTGCGCTTGGTGTTCGAAAGCACACCGACGGCGCTGCGCAAACGCGCAGCGGGCGGCACCGCGTCCGACACCAATTCGGCTGGGGCGGTGTGCCTTCGGCTGCCGGTACGTACACCGTTCGCCTACGAAGGCGTCTTCGGCCACCTCGCGGCCGGCACCGTGCCGGGTTGCGAGGAGGTCCGCGACGGCGCATACCGGCGCAGCCTGCGGCTTCCCCATGGCAGCGCCGTGGCCACGCTGGCGCCGGCCGTCGATCACGTCCGCTGCCAGCTGGTGCTCGACGACTTCCGCGACCTGACGACCGCGATCGCCCGATGCCGGCGGCTGCTGGACCTCGATGCCGACCCCGAAGCGGTGGTCGACGCGCTGGCCGGCGACGCCGAGTTAGCCCCGGTGGTGAAAAAGGCACCAGGACAACGTATTCCCCGCACCGTCGACGAGGCCGAGCTCGCCATCCGCGCGGTGCTTGGCCAACAGGTCTCGACTCAGGCCGCGAGAACCCACGCGGGCAGGCTGGTCGCGGCCTACGGGTCGCCGGTGCACGATCCCGGGGGCGCGTTGACCCATGCCTTCCCGTCGGTCGAACAGCTCGTGGAGATCGATCCCATCCACTTGGCGGTTCCCGAGGCCCGACAAAAGACACTCAAGACCCTGGTCGCCGGACTCGCCGACGGAAGCGTCGTCCTGGACGCCGGAAGCGATTGGAACAGTGCCCGCGCGCAGCTGTTGGGGCTGCCCGGCATCGGCCCCTGGACCGCGGAGGTGATCGCGATGCGCGCCCTGGGCGATCCGGATGCCTTTCCCGCCAGCGACCTCGGACTTCGGTTGGCCGCAAAGCAACTCGGGTTGCCCACGGACCAGCGCAGGCTCGTCGAGCGCAGCGCCCGTTGGCGTCCCTGGCGCTCCTATGCCACCCAACATCTGTGGACCACCCTCGAGCACCCGGTAAACCATTGGCCACCACAGGAGGTCGCATGATCCACTACCGCACCATCGACAGCCCGATCGGACCGCTGACCCTGGCCGGGCGTGGCTCGGTCTTGACGAATCTGCGCATGGTCGACCAGACCTACGAACCGAGCCGCACCGGCTGGTCGGCCGATCGACGGGCCTTTGAGGGCGCAGTCGAGCAACTCGCCGCCTATTTCGCCGGCGAGCTCACCGACTTCGATGTCGAGCTCGAGCTGCGGGGTACCGAATTTCAGCAGCGAGTGTGGAAGGCGCTGTTGACAATTCCGTATGGCGAGACCCGGTCGTACGGGGAAATCGCCGAGCAGATCGGCGCCCCGGGATCCGCCCGCGCCGTGGGATGGGCCAACGGCCACAATCCGATAGCGATCGTCGTTCCCTGCCATCGGGTCATCGGCGCCAGCGGAAGCCTTACCGGGTACGGCGGCGGGCTCGACCGAAAGCGGACCCTGCTCGAATTGGAGAAAAGGCGGGCGTCGGCGTATTTGACATTATTTGACTAGGTTCGGTTAGCTTTCTGCGAATACAAAAACACCCCCGTTGCCGGGGGTGTTTTTGTATATGTTCGGCGGTGTCCTACTTTTCCACCCGGATTGGGCAGTATCATCGGCGCTGACAGGCTTAGCTTCCGGGTTCGGGATGGGACCGGGCGTTTCCCTGTCGCTGTGGCCGCCGTAACTCTATTTAAATTTGTTCTGGTGGGGGGTGTGGCGTTTCACGACAGAACTGTCGTGCGCCTGGATTGTGGTTGCGATTTGTGTTGGTAAGTTTTCGGCCGGTTAGTGCCAGTCCCCTGCACCCATTACTGGGCTTCTAGGTCTGGCCTATCGAACCCGTGTTCTGCGGGGGGCCTTATCCCTCTAAAAGGGTGAGAAACCTGATCTTGGAGAAGGTTTCCCGCTTAGATGCTTTCAGCGGTTATCCTGTCCGAACGTGGCTATCCAGCGGTGCCCCTGGTGGGACAACTGGTGGACCAGAGGTTCGTCCGTCCCGGTCCTCTCGTACTAGGGACAGGTTT
>Ga0335076_10000536_pt1 | contig 35474 bp, 36 predicted proteins | sample Lox_Sample_25_FD_206717 | JGI IMG/M metagenome (GOLD analysis project Ga0335076, IMG submission 206717) | Soil microbial communities from Loxahatchee National Wildlife Refuge, Florida, United States - Lox_Sample_2.5 | ecosystem: Environmental > Terrestrial > Soil > Wetlands | place: USA...
GGCTGCGGAAAGTCGACGGCGCTGAACATGATCGCCGGACTCGAGGACATCTCCGCGGGTGAGCTGCGGATCGAGGGGAGGGTCGTCAACAAGGTGGCGCCGCGCGACCGCGACATAGCGATGGTGTTCCAGAGCTATGCGCTGTATCCGCACATGACAGTTCGCGACAACATGGCGTTCGCGCTCCAGCTGAAGAAGACGCCGAAAGCCGAGATCGACCGTAAGGTGCAGGAGGCGGCGGACATCCTCGACCTGACCGAGCACCTGGCGCGCAAGCCCGCGAACCTGTCCGGCGGGCAGCGGCAGCGCGTCGCGATGGGGCGCGCGATCGTCCGCGATCCGAAGGCGTTCCTGATGGACGAGCCCCTCTCGAACCTCGACGCGAAGCTGCGCGTGCAGATGCGCGCCCAGGTCGCGCGGATCCAGCGCCGGTTCAACACGACCACGGTGTACGTCACCCACGACCAGACCGAGGCGATGACGCTCGGCGACCGGGTCGCGGTCATGCTGAGCGGCGTTCTCCAGCAGGTCGGCTCGCCGATGGAGCTGTACAACAACCCCGCGAACCTGTTCGTGGCCGGGTTCATCGGCTCGCCCGGGATGAACTTCATGCCGGCGACGCTCACCAACGGATCCGTTCGTCTGCCGATGGCGGACGTCACGATCCCGCAGGAAGTACGCGAGCGGCTCGGCCGACAGCCCGAGGGGCGCCGCGTGATCGCCGGCATCCGTCCCGAGGACTTCGAGGACGCGACCAAGGTCGACGGCGAGAATCGCGGCCGCGGGGCCACGTTCAAGGCCAAGCTCGACCTCGTCGAGGCGATGGGTGCCGAGTACTACGCCCACTTCGGGATCAAGGCCAAGATGGTGGAGTCCGAGGAGCTGCAGGAGCTGCGCGACGACGCCGGCGGAGTCGAAGAGCTGACCGACAGCGGCGACACCGTGCTGGTCGCGAGGCTCAGTCCCGAGAGCCGGGCACGATCCGGCGAGGAGACCGACATCTGGCTCGACTCGACGAAGATGCACTTCTTCGACGAGCAGTCGGGCGAGGCCCTCACGTACGCCCGCTGAGGGTCCAGCGCTCAGGGCCGGTGGCCCCCAAGATCGCGATCATCGGTGCGGGCTCGACGGTGTTCGCGCGGAACCTGATCGGTGACCTGTTCCGGTTTCCCGCGCTCGCGGACGGAGCCGCGCTGGCGCTGATGGATGTCGATCCCGAGCGGCTGGAGACCTCGGAGGTGATGGCGCGCCGGCTGGCCGAGGCGCGCGGCGCCCGAGTGGGCGTCGAGGCGACGCTTGACCGACGCGCCGCGCTCAACGGCGCGAATTACGTCATCACGTGCTTTCAGGTAGGCGGGCTGCACCCGGCGACGATCGTGGACTTCATCGTCCCCAAGCGCTACGGGGTGCACCAGACGATCGCTGACACGCTCGGGATCGGAGGGATCATGCGCGCGCTGCGGACGATCCCGGTGCTGCTCGACGTCTGCCGTGACATGGAGGAGCTGTGCCCCGAGGCGCTGCTCCTCCAATACGTGAACCCGATGGCGATGCTGTGCTGGGCGGTCGCCGAGGCCAGCTCGATCCGCACGGTCGGGCTGTGCCACTCGGTCCAGCACACGGCCGCGCAGCTCGCGGGCGTGCTCGGGGTGGAGACCGCTGAGATCGAGTATCTGGTGGCGGGGATCAACCACGTCGCGTTCTTCCTGTCGCTCGAGCGCCTGGGCGAGGATCTCTACCCGCGGCTGCGAGAGTTGGTCGAGGCCGACCGGGTGCCTCCCGAGGACAGGGTCCGGTTCGAGGTGCTGCGCCGCCTCGGCTACTTTGTGACCGAGTCCTCCGAGCACTTCGCCGAGTACGTGCCGTGGTTCATCAAGTCGGGTCGGCCCGACCTGATCGAGCGCTATGCGATTCCGCTCGACGAATATCCGCGACGCTGCGACTGCCAGCTCGAGGAGTGGGCGGCGCTCCGCGCCGGCCTACAGAACGGCGGCATCGTGAAGGCCGAGCGGAGCAACGAGTACGGCGCGGACATCATTAATGCTTGTGAGACCGGCGAGCCGTTTTCGTTCAACGGCAACGTGCCGAACGCGGGCGCAGGCGGGCAGCTGATCGACAACCTGCCCGGCGACTGCTGCGTCGAGGTGCCGTGCGTCGCCGGCAAGCGTGGAATCGAGCCTCGTGCGGTAGGCGCGCTGCCGCGCCACCTCGCAGCGCTGATCCAGACGAACGTCAACGTCCAGGGCCTGACCGTGTCGGCGGCCCTGACCGGCCGGCGCGAGCCCGTCTACCACGCGGCGATGCTCGATCCCCACACGGCCGCCGAGCTGCCACTCGACGAGATCGAGGAGCTCGTCGACGAGCTCCTGTGGGCGCACGGGGATCTCGTGCCGCCGCTGGCCCTCTGAGTCCGGCCGCGTTCGGGGACCGTTGCTGGATTTGGGTGCATAGTGGACCCAAATCCAGCAATGACCCCCCGAGCGATCAGCTGGCCGAGGGCTCGAGCGGGAGCGGGGAGGACGGCTTGAGCTCCTCGAGCCGCAGGAACGTGATCACGCGCGCCGCGCCACCGCGCGTCGACAACCGCACGAGCACGCGCTGGAGCTGGGCGACTTCGCGCGCGACGACCAGGAGCATCGCGTCGGTCTCGCCGGTCACCCAGTCCGCGGAGATCACCTCCGGCATCGCCCGGATGGCCTCCCGGAAGCGGCGGTGAGCGGTATCGCCGTGGCCCTGGAGCGTCACCGCGACGTAGACCTGGAGCGGGAATCCGGCCTCGGCGGAGTCGAGCCGGGCCTGGATGCCGCTGATGATCCCCGACTCCTTCAGGCGGCGCACGCGATGCAGGGTGGCCGCGGGGGACAGGCCGACGATCCGTGCGAGCTCCACGTTCGGGCGATCCGCGTCGGCTTGGAGCTCCTCGAGCAGCCGGACATCAATCAAATCAAGCGAACTGGCCATTTCACAAAATATTCCATCGTTTTAAGGCCGATATGTCAAATCCTGAGTGGAGTTTCGCCGTACATGGCCGATCCTGATTCATATGAACAGGACGACTCGTTCAGCGATCTTCGCCCTCGCCGCAGCCGGCACGCTGTGGGGCCTCAACGTGCCCCTGACCAAGGTGGCGCTCGGCTGGCTCGCGCCGGGGTGGCTCACCGTCGTGCGGTTCGCGGTCGCGGCGCCGGTGCTGGCCCTCGTCGGCCGGCGCGGGCTGCGCGACGCGATCGCCCCGGGCGTGCTCGCCTCGGGCGCGATGGGCTTCGGCGCGGTGATCGTGCTTCAGAACGCCGGCATCGAGCACACGAGCGTGAGTCACGCGGCGGTCGTCCTTGGCGCGGTGCCGGTGCTGGTCGCGCTGATCGCCGCGGGGCTCGGCCAGACCACGACGCGCCCGCTCACGTGGGCCGGCTATGGGGTCGCGCTCGTCGGGATCGCGTTCGTCGCGGGCGCCGGCGGGGGCGGCGCAACCGCACACGGTGACCTGCTCGTGATGAGCTCCGTCGTCCTGTCGGCTACGTTCGTCGCGATCCAGCCGCGACTGCTGGCGGGGCGGGACGCCGCCGCGGTGACCGCGGTTCAGTTCGCCGGTGGCGCGCTTGTCGCGGTCCCGGTGGCGGTCCTGACCGAGGGCATGCCGCACGCGCCCGGCGCCACGACGCCCGTCCTCGCGCTCGCGGCGCTGGCGTTGGCCGGCACGCCCCTGCCGTTCTGGCTGTTCGCGTACGGCCAGGCGCGGGTGCCCGCCGAGCTTGCCGGCGCGTTCCTCAACCTGGAGCCGGTCGTCGGCGCCGCCGCCGGGTGGCTCGCGCTCGGTGAGCCGGCGACCGTTTGGCAGATCGTCGGGGTCGGCGCGGTTCTCGTCGGAGTTGCGATGAGCACGGCCCCGCCCAGACCGGCCGACGCCCGCGAGCCGGTCGTCCGCGTCGCGGTCACCCGCCTCGCCTACAAACTTCTTACGTTGAGACCGTGAGGCCGCGGCCCGGGGCCTGATCTACAGGGCACCAGACCAAAGGAGGCCTCGATGACGAGGAAGCAGCGAAACGCGGTGGCGGTCGCGACCACCGTCCTGACGCTCGCCGGCGGCGGAGGCGTGGCGTGGGCGTGCACCGGGCCCGGAGACCCCGGATACCAGGGCACGACGACCACGACCGGTACGACCACCACGACGGGAGCGACGGGGACGACGGGGACCACGACCACCACCTCGAGCACCGGCACGACCAGCACGGCCGCGACCACGTCGGCGGTCCGGCACAGCCACCATGCGCGGCGCACACGCCATTCTCGCCGCAGCGGATGAGCGAATGGGGGAGGGGCGCGATCTCGCGCCCCTCTCCCTTCAGCTCTTACAAACTCCCGACGCTCGTGCGTGATCCTGCGAGAGGACACGTGAACCCGCAACTGGTCCCCACGTCCCGCCTGGCACGGCTGTCGCTGCGGATGCAGAGCGACGAGAGGCTGGCGGAGCTCGTCGGGCGGGGCTCGGAGGCCGCATTCGAGGCGATCGTCCACCGCTATCGCCGCGCGCTCGTCCGGCATTGCGCGCGGGTGATCGGCGACGCCGACGCCGACGAGGCGGTTCAGGAGGCGCTGCTCAAAGCGCACCGGGCCCTCGCCGCCGGCACGACGGTTCGCAGCCTTGGGCCATGGCTGCTAGCGATCGCGCACAACTCGGCACTCGCGCAGCTGGCGGGACGCCGCGTCGGCGCCGAATATCGCGAGGACGATGTCGGCATCAGCGCGGGGTCCGATCAGCTCCGACGGGAGCACCTCGACGCGCTCACGGGCGCCCTCCTGTCGTTGCCGGCCCGTCAACGCCAGGCGCTCGTGATGCGCGAATTCGAGGGCCGCAGCTACGACGAGATCGCGGCCCGGCTCGGCGCGAGCCACGGGGCGGTGCGCCAGCTCCTGAACCGGGCGCGCGCGTCGGTCCGCGAGCGGATGGGGGCGGTAGTCCCCGTCGAACTGCTCACGCGATGGCTGACGACCTTTTCGTCGGGCCCATCCCGTGCGCTGACCCTCGCCGGCAGCGGAGCCTTTGCAGCCAAGGTTTCTGGCGCGATCCTCCTGTCGGCCGCCCCGGTGGTCGCGGTTGCGCCCGGCCCGAGTGTGAGCTCCGCTCCCCCGCCCGCGCGTCATGTGGCCACGCCCGCCACGCGGGCGGCGAGGGCCGGCCGGCGCGTGAGCGTCCGCCTGTCCGCGTCAGCGTTTGGACGCGGCGAAGCGCCCGCCGCCGTACGAGCCGAGGTCGATGATGAACGCCAACGCCACGAAGAACCACTCGAAGCCGGTCACGTGGTGTCCGGGGCCCCAGGACCAGAATGCGGCGTACGCCAGCGTCGTCCACGGAAGCAGGAAGAACCCGAGCAGCGGCAGGATCCAGCTGTTGAAGGCACGGCTGAGCACGTCACTGAAAATCCACAGCAGGAACAGGACCAGCCGTGGGGAGATCAGCGCGAGCAGGGCGAGCAAACAGGGCACCAGCCGAGTATCCCTGCGGGCCCCGGCGCGGCCGTCACCCAAACCGGATGAGGCCCGGCCCGGGGTCGGCTGGAACGATCGGATCGATCGATTTGAGCGACGTAGAGGAGACGGGATTCCATGAGCGACCCCGACACACTGCTGGTGCTTGCCGCTTCGTACGACGACGTGGCCGACGCTGAGGCCGACTACGAGGCGGTGAAGGCTCTCTATTACGAGATCAAGACCTCGCACGATTTCGACGCTGCGGTCGTGGCCAGGAAAGAGGACGGGAAGCTCGAGGTCGTCAAGAAGCACGAGCAACCGACTCGTCACGGCGCGGCGGTCGGGCTCGGCTGGGGGCTCGCGATCGGCGCTGTGTGCGCGATCCTGCCCGGCGTCGCACTGCTCGGCGGGTTGGTCGTAGGAGGTGCCGGCGGAGCGGCGATCGGCGCGGTCACGGGACACATCAAGGGCGGTATGGACGACAGCGACCTGAAGGCGCTCGGCGACGTGCTCGACCAGGGGGAGGCGGGCCTGATCGTCGTGTACCAGACCAATATGGCCGACCAGGTGGCCGCCAACATCAAGGCGGTCAACCGGTTCGTGTCCAAAGAGATCGACGCCAACGCCGACGAGCTGGCCAGGCAGCTCCAGGAGGCCGGCAGCGCCAGCTGATCGCCGCCGCGCGGGTGGTTGCACCTCCTCATACGGGTGCGTCATGCTCCACGTCGCGGTGATTGAGAACCGTGTCTGCTGATTACGACGCCGTGGTCGTCGGCGCGAGCATCGCCGGGTGCACGGCGGCGACGTTGCTGGGGCGGGCAGGGGCGCGGGTCGCTCTGGTGGAGGCACGTCCGGATCTGGCTGCCTACAAGACGATCTGCACGCACTTCATCCAGCCGAGCGCAACGCCGACGATCGAGCGACTCGGGTTGGCCGACCGGATCGAGGCGGCAGGCGGAATTCGCAATGGCATCGAGTTGTGGACGCGCTTCGGGTGGATCCGTCCGCCGCTGGCAGACGACTTCCCGCATCCGCGCCACGGCTACAGCATCCGGCGGGAGAAGCTCGATCCAATCGTGCGCGAGCTCGCGGTCGAGGGGCCCGGCGTGGAGCTGCTGATGGGGGAGGCGGTTACCGCGCTGCTCGGGCCGAGCGGAAGGCCGACCGGGGTGCGGATCGTCAATCGTGACCGGCATGAGCGCGAGATCTCGGCGCGAATGGTGGTCGCAGCGGATGGCCGTGACTCGCGGATCGCCGAGCTCGCGGCCGAGGAGGCTCGGGTCATGCGCCATGGCCGGTTCGGCTACTTCGCCTACTACCGCCATCTGCGGGTGGTGAGTGGCAACTCGGGCATGCTGTGGCTGCTCGACCCCGACGTCGCCGCCGCGCTTCCGCAGGACAACGGCATCACCCTGATGACCACATTCCAGACGCGGGACCGGGAATCATGGTTCAAGCGGGATCTCGAGGCTAACTTCGAGGCGTACTTCCGCGGGTTGCCCGGCGCCCCCGATCTGGCTGCCGGCGAGCGGATCTCGAAGGTCCTCGGCAAGCTCGATATGCCGAACACAACGCGGCGGGCGGGCCGTCCCGGACTCGCGTTCGTCGGAGATGCGGCCCTGGCGGCCGACCCGATTTGGGCGATCGGCTGCGGTTGGGCGTTCCAATCCGGCGAGTGGCTCGCCGACGAGCTGGCCCCGGTCTTAGGCAACGGGCCCTCGTCCTCCGATTCGGACCTCGACGCGGCGATCGAGCGCTATCGCAAACGGCACCGCAGCCGGTTGCTCGGCCATTTCCTGATGACATCGGACTATTCGACGGGCCGGCGGTTCAACCCGATGGAGCGGATGCTGTTCACGGCGGCGGCCCGGGACGGCCGGGTCGCCGACGGGTTCGCGGCATTCGGCGGTCGGTCCGTCAGGCCGAATGACCGCGATTTCGGACGGCTGGTGGGCCGTGCGATCAAGGTCAGCGCGCGCCGAGGACGCGGCGCTCGGCTGGAGCCGCCGTCGGGTGAGCACGCCGGCGGGACGCCGACACCGGCGTGCGTTACCACTACCACGCCCACGATCGACGGCCTCCTCACCCCGGTCTCCTCGGTCGGCGATCCGGACGCCGCGGAGGCGGTCGTGTTCGTGCACGGCAACCCCGGCTCCCGGCGCGACTGGGATGACCTGCTCAGTCGCGTGGCCCCGTTTGCGCGGGCGGTCGCGATCGACATGCCCGGCTTCGGGCGCGCCGAGCGGCCGCGGGACTTCAGCTACACGGTCGAGGGCTACGCGCGCTTTCTCGGGTCGGCGCTCGACCAGCTTGGGGTCGAGCGCGCACACCTCGTGCTTCATGACTTCGGGGGTCCGTGGGGCCTCGAGTGGGGGATCGCCAACCCGGGCCGGTTCGCGAGCGCGGCCTTGATCAACACCGGCGCGCTGGTCGACTACCGGTGGCACTACCTGGCGAAGATCTGGCGCACGCCGGTCGCCGGCGAGGCGTTCCAGGCCACGACGACGCGGTCGGGGCTGCGTATGGCGCTGCGCCACGGCAACCCTCGGGGTCTACCGCGCGCGTTCGTCGACCGGATGTACGACCACATCGACGCCGGGACGACTCGCGCGGTGCTCAGCCTTTACCGGGCGACCGACGATCCGGGCGCGGTCGGACGCAGCCACGCCGACGCGCTCGCGCCGCTGGACCGCCCCGCGCTGGTCGTGTGGGGAGCCCACGATCCGTACATCCCGGTGGGGATGGCGGAGAAGCAGCGCGAGGCCTTCCCGAGCGCCGAGATCGTGATCCTCGACGACAGCGGACACTGGCCGTTCGCCGACGATCCCGACGGCGTCGGGAGGCACGTTGAGCCGTTCCTTCGGGCTGTGGTCGCCGGCGAGCGAACGGGCGCGCCGGCGCCCCGGCACTAACCCTCGTCTGCGTCCGCGTACTCGGCCAGCTCGGCGAGCTCGACCGCGGCGCCGAGCGCCTTGACCATCCGGCCCGCCGCGGCCACGACCCGCGTCGTGCCGACGATCGGCGCGACGCCGGCCAGAACGCCCATCACCTGATCGCTGCTCACGCCAACCTCGCCAGCGGCGCCGAGGTTCAGCAGGTAGGACGCCGGCGGAGCGTCGACCGCCACGAGCGCGGCTACGCGGACGAGCATCAGCGTCTGCTCGTCGAGACTCGACGTCTCCATCGAGTCCACGGTCATCCTGCCGAGCAGGTCGAGGAGGGGTGTGTCGGATGACTCAGCTGACATAGAGATTCCTCTCGTTCGGTTCGGTGGCGACGTGGCAGCTTGCATCACTGGATGAATGCCGTCGTCATCCGATTTGGGTGAACCGCCGGGCGACGCGGCATGCGAATCTGAACTGTGAGCCCGACCTCGCTCGAGGACCTGGATCGCCACCAGCAGCGGCGGGTGGTCGGACGCTCCGCGTTCCGGATCGTGGTCAGCATCGTGCTGCTGTTCGCGGTCTACGCTGCGGTACCCGCAGCCGACCGGACTGGTATCGGGACGCTGCTGGAGCTGTTCATAGGCCTGATCATCTTTGGGGCGGTGCTCGGCTGGCAGGTCCTGAAGATCATGGGGGCCGAGTATCCCGAGCTGCGCGCCGCCGAGGCGCTCGCGGTTGCGGTGCCGATCGTGCTGATCGTGTTCGCGTTTACGTATCTGTCGCTGTCGCACGCCCGGCCCGGGAGCTTCTCCGAGCCGCTCAACCACGTCCGTTCCGTCTATTTCGTGATCACGGTGATCAGCACGGTCGGGTTCGGTGACATCACACCGAAGACCGACGCGGCGATGATCCTCGTCTCGTTCCAGATCATGCTCGACCTGGTCCTGCTCGTGGGGATCGTCCGGGCGGTGTTCTTTGCCGCTCAGGTCGGGGTTCGCAGGCGGCAGACTGAACGGGAGACGGCTAGGACCGGGACCATCGCTTCGGAATCAGGAAGCGAAAGTCGAAGCTAAGCCGGCCTTCGCTGCCGACCACGAACACGCTGCGGATCCCGACCACGAGGTAGCCGACCACGGCGATCTTCGGGAACACGAACACGCCGAACACGATTGCCAACACGTACAGGGCGGTGCTCACCCATGCGCGCCATCCAGTCACGTGCGGTCGCGGCTCGGTTTCGACGGCTGGCGCGGTGTCCGTGCCGAACTCGAGGTTCGGGCGCGACGCCGCGTAGAGCACGGCGCGCCTCAGCAGGAGTTCAATCACGAGCGCGGTGGCGCCGTAGAACGCCACCGCGGTCCGCTCGGCGTTTTCGCCCGTGTGCAGCGCCTCCGCGAGCACGCTAGTCGGGAACGGCAGGAACGCGGTTGCCATTAGTAGCAATAGGTTCAGGCGCAGCAACCTCGCGTCGACGTATCGCAGTCGCGAGAACAGGTTGTGATGGGCGAGCCACACGCTCCCGACGGTCGTAAAGCTCGTCACGTAAGCGAGGTACGCGGGCCATTCGTGCGCCAGGGCGTTGCGCAGATGCTCGAAGTCGGAGACCTTGATGTCGAGCACGAGCAGCGTGATCGCGATTGCGAACACGCCGTCGCTGAACGCTTCGATGCGGCCTGTGTCCCAGCGCTGCGTAACCGGTTTGTCGCCCGCGCCCGCCGGCCTCATCTCATCGGCGGCTGCCATACACGGCGGCGGCGATTACGACGGACAGGGCGACGAGGAAGCCGAGCCCGGTGACCCAGGTCAGCCCGAATTTGTTATGCACGCGGATCGCGTAGGCGAGAAAGCCGGCCGGGATCGCGATCGACAGCGCGAGCCCCGCGGCGCTGACCGCCTGCCTTCCCCTCGGAACGCGTGCTCGCCACCCTCGCCCGGCGTCCGGCGGGCTCTGCTCGGGAGCCGGTTCGGTGGCGTAGAAATCACGCGTGCGCTGGAACAGCTGCCGGGAGTGCGTCTCGCAGCCCCAGGCCATCATGATCATGAACGTCACCGGGAAGATCCACGTGATTGCCCACAACGCGATGAACAGCGCCACGCCGACGACATCTCGCATCCGCGCCCGCCATCCGTGCTGGGACTCACCGCTCGAGGGACCGATGAACCCGCCGAACACGAGCATCCGCCGGCCCGATTCGATCCACAACCGCAGCGGTCTGCGGTGCTCGGGTTTGGGCGGCATACCCGCGCCCTCAACCGCAAGCAGTCCGGCCTCCGCGTCTTGCACGGTGGCATACACGCCGCGCAGCGACAGCAGCTCGGCCGCGGTCTGCAGGATCCCCGGATCCCGCCCGTAGAGCGCCGCGAGCCGCAGGTTCATGCGGGCCTCCTGCCACAGGTAGTTCGTGTAGCCCGGTACGAGCGCTAGGTAGAACGGCGTCCCCGCGACCATGCCCTGAAGGCGCGCGATCCTCGCGGTCTGTGTGCCGAGACCGCTCACCACTTCTTGAATGTCACCGTCGAGGTGGGCGGCCCTGGCCGTCTGCGCCCACTCGAGCGACGGCTCCGCCAGCCGGTGCACGGCCTGGAGCGTGAGGCGCTCGCAGATGTGCCCGGGATCGCGATACGCGACCCTCAGCATCTGACGCGGCACGTCGGTAACGACGTGAACGCCGCGGCGACCGACGTCGGCCGGCTCGGCCGCGTCGGTTGCGTTCGCGTTCGGGGGGGACGGATCTGCCGTCACTAAGACCTCGGGCCGACGGTCGCTTGGCGGCGACCCGCCGTCATCACCCGATTCGGATGAGTCTCAGTGGCTGAGCCGCCCGCCGTTGACGAGCAGCGTTTGCCCGGTGACGAACGAGCTCTCATCGGAGACGAGGAAGGCGAGCGCGCCGAGCAGGTCATCGGGCTTGCCGAGACGGCCGAGCGGCGTCGGGCCGACGTCGTACTGGTCGGGCGCGGTCATCGTCGTGCTTCCCTCGGTCGGGATGAACCCGGGCGCGAGGGCGTTGACGCGGATCTGCGACGGGCCCAGTTCCCGCGCGAGCACGCGGGTCAGCCCGATGATCGCGGCCTTCGAGGTGACGTAGTGCGCGAGGCCGGGCGAGCCCGAGAACGCGACCTCAGAAGCCATGTTCACGATCGAGCCGCCGCCCGCGTCGCGCAGCAGCGGCACGGCCGCCTTCGCGCACAGCCACGCGCCCTTGACATTGACCTCGAGCACTCGGTCCCACTCACATTCATCGATCTCATCGAACGGGCGGCGACCGAGGCCTTCCACGATTGCGGCGTTGTTGACAAGCGCGTCGAGGCCGCCGAGTGTGTGCTCGGCGGTGGCGGCGAGCGCGCGCGTCTGCTCGGGGTCGCTGACGTCGGTCGCCGCGGTGTGGAGGTCGACGCCGCGTTCGCGGGCCTGGTCGTAGGTGCCCGCGAGCCGGTCGGTTCGGATGTCCGTTGCCAACACTTGTGCCCCAAGGCTCGCCAGGTGCAAGGCGAACTCGCGCCCCAACCCCTGGCCGGCGCCGGTGACGATCACGCGCTTGCCGGCAAGACTCATTACGCCGCGACGGTCACGGTGTCGAGGCGCAGCGCGCGCGCGATATCCTGGTAGCAGTTGTAGCTCGAACCACGTCCGATCCCCGGGCCCGAGTGCAGGTTCGCGGAGCAGTCGTAGAGGTTCTTGAGCAGCAACCGGTACCCGGCGACTTCGGGGATCTGGCGGAAGCGGCCGAGCTGGGACGCGATCGTTCTCCCGCCCGAGTAACCGCCCTGTACGAGGTTCAGCCGCTCACGCTCGATGTCCGCGGGCGTGTACACACGTGTGGCGATCACGTTCTCGGCGGTCATGTTAGGTGCGTAGCTTGCCCATTTACGCAGCACGTTGTCGGTGACCGGTCCTTGACCTCGCGCCACTCGCCGTCCGAGAAGCGGCGCCGGGGCGCGGAGAACTCCTCGACGCCGACGATGTGCGTGCCCTCGGGCGCGCGGGTGGCGTCCGTTGCCGGCGGTCACTTAGATCGATATACGTCTATGCGTGGCCGTCGACATCGAGATCCGCGAGACGCACTGCATGCACACGCACGCGGGCGCAGCGATCATTCGCGCCCGCAAGCCCTCAGCCGGGTAGCGTCACCCACAGCCGGGGCGCGAGCTTCACGAGCGCATCTGCGTCAACGGCGGCGACGGTGGCAGCGCCGGCGCGGTCCATCGTGATCGACAGCTCGCGCCACGCCTGCGCCACCGGGGCGACGCGCGCCGTCGGTCCCCAGCCGACCGCCGCGCGCAGTTCGTCCGCCCGGGAGCGGACGTGGTCGGGGGTGAGCGAGCCGAAGGGGCGGTTGGCGCCGTCGATGTACACCTGCTGCTCGAGGATCTGGTCCACCGTGCTCATGGCAGCGATGCCGCGGCCACCGCGGCCTGGCCGTAGGCGATGCCGCCGTCGTTGACCGGCAGGCGCTCGGGTACGAGCACGCGCAGGCCCGCGTCGCTCAGCGCGCCACACGCCGACTCGAGCAGCAGCCGGCTCTGGAACACGCCGCCCGACAGCACCACGACCTCGGTGCCGTTCGCCGCGGCCAGCGCCACGAGCGCCTCGACGGTGGCACGCGCGATCGTGCGATGGAACCTCCGGGCGATCACGCCCGCGGCCGCGCCGGCGCGGACGTCCTCTGACACCGCTCGGATCGTCTCGCGCGGGTCAATCACAAGGGGCGTGCCGGTCACCGCGATCGGATAGTCGCCGCTCTCCCCAACGTCGCAGGCGGCCTCCAGCTCGATCGCCGCCTGGCCTTCGTAATTGATCTCGGCGCGTATGCCGGCGAGCGCGGCGACCGCGTCGAACAGACGGCCCATGCTCGTTGTCCAGGGCGACGCGAGGCCGGAGCGGGCCAGCTCGGCGATCGGTCGCCAGGCCGCCGGCGGCTCGATTCCGCTGGCCACGAGCCACGAGCACGCCATCCGCCACGGCTGCCTGATCGCGCGCTCGCCGCCCGGAAGCGCGACCGGCAGCAGCGACCCCACCCGCCGGAACGAGCGCACGTCGCCGAACAGCAGCTCACCGCCCCAGACGGTGCCGTCGAGCCCGTATCCGGTGCCGTCAAAGATCGCTCCGAGCGCCGGGCCGGGCTCCCCGTGCTCGGCGAGGCAGGCGGCGAGGTGCGCATGGTGGTGCTGGACGCCGACGAGCTCGACGCCGTCGAGGTCGAGCGCGTACTTCGTCGACAGGTACTCGGGGTGGAGGTCGTGCGCGACGACCTCGGGCTCGACCGCGAACAGCGTGCCGAAATGCTCGATCCCCTCGGTGAACGAACGGAGCGTCTCGTAGTTCTCGAGGTCGCCGATGTGGTGGCTGATCCATGCCCGCCCGCCGCTAGCGAGGCAGAACGTGTTCTTGAGCTCGGCGCCGCACGCGAGCAGCGGGCGCGCAGTGCCGTCGCCGGGCAACGGGAGCGCGGCGGGGACGTAGCCACGCGAGCGACGGAGGATCGCGCGACGCGGAGTCGCGCGCACGACCGAGTCGTCGGTGCGCGTATGGATCGGGCGGTCGTGGACCAGGAACAGGTCCGCGATCCCGCGCAGCCGTTCGAGCGCGTCCTCGTCGACAAACGCGATCGGCTCGTCGGACACGTTTGCGCTGGTCATCACGAGCGCCTCGCCGACATCGTTCAGCAGCAGGTGGTGAAGCGGCGAGTACGGGAGCATCACGCCGAGCTCGGGCGCCCCGGGTGCGACGGAGCCGGCGACCGGGGCGTCCGGTAGCCGCGCCGCGAGGACGATCGGGCGCGCGGGGGAGGTCAGCAGCTCGCGGGCTGCGGGCGCGAGCGACACGAGCGACTCTGCCGCCCTCACCGACGGCGCCATCAGCGCGAACGGCTTGTCCTCACGGTGTTTTCGCGCCCGGAGCCCGGCCACAGTCCGCTCGCCGGCGGCAACGCACGCCAGGTGATAACCGCCGATGCCTTTAATCGCAACAATCGCACCGGCTGTCAGTGCGGTGGCGGTAGCTGCGATCGGATCGCCGGCAGCCGAGTCACCGACCAGCCGCAGCGAGGGACCGCAGACCGCACATGCGTTCGGCTGAGCGTGGAAGCGCCGGTCGGCCGGGTCTTCGTACTCGGCCCGGCACGCCTCGCACATCGTGAACGAGGCCATCGTGGTCAGCGGCCGGTCATACGGCACGCCGCGGACGATCGTGAAGCGAGGCCCGCAGTTCGTGCAGTTGATGAACGGGTAGCGGAAGCGGCGGTCAGCAGGATCGAACAGCTCGCGCAGGCAGTCGTCGCAGGTGGCGGTGTCAGGGGTGACCGGCGCGTCGGGCACGCCGCCGCCGACGCTGTCCCGGATCGCGAACGCGCCCTCGCCACGAGGTACCCGCTCGTCGACCACCACGCGTTCGAGCACGGCCAACGGTGGCGCCTCGGACGGGAGGCGCTCGAGGAATCGGTCGATGACCGGGGCGCTGCCCTCGACCTCGATCACGACGCCGTGAGCGTCGTTGAGCACGAACCCACCGAGCGACAGTTCGCCGGCGAGCCGGTAGACGTAGGGGCGAAAGCCGACGCCTTGCACCGTGCCGGTCACGCGCACCCGCGTGCGGCGGCAGACGACGCTCATCCCACCAACTCCACGAGCGCGTGATATGCGCTCGCCTGGGCCTCCTGGATCCGGGGGATGTGTTCGGAGCGGGTGACGACGATGTGATCCGCGAGCCCCTCGCTCGCGACCCGGCCGCCGTCGTAGCCGACCATCGCGATCGTCAAAAGGCCGCGTCGCCGGGCTTCGGCCAGCGCGTGGATCACGTTGGCCGAGTTGCCCGAGGTCGAAAGCGCAAGCAGCGCGTCCCCCGGGGCGCCGTACGCGATCACCTGCCGGGAGAAGATCGCCTCGACGCCGATGTCGTTCGCGATCGCGGTGAGGATTCCCGGATCCTCGGTCAGGTCGATCGCGGGCCGACCTGACGCTCGGAAGTCGGCCACGACGTCCATCGCGTCGGTCGCCGAGCCGCCGTTGCCGAGCGCCAGCAGCTTCCCGCCGCCCTCGAAGCTCGTGCGCAGCGCGGCGGCCGCGCTTGCGAGCACCTCCGAGTTGTCGGTGAGCGTCTGCTCTCGCAATGCCCCGACCTCGTTGGCCTTCATCAGTACGGAGCGGCGAACGTCGGCGAGGACCGCGTCGAGGTCGCTCTCGCGCTCGTCGAGGAACGGATACAGGAAGCTCGACGCGCCGGCGTCGTGCACCCGGCGCTCGCTTCGACCCTCGAGCAGTCCGCGGTGCTCGAAGAAGACGTGGACGAGCTCCCACAGGACGTGGTAGAGCGTCTCGACCAGTTCCTGGCGGACATACGGGTCGGATGTCGGCGGCTCGAACTCCCACTCGGCGCCGGACGAGACAGCGAACGCGATCGTCAGGCAGCCGCGCTCGCGCGCAACTGCCACCGCGTCGCCACAATCCGCGCCGAAGCCCATCGCGACGTCATTTGGCGCGGCCATGAGCGCGACCTGCGTGGCCGGGTCACCTCCCTCGCCTGTGAACGCAAGAGCCGGCAACGCACGCTTGCCGACGATCACCGGATGGACGAACTCGACCGCGACGTGGCGTGCATCCGACCGCGCAGCCGGCGAGCGGCCGAACGCGATCAGCCGCCCGCCTCGGGCGAACCGCTCGGCCATCAGATGACACACGCGTGCCAGGCCGTCGGCCGACTCCTCGAAGAACCGCGCGCCCGACTCCGTCCGCTCCGAGAGCAGCGCGGCGACGGTCAAGCAACCGCCCCCTCCGGGGCGCGAAGAGCGATCTGCACCAGCCAGTCGCGCCAGGCATCGATGCCCTCACCTGTGCGCGCGCTCAGCACGATGCGGTCCACGTCGGGATGCACGACGTCGATGTTGTAGAGGAGCTTTTCGAGGTCGAAGTCGAGGTGTGGCAGCAGGTCGATCTTGTTGACGATCACGAGCTCGCAGGCCCTGAACATCAGCGGGTACTTGAGCGGTTTGTCCTCGCCCTCGGTTATCGCGCTCACCATCACGCGCGCGTCCTCGCCGATCCGGAACTCGGCCGGGCACACGAGGTTGCCCACGTTCTCAACCAGCAGCAGGTCGATCTCGTCGAGTGGCAGCGCGGGAATCGCCGAGCGAACCATGTTCGCGTCGAGGTGACACTCGCCGCCGAAGCCCGCGCCCGTGTTCAACTGCGTCACCGGCACGTGCAGGCTCGCGAGGCGGTCGGCATCCATCGAGCCCTCGACGTCGCCCTCGAGCACTCCGACCCGGACGCCCGGCAGATCGGTGACCACCCGCTCGAGCAGCGTGGTCTTGCCGGCGCCTGGGGCGCTCATGAAGTTCACGACCTTGACTCCGGCTCGGTCGAAGTCCGCCCGGTTGGCGCTCGCGATCGTGTTGTTGGCGTCGAGTGCGTCCTCGACGATCCTCACCTTTGTGCGATGCATTCCGCCTCCTCGACCTCGATTGCCTCAACCTCGAACTCGTTGCCGCTCGCGATCTCGACGTCGCTGCCGGCGCACTCAGGGCAGCGGAACGCCGGGATCTCGATCTCCCATTCGTGTCCACACGATTTGCACCGGAGACGGGCGTCGATCACCTGCTGCTCGAGACGCGCTCCCTCGCACACGGTGTCGCGTGCCACAAACTCGAAGTAGAACTCGAGCGTGTCCGGGATCACCTGACGCAGTTTGCCAACGCGAAGTTCCACGACCGTCACCCGGCGGCCGCGCGCGTGCTTCACCACCGTGTTGACGATTGCGCTGCTAAGGGAGAGCTCGTGCACCGGCGCGCAGCTCCGCAACCGTCTCGACGACCAGGTCCACAGCTCGCTCGATGGCGTCCCGGACCGGCTCCGATAAACCCCAACCCATTTCCTCAACATCAGCGGGTTCGCACGCGATCACGACTACGCGCCCCGGCCACGCGCCGACCGACTTGACGAACCGCAGCACGGTCTGCGGGTCCATCGCGTGGGGATTGATCACGTCGCCGTCCTCGATCCCGCCCGGGACCGAATCCTCGTCGGGCTCCATCACGTACAGCGTCCCGGGCTCGCCGCCCTGCTTGGAGACATCGAGAATCACGAGCGCGTCGTAGCCGCGCATGACCTCATAAGCGAGATCGAGCCCGCCGGTTCCGGCGTCCATCACGTCGACGCCGGCCGGGAGCGAAAGCTCGCCGAGACGTCGCGCCACCTCGCCACCGAAGCCGTCGTCACGGAGCCAGGCATTGCCGACGCCCGCGATCAGGATGCTTCGCATTGGCTCGTCGGTCATGTGTCGATCACCTCCACCTCGGGGGCAAAGAAGTACAGCAAGCGCCCGGTCTCGCGCATCAGATCCTGACCCGGGTCGTCGTCGATGGTCACGCCAAGATGGGTCTTGCCGTCGTAGTCGGTGAGGATCCGCTCGATCGTCGCGGTGCGGCCGTCGAGCATCCGCGCCTGAATGTCGGCATCCGGGCCCGGGCGGATCACCACTTTCAGGCCGCGCGCGAACCGCACGCCGTCGACTATCGCCTCGGGCTGACCCGCGGCCGGATTCGGCAGCCCGGCCGGCTCGTTTGGTGGCACGAGCGTCTCCGGGTCGCGGATCTCGACGCGCCCGTGCAGCGCGATGATGTCCTCGGGGGTGGCGGCCGCGGCACGCTCGATCATCTCGCGCACGGCCGGATCGGCCTGTTCGATGTCCGCTCGCTCCTCGTCGGTGAGCACCTGGACGTGGAGCAGCAGCGCCTCCTCGATCTCGGTTGAGTCGAACAGGCCTCCCCGGCTCTCGGGCGCGACCTGGGGGTGGTCGGGCAGCACGTACGTCGTCCCGAGGACGGCGTCGTCGGCTTCGGTGGCGAGCACCGGGTACGTGTTGACGCTGGTCGGCGCGCTGTCAAGCGGCGATCGGAACCGTCCCGCCGACAGGCGCACAAGAAGCTGCGTCGAGATCAAAGAGCGGGCCAGGGCGCCGGCGCGATCGAGCCCGGCTGTCACGTCGTGCGTGTTGTGCACGCAGCACCGCACGACCGCGGAGCCGTCGGCTCGAGGCTCGGATCGCAACGTCAGCCGCCCGCCGTCGAAGTGAGTGCTCGCGCGTCCGCCGAGCGGCACCGGCCCAAGCTCGACTCGGCATTCAGCGGCCCGGTGGCGCTCGCCGCTCGGAGCCAGGTAGCGGAGCGTGACCGTCAACGTCGCGTCCGGCTCCGGATCGGCCACGCACTCGAGCCGCGCATGGTCGAACGCGCCAGGGCACTCGGCCGCGTACGTCGGCGGGTACACGATCCCGAACGGCGTGGGGGTGGCGTTCTTGGTCGCGCCCGGCGTGTACGGGTACAGCGCGTAGCCCTCCCACAGCAACGACTCGACCAGGGTTTCGAGAGTTCGGTCAGCCATCTTCGAGCAGGTCGGAGATGCAGGCATCGAGGGTCGCCAGGCCGCGCGCGAGCTTCTCCCGCTGGAGCGCCTCGAACGTCTGGGACCGAACCGCGATCCAGGCCGTCCCCGGGTAGTAGTGCTCGATCGTTTCCCGCCACACCGACACCGGCATGCGGAAGTCGATCGACTTCGACCATGGGATCAGCGCCATCTGAAGGCCGCCGTCGTCTCCGGGGTAATAGATCATTCCGTTGAAGTGGAGCGCCAGGGGCGCTTCACCGTCCGGGAGCGAGTGGAGGTACTTGGCGGCGGCGAGCTCGAGGTCGAAGTGACACGCGATCGGAACGCTGACCGTGGTCGTACCAGCGAACGCGGGCACGAGCACGTCGAGCTTCGCCCACACGAGGCTACGGGTCGTGACCGCCCAGCGCTCGGGGGCGCCGAACAACTCGACCAGCCGCTCGCGGGTGTCGTCGTCGTAGCGGCGACGTGCGGGCTCGATCATGAGCTGGATCGTCAGCGCGATCATGTACACGGGCGCGGCGGCGGTCTCGGTGACCTGTAGATCGAGCGCCAGCATCGGCGCCGCCGCGTACTTGACCGGGCGCGCGCTCAAGACCTCGAACTCGACGTCGCGCGGACCATCCCGCTCGACCGAGCCGTTCGACCCGGTGCCGGTTTCGACGCTCACGCCGGGACCGCCCGAGCCCGGAGCGCCCCGAAGAAGTCCGCCACCGCGGTCTCGACGCCCGGTCCGCCGGAGATTCCCTCCCAATGCGCCTTGATCGTTCCGGTGAGCTCGTAGCAGCGGTCGATCGGCGCGATCACGTAGATCGGCGGATCGGCCAGCCGGTTCGCTATCAGCCCTTCGATGTCCGCCTCGAGCCCTTCGAGGACCGGGTTGAGCTCGCGCATCCGGCTCCAACTGTCGAAGTGCAACTCGCTCTCGGTCGCCCCGCCCGGGCTCGGGTACATCGCGACCACGCACGCGGTGACCGTCGACTCCATGAAGAACGCGAGCCCGATCGGGATCTGAAAGCTCGCCCACAGATCGTCGGGCACGTCGAGGCCGGGCAGCCACAGCGTCCGGTTTCCCGTCGGCCGGTAGTCGCCCTCGCCCGAGCGCATCGCCCAGCACGCCTCACACGCGCACACGATCCGGCGCTCGGACAGCGCGAGCAGGTGACGGTGATCCTCGGGGATGCCGATGCCGCACAGATCGCACGCCTCGTCGGTGGCGGAAGGAGACGGGGCCTCCCGCGACGCGCGGGCCGGAGTCCGCGCCAGACCGCGCAACCCAGAGACGACCCCGGCTCGCCGCCGCGCGGCGACGGCATCGTCGATCAGCCGGCGACCGTCACTCACTGTGCGACGGCCACCTTCACGCGCCCGTCCTCGCGTAGCAGCGGGATTGGCTCGAGCTGAATCCGGTCATCGTCCATCGATCGTCCTGCACTGGGGAGGAAGAACGAGCGGGCGCACTCGGGGCAGGAGAGAGCGCCGGCCAGCAGTAGCCCGCCGTGAAGCGACGCGCCACAGCTGGCGCAGCGGTCGCGGTAGGCGAGGAGGCTCCCTTCGACGTTGGCGACCACCAGGTCGGAGCCCGCCACGCTCACCGCCGCGAGCGACCCGTCCGTGAGCGACGAGATCGACTCGACGTCGAACCACGATCGCATTGGTTCCGACATCACCACGGGGAGCGCCTGGGGCGCGACACCTTCGACCTCGAGGCCCTCGAGATCCGGCGCCGCCTCCTCGAGTGCCTGCTTGATCGCGAGCTCGAGCGTCACCGATGAAGCCGAGCAGTCCGAGCAGCTCCCCTGAAGATGGATGCGGGCGATGCCGTCCTCGAGTGACAGAAGCTCGACGTTGCCGCCGTGGGACTCCATGTACGGCCGCACCGAGTCGAGCGCCTGCTGCACCCGCTGCTCGAGTGGGACCGGGTGCAGGTCGTGAATCAGGAGCAGAGTCGCGACCAACGGATCATCGAGGAGCGAGATCGCGATCCGCTCGCCCTCTGGACCCGCCTCGGACAGCGATCCCAGAATTCGCCCCAGGCCGGCGCCGTACATCTGCACCACCGCCGACACCAGCTCCTCGGCGAGCCCGCGCGGGACGGACTCGCCGCAGGCTTCGAGCGCGCTCTGGAGCTCCTCGACGCGCTCGACCAGCTGCTCGGTGTCCATCCGGCTATGCCAGCGCCGTCGGGGTGTGCATTACCTTCCGCACCTTTCCCTTGCCGGTGTACATGTGCACACCGCACGGCAGGCACGGATCGAACGAGCGCACGGCCCGCATGATGTCGATCCCCTTGAAGTTCTCGGGCCCGTTCTCCTCGAAGATCGGGGTGTTCTGTACGGCGTCCTCGTAGGGTCCGGGGGTCCCGTAGACATCGCGCGGGCTCGCGTTCCAGGGGGTCGGCGGGTAGGGCTGGTAGTTTGCGATCTTGCCTTCCTGGATCACCATGTGGTGCGAGAGCACGCCGCGGGCGGCCTCGTGGAAACCGCAGCTGACCGCGCTCTCGGGGACCTTGAAGCTATTCCAGCTCTTGGTCCGGCCGGCCTGGACCTCCTTCATCGCACGCTCGAGGTTGTGCAACGCGATCAGCGCGCTGTATGCCTGGTGATAGGTCCGGGCCCGGTCGCGCTCGACCGCGTTGGACTTCTCCGGCACGTTCCACTCGAGCTCCATCTCAGGCATGTTCGGGGAACGCGGGAGCACCATCTGAATCGAGTGACCAGTGGCCTTCGCGTAGCCGAAGTCGACCAGACCGGCCTTCGCCGTGCACCACTGACGGGCGAACGGACCGCCGCCGGTGTCGCAGCACACGTGGGTGTCGGTCCGCTTGTCGTAGATCCGCGGCGACACCACCCACGTGTACTTGTCGGTGAAGTCACGCTTCTGCGGCCGCGGCAACGTGACCTTGTTCCACGGATGGTTCTTGTCGACGGGGTTCCCGAGCGGATCGTGGGTGACGAACGTAGGCTCGTTCTCCCACGAGTCGAAGTAGGACGAGCCGAGCAGGATCCGGATCATCAGGTTGATCTCGACGAGGTCGGTCGAGATCAGCTCGCCGCCGATCGCCACGCCAGGGGTGATGTAGCGCTTACGACCCCAGTTGGTCATGTTGCGGTAGTCGTAGTCGACGTAGTCGGGGTCGTCGAACGAGCCCCAGTTGACCAGGTTCGTCTCGCGGAACCCGACCATGTCGTAACCGGGCAGTTCCTGGAGGAAGAAGTCATACAGGTCATCGTGCATCGGCACGCTGCGTTTGACGTAGTCGAAGTACCGCATCAGGCGCACGTAGTAGTCGGTACACGTCTGATGGGTGATGTCGGCGCTGCAGCCGCCCGGCATGATCGTCGAGGGGTGGGTGTGGCGCCCGCCGAACAGGCAGTACATCTCGCGTGTGTAGCGGGCGACGTGGAGCGTCTCGAGGTAGAACTCACCCGTGAACGGGTTCAGCGCGCGCATGATGTCCGCGATCGTCTTGTACCCGTGTATGTCCTGACCTGGGGCGGGGGTGTTCTCCGCTTTTGCCAGCAGCGTCGGGTTGGTCTCCTTGACCATCTGCTCGCAGAAGTCGACGTTCGCCATGCAGTCGTTGAAGATCGCGTGGTCGAAGATGTAGTCGGCGGTCTCGGCCAGATTGAACGCGAGGTCGCCGAGCGCCGGCGGCTTCACCCCATACGCCATGTTCTGGTTCAGGCACGAGCACGTGCAGTGGTTGTCACCACAGATCCCGCAGATCCGGCTCGTGATGAAGTGCGCGTCGCGCGGATCGATGCCCTTCATGAAGATGTCGAACCCGCGGAAGATCATCGAGGTGCTGTAGCACTTCAGCACCTGCTGATTGGTGAAGTCGATCTCGGTGTGGATCCCCAGGCTGCCCACGATCCTCGTGATCGGATCCCAGGACATCTCTTTGACCATCACCCTCTGCTGTTCCGGCGTCTCAGTCGCCATATGCGTTTCTCCTCAGGATTCTCAGATTGCAGGGTGACGGTCGCGCTTACCAGCGCTTCACGTAGCCGGTGGTGAGCGTCTTACCGCGCCGGCGCCACTCCGGCTCCTTGTCGTAGTTGTTCGTGATGTGGCGGTGTCGCATCATCTTCACGATCGGCCCATAGGAAAACTGCACGATCCGCTGTGCCGCCTTGCCCCATGGATCCTCGTCCATGAACGGCATGTACTTGTCGGGGAATCCGGGCATCGTGCACGCCATGCAGATGCCGCCGACGTTCGGGCACCCGCCGACGCCGTTGACCCAGCCGCGTATCGGCACGTTGCATTTGACCACCGGGCCCTTGCATCCGAGCTTGACCAGGCAGCGATGGTCGGAGCCGTACTCGGTCGCGAACTCGCCCTGCTCGCTGAACCCGGCGCGGTTGCAGCTCTCGCGGACGGTTCGCCCGAACAGCCACTTGGGCCGCAGCGCCTCGTCCAGCTCGGGAGCGGGCGCGAGCCCGGCGAGATGGAGCGCGAGATACAGGAGCGTCTCGGTCATGTTGTCGGGCTGCGCCGGGCAGCCGGGGATGCAGACGATCGGCAGGCCGGCCTTCGACTTCCAACTCCAGCCGAGGTAGTCGGGTACTCCCATCGCGCCGGTCGGGTTGTTCTTCATCGCCGGAATCCCCCCGTACGTGGCGCACGTCCCGACCGCGACGACCGCCGCCGCCTTCGGGGCAAGGCGATCCATCCATTCGTTCATCGTGATCGGCTGGCCGTTCTCCGGATTCACCGCGAAGCCGGTCCAGTGACCGTCGCCGTTGATCTCCTCGTTGCCGAGCGAGCCCTCGATCACGAGCACGAACGGGTCGAGCTCACCGTTCTCGGCGTCGAACCACGCCTGCGCGTACTCCTGACCGACGGCATAGTCGACCACCTGGTTGTGGACGACGACCTTCGGCATGCCCGGGATCGCCTGGAGGATGATGTCCTCGAGGCTCGGATTCGTCGCCGAGGTCATCGCGACGGAATCGCCTTCGCAGCTCAGGCCGGTGGTCATCCACAGCACATGCGCGGTGACGGCCTCGGTCTCCTTCTGCTTCGCATACGGATTCGCCAACGCCGACATTCCGTCTCCTCTCGCTCTCTCTCACTTACTCAACAGATCCGCGGAAGCGGGTCTCCGACCAGCTGATCCATCACCCGCTTGCCGCCAAAGCTCGTCTCCACCAACACCATCCCGGGCGGCTCCGTCCGCACCTCGCCGATCTCGGCCGCGGCCTCGCATCCGGGGACAGATCGAATCGCCTCCAGCGCGCGGTCCACCCCCGAAGCAGCCACGAACGCGACCAACATCCCCTCGTTCGCCATGTACATCGGGTCGATTCCGAGAATCTCGGCGGCGCCGGCGACCTCGGGTCGGACCGGGACCGCGCGCTCGCGGACGATCATCGCGACCGAGGAGGCGCGCGCAAGCTCGTTGAGCACGGACGCGACGCCGCCGCGCGTCGCGTCGCGCAGGCACCGCAGGTCGGGGCCGACCGCCTCGAGCAGCGAGTCGACCGCCGGCCACAGCGACCGCGTGTCCGACTCGATCTCCGCGTCGAGGTCGAACTCGCCTCTCGCGAGCATGATTGCGGTGCCGTGCTCGCCGATGCTTCCCGACAGCAGGATCCGGTCCCCGGGCCGGAGCGCCGCCGGCGACAGCTGGGCCCGCGGGTCACGAAGGCCGATTCCGGTCGTGCACACGTACATGCCGTCGGCGTGACCGCGCTCGACCACCTTCGTGTCGCCGGTGATGATCTCGACGCCCGCGGCCCGCGCCGCTTGCGCGATCGCATCGACCTCGGCCTTCAGATCCTCGGCGGCGAGGCCCTCCTCGAGGATCAGCGACAGACTGAGCGCGAGGGGCCTGGCGCCCGAGACCGCGAGGTCGTTGACGGTGCCGTTGACGGCCAGCTCCCCGATCGAGCCGCCCGGGAAGCGCATGGGCTTGACGACGTACGAGTCCGTGGTGAGCGCGAGCTCCACGCCGCCGACCTCGAGCGCGCCGGCGTCGGCGAGCTCATCGAGCGTCGCCGACTGGAACGCGGGGGCGAGCAGGCCCTCGATCAACCCCTGCGTCGCCTTGCCGCCGGCGCCGTGGGCCATGTTGATTCGCGCGTCGCGGAACTTCGCGCGCTTGGCCCGTGCCGTCTCGATGATCCCGAGGATCTTCTGCTCGCGCTCGGAGACGACCGTCGGCTCGGAGGTCACACGACCTCCCTTTCGCGGGCGAAGCGGCCAAAGTTGTAATACGCGGCGCACGCGCCCTCGGAGGAGACCATGCACGTGCCGATCGGCCGCTCGGGCGTGCACGCGGTGCCGAACACCTTGCACTCCCAGGGCTTGATGACCCCCTTGAGCACCTCGCCGCACTGACACGCCTTCGGGTCCGCGACGCGGACGCCCGGGACGCTGAAGCGGACCTCGGCATCGAGGTCGGCGTAGGCGTCGGAGAGCTTCAGGCCGCTATGGGAGATGAACCCGAGGCCACGCCACTCGAAGTGCGGCCGCAGCTCGAACACCTCGGCCATCACCTCGAGCGCGCGCAGGTTGCCCTCGTACGGGACGACGCGCTTGTACTGGTTCTCCACCTCGGAGCGGCCGCCGGCGAGCTGGCGCAGGATCATCTCGATCGCCTGGAGGATGTCGAGCGGCTCGAATCCCGCGATCACGACCGGCTTCCGGTAATCCGCGGGGATGAACTGGAACGGGCGCGCGCCGACCACGGTCGACACGTGACCCGGCCCGATGAACCCGTCCAGCCGGAGATCCGGCGACTCGAGCAGCGCTCTCAGCGGCGGCACGATCGTCACGTGCGAACACATCACCGAGAAGTTCTCGACGTGTTCGGCCCGCGCGCGTTTCAACGTCAGCGCGGTCGAGGGCGCGGTCGTCTCGAACCCGATCGCGAAGAACACGACCTCCTGATCGGGGTTCTGTTTGGCGATCCGCAGCGCATCGAGGGGCGAGTAGACCATCCGGATGTCGGCGCCGGCGGCCTTGGCGTCGAGCAGGCTGCCGTCCGAGCCCGGCACGCGCATCATGTCGCCGAAGCACGTGAAGATCACGCCGTCCTCGTGGGCGATCGCGATCCCGTCGTCGACCCGGCCCATCGGGATCACGCACACCGGGCAACCGGGCCCGTGGACGAGCTCGACGTTGGCCGGCAGCAGGTCGTCGATCCCGTACTTGTAGATCGAGTGCGTGTGACCGCCGCACACCTCCATCAACTTGTAGTGGCGGCCCGGCTCGACGAGCGACATGATCTGCATAGCCACCGCGCGGCCGAGCTCGGCATCGCGGAATTCGTCGACGAACTTCATGCGGTGGCCTCCAGCCGCGTGAGCGCCGTCCCGGCGTGGACGAGGAGCACGTCTCCCGGCGTCACCGGGTCGACGAGCGCCGTTTCAACCGTCTCCCTGGTCCCGTCCACGTGAGAGCAGAGCGCCAGCCCGCGGATCTCGTCTATGCGCACCACCTGCATCGCCACGCCGTCGTCGCCGCACGTGATGCAGTGGTCCGATCCGCAGGTGTCGGCGCCGGTCACTCGATCACGCTGGCCTTCAGCTCCTCGAGCTCCTGCTCGTAGTCGGCGCCCATCCGGACGAGCAGATCACGCGTCGCCCGCGCTTCCTCCTCGTCGACCTTCGAGATCGCGAAACCGACGTGGATCAGGACCCAGTCTCCCGGCCCGACGCCACCGTCCTCACCGTCGAGGAGGCCCACGTTGACGTTGCGGCGTACTCCTGCGACGTCGACTTTGGCCAGCCTATTCAGGTCATCGACGATTTCGATGACCTGGCCAGGGATCGCCAGGCACACGCCGGGTGTTCTATCACTCGATAGCGAGAGATTGTGAAGGTGGGTAACCGCGGTTACCAAGCAACATCGGACGCGGTGTGCGAGACGATCCGGGAGGCATACACTGGCCCGAGGTCGGGAGGTCTCCCAGAAAAGAGAGAGGCTGCTTCGTGTCATTCGAAGACCGAGGGGTTGTCCAGCCCGGGCCGTTGCGATGGCCCCGCCATCCGCAGCTGGCCGGCGACGCTCCGGAGTCGATCGCGCTCTACACGTACCTGCTCGATTCCGATGGAGAGCTCGCCGACGAATTCGACGTGCGGGCACGGATCGCCGCCCGGCAGCTGGCGACCGCGAGGGTCCTCCAGGTCGGGGTGGGCGCGTGCGATCTGGGTCCCTGGTTCGAGGCCTCCGGCCAGGGCCTCGGGCTGCTGATCCTCGACGGTCTGCTCGCGCTCGAGATCCGGGTCGGCGGCCGGACCGCGGCCGAGCTGGTCGGGCCGGGGGATCTGCTTCAGCCGCTCGGTCCCGCACCCGACCAGATGATCGTCCGCACGTCTGGATGGCGCGCGCTCCGCCCGACCAGGCTCGCGGTGCTCGACTCCGACTTCGCCGATCGGGTCAGGCCGTTCCCGCAGATCGTGAGGATCCTGGCGCGCCGTGCCTGTCGGCGCCCGCTCGAGCTCGACGTGCTCCGGGCGATCACCTCGCAGCCGCGCCTCGAGGTTCGCCTCGTGCTCCTGCTCTGGCATCTGGCCGACCGGTGGGGGCGGGTGGAGCCGAGCGGCGTCCGGCTTTCGCTCCCGCTCACGCACCGCCTGCTCGGCCAGCTGGTGGCGGCCGAGCGGCCATCGATCTCTCACGCGCTCAAGCGGCTCGCGCAGGCTGGCCTGGTCACCGGCGCCACCGACGACCTCCACCTGCACGACAGCCTCGAGTACGAGCTACAGGTGCTGAGCGAACGGGAGCCGGTGCTCGCCGAGCGACCCGCGTCGCATCCACGAAGGGTTCGCCGACCGATCGCCTAGACGTGGTCGCCGCAGACCGGCATCCGGTGCACGTCCTCTGGCTCACCAGCGGGCTCGGCTGCGACGGCGACTCCGTCGCGATGACCGCGGCGCGCAACCCGAGCTTCGAGGACCTGATCAGAGGCTGCTTCCCGGGTGCGCCTCCGCTGGTGATCTACAACCCGCTGCTCGCATACGAGACCGGCGACGAATTCATGCGGGCATGGTTCGACGCGGCCGCGGGCAGGCTCGAGCCGTTCATCCTCGTGCTCGAGGGCTCGGTCCCGAATGAGGAGATCAGCGGGGACGGGTACTGGGCGACGATGGGGGTCGACCCGGTTAGCGGCGATCCCATCTCCACGTGCACATGGATCGACCGGCTCGCGCCGCGCGCCGCCGCCGTGCTGGCACTCGGCACGTGCGCGACGTTCGGCGGCATCCCCGCGATGCGGAACAACCCTACGGGCGCGATGGGCCTCCGTGACTACCTCGGCCCGGGCTGGACCTCGCGCCTCGATGTTCCGATCGTCAACCTCCCCGGCTGCCCGGTCCAACCCGACAACATCACCGAGACCCTGCTGCACCTCGCGCTGCACGTTGCCGGCGCCGGTCCGATGATCGATGTCGATGAACACGGCCGCCCCACGTGGCTGTTCGGACGGACGGTGCAGCAGGGCTGCGGCCGCGCCGGCTTCGCCGAGCAGGGCGAGTTCGCGCGGACCCCGGCCGACCATCGCGGCTGCCTGGTCAAACTTGGGTGCAAGGGACCGGTGGCGAAGTGCAATGTGCCGTTGCGCGGGTGGGTCGGGGGCGTCGGGGGATGCCCGAACGTCGGCGGCATCTGCAACGCCTGCACGATGCCGGGCTTCCCCGACAAGTTCATGCCGTTCATGGACGCGAACCCGCTCGGGGTCCTGTACGCGAAGGGGGCGCGATGGACCTACGGGCCTGTGGTCCGGCGGCTGCGCCAGAGCGCGATCCGGCGCAACTACGACCGCGAGCCGGACTGGCGCGCGCCGAGCGGCAAGTTGGCCAGCGGCTACGAGCCACGGTGGTGAGATGCCGGTCTCGGTCGTGTTCTCGTGCGAGATCTGCGGGGTCCGGCCCGATCCCGAGACGCAGGTGGCGCTCGAGCGCCAGCTGCTCGATCTGCGCCACGGCGAGTACGTGGACGCCGAGCCCGGCAACTGGCTGACCTGGCACGGTCGCGGCATCTACGGGCCGCAGCGGTATGCGTGCGGCGCGCACCGGGGTGAGCTCAAGGCGCTCGTGCGCGAGCACTACGGGACGCTCGGCTGGCACCCGTGGGCCAAGGGTCCGCATCCGTGGGCCGGGCGCCGTGGGACCGACCGTGCGCGGGCGCTGGTCCGCGCGCTCCGCTCGACGTTCGGTGCGCCGGGAGCATGAGCGAGCGTCAGAATTTCGCGCGATGACGGTTTCTCCAAACGTCCCACCGCTGACGGTCGACGATGTCGCTGAGGCCGCCCAGGCGCTCCGCGAGTCCGGGCTCCGGCTCTCGACGCCACGGCGACTCGTGCTCGAGGCGCTGTTCTCCGCCGATGGTCCGGTCGCCGCGAGCGACCTTGCACGAGAGCTCGGGATCGACGAATCGTCCGTCTACCGCAACCTCGAGGTCCTCGAGCATCATGGATTGATCCGCCACGTTCACCTCGGTCATTCCGCGGGGCTGTACGCCCGGGTCGGCTCCGGCGAGGTCGAATACCTCTACTGCGAGCGATGCGCCAAGGTCACCGCGGTCGCGCCCGCTCGGCTCGACCCCGTGCGCAATCGGATCAAGCAGGAATTCGGATTCACGGCGCGCTTCGCGCACTTCCCAATCGCCGGCATCTGCGACGGGTGCAGCGCAGAGAGGTGATCGTAATTACCACCGGCTTGCATTAAGGCTCCTGCCGCGAGTACGTTGATCCAAATTCGCGCGGTCCCCGTAAACGCGGCGAGCGCTCAGCCGAGCGGGATCGACGAAGGAGGCCAGCGATGGAAGCAGCGACATTTGCCGCGAGGCGGAGACCGGGGCTCCGGGCGTTTTGGGCGTCGCTGACCGCCGGCCAGCGGCGCACGCTGATCATGATGATCGCGGTCGTCGGCGGCCTCCACGTGGTGGGGTTCGCAATCCTGATCTCGCTGGTGGCTCCGAGGCACTACCAGCTGGGTACGGCAGGGGCGTTTACGATCGGGATCGGTGTGACCGCGTACACGCTCGGGTTGCGGCACGCGTTCGATGCCGATCACATCTCGGCGATCGATAACACGACCCGGAAGCTGATGTCCGAGGGGAAGCGGCCGTTGAGCGTGGGGTTCTGGTTCTCGCTCGGGCATTCGACGATCGTGTTCGCGCTGGCGTTCCTGCTGTCGGTCGGGGTGCGGGCGCTGGCGGGTCCGGTCAAGAACGACAACTCCGAGCTGCATCAGGTGACGGGCTGGATCGGGACGCTGGTCTCGGGCACGTTTCTGTACGCGATCGCGGCCATCAACGTGGTGATCCTGCTGGGCATCATCAAGGTGTTCCGCGAGATGCGGACCGGACGCTACAACGAGCAGGAGCTCGAGGAACAGCTGAACAAGCGGGGTCTGATGAACCGGTTCCTGGGCAAGATGACCAAGACCGTGGCCAAGCCGGTGCAGATGTATCCGATCGGGGTGCTGTTCGGGCTCGGGTTCGACACCGCGACCGAGGTTGCGCTGCTCGTGCTCGCGGGCGGGGCCGCCGGGGCGGGGCTGCCGTGGTACGCGATCCTGTGCCTGCCGATTCTGTTCGCCGCGGGCATGTCGCTGATGGACTCGATCGACGGGTCGTTCATGAACTTCGCCTACGGGTGGGCGTTCTCAAAGCCGGTCCGCAAGGTCTTCTACAACCTCACGATCACCGGGCTGTCGGTCGCGGTCGCACTCGTGATCGGCACGATCGAGCTCGGCGGTCTGATCGCGTCGCAGCTGAATCTGACGGGATCGTTCTGGAGCTGGTTCGAGAACATCAACATCAACATGCTCGGGTTCGTGATCGTGGGGATGTTCGTCCTCACCTGGGCGATCGCGCTGTCGGTGTGGCGCTACGGGCGCATCGAGGAGCGCTGGGGCGCGTCTATCGACCGGGCCTAGCGCGCGGAGCTCAGCGCCACCAGGGACGTCTGCGGAGGCTCGCGACCGCGACCGCCGGCTTGACGAGGTCGACCGTGTGCTGGCTCAGGTGATCGAGGTGCTCGCACAGCCAGACGCCGTAGTACGAGCCGGAGGACTCATTGACGACGCCGTCCGCGTCCAGCGATGGCGGCTGAAGCTCCGACACGGCCCTCTGATTGGGCGTGCCGACCTGCTCGGCTAGCTCGTCGTACCAGGACGCGAGCGTCGCGGTTCGCCGCGCGAGCACGGCGCGCGCCTCGTCGAGGCCGGTGGCGTCTGGAGGCATCTCCGACACCGCGTGTGCGGTGAGGCGGAGCCGGAGCGACCCACCGACCAGGCGCCACAGGTCCTGCTTGGCGATGCGCTTGCTTCCCTGCTCGGCGAGGAACCCGCGCAGGCCCTCGTCGAGTCGGACTCCCGCGGTCCCGGCGGGCATCGCGGTGTCGGGCTCGTCGGCCCGCGCCCCTGTCGCCCACTGCACCGCCTGGGTCAGGTACGACGCGCCCGTGCGGAACGCATCGGCGAGGTCGTCACCGACGACCGACGACACTCCACGTGGCCAGAACAGCGTGCCAATCACCGCGCTGACTGCGCAGCCGAGCGCGACGTCTTCGATCCGGACTACGCCGACCTTCCATCCCACCGGAACGATCAGGTTGAACAGGATCGCGACCAGCACCGTGAATGCCGCCTGGCCGACGGCGAAGGGAGCGGTCCCAGGCGAGTAGGCAGCCACGAGCACCGCGAACGGAAACACGATCCAGAGCGCGGTTTCGTCGCCGCCGATTGCCACGATCAGCGCCCCGCCGATCACGAACCCGATCGCGGTTCCGGCGAGCGCCCGAATCGCCGTGGCGCCCGTTGCCGATGCGTTCGTGCGAAGGACCGAAAGCGTCCCGAGCACCACCCAGAAGCCGTGCTGGACCGTGGTCACATCCGCCACCGCGACGGCCACCGCGATCGCCACCGCGCCACGAATGCTGTTTACGAACCACACCGAACGCAGGCTCGCGTGGGTGTAGGCGGTGGATGCCACGCTCGACACTCGCTGCACGGTTCGTGCCGCTGCGGTTGATCCCGTGTACCAGCGAGCCCGCCTGGCCTCCAACCACTCGGGGTCCGCGAGACGCGATGCGACCAACGCCTCGAAGGCGAGCCCGAGCACAGCGACGGCGACCGCGTTCGCGTGGAACGAGATCTGGGCGGCTTGCCGGAACTCGCCGGGCCGCGGCGTCGATGTCTCGATCTGGCCCAGGACCGCCGCACGGCAGCGCTCAAGCCCGTCGACGTCGGGACGCGCGTCGCCGCCGGCGAGAAGCGAGGCCGTGTCTCGAAGCACCGAGCTCGAGGCGGAGATGAGGTCGAGGTCGGGCGGTGGGGCGTTTCCGAGGTCGTGCTGCTCCTCCACAGCGTCAGCGATCAGCGCCTCGGCCCATTCGAGCAACTCGACGCAGTTCGCGAGCGCCTGGTCTGTCGCCGCCAGCCCGGTAGGGCGGTACGGCGTCGAGGTGAATCGGGCGATCAAGTCGTTCTTGGCGGCGACCATCCCCGCAATGTCGTCATTGGTCAGCCGGTCGTTGGCCGCCGCGTCGAGCACGTCGGCGAGCTTGCCCGCCAGCGCCGACGCCGCGGCGCTCAGCTGGTTGCCTCCGCTCGGTCGCGGTGAGAACAGCAGCACGAGGGCGGTGCCGCAGACCGACGCCATCCACCAGCCGATCAGGCGGTCGGGGACCATGCTGACGGTGCCGGCAGATGCCGCCGGCAGCACCCAGGCGAGCAGCGCGCCCGTGACTCCCGAGGCCGCGTTGGGGCCGGTGACGCCGGCGAAGAACACCGCGAACGTCGCGGGCACCGTGACGATCGCCGCGAGCACCGTCGAGGAGCTGACGATCGTCGCGATCGTCAGCAGCACGCTCCCGGCGAGCGCGAGCGCGAGGTGGGCGAGCAGCTTGTCGCGCCAGGTCCCGGCGAACGACGCCAGCACTAGCGTCGCGAAGCTGCCGAAGGCGGCGAACGTCGCGATCTGGGGATTCCCGATCACCTTGTCGGTGAACGCGAACAGCCCGCAGACGCAGACCATCGCGCGGATCGCGCGCATCGCCGCCGGGACCGACCACTTCGGGACCCAGCCGGCGATCTCTGACCTGAGGTTCCAGGGTCGAGTCACCCCCGGGGATGATCACATGCCGGCGGTTGGTCCGAGGAGGCGGTTGATCAAACGGGCACCCGGGAGGAAGGGGGGCGCGGGTCATGCATATTGCGACAACGGACGCGGATTGCCGGGACCGTGCCGTGTTACGCGTGCCCAGACACGCCTAACACGGCACGGTCCGGCCGCGCCGGCTCGATTGTCGTGTTGCGCAGGTCCCGAGGCCCGCTCACGCCTCCCGGGCCGCGAGGTAGCGCTGGGCTTCCGTCTGGCCGAAGTGCTCGGCCCAGCCGGCGGGCGTCGAGTCGTACGAGGGGTCGCGGAGGTTCGGGTCGGCGCCGTGGGCGAGCAGCAGCTCGATCATCGGGAGGTTGCCGTGTGCCGCGGCTTCGTGCAGCGGCGCGGATTCGTGGTAGCGCTCGAGGCGATTCGTGGCGTTCACGTCGAACCCGAGCTCGATCAGCAGCGCCACCGCCTCGACGCTGTTTCGCTGGGCGGCGCGCACGAGCTGGTCGGGATGCAGCGCGATCGCCTGATCGGTGAGGGTCGGGTCGTCCGCGAGCAGTCGCTGCACGAGGTCGCGATTGCCCTCGGTCGCGGCCTGGAGAAACGCGTACAGCAGCGTCGCGCCCGAGGTGGCACCCGCGGCACGGAGCAACTCCGCGCACTCGCGGTATCCGCGGAGCATCGCCTCCTCGCGTGGCGTCCGGGTCGCATACGCGTGGTTCCGGGTGCCGCGAGCCTCCGGATCGGCGCCGTGGTCGAGCAGCAGCCGCACGTGACCGGCGAACCCGGCGCGCGCGGCGGCCGTCAGCTGCTCGTCAAGCAGTTGTGGTGGCGAGGCGTGCACCGGAGCGAGCAGGCGGCGCCACCGTCCCCCGTCGCCGGTCCCGAGCCCGAATTCGAGCAAGAGCTCGAGCCACCGGTCATCGCCGTCCCAGTGGCGGTTGTAGAGCGTCTGCTCGTCGTTGGGGTCGGCGCCGGCTTCGAGCAGCAGGCGCGCGAGCGCCAGATCGTCGGCGTGGGGCGGCGGATCGCCCTCGCCGCTGCCGAACGCTCCGGTGAGCACCGTGAACGGTGGGCTGAGCCCCTCCCATAGGTAGCCGGCGTTCGGATCGGCGCCGTGGTCGAGCAGGACCCGGGCGGCCTCGAGCGCGTCGCGCCCCGGTCCGGTGGCGCCGAGGCGGGAGTACGTGAGGTAGAGCAGCGGCTCCCAGTCGTGCGGACCGCCCTGCCGGTTGGCGGCCTCGGAGTCGCGGTCTAACAGCTTGCGGGCGGCGTCGACCTCGCCGACGGCGGCGATCGTGTGGATCGTCGCGGTGGCGAGCTCGGGGTTGGCCGCGAGCAGCTCGCGCGCTCGCGCCCATCGCCCGGGATCGTCCTCGCCATAGTTCAGGCACGCCAGCCGCAGGAACTCGTTGACGAGCCCTTGTTCATCGCGGATCGGCTCGCCGATCGGCTGGGCGTGGGGCGAGCGCGAGTAGCGCGGGGTCAGCTCGACGTACGCCTTCAGCCTGGCCCAACTGGGGAACCCGAACGAGCGGGCGACGACCAGCTGCGCGTCGGCAAGCTTGAACGCGGCGAGCTCGGGTGAGCCCGGTTGAGCCTGTCCGAGGCGCGGATGGAACTCGCGCACGACCTCGGCCGCGCTGGTGTCGCCGGCGCGGACCGCGCGCTGGAACGACTTGGCGCCGTTCTTCAGCTGCTCGAGATTGGCGTTGCCCGGAAGACCGCGGGGTGGCACTGTGGCCTCCTTTCACATTTGCGTGCGGACCTAAACGAGGAGGCGGCTCGAGAAAACGTCGTATGCCGTCGCTTTCTCGAGCCGGCCCCCAGGGCAAGCGCTATGCGGGCACCGTCGCCGCGGCTCGCTCCCGCAGCGAGGCCAGGCCAGACTCAATGCCCGCCGCCAGGACGCCGATGTCGGCCGCGTGATCGCGGTCGCCGGTGACGCCGAAGTACAGGCCGCCGTCGTAGGAGAAGATCGCGACCACGATCCGGATCGTGCCGACGATCGGGACGTACGGGTAGGACTCGAGTAGCCGGCGGCCGACCGCGTGGACGGGTCGCTGCGGGCCGGGAACGTTGGTCGTCGCGGTGTCCAGGTTGAAGTGGGCCGAGCGCGTGGCGACCCGACTCCCCAGCGCCAGCAGCAACGGCGGCGCGAACCCCGAAAGCTGGACGAGCACGTCGCCGGCGACCGCCTGTCCCGACTCCTTGATGTCGTCCATCTCATCCCGGATCAGCGCGAGTCGCTCGGTGGGATCGTCGATCCCGACCGGGAGCCGCGCGAACACCGCGGACACTCGGTTGTTGTAGACGCCGCGCTCGCCGGGGCGGCGGACGGACACCGGAACCATCGTTCGGACCGTGCGCCGGGGCGGGATCTCCTCGCCCCGCTCGGCCAGCAGGTCGCGGAATCCGTTGGTGACGATCGCGAGGACCACATCGTTGACGGTGCCGCCGAGTCCCGAGCGGACGTCCTTGACGTCGCTGAGCCGGGCGCTCGCCCAGCTCCACACGCGGTGCGGCCCGATCGGGCCCGTAAGCGAGGACGTCGACGGACGGAGGGTGGGTGCCGCCGCGGCGACCGCGCGCATCAGCCGCACCGTGCCCCGGAGCAACTCCGTGCGGGCGCGGACGGCGACGCTCGTCTGCTGCGCCGGGTGGCGGGCC